>Ga0209048_10000933_pt1 | contig 30875 bp, 22 predicted proteins | sample FrelakmetCRP12CR_FD_187146 | JGI IMG/M metagenome (GOLD analysis project Ga0209048, IMG submission 187146) | Freshwater lake sediment microbial communities from the University of Notre Dame, USA, for methane emissions studies - CRP12 CR (SPAdes)... | ecosystem: Environmental > Aquatic >...
CAACGGCACGTTCATCCAGTGGCCGGAAGGCACCCAGTTCTGAGAACCGGGGCTCGAATCGGTAACCAGGCGGCCCCGCAAGGGGCCGCTTTGCTTTTCGGCAGAGCGACAGGGCGTCGCCCGCGGCTGCCGGGGATTGACACTTCCCGGGTCGGGAGAGCGCGGAGGATGCGGTCAAGGCATTTGGGTTCAGGTACTTGCGTTCTGGCCGTTCTGGTGTGGAACGTGCATCAAAGATCGGGGACGGAACCCATGAAAAGGAAACCTGCGGGATTTACGCTCATCGAGCTCTTGATCGTCATCGCGATCATCGGGATTCTGGCGGCCATCGCCATCCCGAACCTGTTGAACGCCGTGCAGCGCGGCAAACAGAAGCGCACGATGGCGGACATCAAGGCCCTCGCCGTCGCCATCGAGGCGTACCACGTCGACAACTCGGAGTACCCGGCCGCCGCCTGCAACGCGGGCAACTTCACAACGACCGGAACCTCGCTCGCGACAGATTCCTTCACCAACCTGTCGCCAACCTACATCGCGCAACCCCCGAAGCTGGACGGCTGGGGGACGTTTTACCTGTATGCCCTCGATGCCGGGCGCGTGAACTACAACGTTCGCAGCCTCGGGCGCAACCACTCGTCCGACGCGACCGTCTGCGGGACGACGACGAACTTCAACGACGACATCCTCTTCTCCGACGGCGCCTTCCTCCAGTGGCCCGAGGGCACCCAGTATTAGACGGCTGCCGCGTTAGAATCAGGCGTGCAGCTCGGCCGTCGGCTCGCCTCCGGAATCTCGGCGGTCGCGGCCCTCGCGCCGGCCGTCCTCTGGCTTTCCCCGGCGCTCTTCTCTCATCTGGCACCGTCCTTCCGCGACCAGGGCGACTTCTTCTACCCGATGAAGCTTTACACGGCCGGCCGGCTGCGCGCCGGCGAACTGCCGCTCTGGAATCCTTTCTCGGGAGCGGGGGAGCCGTGGCTCGCCAACGGGCAGTCGGGCGTCTTCTATCCGCCGACCCTCTTCTTCCTCCTGCCGTCGGCGGCAATGGCCGGCGCGCTCTTTCTCCTCTTCCACTATGGCCTCGCCGCCTGGGGCGCGCGGCGGTTCCTCAAGGAGGAGAACGTGTCCGACGCGGGCGCCCTGCTCGGCGCCGCGGCCTTCACGGCGTCGGGCTTTGCCGCATCGCTCTCGGTCTACTGGAACCACTTCGGTGCGTGGGCCTACGTACCGGCCATCGCGGCGGTCGCGCGGGCGGGATTTCCGAAGCGAAGCTCGGTCCTCGGCTTCGGAGGGCTGGTGGGACTGCAGGCCATGGCGGGCAGCCCGGAGATTTCGGCGGCCACGGTGGTTCTCGCCGGCGCGCTCGCCTGGAACCCGCGCGCGGAGTCTCCGGAGCCGCCGGCGCCTCTGCCGCGCGCGGCCCGAGTCCGGCGCCTCTTCGCCGGCATCGGGCTCGGGCTCGCCCTGGCTGCATGGGTGATCGTTCCCATGGCGGAGCTCGCCCTGCGCTCGGACCGGCGCCAGCCCCTGCCCGTGGCCGAGCGGGAGGTCGGAGCGCTCGCCCTGGTCGACGCCGGGTCGATGGCGGGATTCACGCGAGCCTCCTTCGGCGGGGCGTATCTGGCCACCCTGTTTCTTCCGCCTTTCGTTCTCGTCGCCGCCGCGGCCGCGTTCGGCGAGGGGCACCGCCGGCGTCTCGCGCTCGTGCTGGCAACGTTCGCGGCGCTCGGGCTCGTCCTCGCGGCCCACGGGGCGCCGGGCGTCTGGCTGCGAAGCCTGCCGCTGCTCGACCGGATCCGTTACCCGGCCAAGGGGCTCGTCTGGACCTCGTTCGGCGTCGCGATGCTGGCGGGCCTCGGGCTCGATGCGCTGCGCTTCGCGCCCGGGGGAAAGCAGGCGAGGGCGGCCTTCGGACTCGCGGCCGTGGCCGCGCTCGCTCTGGCCGCGCTCTCGCCGCTCTCGCTCGCCGGCCGGCTGTGCTGCGGCGTCGGAGCGGCTGCGCTCGGACTGCTGGCGCTCGGGTTCGGGACGCGGCCGCGCGCGGGGGCGGTCCTCGGGGCGGCCGCCGCGGCCGGGCTCGTGGGCGCGCTGACCCTCGAACTGCGGGGGCTTCCCAGCTTTGCGCCCGAGGCCGAGCTCTCCCGGTGCCCGGAGTCGGTGGCGACGCTCGCGCGTGTCGCGGGTCGCGTGGTGACGCCGCCGATGGGCGCGCTGTGGCGCTGGGTGCTTCGGGACGGGCGCTTCGACGCCGGAATGCTCGCGCGCCAGCGCGAAGCCCTTCTCGGCTATACGAACCTCACGTGCCGTGTGCCGAACGTGCGGACGGCCGCGCCCCTGCCGACCGCGGCGGCCGCGGCGATCGCGGCCTCCATCGGGCCGGCGGAGGACGCCCTGCCGGCCGGCGCCGCCGGCGCGCGCCTGCTCTGGACGCCCTTCGCGCCCGAGCGACTGCCGTCGCGCAAGGTGGGCGAGTTCTTCCGCGCGCCGCTCGCGCCCTACCGGCCGCGCCTGTCCTACCTGCGGGGATACGCGGTCGAGCCCAACGCGGAGCGCGCCTGGAGCCGGATCGCGGCCGGGTCCGTGGACCTGACGCGCGAGGTCCTGCTCGACCGGAGCCCGGTCCCGGATCCCGGCGCCGGCGACGAGCGTCCGATGCTGCTCGCGCGCCTGTCCGAGGACCTCCCCGAGAGGGTCGTCGCCGAAGTCACGGCAAACTACGGCGGGCTCCTCGTGCTGACGGACCTCTACTATCCGGGCTGGATCGCGGAGGAGGGCGCAACGCGGCTCCCGATCCTGCGCGCCGACGGGTACTTCCGCGCCGTGGCGCTGCCGGCCGGCACGCACCGCGTCGTTTTCCGCTACCGCCCCCTGTCGTTCTACGCGGGCGCCGGGGTTTCGGCGCTCGCGCTCATCGTGATCGCCGGACTCTGGTACTCGGGCGAGCCGCTCGGCGCGCGCAGGCGAGGGTGACGAGCATGATGCCGCCCGTCGCTCTGCTGGGGGCCTTCGGCCTCGTGGCCGCGGGTCTGGCCGGTCTGATCGTCGGCAGTTTTCTGAACGTCGTCGCGCACCGCCTGCCGCGTGACGAGTCCATCGCCTTTCCGGGCTCCCGCTGCCCGGCCTGCGGTGTCGCCATCAAGGCCTACGACAACATCCCGGTTCTTTCGTGGATTCTGCTCGGTGGCCGCTGCCGCGCCTGCCGCGCTCCGATCGCCCTCCGGTATCCGGCGCTCGAGCTCGGCAACGCGGTGCTGTGGCTCCTCGTCTTCCGTTTCGCGCCGAGCTGGTGCGACTTCGCGACGGGCGCCTTCCTGTGTTCGGCGGCGCTGGTTCTTCTGGCAATCGACTTCGAGCACTGGATCCTTCCAGACGCGATCACGAAGCCGGGGATATTGCTGGGCCTGGCGCTCTCCTTCGGGTCGGCGATGCGATCGCCGGTCAATGCGGCGCTCGGTGCCGTGCTCGGGGCGGGCGGCCTCTACCTGATGGCGTTCGTGTACGAGAAGGTCTCCGGAAAAGAGGGCATGGGTCTGGGCGACGTGAAGATGCTCGGGATGATTGGCGCGTTGCTGGGAGTGGGCGGGATGATCTTCACGATCATGGTTGGATCGCTGACGGGCTCCGCCGTCGGGGTGTGGATGTGGTTTCGCAGCGGCCGGCGATTGCCCTTCCGCGATTTTCTCAGAGAGACGGAGCTGCAGTTCGGCGTTTTCCTCGGGCTGGGGTCCGTGGCAGCGTGGTTCTTCTCCGACTGGGTCATTGGCCTGTATCTTGAGAGGATGTTTCCGGCGCCACTGTGACTGCACACGTCGACAAGGTCCCGCGCTCGTTCCGGCGGGAGTCGCGGCTCTTCCTGTGGGTCGCCCTGCTGCTGATCCTCTTTCTCAATCTCCTGACGCTCGTCTTCCTCCGCAGGGCGGTGGAATGGGGCACCGACGAGGCCGAGCGGCGGGCGGGCGAGGTCCTGCGCCGCGTCGCGCTGTCGAGCGGGCGCGCGGACGCCGGCGAGGAGACGATGGAGCGGGCGGCCCTGGAGCCCGACGTGGCCTACGTCGCCGTCTACGACGCGAATGGGCGGCGGCTGCGCGCGCTCGGGCCCGGGCCCGTGGAAGCCCCGGTCGTGCTGGCCGGGCCGCGCCCGGCGGCGGGTCGACTGGAGCACGCCTGGCGTTCGCGGCCGCCTCTGGTCGTCTCGACCTTCGCGACCGACAAGCGCGTCTTCGTGCTCGCCCTCGACCCGGGCGCCGGCGGCGCGCTGCGCGAGTACGCGCGGCGGCTGTCCGTCTTCATCCCGCTCTCGGGAGTGGTGCTGGCGATCCTCGCCGCGTTCTACCTGCGCTCGCTGCTCCAGCCCTACGATCGCCTGCTCGCAGCGGCGGGGGAGGCGCCGGGGGGCGGGCGCGAGTCCGGCGACGAGCGGGAGTTCCTGATCGCGCGCTTCGAGGGCACCATCGGGGCGCTCCATGAGAAGGAGCGCGAGCTCGAGCGCATGGCGCGCCGCGAAAAGGAACGGGCCGATGACCTCGAGACGGCGGCGCGCACCCTTTCGAAGAACCTGCCCACGGGCCTGCTCTCGGTGGACCCGGAGGGCCGCGTCGTGGAGCTGAACGAGGCGGGCCGGGAAATCCTGAAGCTCGCGCGCGAGTCGCGGGGCGAATCGTACGCGCGCGTGCTCGCCGAGGCTCCCGACTTCTGCGCCCTCGTCGAGCAGGTCCTCTCGCTGCGCGCCGTGGCCGGGCGCCGCGAAGTCCGGTGGCGCAGGCAGCGCGGCGAGGAGCGCGTCCTCGGCGTCACCGCGACGCCCGCCGAAGGGGCGGACGGGAGGTTCCTCGGGGCCGTCGCGCTCTTCTCCGACCTGACCGAGATCCGCGAGCTCGAAGGCCGGGTGGCCCTCGCCCGCCACCTCGCCGACCTCGGACAGGTCTCGGCCGGCGCGGCGCACGAGTTTCGCAACGCCGCCGCCGCCATCGACGGGTTCGCGGACCTCGCCCTGCGCTCGCCGGACCCCGAGCGCGCGGCGGAGTACGTCCGGGCGATCCGGCAGGAGGCGCAGGAGATGAGCCGCGTCACGAGCGACTTCCTGCTCTTCGCCCGGCCCGAGGGATTCGCGCCCGAGCCGATCGACCTCTCCGAGGTCGCGGGCGCGGCGGCCGCGGAAGCCGAGCGCGCCTTTCCAGGCCTCGCGATCGAGCGATCCGGCGAGTTTCCCGAGGGCTCGGGCTCGGCGGTGCTCCTGAGGCGGGCCCTCGTCAACCTGCTGCGCAACGCCATCGAGGCAACGCCGGAGGCGCGACGCACCGAGCCCGACGCCATCGTTCTTGCGGGCGGCCGCGGCGGGCGCGAGATCACGCTGTCGGTCGGCGACCGCGGGCCCGGGGTGGACCCCGCGGCGCGCGAGAAGGTCTTCCTGCCGTTCTATTCGTCGAAGCCCGGCGGCTCGGGCTTCGGACTCGCGATCGTCGCCCGTATCGCGGAGCTCCACGGCGGCACCGTGGACGTCTCCGACCGGCCGGGGGGCGGGGCCCTGTTTACGCTGAGACTGCCGGTGTAAAGATGTGGGGTCAGGTCTCTACAATTGCGCCTCTTCAAGGCGGGTCCTGAGAACAGGCGCAATTGTAGAGACCTGACCCCGCTATTTCTTTATGACCCCGCTATTTCTTTAGGCCGGCGATCATCCCCTTGAAGGTCTCCTTGTCGATCGCCCGTTCGAGGGCCTCGCCTGGCTCGACGATGTCGTTCTTGACGAGCTCGGTCAGGGTCTGATCCATCGAGATCATGCCCCTCGACTTGCCGGTCGCGATCTGGTTGTTGATGAGCGACGTCTTGCCTTCGCGGATCGAGTTGGAGAGCGCCGCCGATCCGATCAGGATCTCGTGGGCCGCGACGCGGCCGCCGCTCTTCTTGCGCAGCAGCTGCTGCGCCACGACGCCACGCAGCGCTTCGGCCAGGACGATGCGCACCTGCTCCTGCTCGGCCGCCGGAAAGGCGTCGATGATCCGGTCCACGGCCTTCGCGGCCGAGTTCGTGTGCACGGTCGCGAAGACGAGCAGGCCCGTCTCCGCCGCCGTCAGGGCCATGCGCATCGTCTCGAGATCTCGCATCTCGCCGACGAGCAGGCAATCGGGGTCCTCGCGGATGGCGGCCTTGACGCCCTCGGCGAAGCTCGTGACGTCGGGCCCGATCTCGCGCTGCGTGAAGATGGACTTGTCGTTGGTGTGCACGAACTCGATCGGGTCCTCGATCGTGATGACGTGGTGCGAGAGGCGCTTGTTCACGCGGTCCAGGATCGCGGCCAGCGTCGTGGACTTGCCGCTGCCGGTCGGCCCGGTCACGAGGATCAAGCCGCGCTGCACGGCGTAGAGGGCCCCGACGGGAGCGGGCAGGTTCAGGTCCTCGACCGTCGGCACGCGCGACGGGATCAGCCGCAGCACCGCCGCCGAGCCGCGCTCCTGGCGCAGCAGGTTCACGCGGAAGCGCGCCTCCTTGCCCATCTGGTAGGCGAAGTCGACGTCGCCCGTCGCGTTGAAGGCCTCCCAGAGATTGGGCGGCGTGACGGGTCCGAGGAGGTTGTAGAAATCGCCTTCCGTGAGCGCCCGGTAGCGCATGCGCTCGAGCTCTCCGTCGATGCGCACGATCGGCGGGCAGCCGACCGAGAGGTGCAGGTCCGAGCCGCTGCGCTTGGGAAGGATCGCGAGAAAGCGGTCGATGCGGTTCGTGTCGCGGGCGGGCCCGGCGGCGGCAGGGGCGGCAGCGGTCATGCGGCCCCGCCTTCCTCCGCGGCGAGGAACGGCTCGAAGGCCTCCTTGCGCAGGGCTCGGTCGTAGGCGGTCCGGGGCTCGATCAGGCCGTCCTGGACGAGCTGCAGGAGCGCGCCGTCCATCTGGATCATCCCGGCGGAGCTGCCGGTCTGGATCGCGGTCGGGATCTGGAACGTCTTGGCGTCCCGGATCAGGCCGGCGACGTTCGGCGTGTTGCGGAGGATCTCGAACGCGGCCACGCGCCCGTTCCCGTCGCGGCGCGGCAGGAGCGCCTGAGAGATGACGGCCTTGAGCGAATCGGCCACCATCATGCGGATCTGCGCCTGCTGGTCGGGTGGGAAGGCGTTGATGATGCGGTCGATCGTCGAAGGCGCGGTCGTCGTATGGAGAGTCGCGAGCACGAGGTGGCCGGTCTCGGAGGCCGTGATCGCGAGCGAAATGGTCTCGAGGTCGCGCATCTCGCCGACGAGGATGACGTCCGGGTCCTCGCGCAGCGACTGTCGCAGCGCCTTCGCGAAGGACTTCGAGTGCGAGGGGACCTCGCGCTGGTTGACGAGCGACTCCTTGTTGGCGTGGACGTACTCGATCGGGTCCTCGACGGTGAGGATGTGGCCGCGCTGTGTCTCGTTGATCCGGTCCACGAGAGCGGCGAGCGTCGTCGTCTTGCCGCAGCCCGCGGGCCCCGTCACGAGCACGAGGCCCTGTGAGTAGGTCGTGACCTCCCAGAGGCTTTCGGGCAGCCCGATGTCGGTGAGGTTCGGGATCTCGAAGGGCACCAGGCGCATCACGGCGGACAGGCCTTTGCGCTGGAAGAAGACGTTGGTGCGGAAGCGGCCGAGGTCCTGGTCCTTGTGACAGAAGTCGAGCTGGCGGCGCTCGGCCAGCTGCTCGGCCCGGCCCTCGCCGAGAATCGGCGTCAGCCACGCCTCGATCTCTCCGGGGCTCGACGGCGGCAGGGGGAGTGAGGTCAGGTGGCCGTGGAGGCGCATCTGCGGCACGGTCGCCGTCGCCAGGTGCAGGTCCGAGGCGCCGAGGGCGCGAGCATGCCGCAGCAGGTCCTGCAGGCTCGGTTTCGGGTTCGCGGCGAAATCGACGGCGGCAAACTCCCGCCCGCCCGCGATCGATCCCGCGGCCCCGCCCCCGCGCGCTGCCGAGAGCCGGGCGGCCTTCTCGCGTACGAGGGGGTCGGGGTCGACCTGGGCAATCTTCTGGAGCAGCGGCGCGGTGCGCGGGTCCTCGATGCGCGAGAAGGCATCCAGGATCTCGAGCCTCAGGTCCTTGTGTCCGTCGGCCTGTTTGTAGGCCTCGAGCAGGCCGGGCAGCGCCCTGGGCGAGCCCCAGAGGCCGAGCGCGGCGGCGGCGGAGAGGCTCGACTCGGGGTTCTGGAGCATCTTGAGCAGGTGCGGCAGCGCTGTCTCGTCGCGGATCTCGGCCAGGGCGAGGGCGGCCCGGTCCCGCAGCCACCAGTCGTCGGAGGAAAGAAACCGGATGCAGTGCGGCACCGCTTCCGGCGCCCGGATCGTCACCGCGATCGAGACGGCGAGGGCGGCCTCGCTGGGGTCGGCGCTCTTGTCGCGATCGAGGAAGGCGCGGATGAACTCGGGGCCGAGCTCGCGCAGGGCCTCCACCGCGCGGTCCTTGGCGGGGCCGTAGGTGGACCGGAACGTACGCAGGAAGGCGTCGGCGATGCGGTCGGGGTCCTGTGTGGCGACGATGCGCGAGGCGAGCTGGCGGACCTTCGGGTTCGCGTCGGAGAGCAGGGGCAGGACCTCGTCGTTGCGCGCCTGCGCCTTCGCGAGCAGCGGCGAGAGCGCCGCGATCGCGGAGTCCTGGACGCGGCTCGAGTCGTTGCGGCAATGCTTGAGCAGCGGGCCGATGTGCGTCTCGTCGGGGTTCTTCGCGAGCACCTGGATGGCGCGGTAGCGGATCTCCTCATCGTCGTCGTCGAGGGCGTGGAGCGCGATCCCGGCCACGCGGGGCGAGGGCGTCGCCTCGACGATGGCGAAGGCCTTCTTGCGCAGCGCCGGGGCGCCGCCCGAGGACATCGCCTTCGCGATCCAGGGCAGGGCCCGCTCGTTCGGGTTCTTGCGCAGGTGGTCGAGCGCCGCGTGCACGACGACGGGGTCCGGATGCGAGAGGAAGCCCTGGAGGCGCTCGAGAAAATTGCCGCCCGCGAGCGTCTCCAGGCCCTGCATCGCGAAGCGCCGCACGGCCTCGGTCTTCGAAGCGAGGAATGGAAAGACCGCCGCGGACGTCGCCTCGTAGGGGAATCGCTTCAGGAACGCCAGGCCCGCCTGCCGCAGCGCGACGTCGGGTTCGACCGCCAGCCACGCCACGTCCTGCGCTTCGAGGTCCGGGGCCGCAGCCACCGCTTTGAGCAGTTCGTCGCGCTCGGCTTCGTTCTTCCAGCCGCGCGCCCGCAGCTTTCCGAGCAGCGCCTCCGGTCCGGAAGTCCTGCGCTTAGTCGGCCACATCGTCGATCAATGTGATTCCAGTGTAGGGACTCGAACGGCGGGAGTCGAGGACCGGAATCACGATGCCGAGGGCGGGAGGAAGGCTTGACGTCGGCGGTTCGAGGAGTGTTACCGAAGGTAACAAAAGGTGGCCCAGTCTCGGTCGGCCGGGATCTCGTCTACAATTCCATCTTATTGATTGTGAAGTATTTAGTATCTAGTCATGGAGGTGGGCATGGGAATCGCTCATGTAAGCATCGCAATGTTCCGCTCTACGTTTACGCGCCGGAATCGGGGCTTCTCGCTCATCGAGCTGGTCGTCGTCATGGGCATCATGGCGTCGCTCGCCCTGGTCGCGATTCCCTGGTTCACCAAGATCTCTCAGCGCAGCGCGTTGAAGAGCGCGGCGCGCGAGGTGCAGACCACGCTGCTCGCCGCCCGGATGAAGGCGGTCAAGCGGAATCAGAACGTGAGCGTCGCAATCACGCCTGGCCCGCCGGTGGTGCTGGCGATCGTCGAGCCGCAGCCGCCGGCTCCGACGCCGACGAGCGCTCCCCAGTATCTGGCTCTGCCGCCGAGATCGGCCTTCATGTACAGCACCCCGATAGCGCCGAGCGGAGTGATTCCGTTCGCCGGCGACGGCCGGATCCCGCTCGTCGTGACGCCGCTGGCGACGCCGGGCGCCTACGAGTACGTCCTCCGGGGCCCCGTCGGGGTCGCGACTCCCAACGAAGTCAAGGTCCAGGTCTGGCCCAACGGCCGGGTCGTGGTCGTGACGCCTACGGACTGGTACTGAGAATGATGAAAAAGAGCCGCCGGGAGACCGGCCTGACGCTCGTGGAGATGCTGATCGCCGTGGCGCTGCTCGGCATCGTGCTGCTCGGCATCGCCCCGCTCTTCATCGCGAGCGTCCGGTCGAACTACGCCGCCAACGAGTACACGAGCATTCACAACCTGGCGCGCGACCGGTTGGAGCAGCTGATGAATCTCCCGGTGGGCGATCCGCAGCTGACCGTCGGCGTTCATCCGACGACCGGGACCCCTCCGAACGAGCTTCCGGCTTTTCTCCCGGACCCGACGACGGGGACGCTCCCCTCGACGATCGCCAACCCTCTGCAGCGTTCCTATGAGGTGACGCACTACCGGAGCACCCCGGGCGCCGCGGGCACGGCTTACACGCTGACCAACGTCGGAGCGGGTGTTCCTTACGAGTTCAAGCGCATCGACGTGACCGTCACCTCCACGAGCGGCGGGACGGGCCTCGGCATCGGAGCGCGCACGGCGCGGGTCACCGGGTTTCTGAGGAACCCCGATCCCGACAACAGCCCGAACTGACATGATGACCGACCAGACTGCCCCCCGCGCCTCGCGTTCGTCCTCCTCGATGAGCGGCTTCACGCTCATCGAAATGATCGTCGTCACGCTGCTGCTGCTCATCGCGATGGTGGGCCTGCTCGCCGTTTTCGACGCGAGCGCCCGCATCAACAAGAACGAGACCGACGTGGCCGACGCCCAGGGCTCGGTGCGGTACGGCATCTACCAGATCACCAGGGCGATCCGCATGGCCGGGGCCGGCGGGCTCTACGTGACGCAGGCCGTCCTGAACCACAACGACCGGGAGCTGCCCGGCATCACCGGGGCCACGACCTCCGCCTCCTACGACAACGTCGCGAACATGACGGTCGACGACGCGAACGGCCACGCTCCGTGGCAGGTCCGCAACGGCACGGACATGATCGAGGTCCGCGGCGTCCTTTTCTCCCCCCTCCTCGGGTTCGTCGAGGAGGGCGGGTGCGCCCCGTGCACGGGAACCCAGCCCCTGAACGTGAAGCCCCTCACGGGCAACGTCAGCATCGGCCAGTTCCTCAACAACGATCCCACGATCCGGCCCCAGTTCGCGGCGATCGACGCGTACACCGCGAGCGCCACGAACAACGCCCCGATGCTCGTCATCGTCCAGGACGCCAAGGGCGAGCTGCACACCTGCGGCGACCCCGGCAGCGGGCCCCATCCCGTGATCGGGCTGCAGCGATACCCGCAGCCGACCTACAACGTCGGCGTGATCAGGAGGCCGACGGATCTCGTCGCGAACAATACGTTCCGCAACGTGGACTTCGGCGGGACGATGGGACCGCGCTTCAACGTCGAGCTTCCCTCGCTCTCGCCGGGCAAGGACGCCGAGCCGGTCAAGGAAATCAAGCGGGCCGGGATTCTCGACGACGTCCTCTTTTTCATCACGACGGACCCGAACTCCGACCCGACGGGGATTCACCCTTTCCTCGCGCAGGGGATGCGGCGGGGCAACGCCTTCGACGTGACGCGCCTGGCCGACGACGTCGAGGACATGCAGGTCGCATACGGGATCGACGGCGACGGCGACGGTTCCGTCGGGCGTCCGACGACCGGTCCGTGCGCTCCCGTCGCAGGCGGCGACGATCCCGACCCGACCTTTTCGACGACGGCCGGCTGCGACGAGTGGACCCCCAACGCGGTCGGCGAAGGGCCGGTCGACGACGCGCAGTTCCAGCAGCAGGACCCGTTCAACCCGGCCCACGACGGGGCGGCGATCCACTGCCCCCGCCTCCACGCGGTCATGATCTCCCTGCTCGCCAAGGCCCGCGACTCGGACCCCACCTACCGCGGGCCGGCGGCGCAGGGGTACAAGATCATGAACTCGACGGCGACTCCGATCACGCCCGGCAACTACCGGCGGCGCATCCAGACGCTGAAGATCAACCTTCGCAACTACGCATTCCAGGGATGACGATGAGCCCACACATCCAACGCAGGCAAAGAGACGGGGAGCGGGGCGCGGCGCTCGTCATCGCGATCCTCGTTCTGGCCATCCTGACGGTCATCGGCATCGCCCTGATGCTGATCACGTCCACGGAGACCCGCATCGCGGCCAACGAGTGGTCGGTCAATCGCGGTTTCTACGCGTCCGACGCCGGCGTGCGCTGGGGCTCGGTCCAGATGAACGGCCTTCGTCTTCAGACCTTCCTTGTCCGGCCCGAGTTCGGGACGAAGGCCGCGCCGATCTTTACCGGCAGCGTGCTCTTCAAGATGCCGAGCCACCGGTTCCAGACCGGCACCGGCTTCTTCGGGACCGACGACATCGAGGTGCGCGTCGGGACCCCCGGTCGCCTCTCCCGGCGCTGCGCCGTCGGCTTGCCCTGCATGTGGGGCGATGAACGCTCCCAGTACATGTGGGGCTTCGAGATCCGGGCCACCGGTTCGCAGAACGATGCATTCCTCCAGTACTCCAGGGCCCTCGTTGCCGACGTCGAGACCGGACCCCTGCCCAAAACGCCTTGAGGAGAACCGCCATGAGACGCCATGAAGGTCAGACTTCCCGGGGACTCGTAGGATTCGCGGCGCGACACCGTGCCGCGGCGGCCTGCGTGATGCTGTTCCTGATGGCGTCTCCCGCCCGGCCCGACGACCGGCAGCTGCTCCAGGCCAACTCGGGCGCGAACACGAACGTGCTCCTGATCCTCGACTCCTCGACGTCCATGAACAACGACTTCTCGGACGTCTACCGGCTGCCGGCGTTCATGGATGACTTCATCTACCCGCAGGGCACGGTCAACACGGCCGGCTCGAAGATCGGCGTCGCCAAGAGCGTGCTCCGCCAGGTCCTGACCAACACGGCGGGCGTCAACTGGGCGTTCTCCTATTACCGCAACCCGAACCAGACCTTCGGCGCGGCCGACAACAGCGTCGGAGACGCGGGGCGCGGCCAGCCGCCCATCGGCTATCCGATCGGCGGCGCGGTGCTGGCCGGCGACCACCTGGAGAACGGCGGCCTCGAGTGGATGTACTTCGCTGACGTTCTGTACCCGCTCGGCGGTTCCATCTCCTCGGCGTTTCCGTCGTCCAACTACCCCGACGTGCAGCAGGGCCGCTTCCTGCAGTTCGGCCACAAGGTTCCGCACATCTACGGGAACCCGGGTCAGCCGGATCTGCCGCCCTACACGATCAACCCGTCCAACCCGGACACCCGGTTCCCGTATCCGGGTCAGAACCCTGGAATCTGGCGCGGCGCGTTCGGCCCCCACGGCTTGAACGAGGGACTCGTCGTCTACAGGAGCCCCGGAAAGCCGGGCTACGAGCTGCGGATGCGGATGGTCTCCGGCGACTACTCGGATCCCTTCGTGGTCGTCCAGATCGACGAGTACGGCCCGCCGGCGGCGCCGACGCCGACCCGCTCGATGACTCCGACCATCACGCGCACGCCGACCCAGACCAACACGCCGACGAACACGAGAACGGCGGTCCCCTCGCGCACGCCGACCAATACGCCGCCGGCGACGAGCACCGTGACGCCGACCTTCACCGCGCGCGCCACGTCGACCCCGAGCTTCACGCCGACGAGCACCGCGACGCCGACGCGCACGGCCACGGCCACCCAGACTCTGACGCCGTCCAACACGCCGACGCGGACCAACACGGCCACGGCCACCCGTACGTTCACGGCGACGAACACGCCGACGAACACGGCGACGTTCACGAACACCCCGACGTTCACGCGGACCTTCACGCCCACTCAGACGTTTACCTCGACCGTGACGCCGTCGCGGACGAACACGTTCACGGCGACGCAGACGTTCACCCGCACGAACACGCCGTCGAACACGCAGACGTTCACGAACACGCCGACGTTCACGCGGACCTTCACGCCGACGCAGACGTTCACGCCGTCGAACACGCCGACGTTCACGCGGACCTTGACGCCGTCGAACACGCCGACGTTCACGCTCACGTTCACGCCGACGAACACGTTCACACGGACGTTCACGCCGTCGAACACGGCGACGTTCACGCGGACGTTCACGCCGTCGAACACGGCGACCTTCACGCAGACGCCGTCGCGGACGAACACGCCGTCGAACACGCAGACGTTCACGCCGTCGAACACGTTCACGCGGACGTTCACGTCGACGAACACGGCGACCTTCACGCAGACGCCCTCGAACACGCGGACGTTCACGCCGTCGAACACGGCGACCCGGACGAACACGCCGTCGAACACGGCGACCTTCACGGCGTCGAACACTCCGACTCAGACCAGCACGCCGTCGAATACGCCGACGCGGACCTTCACGTCGACGAACACCGCGACCGCGACCAGCACCCGCACGAGCACCGCCACGAACACGCCGTCGAACACGGCCACGGCGACGAACACCCCGACGCGGACGAACACGCGGACGAACACGCCGACCGGCACCGTGCCGCCGACGGAGACCCCGCAGCCGACGGAGACTCCGGTGCCCACCAAGACGAGGACCCCGACTCTCGTCCCGACGCTGCCGGGCGGCCAGGCCCCGGCGGGAAGCCTCCTGCCGGCGATCGCCAACTGGCTGGCCCCGGCCGTCCGCGGGCTCTTCGCGATGGCGCCGCCGCCTCCGCCGCCGCCTCCGCCTCCGGCCAGCCCGTGCATCGGGATTCCCGCCAGCTACACGGGAGGCGGCCAGCTCGTCTGTGGCCCGTGCCCGTACGACGCGACCCGCACCTGTGCGTTCGTGGACCTCGACGGCAACGGAGTCATCAGCGCCGGCGATCCCGCTGCGCCGAACCTGATCCCGCTGCCGGCCACGCCGAACTTCATGCGCGGCTTCGACGATCCGCAGGCGGACCCGGATCCGACTCTCGTTCTCGTCCAGAGCGTCCAGGTCAAGTACGTCCGGGCCGACCTCTACAACCTGCCGCCCCGTTACAGCTCGAATGACTCGTTGAACGGCAACCCGCCCTGGGGCTCGTGCCCGACCGCGGGCGCGGGGTGTCCCGTGGCGCCGGACAACGACGCCGACGGCGTCCCCGACGCGACTTCCGTTCCGCAGCGCCACAACCAGGGCATGTTCTCGGCCGTCTACGACAAGGATCGGCCGCGCCAGAACCAGCAGTTCCCGAATGACGCTTTCGGCGCGCCTTCCTGCCCGCTGGGCATTCCGGCGGGAGGCTGCGATCCCTACTCGATGGATTGCGGCGGTATCGCGCACTTCAACTCGTTCAAGGGCTTCCCGCCGTCGGCGCCGAACGGGCTGATCTCGCCTTACGTTTATCCGTTGGCGCCGCCGGCGCAGTCCGACGCCTGGCCGGTCGTGCCGTTCCGCCGCGAGTGGCTCGGCAGCGACTACCCGGGCGGCAACTCGCCCGAGGCCGCCATCAAGCGCCTGCTGCGCTTCAGCTCGTCGATCGTCAGCTACGACTCCGCGGCGCCCGCCGAGCGAGCGTACACGCTGGCCGAAGACGCCAAGGAAGTCGTCGTCACGGCCCCGGGCACGCCGCTCGCGGGCGCGCTCGTGGACGCGTACAACTATTTCGTCAGCAGCGTCTTCCCGACGCCGCCCGGAGGCGCTCCGGACCCGGCCATCGACTGCCGCAACTACATCATCGTGTTCGTCACCGACGGCCACGACGAGTGTTCCTCCGACCCGTGCCTCGGCGGCACGACCGGACTGGGCCCGGCCGGAGACCTCGGACAGGTCGCCCTGCCCGAGAGCGTGGCGGGAGCTCGCTCAGCCGCGAACGCGATCGATCCGAGCGTCCGGGTGACGGGCATCCCGGTCTTCGTCGTCGGACTGAACTCCGATCCGTCGTTCTTCCCGGCCCTGAACTGCATCGCGACCAACACGGGTGGCAAGCTCTTTGCCGCGACCGATCGCACCTCGCTGCAGGGCGCCCTCGAATCGATCCTCGACTTCAAGCGCAACGCGAACCTGTTTGCGGCTCCCGCCGTCCCGGCGTTCGCGGGCGGGGTGGGCGACACGGCGCAGATCGCCGCGGTCATCCCGAGCCACCTGAACACCAACGGCGATCTCTCGAGCTGGTCCATCTGGAGCGGCTCGATGAAGAGCTTCGAGCTCGACAACGCCGGCCACCTGGCCCTCGTCACCGCCGCACCGTCCACGCCGACGACGACCCCGACCGTGGGCGGACCGACCGCGACGCCCGTCGCGGCCACGCCGACTCCTGGCCCGAGCAGTAACTATTTCGTGGACGAAAGCAATCCCGATGATCCGGACCCGTCGGCACGCCGGCCCGTGTGGAACGCGGGCCGCGTCCTCGGCTACACGGATCCGGTGGCCAATCTCGCGGGCGGCGCGCTTCCGGTCGCGGCCTCGCCGGCCGCGCGCGCTCCCGCAATCAGCGTCTGGCCGGGTCGCAAGATGGTCTTTGCCCGGGGCGTGGCCGGTGTCCCCCTGACGCGGGCCGACTTCCTCCCGAACAGCGGCGCCTGCGCCGGCGGTGGAACGCCCGGAGCCTGCTTCGACGACCTGATGACGAACATGGGCCTGACGCCGACCTCGAGCGTCGCGAACCAGACGCTGGCGAGGCTGACGGTCCAGTTCCTGCGCGGCGGCGCCACTTCCTACGGAAGCCGGGACGAAATCCTGAACGACGCCTCCGTTCGCCCGGCCACGATCGGCGTGATCGGCCCGAACGCGGGCGAGGAGCAGAAGTACTCCTATTTCTACCAGGACGACGCCCCTGCGCCGGGAAGCCCGCCGCAGGTCAGGACGGATGACGACGGCACGGCGCCGGCCGGCTACGCGCACAAGCTCGGCGACGTCTTCCACTCCGAGCCGCTGCTGCTCGATACGCCGCAGTTCTACCCGTACCTGGCGGCCGACCTCACTCCGGGCGGCCCGACCACCTCGTATCTCAAGTTCGCAAACCTGCACGCCAGGCGCCGCAGAGTGTCTTTCGTGGGCGCCAACGACGGGTTCCTGCACGCGTTCGACGCCGGCGTCTGGGGCCGGGACTCGGCCAACTTCCCCGCGGCGCACGACCTCGGAACGGGCCGGGAGATCTTCGCCTATGCGCCGCGTCCGGCGATGGGCAACAAGATGCCGAACCTGCTCAACTTCCCGCCGCTGCCGCAGTACTTCGTGGACGGATCGATGAGGGCGTCCGACGTCTTCATCGACCCCGCCAACGACGGCGTCACGCCGTCGGCGAGCGATCGCGTGTGGCGCACGGTCCTCGTCGGAACCCTGCGCCAGGGCGGCGCGGGCGTCTATGCCCTCGACGTCACGCAGCCCGACGACATCGTCACCACCGCCGGCCCGAACTATGGCGAGATCGCGGGCAACAAGGACGCATCACCCGGCTGCCTCACCGGCACCGGCGCGAGCTGCACGGCGGGCGTGGTGACCGGCCGGAAGTACCCGGAAATCCTGTGGGAGTTTACCGACGGCGGCCTCGATTGCTCCGACACGTGCACGACGCCCGCGCCGGCGCTCGGCGAAACCTGGTCGCGCCCGGTCGTGGGCCGCATCCGGATCATCACGGACCCGGGCCCGCCCGCCGTTTACGAAGACCGCTACGTGGCGATCTTCGGAGGCGGCTTCGATCCGAGCTTCACGGCCGGCGACAGCGTGGCGGCCAAGCTGCCGAAGGGCCGGGCCTTCTACATCGTGGACGTCGAGACCGGCCAGCTCCTCTTCAAGACCACCGAAGGCTTCGCCGGCGACGGCGGAACCGGTATTCCGCCGGCGGCCGTGCCGTTCGCCCCGATGCCGGCGCCTCCGGGAGCGATCGACTACGACGACGACGGGTACATCGACTTCGTCTACATCGGCGACGTCAACGGAAACATGTGGCGCGTCAACGTGACGCCGGACGGGCCCTTGGGCCGGGGCGTGCTCAGCTCGGGCCAGCTCTCCGGCTACGAGGCGTACCTCCTGTACAACGGCTGCGGTACCGCTCTCGGGACGGGCCCCTGCGTCGACACGCTCGGGAATCCGGGAGCGCAGCCCATCTTCTTCGAGCCTGCCGTCATCTTCATGGGTGGCTCGGTGAATCCGCCGACCCTCGGTATCGCTTTCGGCACGGGCAACCGCGCGGAGCTCGCGCGCCCGAACACGGAGACCCAGGGCTTCTACGACCTGATCGACGGCGGCCAGACCGACCGGACGATGGTGCGCGTGGGCGCGACGACGTCGACCCGCATTGCCCTGCGCGACATTTCCCCGACCGGCCAGGGTCCCTGTCCGGCGCCCTTCGACCCGGCCAGCTGCGTCAACCCGAACGGCGATCGGGCGCCCGGCTTCGTGCTCGACTACGGCTCGCTCAACGAGAAGACGACGTCCACCGTCTTTTCGACTCTCGGATACCTGTCTGTCGTGACTTTCACGCCCGACTCGGTCAGCCCCTGCGCGACCAACGGCAGCTCGTACCGGTATCGCTTCTTCTTCCTGACCGGGACCGGTTACTATGGGACGACCGGGGCCTACGCGGACTTCCGCCAGAGTCTCGGTGAGGGCATTGCGACGTTGGGCCAGTCCACCAACAATCAGGGAACCGTCACGGATACGGTCATGATCGGCGGAAGCTCGGGAAGCCCGCGACCGCCCCAGGAGGACACGACGGGCGCCGTGAAATCGATCATGACGAACTGGAAGGAACAGCAGTGAGGTTCGGCCGTCCGGCGCTGGCGGCCGCGCTCTTCTCGGGCGCGGCCGCGCTCGCCCTCGCGGGCGACGTCGTCGTCCTGAAGGGCGGCACGGTCATTGCGCTGAAGCAGCCCGTGGTGCGCCGCGGCTCGACCGCTTACCTCACCCGCGACGACGGCACCCTGCTGTCGGTGCCGGTTTCGGAGATCGACCGGGACGCGACCGCGGCCGCGAACAGGGCGGCGCCCGCGGCGGCGGCGAAGCAGCCGGCTCCGGCGGCCGCCACGCCGGCCGACGCGGCGAAGGCGAAGGACGGCCAGAAGGCCCGCGTGCGCATTACGGACGCCGACGTTTCCCACCCGCTCGACCTCTCGACCGGCGCCCCGGAGGAAAAGGGCAAGAAGGAGGAGGCCACCGGGGGCCCGCGTGTCGAGGTCGCCGACTACACGCAGGAGAAGACCGGCGGTACGCTCGTGGTCAAGGGCATCCTGCGCAACCCCGGCCAGGGCCCGGCCGAAAACGTCCGCATGACGGTGACGGCGGTCGACGAAAAGGGCCAGTCGCTCGAAGGCGGCAACGCCGTTCTGTCGAAGGGAACCGTGGATGCGGGCACGACGGTCGACTTCAGTGTCTCTCTGAACGTGGGCGAGAAGACGGTTTCTTCGCTGCGCTTCATGCCTCAGTGGTCGGTCCCGAAGCCTCCGCCGGCCCCGGCCCCCGCTCAGACCGGCGCCCCCGGGGCGGCCGGCCAGGCCGGAGCCAACAGGGCGCCGGCGCCGGCTCCGACGCCCTACGGACGGGGAAGCAGCTACGCGGCCCCGGCCCCGAGCGCGTCGACCGAGCGCCCCTCCGACAGCCACACCGGCTACCTTCCAGGCGTTTCGAGCCCCGACAACCAGCCGAAGCCGCCGACTTCCTGAGTCGGCCCGTCTCGGGATTCCGGTTTCTGGTTCGCCGCCTTTCGGCTAACCTCACGGTGAGCTCATGCCGCGCATCCTGATCGTCGAGGACAAAGACTCGCTGCGCGCGATGCTCGAGGAAATGCTGAAGGCCGAGGGCCTCCAGGTCCTCGGGCTCGCGAGCGGTTCGGCCGCGGTCGAGCGCCTGCGCTCCGGGGCGGAGCGCCTGGATCTCGTCCTGACCGACTGGCGCCTGCCGGGCGCCGACGGCCTGGCCGTGCTCGATGCCGCCATCGCCCTCGATCCGACGCTTCCCGTGATCGTGATGACGGCCTTCGGCTCGATCGAAACGGCCGTCGAAGCCATGAAGCACGGGGCCCAGGACTTCATCACCAAGCCCGTCGACCCGGACCTCCTGCGGCTGCTCGTTTCCCGGGCCATCGAGCGGCGCGCCCGCTCGCGCGAGTCGTTGCTTTTCGCGGAGGCCCAGTCCCGCGCCATGCCGCCGATCGTCGGCGAGTCGGCCGCCATCCGCGCCGTGCGGGCAGAGACCGAGCGCGTCGCGTCCACCGACGCGACCGTCCTGCTCGAGGGTGAGAGCGGCACCGGCAAGGAGCTCTTCGCCCACGCCATCCACGCACTCTCGGCGAGGCGCCAGGGCCCCTTCGTCGCCATCAACTGCGCGGCGATCCCCGAGACGCTTCTCGAGAGCGAGCTCTTCGGCCACGAGCGGGGCGCCTTCACGGGGGCGTCGGCGCGCCGGATGGGAAAATTCGAGCTCGGCGACGCCGGCACGGTTTTTCTCGACGAGATCGGCGAGCTCTCGCCCGCCACCCAGGGAAAGCTCCTGCGGGTCCTGCAGGAGCGCTCCTTCCACCGCGTCGGCGGCACGGTCCCGATCGAAGTGGACGTGCGGATCATCGCGGCCTCCAACCGGCCGCTCGAGAAGATGGTGACGCAGGGCCTCTTCCGCGAGGACCTCTTCTACCGCGTGCGGGTTTTCCCGATCCGCATTCCGGCGCTGCGCGAGCGCCCCGAGGATGTCGACCCTCTCATCGACTGGTACCTCGCGCAGTTGCCGCCGGAGCTCGGCAAGCGGGCCGTGCGGCTGTCGGCTGCGGCCCGCGAGCGGCTGCGGGCCTACGACTGGCCGGGCAACGTGCGGGAGCTGCGCAACTGCCTCGAGCGGGCCATCATCCTCGCCGACGACGGCGTGATCGACGAGAGGAACCTGCGTCTGGGCCCCGAGCTCGTGTTGCTCGAGGCGTCGCGCGACGAGACGCTGGCCGACGCGCGGGAGCGCGCAGCCCAGGCTGCGGAGAAGATCTGGCTCGTGCGAGCGCTCGAGAAGTGCCGGGGCGACCGGTCCGCGGCCGCCGAGGCGGCGGGGCTCACCGCCCGCCGTTTCGAGGCGAAGCTGCGGGAGCACGGGCTGGAGAGTCTGTAGTCCGGAGTTTGGAGACGCCCCGACCCCGGGCTCCTACCGACGACAGACCACGGACGAGCGACCTATTCCGGCAGGACGGGCGCCCGCGTCACTCCCTTCCACATCGTCACCGTCGGCCGCGGCGGGGGAGCCGTCATCAGGGGCGTGATCCAGTGGGGTGCGGAAGAGGCCCCGCGCGGCGTCACCTTCTTCGCCTCCTTCTTGCGGCACCCGGCCGATCTCCAGGCCATGATCGCCAGAAGCAGGACGAGAGGCCAGAGGGCGCGGGCGAGGCGGCGGTTCACGCCGCGATTATCGCACCGTTGCCGCGGCTTCCGAGAGCGCGGCTGCGACGATCGGGTCTTCGTCGGGCTGGATCGAGCGCAGGTCGAGCAGCACGCGGCCCTCTTCGACGCGCGCGACGACGGGCGGCTGCCAGGCGCGCAGCCGCGCGGCGACGGCGTCGGCCGACAGGGCGGCGTGGGAGAGCGCGAGGGCCCGCGAGGCAAAGAGCTTCTCCGGGCTCGTGCCACCTCCGAAAGCGGCGCGCGACGCGACGACCCGGCATTCCAGGCCGCCCGCCGAACCGGCGCCGGCACAGAGGCGCTCGCCCCGCGCCTCGAGCGCGGGAAGAGGCGACGCCGCGGCGGCGTAGACCGGAAACTGCCGCCACGCCCCCGTCTTCCAACCCACGAGCGTCGCGGCGAGCGCCGCGAGCGTCAGCTTGTCGGGCCGGACGGCGCGCGCCACCGGGTGCGCGGCGGCCCGGGCGACGAGGTCCGCGCGCCCGGCGAGGAAACCCGCCTGTGGCCCCGAAAAGAGCTTGTCCGCGGAGAAGGTGACGAGATCGGCGCCCGCCGCGAGGCACTCGGCGACGGTCGGCTCGTCGGCGACGCCGAACGCGTCGAGCGGCACGACGGCGCCGGTTCCCTGGTCGTGCAGCCACGGCACGCCGGCCTCGCGGGCGAGCAGGGCGAGCTCGTGCGGCGCCGGGCGCCGCGTGTAGCCGCGGATCTCGTAGTTGGAGGGGTGGACCGAGAGCAGCAGGGCCACGTCGGGGGAGAACGCGCGCCGGTAGTCCTCGGGTGTCGTGCGGTTGGTCGTGCCGACCTCGCACAGGCGCGCGCCCGAGGCTTCCAGGATCTCGGGAATCTTGAAGGACCCTCCGATCGCCACGAGCTCGCCGCGCGAGACGAGGACGCTGCGGCCCCGCGCGAGGGCGGCGAGCGCGAGCAGGACCGCGGCCGCGTTGTTGTTGACGACGAGCGCGTCTGCGCAAGCGAAGAGGCCCCTCGCGAGGGCGCGGACGTGGTCCTGGCGCTTGCCCCGCGCGCCGCGCGCGGGGTCGTACTCGACGGTCGAGTATCCGGCGGCGGCTTCGTGAAGGGCTGCCCGCGCCGCGGCAGAGAGCGGGGCCCGGCCGAGGTTCGTGTGAAGAAGCACGCCCGTGCCGTTGACCGCCCGCACGAGTGTCGGCGCGAAGCGCCGGTCGAGCGCCTCGCGGGCGGCGTCCCAGAGGGCTTGCGGGCGCGTTTCCCCGCCGGACATCGCCCGCCGCAGCTCTTCCTTGACGGCCTCGCGGCCGTAGAGGGCGAGGTTCGCCGCGGCGGCGTCTGCCTTGAGCAGCGCGTCCATGGACGGCGGGTGGGCGCGGGAGCCGCCCGGCGCGGGCTCGGTCGTCATGCTTCCTTTACTATAGGGGAGCGTGAGGACCCCGGTGAATCCCTGTCCGGACGGCGGGTCGTGAGCACGATGAGCTTCGATCGGGAGCTGCGCGTGCTCGAGGAAGCGCTGCGGCGCTTGAACGCCGAGTACGACGGCTTTCTTTACGGCTCGGCAACGAAGCCCCCGATCGCGACCCGGCGGCACGTCGAGGAGATGGTCCGCCGGTTGAACGCCTCCGAGGACATGTCGGCCGCCGAGCGCTACCGCTTCGCAACGCTCCAGGGGCGGTTCGTGGCCCTGGCCGAGCGCTGGGACCGGCTCCAGGGCGAGAAGGAGGCCGGGCGCCGGCCCGGCCTCTACGGACACTTCCGCGAGGCGGGGGCGGACGCGGCGCCGGCCGGCCGGAAAGCCACACCCAACGCCGCGGCCCCCGCCTCCGTACAAGAGGAGCGGCGCGGTCTCGAGCCCGGCGGGGCCGACCGCGACCTCTTCGACCGTTACGTGACGGCCAAAAAGGCGCGGGGAGAAGACGTGAGCGGATACCGACTGGAGGGTTTCGTGGAGGGTCTCGAGCGCGAGCGGCGCAAGGTGCGCGAGCGTTTCGGCGAGGGCGAGATCGTGTTCGACGTTGCCGAGCGCGACGGGCGCGTGCGGCTGGTGGCCAGGAAAAAACCACGGGGTGGCGAATGAAAAAGGCAGCCTGCGTCCTGGCTCTCGCGCTGTGGGCAGCGTGGGCGCCCGACCGGGCCTCGGGTGGCACGGACAAGAAGCCCACGCCGCAGCCGTTCTACCGGCAATACCTCGTCCCGGGCGACCCCCTCGACGACAGGATCGCCGAGCAGGAACGGCGCGTCGAAGCGTCCCCGCAGGACCCGAACCTGAGAAACGACTTCGGCAACCTCCTCGCCGAGCGCAGGTTTCCCGCCCAGGCGGCGGAGCAGTACGAGATCGCCCTCGATCTCGACAAGAAGAACTTCATCTCCGCTTACAACCTGGGTCTGGTGAGAGAGACGGAAGGCAAGGTTTCCGCCGCCATCTCCGCCTACCGGCGTTCGATCAAGCGCAAGCCCGGCTTTCCGCAGTCGCACTTTCGGCTCGGCCGCCTCTACGAGCAGACGAACCAGCCCGAGCCGGCCGTCCACGAGTACGCGGCGGCGATGTGGATCGACCCGGGCATGCGCGATCCGAAACGCAATCCGCTCGTCATCGACTCCCAGCTCCTCTACCTGGCCTCGCTCGCCAACTACCGGCGCGACGTGGCCGTCGCCGCGCTGACCGAGAGCCAGGTTTATTTCGACAACGACCGTTTCCGCAGGCTCCCGACCAACCGCCCGATCTCCTCGAAGGAGGTCGAGAGCGACGAAGAGCCGGTGCCGGCGCCGCGCGACGTGGGTTCGCCCGGCGCGACGGGAGCCCCCGGGACATCCGAACCGGTGCGCCGCGCTCCGCGCACGGCGCCCCCGGGGCAGCGGCCGCCGCCGGGAGTGCGCCGGACCCCGGTCCCCCCGCGGACGCAGCCGGGGGCTCCGGCCGCGCAGGCCGCGCCGCCCCCGGGCGCGCCGGTTCCGGCGGAGGCGGCCGAGCCCGCGCCCCCGCCGGATGCGCCGCCGGAGTCGGTCCCCGAGCCCGCGGTCACGCCCGGTCCGGCTCCGGACGTCGAGCCTTCGTAGCTGCCGAAGGAGAAGCCCGGGGCTTCTACTCGAAGCTCGCGCGCTCGACGAGCAGCGTGGGCGAGCCCGCCGGGTAGGGGGAAGGAAAGAACACCGTGTCCGTCGAGACACCGCTGATGCGACGCAGCAGTTCCGACAGACGCCCGGTCGAGCGCGCGCCCGCGACCGGCCCTCCGGCGCGGCCGGCGACGATCGAGATGCCCGTGAACTCGATCTCGTAGCGGTCGGCCCCGACGTCCACGCGCACCGGCGCCGTCAGCGCCGAGGCGAAGAGCCCCTTCGTGACCGAGGCGAGCAGCGCGGCCGGCGTGGCCGGAGTCTCCGTCTCGAAGAAGAGGCGCCGCGGCCCCGCGCGCGGAGGCAGGCGGAAGGACGGCCGCACTCCGTGGCCGGTCGGGTCGGCGCCGGCGCGCCTTGCCGTCTCGAGGTCGTGAAGCCGTCCCACCAGCTGACCATTCTCGACCAGCGGCGTGCGCCGCGTCGCCACGCCCTCGCCGTCGAACGCCGCATCGCGCGAGGCGTCGTCCACGACCGAGAGCAGTCGCGCCGCGGCCTGGCCGCGCAGGACCCACCGCGGCGGCCGCTCGGCCAGAAACAGCGGGGCGGCCGCGGCCAGGACCGCCGCGCCGACGGCGGGATCGAGGAGCCACTGCCCGCTCGAGAAAGGCGCGGGCCGGTCCGAGAGGGGAAGCGACGCGGCGTCGGCCAGGCGGCGCGCGAGAGCGTCGAGATCGGGAGCGCCGTCCCAGCGAAACGGCAGGCGCGCCTCGTGCGCGCGGCTGCCGCGCCGGCCGATGCAGAGCGCGACGCCGTCGAGGGTCCGGTGCTCCTGCGCGACGTCGAGGCCCGCCGCGTTCACGATCCGCTCTGTGGCGCGGCCGCGGCGCACGCTCAGGGCTCCGAGGGTGGCGTCTCCGCGCGAGGCCGTCGCGACGGCGCGGGCGAGGTCCTCGAAGACGTCCGGGGGCGGCTCCACGGAGGTCTCGGCCGGCGCGGCAGCCACACGCGTCGGCCATTCCGGAGCGGGCGACTCCGCCACCGGCAGGCGTCCGGCCTCTTCGAGGGCGAGCAGGAGCCCCTGCGGGCTCGAAGCCGCCGCAAAGCGCGGCGCTCCGGCCTGCCACCAGCGAGCGGCCCAGCCCTCTTCGCGCCTCCAGGCGGTCCGCTCGAGCGCGCGCGAGAACTCGGTCTCGCGCGACTCGGCCGTCTTGCGATACAGCTCCCACTGGCCGCGCGCGCGCCGGCCGAGCTCGCGGGCGAGGTCTTCGGATTTCATGGCGCCGGCCGGACCATCAGCCGGCGCAGGAGCACTTCGGGCGCGGCGCCCCCGACGGGCACGACCTGGCCGCCGCGCGCGCACCAGCCGAAGGACCGGCAGGCGCGGACCTCGCGGCCGAGCGCGGGCTCGATCGCGCCGAGCGCCGGAAGGAGCTCTCCTGCGAGGACTCCGCCCGAGAGCTCGTCGGCAAGGCGCCCGCGGCGCACGCGGCGCGCGCGCGGAAAGCGCAGCCGGAAGCTGCCGCTCGCGATCTCGACCGAACCGCCCGCGAATTCCTCGATCCAGAGCCCGTTGCCGAGGCGCCGCAGCATCTCGTCCGCATCGGCCGAGCCGGCGGCGACGATGACGTTGGATCCGCGCGGCAGCGGGGGGTCCGACGGGCCGGCGCGCCGGCCGTGGCCCGTCGAGCCCGCGGCCGGCGCGTGCGCGCGGTCGGTCAACCGTGAGCCGAGCAGGCCCGAGGCGACCAGGCGCACGGAACGGGGCGCGGTGCCCTCGTCGTCGTGTTCGTAGCCGCCGAAGAGATCGAGCCGGCGCGGATCGTCCGAGACGTCGAGGTCGGAGACGGTCACGCGGGCGTCGGGCAGGCCCCGCAACGGCGACGCCTCGGCATCGGCCTCGAGCGGATGGCCGAGCACTTCGTGGAAGAACACGGCGGCGCAGCCGCCCGAAAGGATCACGTCCGTCTCGCCGGCCGGCGCCGGGACGGCGCGATCGCGCGGGGCGGCCGCCGCGCAAAGCTGGGCCTTGAGCTCGTCGGCGACGCCCTCGGACGCGGGAGCGTGGAAAGCGAACGGCCGCTCCTCGTCTCCGGCGCGGGAGGCCGCGGTGAACCGTCCCTCGAGGGACACCAGGCGCCGCACGGCGAGAGAGGTCCTCCGTCCGTCGGCGACGACACGGCGCTCCGTTTCGCGCAGCCGGAAGGAGAAGGCATGGCGCGGAGCGTGGCGCGACAGGATCGCCGATAGCCGGCGCGCCCAGCGCTCGCCGTCGGAGAAGGCCTCCGCGGCGCCGGCGTCCGCCGGGCGGGCGGAGCGGATCGGGAGCGGCTCGCTGCCCGTTTGAGCCCGCAGCGCCCGGACCGCCTCGCGCACGGCGGCGTCGCCGGCGCCAGGCACGAAGACGAACTGCTCCGTGCCGCCGGCGCGCCGCCGCGCGGACGTCCCTTCCTCGCGGCGCACGCGGGCCTCGCCGAGGGCGCCGTCGCGCCACTCGAGGGCGAGCTCGGTGAGCGTCTCGCCGAAGACCTCGGCAATCTCGCCGCCGCGGCCCGCGAGCGGCTCGAGCCAGCGATGGATGGCGGTTTCGTCCCAGTTCACGTGGGGTGCAGTGTATTAACATCCGGCGGGGGAAACATGAGTCTCTCGGATACGCGCAAGGATTTCATCGCCGGCAAGACCGCGCGCGGCCTGGCGACGCGCAAGCTTTTCGTCGAAAAGGCGCCGGATGCCCTGCGTACCACCATTTTCGCGGCGCTCGCGGGCGAGGCCGAAAAGGAACGCACGCTCGACGACGAGGCGCGCCGGATGATGGAAGCCGCCCGCCAGGAAATTGCCGCCGGCCGCGTCGACGGCCACGAGCTCTTCCGCCGCATCAAGCGTAAGCTCGCCGAGCAGCGCGGGATCGTCCTTTGAGCCGTCGGGTCTGCGCCGAGGGCCGATAGCTGACAGCCGAGAGCTGATAGCTTCTTCTTTCCATGACCCTCGAAAAACGCATCGCCGACCTCGAAGCCCTGCGCGAGAAGCGGCTCGAGGGCGGCGGGGCCGAGCGCATCGCGCGTCAGCACGCCGAGGGCAAGCTGACGGCGCTCGAGCGCGTGACCCTGCTGCTCGACCCGGGTTCCTTCCTCGAGGTCGATCCCTTCGTCGTGCACCGCTGCCGCGACTTCGGCATGGAGAAGACGTCCATCCCCGGCGACGGCGTCGTCTGCGGCGCCGGGACGATCGAGGGGCGGCCTGTCTACGTGTTCGCGCAGGACTTCACGGTCTTCGGCGGCTCGCTCTCCGAGTCCAACGCCGACAAGATCTGCAAGGTGATGGACCTCGCGGTGCAGAACGGGGCGCCCATCATCGGCTTGAACGACTCGGGCGGCGCGCGGATCCAGGAAGGCGTCGTGTCGCTGGCGGGCTACTCCAAGGTCTTCCTGCGCAACACGCGCGCCTCCGGGGTCGTGCCCCAGATCTCGGCGATCCTCGGGCCCTGCGCGGGCGGGGCGGTGTACTCGCCGGCGATCACGGACTTCGTCTTCATGACGGAGAAGACGTCCTACCTCTTCGTGACGGGCCCGGACGTCATCCGCACCGTCACCCACGAGGAGGTCACCAAGGAGGAGCTCGGGGGTTCGCGGACGCACGCGAGCGTCTCGGGTGTCGCCCACTTCGTGCGCGCGAACGACGAGGCGGTGCTGGCGGGGATTCGAGAGCTTCTGACCTACCTGCCCGGCAACAACCTCGACGCGCCGCCGGCGCGGCAGGCGCGGGACGCCCCGGCTGGAGAAGCGGATCTGAATTCCTTCATCCCGGAGGAGCCCAACCGCCCCTACGACATGGGCGAGCTCGTCCGCCGGGTGGCCGACGGCGGCGAGTTCCTGGAGGTCCACGCGGCCTTCGCGCCGAACATCCTCGTCGGATTCCTCCGCCTCGCCGGCCGCTCCGTCGGCGTCGTCGCGAACCAGCCGATGCACCTGGCCGGCGTCCTCGACATCGACGCTTCGGTCAAGGGCGCGCGGTTCGTGCGGTTCTGCGACGCCTTCGGCATTCCGCTGCTCGTGTTCGAGGACGTGCCCGGCTTTCTGCCCGGCACCCGCCAGGAGTACGGGGGAATCATCCGGCACGGCGCGAAGCTCCTCTACGCCTTCGCCGAGGCGACGGTGCCGAAGGTCTCGGTGATCACGCGCAAGGCCTACGGCGGGGCCTACTGCGTGATGCTCTCCAAGGACCTCGGGACCGACTTCAACTTCGCTTTTCCGACGGCCGAGATCGCGGTGATGGGTCCGGAAGGGGCGGTCAACATCCTCTACCGCCGCGAGCTTCCTCCCGACGCCCCGCCCGAGGCCCGCGCCGCCAAGGTCGCCGAGTACACGGCGAATTTCGCCACGCCCTACATCGCGGCGCGGCGCGGCTACGTGGACGACATCATCGAGCCCATCGAGACCCGCTCGCGCCTGATCGCGGCCTTCCAGGTGCTCGAAGGCAAGCGGGCCGCAATGCCGAAGAAAAAGCACGGGAACATTCCGCTCTGACGTCATGACTGGCGGCTCGTCGAGGAAGCGCCTGCTCGTCGCCAACCGGGGCGAAATCGCGCTGCGCATCTTCCGCGCGTGCCGCGATCTCGGGCTGGAGACGGTGGCCGTTTTCTCGGATGCCGACCGGGCGGCGCCGCACGTCGCCGCGGCGGACCATGCGGTGCGGCTCGGGCCCGCGCCGGCGCGCGAGAGCTACCTGTCGGTCCCGGCCCTGCTCGCCGCCGCGAAGAAGACCGGAGCGTCCCTCGTGCATCCGGGCTACGGCTTTCTCGCCGAGAACGCCGGCTTCGCGCGCGCCTGCGCGGGGGCGGGCCTGACCTTCGTCGGGCCGTCGCCCGAGGCGATTGCGGCGATGGGGTCGAAGACCGGCAGCCGTCGGCTCATGGAAAAAGCCGGAGTGCCCGTGGTTCCCGGCACGCCCGGACCGGCGGCCGGTGCGGCGGAGCTCGAGGAGTTCGGCAGGCGCGTCGGGTACCCGATCCTGCTCAAGGCCTCGGCCGGAGGCGGCGGCAAGGGCATGCGCCGGGTGGACGCCGCGGCGGACGTGCCGGCCGCCTTCGCGCGCGTCGCATCGGAAGCCGAGGCCTCCTTCGGCGACGGCGCCGTTTTCGCCGAAAAGCTCGTCGAGCGCCCGCGCCACATCGAGGTCCAGGTCCTCGGCGATTCCCGCGGCAATCTCGTCGCCGTCGGCGAGCGCGAGTGCAGCATCCAGCGCCGCCACCAGAAGGTCGTCGAGGAATGCCCGTCGCCGGTCGTGGACGCGGCGCTGCGCGGGCGCCTCTTCGAGGCGGCGCTCGTGGCCGCGCGCGCCGTCTCCTACACGTCCTGCGGCACGGTCGAGTTCCTGCTCGGGCCCGACGGGTCCTTCTACTTCCTCGAGATGAATACCCGGCTCCAGGTCGAGCATCCCGTCACGGAGGAAGTCTGGGGCGTGGACCTCGCAGCCGCGATGATCCGCGTCGCTCTCGGCGAGCCCCTGCCGTTTTCGGCCGAGGGGCTCGCCCCGAGGGGGCACGCGATCGAGTGCCGCGTGTACGCCGAGGACCCGCGCAACGGCTTCGCGCCGTCTCCCGGCGTCATCCGCGCGCTGCGCCTGCCGGAGGGTCCCGGCGTGCGCAACGACGTGGGCATCGAGGCGGGCTCGGTCGTTCCCATCGACTACGACCCCATGCTCGGAAAACTCGTCGTGCACGGGCGCGATCGGCCGGCGGCGATCGCGCGGCTGGCGCGGGCGCTCGCGGACTACGAGGTCACCGGCGTCGAGACGACCCTGCCGCTCTTCCGGATTCTGACCGCCGACCCCGAATTCGCGAGCGGGAGCTTCGATGTCCAGTGGCTGGACCGTCGCCTGGCGGCCGGGCTGTTTACCCGCTCGCAGCCGACGGCAGACGAAGTTCTCCTCGGCGCGGCCGGCCTGGCCGGGGCCGACCCCTCGCTTGCGGCCACGGCCCGGCCCGAAACGCAGTCCCTGTGGCAGGCCCAGGCGCGCCGCGAGGCGCTGCGCGGCTAGCGGGAACCGATGCGGCACTTCACGTTCATCCACCGCGGCGAGGCCGGGCCCGAGCAGATCGGGATCACGCTCGAGGGATCCCGGTGCGGGATCACGCTCGGGGGCCGGACCGAGCAGACCGACGCGACGCGGCTTCCGGACGGGCGCATTTCGCTCCTCTTCGAGGATGGCCGCCACATCTGCGGCCGCGTCCTGTCCGCGTCCGGCGGGGAAGTCGAGGTATCGACCGCGGCGGGCGTGCGGCGGATTGCGCTGGCCGAGCCCCTGCGCGACCGCCTGGCGCACGCCGCAACCAACGGGGCAGGGGCCGGCGGGGACGAGGAGGTCCGCGCCCTCATGCCGGGCCGGGTCATCGAGGTCTTCGTCTCTCCGGGCGACCATGTGGCCCCGGGCGGCATCCTGCTCGTGCTGGAAGCGATGAAAATGCAGAACGAGATCCGGTCGGCCAGGGGCGGGCGCGTTCTCCGCGTCGAGGTCGAGCGTGGAAGACCGGTGGACGGCGGCGCCCGCCTCGTGGTCCTTCGAGCCGACGAGTCTTGATTCACAGGCTCCGGCCCTGTCGCCAGGCCATTC
>Ga0209048_10000934_pt1 | contig 30870 bp, 24 predicted proteins | sample FrelakmetCRP12CR_FD_187146 | JGI IMG/M metagenome (GOLD analysis project Ga0209048, IMG submission 187146) | Freshwater lake sediment microbial communities from the University of Notre Dame, USA, for methane emissions studies - CRP12 CR (SPAdes)... | ecosystem: Environmental > Aquatic >...
CCCCCAGCGGCCCGCGCATCGGGCGCGGCGGCTTGAGCAGCATCGCGCACAGCGCGGGCGTCAGCGACAGCGCGTTGAACGCCGACAGCAACACCGAGATCGCAATCGTCAGCGCGAACTGCTTGTACATGCTGCCGACCAGGCCGGCGAGCATCGCGACGGGAACGAACACGGCGCAAAGGATGAGGGCGATACCGATGACAGGTGCAGTGACCTCCTTCATGGCCTGGATCGTCGCGTCTTTCGGGCTTTTGCCTTTTTCGAGGTGGTGGATGACCGCCTCGACGACGACGATGGCGTCGTCGACGACGATGCCGATCGCGAGCACGAGGCCGAACATCGACAGCGTGTTGACCGAGAAGCCGAGCATCGGGAAGAAGATGAAGGTGCCGATCAGCGACACCGGAATCGTGATTAGCGGGATGATCGTCGCGCGGATGTTCTGCAGGAAGACGAACACGACGATCGTCACGAGGATCAGCGCCTCGACGAAGGTCTTCAGGATCTCGTGGATCGACGCCTGAACCGAAGGCGTCGTGTCGTAGACAATCTTGTAGTCCATCGCGGGCGGGAACAGGCCCTTGGCCGTTTCCATCGTCGCGTAGATCGACTTCGCCGCCTTGAGCTGGTCGGCGCCGGGCAGAAGGTAGACCGCCATCGCGCCGGCCGGCTTGCCGTTCAAGCGACCGAACGAGTTGTAGTCCTGCGAACCGAGCTCGGCGCGGCCGATGTCCTTGATCCGAACGACGGCGCCGGTCGAGCTTTGGCGGATGATGATGTTCTCGAACTCTTCGGTCGTGACGAGGCGGCCTGGCGCGCTGACTGTGTTCGTAAACTGCTGGTCCTTGGGCGTCGGCGCCGCGCCGACCTTGCCCGAAGGTGCCTGCAGGTTCTGCTCCTTGATCGCCGAGATGACGTCGGCCGGCGTCAGGCCGAGCTTGGCCAGCTTCTCGGGCTTGAACCAGATCCGCATCCCGTAGTCGGTGCCGCCGAACAGGTCGACCTGCGCGATGCCGGGAATCCGCAGCAACTGGTCGCGCAGGTTGATGCCGCAGTAGTTAATCAGGAAATTCGCGTCGTAGGCCTCTGCCGGCGAGTAGACCGAGATCACCATCAGGATGCTTGGGCTCTGCTTCTTGACGGTGACGCCCTGCGCCTGGACTTCCTGCGGCAGGCGCGCCTGCGCCGACGAGACCCGGTTTTGCGTCAGGACGTTGGCGATGTCCTGGTCGGTTCCGACCTCGAAATTGACGTCGAGCTGCATGCGCCCGTCGCTGGTGTTCGACGACTTCATGTAGATCAGCCGGTCGACGCCGTTGACCTCCTGCTCGATGGGTGTCGCCACCGACTGCTCGACCGCCTCGGCCGATGCGCCGGGGTAGTTGGCGGTCACGCGGATATTGGGCGGGGCCAGGAACGGATACTGCTCGACCGACAGCCCGGTGATCGTGATCGCGCCGAGCAGGACGGTCAGGATCGCGATGACGATCGCGACGATCGGCCGGCGGATGAAGAAGTCGGCCATGAGCTACTTCCCCTTCGCCTTGGCCTTGGCGGCTGGCTTGGCCTCGGCCGCCTCGGTCTTCGCCTCCAACTTCGCCGGCGCAGCGCCGCTCGCCGACTCCGCCGACGGGTTGACCTTGGACCCGGGCCGGGCCTTCTGGATCCCGTCGACGATCACGCGTTCTCCCGGCTGCACGCCGTCGAGGACGATGAGATCCTGGCCCACGCTTTCGCCTGGCCTGATCGTACGTAGCGCGACCATGTTGTCCGCGCCGACGACGAGCACGCTCTTCGCGCCCTGGGTTTCCTGCACCGCGCGCTTGGGAACGAGGATCGCGTTCTCGACCCTTTCAATGGGTGCGCGCAAGCGGCCGAACTGCCCGGGGCGCAGAAGTCCTTCGGGATTCGGGAACTCGGCGACCATCGAGAGCGTGCCCGTCTTCACGTCCACGGCCCGATCGACGATGACGACCTTGCCCTTGTGCGGGAAGACGCTGCCGTCGGCCAGTATCAGCTCCAACACCGAGCCGCTAGCCGGCGCGCCCTTCTCAGCGAACTGCGCCGAGAACTTGAGGTATTCCGCCTCGCTGACGGTGGCATTGACACGCATCGGGTCGACGCTCGAGACGGTGTCGAGCAGCGTGGCCTCGTTCTTGCCAACGAGGTTGCCGGGGGCCACAAGGCGCTTGCCGATCAGGCCCGCGATGGGGGAGCGGATCGTGCAGTAGCTCAGGTTCAGCTCGGCGTCGACGACGCCGGCCTTGGCCGACGAGACTCCCGCCTTGGCGGCAAGCAGATTCGCGGCGGCGTTGTCGTAGTCCTGCTGCGGAACCGCCTTGCGCTCGGCCAGAGGCTTCAGGCGCCGCTCGTCGACTTCGGTCTTGCCGAGCCTCGCCATTGCGCCTTCGAGTTCGGCCTTGGCCTGCAGCAGCTTGGACTCGTACTCGCGCTTGTCGAGCGTGAACAGGAGCTGGTCCTTCTTGACCAGGGTGCCCTCGGTGAAGTGCTGCGCTTCGAGGTAGGCCTGCACCCGGGCGCGGATTTCCACCGTCTCCTTGGCGTCGGTCTGGGCCACGAACTCGCCATAGATCGGCACCGTCTTGCGAACGACTTCGGCCACGAGCACCGCCGGGGGTGGCGGCGCGGCGGTGGCCTGCTTGGCCTTGTCGGCTTCCTTCTCGCCGCCGCAGGCAGCGAGCGAGCCGGCCAGACACACGGCGAGCGCCGCCGCCACCCTGGGCCGCGATCGGCCATTCGGGAACCGCTGAAATACGGCCATTTCAATCTCCTGCTGGTGGGGTTTGGCACCCATTCTCGACTTCGACGCGTCCGCTGCCATTGTGGCCCACGGTGCAGATCATCACGGCGACACTGCCTCGGGGGTGGCATCGGTTGCGCACGCTGGCATCGTCAGATTCGCCGCGGCGCTCTGGGCCCATGGTTCGGTGTCGTACCTCGACCCGTGCGAACCGGAGGGTGATGCAGGTGCGAAGTCGGCAGCGGCGCCGAGACAAGCCCCGCAGACTCCACCGCGAGCACCGACTTGACGCGTCACCGATAGGTGACTAAGCTATAGTCACTTTGTGGTGACAATTGGAGTGAGGCATGGAACGAAGGACGTTCATGCGTCTCGTGGGTGGTGCTTCAGTGGCCGCGGCCACGGTTTCGGCGGCGGGATGTTCGAGCACCTATCCGCCCGAAGCGGTGGCGGCCTGGAAGGGTCCGGGCGGCGAGCCCGACCCGCGGCGCTGGATCCTCGGCTACGCGATCCTCGCGCCGCACTCGCACAACCTGCAGTCCTGGCGGGTCGATCTGCGCACGCCCGACGAGATCGTGCTGCACTGCGACCTGGGCCGACTGCTGCCGCAGACAGACCCGTTCTCGCGCCAGATCATGATGAGCCACGGCACCTTCCTCGAGGTGCTGGACATTGCCGCACGCGAGCGAGGGATTCGCACCGACATCACGCTCTTTCCCGAAGGCGAATTCGGGCCGCAGAAACTCGATCTGCGGCCGGTGGCGCGCGTGCGGCTGACGCCCGACCCGGCCGTGACCAGGGACCCGCTGTTCGCGCAGATCCTCCAGCGCCATACCAACCGCGAGGCCTACGACATGAAGCGGCCCGTGTCGGCCGCGGCCTGGCAGGCGATGGCCGATGCGGTGAAGCCGAGCACGTCGCGTTTCGGCTACGTCGGCACCGACCAGGCGCAAGGACTCAGGCAGCACCGCGCGATCGCGGCCGAGGCGTGGCGGATCGAGTTGGTCACGCCGCGCACGATCATGGAGTCGTACAGGCTGCTGAGGGTCGGCGCCGCCGAGATCGCGAAGCACCGCGACGGCCTGTCGCTGATCGACCCGATGGTCGTGCTGATGAGCCGTGTCGGCCTGTTCGACCGCAGCAAGGCGCCCGCGCCCGACGACTTCGCCGTCGCCAGCCAGATCAAGGACTTCGGCAAGAAACTCGCTTCGACGCCCGGCTTCCTGTGGACGGTGACTGACGGCAACGACCGCGTGACCCAGGTCAACGCCGGGCGCGCCTACGCGCGCGTGCAACTTGCCGCCACCGCGCACGGCGTGGCGATGCAGCCGCTGCAGCAGGCCTTGCAAGAGTACCCCGAGCAGGCGGGGCCCTACGCCGAGATCCGCCAGCTGCTGGGCGCGCCGCAGCCGTCGCAGACGATCCAGATGTGGGCCCGCGTGGGCTACGCGCCGCCGGTTCAGCCCGCGCCGCGCCGCGGCGTCGACGCAATCGTGATCGGCTGATCCGCCGACCGCATCCGCCACGGCCGCGCCGCTCGGCTGCCACAATCGGCCCATGCCGAACGCCCGCTTCTCGACGGAGGCCGACGTGCCACGGCGCCCGCCGCGAGACCGCGGCGCGACCGAGACACGCATACTCGCCGCGGTCGGCGAAGTGCTGGCGCGCGATGGCTTCGGAGGCGTCGGCGTCAATGCCGTCGCCAAGCAGGCCGGTGTCGACAAGGTGCTGATCTATCGCTATTTCGGTGGGCTGCCCGCACTGCTCAAGACCTGGGGTGAAAGCGGGCGGTTCTGGCCGCGCGTCGACGAACTGCTCGGAGACGATGCCGCCGCCTTTCTCGCCCTGCCGGCGGCCGAGCGCTTCGCGCGCTTCATGGAGCACTTCATCGACGGCCTGCGTGCGCGCCCGCTGACACTCGAAATCCTGGCCGCAGAAGTGCTCGAGCGCAACGAACTCACCGCCATCCTCGAGGCCGAGCGCGAGGCCTGGGGTGAACAGGCGAGCCACCTCCTCGGCGGCAACGAGTTCGTGAGGCGCCCCGAGCTGCAGGGCATCACGATCCTGCTCGTTGCCGGTGTGCAGTACCTGCTCGTGCGCAGCCGCCGCATCCGCGTCTTCGGCGGCATCGACGTCCGCAGCGACGCGGGTTGGGCGACACTCAAGGCTGCCGTGAGGCAGATGTCGCTAGGCCTGTTTCCGCCACTGCCCCCCACACGCCGCAAGCGTCCATGATCGATCTCTACACCGCAGCCACGCCGAACGGCCACAAGGTCTCGATCGCGCTCGAGGAACTGGCGCTGCCTTACACGCTGCATGCGCTGTCGCTGTCGGCCGGCGACCAGAGGCGGCCTGGGTTCCTGGCGATCAGTCCGAACGGGCGAATTCCGGCCATCGTCGACCGCGAGCTGGGCGACTTCGCCGTCTTCGAATCGGGCGCGATTCTCGTCTACCTGGCCGAGAAGACCGGGCGCCTGATGCCCGCCGACGTGAAGGGCCGCTCGCGGGTGATGCAGTGGCTGATGTTCCAGATGGGCGGCATCGGCCCGATGATGGGACAGGCCAACGTCTTCTACCGCTACTTCCCCGAGAAGATCCAGCCCGCGATCGACCGCTACCACGGCGAATGCCGGCGCCTGTTCCGCGTGCTCGACGGGCAACTGAAGGACCAAGAGTACCTGGCCGGCGACTACTCGATCGCCGACATCGCCAACTGGGCGTGGGTGCGGACGCACCGCTGGTCGGGCATCGAGGTCGACGACCTGCCGCACCTGAAGCGCTGGCTGACTGCCATCCGTGCCCGGCCGGCGGTGCAGACCGGCATCGTGATGCCGCCGCCGGCGGTCCACCTCACCACCGATGGCGACGCGAAGGCGAAGGCCTTTTCGCAGGAGGCGAGAAAGTTGGTCGAGATGGGTCAGTCGCGACAGGGTGGCGTATGAGGCTTCACATTGCACCGCGAGCGCCGAACCCGCGCCGTGTCCTGATGTTCATTGCGGAGAAGCACATCACGGGGATCGAACTCGTGAGCGTCGACCTCAACGCAGGCGAGCACCGGGGCGCGGCATTTCGCGCCAAGAGCCCGCTCGCCAAGGTGCCTGCGCTCGAACTCGACGACGGGCGCGTGCTGACCGAGTCGCGCGCGATCTGCAGCTACCTCGAAGGCCTGGCGCCGCAACCGAACCTGATGGGCGAGGGCTTCGAGGAGCGCGCGTTCATCGAGATGGCCGACCGGCGGGTCGAGCTGTACTTCTTCTTCGGTGTCGCGCAGTGCATCCGTCACACGCACCCGGGGCTGGCGCCGCTCGAACAGCCGCAGTTCCCGGAATTCGGCCGCTCGCAGGGCGAGAAGGTGCGTGATGTCGCGCGCTGGCTCGACGACGATCTCGCGCGCCAGCCTTTCATCGTCGGGGATCGATTCACGATCGCCGACATCACGGCCTTCTGTGCCATCGAGTTCGCTCGCGGCTTGATGAAATTCCGTCCCGCCGAGGAAGGATTGCCCCACCTGCAGGCCTGGCGCGACCGCATCGCCGGACGCGACAGCGCCGGGGCCTGAACCCACTCCCCGCCGGCTCGTTGGCGATGCCAGCGACTCGGCCTATGCTCTCGGTTTCGAACCCGAGGAGACCGCCATGGGCGCACCGCAAGCCTTCACCGCCACGGCCGAGATCGGCCACTACATCAATGGCCGCCAGGTGGCCAGCACCAGTGGCCGCCGCCAGGCCGTCTACAACCCTGCGACCGGCGCCGTCGCGCGCGAACTCGTGCTCGCCTCGGCGGCCGAGGTCGATGCTGCGGTGGCTGCCGCGAAGGCAGCGTTCCCGGCCTGGGCGGACACGCCGCCGATCCGCCGTGCCCGCGTGCTCAACGCCTTCCTCGCGTTGCTCAACGAACACCGCGACACGCTCGCCGCGATGATCACGGCCGAGCACGGCAAGGTGTTCACCGACGCGGTGGGCGAAGTCTCTCGCGGCATCGACATCGTCGAATTCGCCTGCGGCGTCCCGCAACTGTTGAAAGGCGACTTCACCGACCAGGTCTCGACCGGCATCGACAACTGGACGCTGCGCCAGCCGCTGGGCGTGGTGGCCGGCATCACGCCGTTCAACTTCCCGTGCATGGTGCCGATGTGGATGTTCCCGCTCGCGCTGGCTTGCGGTAATGCCTTCGTGTTGAAGCCCAGCGAGCGCGACCCGTCGCCGTCGCTGTTCCTCGCTGACCTGCTGAAGCAGGCCGGTCTGCCCGACGGCGTGTTCAACGTCGTGCAGGGCGACAAGGTGGCGGTCGACGCGCTGTTGACGCACCCCGACGTGAAGGCGCTTTCGTTCGTCGGCTCGACACCGATCGCGCAGTACATCTACGAGACCGGCGCCCACCACGGCAAGCGGGTGCAGGCGCTCGGCGGGGCGAAGAACCACATGGTCGTGATGCCCGATGCCGACATCGAGCAGACGGTGGACGCGCTGATCGGCGCCGCCTACGGCTCGGCCGGCGAGCGCTGCATGGCGATCAGCGTCGCGGTGCTGGTGGGCGACGTGGCCGACAAGGTGGTGCCGCTGGTGGCCGAGCGGGCGCGCACGCTGAAGGTCAGGAACGGCATGGAACTCGACGCCGAGATGGGCCCGATCGTGACGCGGCAGGCGCTCGAGCGCATCGAGGGCTACATCGCCCTCGGCGTGGAAGAAGGTGCGAAGCTCGTCGTCGACGGGCGCGGCCTGAAGGTGCCGGGCCACGAGCGCGGATTCTTCACAGGCGGCACGCTGCTCGACCACGTGACGCCCGCGATGCGTGTCTACAAGGAAGAGATCTTCGGCCCGGTGCTCTGCTGCGTGCGCGTGCCCGACTTCGCGACCGCGGTGCAGCTCGTCAACGACCACGAATACGGCAACGGCGTCGCCTGCTACACGCGTGACGGCCACGTGGCGCGCGAGTTCGCTCGGCGCATCCAGGTGGGCATGGTCGGCATCAACGTGCCGATCCCGGTGCCGATGGCCTGGCACGGCTTCGGCGGATGGAAGCGGTCGCTGTTCGGCGACATGCACGCCTACGGCGAGGAGGGCGTGCGCTTCTACACGAAGCAGAAGTCGATCATGCAGCGCTGGCCGGAGAGCACGGCCAAGGGCGCCGAGTTCGTGATGCCGACGGCGAAGTGAGCCGCCGCGCAGCGAAGCGCCTGTGAAACTGCGCAGCGTAGGCGGCTCGAACTCGCGCCTGCCCTGCACAATTGCATAGGTGATTCGACCCGGCGCGAGCGCCCCGGGGCGGCGTCAGGGACGCTACAGCTTCTCGGTCTCCCCCGCCTTGGGTTGCCACTTCATCAGCCGCTTCTCGGCCATGCCGACCAGCGCGTCGAGGGCGAGCGCGAAGGCGGTCAGCACAAGGATGCCGGCCATCACGGTGTTGATGTCGAACGCGCCTTCGGCCTGCAGGATCAGGTAGCCCACGCCCTGGCTCGAGCCGAGGTACTCGCCGACCACCGCGCCGACGAACGCGAGGCCGACGCTCGTGTGCAGCGAGCTGAAGACCCAGCTCGTCGCGCTCGGCAGGTAGACGTGGCGCAGCAACTGCCGCCGGCTTGCGCCGAGCATGCGCGCATTGGCCAGCACGACCGGGCTGACCTCCTTCACGCCCTGGTAGACGTTGAAGAAGACGATGAAGAAGACGAGCGTCACGCCGAGCGCCACCTTGCTCGCCACGCCCAGGCCGAACCAGACCGCGAAGATCGGCGCCAGGATCACCCGCGGCATCGAGTTGGCCGCCTTGATGTAGGGGTCGCAGATCGCTGCGGCGAGCGGACTCAGCGCCAGCCACAGGCCGAATCCGAGTCCTAGCGCGGTGCCGATGCCGAATGCGAGCGCGGTCTCGAGCAGCGTGACGGCGAGGTGGCGGTAGATGTCGGCGCCGGTCACGAACCAGGCCCAGATGCGGCCGAAGATCTTCAGCGGCTCGCCGAAGAAGAACGCCGCCTGGAGGTCGTTCTCGAACAGGAACGGCGGCACGAGGCCCGGTGTCGTCAGTGCATGCCAGAGCCCGAACACCGCCAGCAACACCGCAAGCTGCCAGACGCGCAGATTGCGTTCGTTGGGTTGGATCAGCTTCCACATGATCGTCGAGTCAGGCCGCCAGCTGCTGCCGATAGCCCTCGAGCACCTCTTCGCGCAGCACGCCCCAGATGGCCGCATGCAGCTCGACGAAGCGCGGCGCGGTCTTCACCTCCGCGACGTCGCGGGGGCGCGCGAGGTCGATCGTGAACTCGCCGATCGGGTGCGAGGCCGGGCCGGCGCTGAGCACCACCACGCGGTCGCTCATCGCGATCGCCTCGTCGAGGTCGTGGGTGATGAACAGCACCGCCTTCCTCTTGCTGGCCCACAGCGCGAGCACCTCGTTTTCCATCAACTGCCGGGTCTGGATGTCGAGCGCCGAGAACGGCTCGTCCATCAGGATGATGTCGGGGTCGAGCGCCAGCGTCTGGGCAAGGCTCACGCGCTTTCGCATGCCGCCCGAGAGCTGGTGCGGATAGCGGTCGCCGAAGCCCCCGAGGCCGACGCGCTTCAGCCAGTCGTCGGCCTGAGCGGTCGCGTCGGCCGCCGCGACGCCGCGAAACTCCAGCCCGGCGCGCACGTTCTGCAACGCGGTGCGCCAGGGCATCAGGCTCTCGCCCTGGAACATGTAGCCGGCGCGGGTGTTTATGCCCGCGAGCGTCTTTCCGAACACCTCGATTCGGCCGCTGCTGGGGGCGAGCAGCCCGGCCGCCACGTTGAGCAGCGTGCTCTTGCCGCAGCCGGTGGGTCCGACCACGCTGACGAACTCGCCCGCGCCGACGGTAAGCGTCACGTCGCGCACTGCGGTGTAGCGCTGGCCTGGCGCCTCGCGGCTGACGAAGGTGCAACTGACGCCGGTCAGCGCGAGGGCGTCGGTGGACACGTCAGCCGGCCGCGAACGCGGTGAGCTTGGGGGTCGTCATTTCAGCCGGCGCTGGGCCGCTCCCGAGCCGGCTGAGCGCCCCCTTGGGGGCCGCGAACGCAGTGAGCTTGGGGGCGTCATTTCACCCCTTGGCGAGCTTCGCGTTGGCCTTCTTCACGAAGTCGTTCGTGTAGACCGCGGGCAGGTCGAACTTCACGTCCTTCAGCGTGTCGTCCGCGCTCTGCAGCGCGCGCACCGCGGTCGCCGCGCCGGCGTCGGGGATCATGCCGTCGGGCGAGAGCGCGCCCTTCATCGCGAGGAAGGCATCGATGTAGACCGCGCGGTCGCCGAGCAGGTAGTTCTCGGGCACTGCCTTGACGATGTCGGATGGGCCGGCAGCCTGGATCCACTTGTCGGCGCGCACGATCGCATTCGCGAGCGCCTGCACCGTGGCCGGGTTCTTGTCGATGAAGGTCTGCGGCGCATAGAGGCAGGCCGCGGGCATCGGCCCGCCGAAGACCTTGTCGGACTCGGCGAGCACGCGCGTGTCGGAGACGATCTTCAGGTCACCCGAGCGCTGCAGCAGCGTGATCACCGGGTCGAGGTTGCTCATCGCGTCGATCTGCCCGGCACGCATCGCGGCGACTGCGCCGGTGCCCGCGCCGACGCCGATGATCGACACGTCGCTCGGCTTCAGGCCGGCCTTGGCGAGCACGAAGTTCGCCATCACGTTGGTGCTCGAGCCGGGCGCGGTGACGCCGATCTTCTTGCCTTTCAGGTCGGCCACGGTCTTGTAGTTCGGCATCGTCTTCGGGTTGATGCCGAGCACGATCTGCGGTGCCCGCCCCTGCAGCACGAAGGCGCGCAGGCGCTGGCCCTTGGCCTGCATGTTCAGCGTGTGCTCGAACGCGCCGGAAACCACGTCGGCGCTGCCGCCGATCACCGCCTGCAGCGCGCGCGAGCCGCCGGCGAAGTCGACGATCGTCACGTCCAGGCCCTCGGCCTTGAAGTAGCCCAGGGACTCGGCGATGGTCAGCGGCAGGTAGTACAGCAGGTTCTTGCCGCCCACCGCGATCGTGACCTTCGACTTCTCGAGCGCCTGGGCCGTCGCGAAGATCGGGGCGGCGAGGCCGGCCGCGCCGGCCAGCAGGAGGGCGCGTCTTTGCATGAATGTCTCCGTGGGAATGTCCGTGGGCAGAGGGCCGACAGTCCGACTGTACCGAAGCGCCGCCGCCCGCATAGTGCTTGCCCCTGGACGGCGAAGCCGGGCCGCGGCGCGACAATGTCGCCATGAACAACCCCGTCGTCCTGATCACCGGTGCCAGTCGCGGCATCGGCGCCGCCGCCGCGCTGCTGTGCGCCCGCCAGGGCTACGACGTGGCCGTCAACTACGCCCGCGACGCGCAGGCCGCCGCCGAAGTGGTGGCGCAGGTGCGCGCCGTAGGGCGGCGCGCGATCGCGATCGCGGCCGACGTCGCGCGCGAAGACGATGTGCTGCGCCTCTTTGCCGCGGTCGACGCCGAACTCGGGCCGCTCGCGGCGCTCGTCAACAATGCCGGCACGGTCGACGTTGCGGCCCGCGTCGACGAAATGAGCCTCGAACGCCTGACCCGCATGTTCGCCGTCAACGTGCTCGGGTCGATGCTGTGTGCTCGCGAGGCGGTGCGACGCATGAGCACGAAGCATGGCGGAGCCGGGGGTGCGATCGTCAACCTGTCGTCGGCAGCGGCGCGCCTCGGTTCGCCCGGCCAGTACGTCGATTACGCAGCCGCCAAGGGGGCGATCGACACTTTCACGCTTGGCCTGGCGCGCGAGGTGGCTGGCGAAGGCATTCGCGTCAACGCGGTGCGCCCGGGCATCATCGACACCGCCATCCACGCCTCGGGCGGGCAGCCCGACCGCGCCGCGCAGATGGCGCCGCAGGTGCCGATGCGCCGTGCCGGCAGTGCCGACGAAGTGGCGCAGGCGATCCTGTGGTTGCTGTCCGACGCCGCGAGCTATACGACCGGCGCGGTGATCGACGTCACCGGCGGACGGTAGGTCGCGACCCGGAAGCCGGCAGCGCCGGCGAAAGCGGGCCTGCCGCCGCAGCGCTCTTCGCGCCGTGGCGAGATGTGGCGCCGTGTAGCATGCTGCCACGCGCCGTATCGACCTGGAAGTTACGCCATGCCCGTCGACCCCGAACTGCGACTGCTCGACATCGCCATTCCCGCCCAGCCGCAGTCGCTGGTCAGCCTCTCGCTGCTGCTCGCCGAGGAAGATGTGAATCTGAAGGCGCTCGCAGCGCTGATCGAATCGGACATGGCGCTCGCCGCCGCAGTGCTCAAGGCCGTCAACTCGTCGCTCTACGGCCTCTCCGGGCGCGTGCAGAGCGTGCAGCAGGCCATCACCTACCTCGGCACGCGCGAGGTCGCCGCGGTGACCTTCGAGATGGGGTTGCGCGCGGTATTCCCTGCGGCACCCGAGCTCAAGGAGATCTGGGATCGCGCAGCCTATCGCGGGATGCTGATGGGACGCCTCGGCGCCGAGCTGGGCGTGGACCCGTGGGTGTCGCATTCGGCCGGCCTGTTCGAGGAATGCGGCAAGGCGGTGCTGTTTCGCCATTCCAGGGAGCGCTACGTCCCGATGCTGAACTCGACCGTCGACGAAACCGAGCTGCTGCAGCGCGAGCACGCCGCATTCGGCGTTTCCAACGACAAGCTCGGCGCGGCGCTGTGCGAGAGCTGGGGACTCGCTGCCGCCGCGGTGGCGAGCGTGCGCCACCACGTGACGGTGCATGCCACGCGCGAACTGCCGCCGCAAGTGCCGCGGCGCGCGATCTGCGCGCTGTCGGCACTGGCGTACGCGATGATGACGACGCCCGACACGCTCGAGGACGTGGCCGCAGCGGTGGCGCCACAGGCGCAGCTCGACGCGACGCTGGTGCTGCGCGGCGCGCACAGGGTGCAGGTGCAGCTCGCCGCTGCCGCGCTTCGAGACTGACGGGTCGTTGCAGCGCTGCCCGTGCGGGCAGGAAACCCCGGTTGGCGAGCCGCTCAGGCTGCGCTAGGCTGCAACCCCCGGCGCAGGCATGAGGCCTGCGCAACCACTTCACGAAAGCGGATCATGAGCCTCGTCCCCCCCGACTCGCTGGCGTTGCAACGCTTCTATCACTGGGAACGCGAAACTCCGCAGCGCGTCACGCTGACCCAGCCGATGGGCGGCGGCGTCGTGCGCGACTTCACCTGGGCCCAGGTGGCCGACGAAACGCGGCGCGTGGCGGCGCACCTGAAGTCGCTCGGCTTCCCGCCCGGTTCGCGCATCGCGATCCTGTCGAAGAACTGCGCCTACTGGCTGATGAGCGACATGGCCATCTGGATGGCGGGCTACGTCTCAGTGCCGCTGTACCCGACGCTCGCGGCCGACACGGTGCGCCAGATCCTGCAGCACAGCGAGGCGCGCCTCTGCTTCGTCGGCAAGCTCGACGACTGGGAGACGATGAAGCCCGGCATGCCGGCCGACCTGCCGTGCATCGCCTATCCGCTTTCGCCGAAGACGAGCTACCCGGCCTGGGACGACATCATCGCCCGCACCCCGCCGCTGCAGGGCAACCCGGTGCGCGACGGCGACGAGCTTTCCACGCTGATGTACACCTCGGGCACCACCGGCAACCCGAAGGGCGTGATGCACAGCTTCAACACCTTTGCCTGGTCGATCACCTCAGGGCTCAAGCGCATCAAGGTCGGTACCGGCGACCGCATGCTGTCGTACCTGCCGCTGGCGCACGTGGCCGAACGCACGCTGGTCGAGCACGGTTGGCTCGCCACGAACGAGCGCATCTTCTTTGCCGAATCGCTCGACACCTTCGCCCAGGACATGCAGCGCGCCAGGCCGACGGTGTTCTTCTCTGTGCCGCGGCTGTGGGTCAAGTTCCAGCAGGGTGTGCACGCCAAGATGCCGCCGCAGAAGCTGCAGCGCCTGCTCTCGCTGCCGATCATCGGCGGCATCGTGCGACGCAAGGTGCTCAAGGCGCTCGGCCTCGACGCCTGCACCTTCGCTGCCGGTGGTGCGGCCCCGATGCCACCCGAACTGCTGCGCTGGTATTCCCGGCTCGGCCTCGACATCATCGAAGTCTACGGCATGACCGAGAACTGCGGCGTTTCCCACGCCACGCTGCCCGGCCAGCCCCGGCCCGGCACGGTGGGCCTGCCCTATGAAGGCATCGAGTCGCGCATCGACCCGGCCACGGGCGAAATCCAGATGCGCTGCCCGGGCCTGATGCTCGGCTATTACAAGGAGCCCGAGCTGACGCGCCAGACCTTCACCGCCGACGGCTGGCTGAAGACCGGCGACAAGGGCGTGCTCGACGCCACTGGTGCGCTGCGCATCACCGGCCGCGTGAAAGACCTGTTCAAGACGAGCAAGGGCAAGTACGTCGCGCCGGCGCCGATCGAGGACAGGCTCGTGATGCACTCGGCCATCGAGGCCTGTGTCGTCACCGGCGCCAACCTCGGCCAGCCGCTGGGCATCCTGATGCTTTCGCCGGAGGCGGCGAAGCGCTCGCAGGACGAGGCCGGGCGGCGCGCGATGGAGGCGTCCTTCGAGGCGCATCTGGAAGCGATCAACGCGAAGCTCGATCCGCACGAGCAGCTCGATTGCCTGGTGGCCGTGACCACGCCGTGGACGGTCGAGAACGGTTTCGTCACGCCGACGATGAAGGTCAAGCGCAACCGCATCGAAGAGGTCTACAGCTCGAGGTACGAGCACTGGACCGGGCAGCGCAAGAAGGTTCTCTGGGATCGCGGCTGATCGACCGCGCGATGAGGGCGCCGTGAGCCGCTGGAACGTTTGGGCAGGTCAGCTGGCCTTCACGGCCAATACCGGGCATGAAACGGAGAGCAGGACATCCTGGGCCACGCTGCCCAGAATGAGTTTGCCGACGGCGGTGCGTTTGCGCAGGCCGATGATGAGCAACGAGACCTGTAGCGAGTCGACCAGTGCTTCGATTTCGGCGACGGCACTCTGACCTCGTACGAACTGCTTGAATTCGGCGTTCAGACCGGACCTCGCCAGCAATTCCTCCACGCGCTCGACATCCTGAACATCGGCCTTCGACGGATCTTCCTGTTTGCCGCCCGGACTGGCATTCACCACCACCAGACGTTCCTGACGGCTTCTTGCGATTTCCATGCCCTTGTCCAGGGCGGCCTGCCCTTCGGGCCGAGGCACATAGGCTACAAGTATGGTCATGGTTTCACTCCTTCTCTCGAGAATGCATTGTATGAGGTGGTCGTCGCCCGCGTCATCTTGCGTCGACAAGAGCCTGTCGACCTCAGGCGCAAATCGACCCTTGAGCAGCAGGTCGACCGCAAGACCCTCGCCGCGCACGCCCGGGTGGCTTTCAGTTGCGGGGTCGGCGTGCTCGGTGAATACCGTCACCGCCCTGCTCCGATTCACCGATGACGCTCCACCTCACACTGCGGGCACAGCCGTGAGCGGTGTCGAACTCGAATACATGCCATGACGGCCGAGCACGCATTGCCCGAAACGCGTTACGCCGAGTCCGACGGCCTGAGCATCGCCTACCAGGTGTTCGGCAGCGGCGCAAAGGACCTTGTGTTCATCCCGGGCATCATCTCGCATCTCGAAGAGAACTGGCGCCACGACAACATGGCGCGCATGTTGCGTCGCCTGGCGCAGCACTTCCGCGTCATCTGCTTCGACAAGCGCGGCCAGGGCATGTCCGACCATTTCGACGGCGTGCCGACGCTCGAGCAGCGCATGGACGACGTGCGTGCGGTCATGCAGTCCGCAGGATCGGACAAGGCGGTGCTATTCGCCTATTCCGAAGGCGGCGCGATGGGCGCGCTGTTCACCGCCACCTATCCGGCTATGGTGGAGCGGTTGATCATGGTTGCGGCCATGGCGCGTTTCTCGAAGGCACCCGACTACCCGCATTCGCCGACGCTGGAGCGCATCCTGCAAGGCGTGGCCGACACCTGGGGCACCGCTGCCTCGCCGCCGATGTTCGCCCCCAGCCGCGCCGGCGACGCGGCCTTCTGCGAAGGCATGGCTCGCTACCAGCGCCAGACGGCTTCACCCAGCGCAATGCGCCGGCTCATCATCGCCAACGACCAGATCGACGTGCGCGCCATCCTGCCGCAGGTGCGCAGGCCGACGTTGGTGATGCAACGGCGCGGCGACCTGATCGTGCGCTGCGCCAACGGACGCTACCTGGCCGACCACATTCCGAACGCGCTGTACCTGGAGCTGCCGGGCGCCGACCACCTGATCGCCGAGGGCGACATGGAAGCCCTCGTCGATGCCGTCGACCACTTCGCCGATGCCGCCTGGGTGCGCGAGGCCGAAGCCCCGGCGGAGCGATTTCTGGCCACCGTGCTGTTCACCGACATCGTCGGTTCGACCGAACTCGCCGCGGCGCTCGGCGACCGTGCGTGGCGCGACCTGCTGCAGCGCTTTCATGCGACCGGCCGCGGGCAGCTCGACGCGCATCGCGGGCAGGAGGTCGACACCGCGGGCGACGGCTTCTTCGCCATCTTCGATGGGCCGGCGCGTGCCATCCGCTGCGCCGCGGCGACGGTGCGCGCGCTCGGGCCGATCGGCCTGCGCATCCGTGCCGGCCTGCACACCGGTGAAGTCGAAGCGACGGGCGACAAGGTCAGCGGCATGGCGGTGCACATCGGCGCGCGCGTGATGACACACGCCGGCGCCGGTGAGGCCTGGGTGTCGGGTACGGTGAAGGACCTGGTCGCGGGCTCGGGGATCCGCTTCGAGGCGCGCGGCGCGCACACGCTCAAGGGCGTACCGGGCGAGTGGCCGCTGTGGCTCGCGCTCGCGGAGTGAAGGGTCGTCGTCGCCGGCAGCCTCAGGCTGCCTTCGGGAAGGCGGCCGGCGCCGGGTTGGAAAACGCCATCGCCCCGTCGTCGAGCTTGCCGTAGCGCAGCATCAGGATGTCGCGGGCGTAGTTCTGGTGCAGCTTCCACGGCAGCCGCGAGCCCTGCTTCGGGAACTTGTGCATCGCGCGCTGGAAGTAGCCTGAGGAGAAATCGACCCACGGTTCTTCGCTGATCGTCGGGTCGTTGTTGCGCGGCGTGCACTGGCGCAGGCCGTGCTTACGCATGTGGTTCAGCAGCCGGCAGACGTACTCGCAGGTCAGGTCGGACTTGAGCGTCCACGACGCATTCGTGTAGCCGAACGACGATGCCAGGTTGGGCACGCCGCTGAACATCATGCCCTTGTAGTTCAGCGTCCTGGCGAGGTCGACGGGCGCGCCGTCGACCGTGATGTGCAGGCCGCCCAGCACTTCCAGGTTGAGCCCGGTTGCCGTGACGATCAGGTCCGCCTCCAACTCGACGCCCGACTTCAGCTTCAGCCCCTTCTCGGTGAAGGTCTCGCTCTCGTCGGTGACGACCGACGCCCGCTGCGCCCGGATGGCGCGGAAGAGGTCGCCGTCGGGCACCAGGCACAGGCGCTGCTCCCACGGGTTGTAGCGCGGCGTGAAGTGCCTGGCGATGTCGTAGTCGGGGCCGAGGTAGGCCCTCACGCCGCCCAGGATCAGTTGCTTCGCGCGCCCCGGGTTGCGCCGGCACAGGTTGAAGAAGTACATGCCCAGCAGCACCCGCTTCCAGCGCGTGATGCCATAGGCGAGCCGCGGCGGCAGGTAGCGGCGCATCCGGTTCGCCATCGCGTCTTCCGATGGCCGCGCGACGACCCAGGTCGGCGAACGCTGCAGCATCGTCACGTGCGCGGCCTTCTTTGCCAGCTCGGGCACCAGCGTGACCGCGGTGGCGCCACTGCCGATCACGACCACACGCTTGCCGGCGTAGGCTATGTCGTCGGTCCAGTGCTGCGGGTGCACGATGCTGCCGCCGAAGCGCTCGATGCCGGGAAACTCCGGCGTGTAGCCTTCGGCGTAGCGGTAGTAGCCAGCGCACATGAAGAGGAAGTTGCACGTGAAGCGCACCGGCTCCTTGCGCTCGCCACGCTCGACCTCGACTGTCCATACCGCGTCCTGCGTCGACCACGATGCGCTCTTCACGCCATGGCCGAAGCGGATCTTGCGGTCGATGCCGTGTTCGCTGGCCGCTTCGCGCACGTACTGCAGAATCGCCGGTCCGTCGGCAATGGCCTTGGCGTCCTCCCAGGGCTTGAACGCGTAGCCGAGCGTGTACATGTCCGAATCGGAGCGGATGCCCGGATAGCGGAACAGGTCCCAGGTGCCACCGCTGCGTTCGCGCGCTTCGAGGACGGCAAAGGTCCGGCCGGGGCAATGCATCTGCAGGTGGACGCCCGCACCGATGCCGGAAAGTCCGGCACCGACGACCAGTACATCGAAGTGTTCCATCGTCGTGGCGTCGCGCGTTTGATGGGGCAGTCTACCGGGCCGGTGCGGGTCCGAGGCGCGGCGGCGGCGGCGCGGCCGGAGCGCTGGAGTAAATTCGCCTGCAACACGAACCCGGGAGTCAACGATGCAGACCCAAGTGAACGAGTCCGAGCTCCGCTCCGAACGACTCGACCAGGTTGTCGGGCTGCTGCGCAGCAAGCTGGCCGCTGGCCAGCACGGCACGCTCGAGGCGTTCGTGCGCTGCTACTTCGGTCAGGTGGACCCGGAAGACCTGGCCGAGCGCGAGCTTGCCGACCTCTACGGCGCGGCCGTGTCGCACTGGAACTTCGCGCGACGGCGCGAACCGGGCCAGGTGCGCGTGCGGGTGTTCAACCCGAGCATCGCCGAGCACGGCTGGCAGTCCACGCACACGATCATCGAGATCGTCAACGACGACATGCCATTCCTCGTCGACTCGGTGACGATGGAAGTCAACCGCCACGGGCTCACGCTGCATCTCATCATCCACCCGATCGTGAGCGTGAAGCGAGCTGCCGACGGCACGCTCGAAGGCATGACCGAGGGCGCGGCAGCCGGCCGCGAATCGTTCATCCACGTCGAGGTCGATCGCGTGCCCGAACCCTCGCGGCTCGAAGCACTGGCGGCCGACGTGACCCGCGTGCTCGACGACGTGCGCCAGGCAGTGGACGACTGGGTGGCGATCCGCCAGCGCGTGCTCGCGATCGTGGCCGATCTCGATGCGAAGGCGCCGCCGATTCCAGAAGCAGAGCTGGCCGAGGGCCGCGCCTTCCTGCTATGGCTGGCCGACAACCACTTCACCTTCCTCGGCGCGCGCTCGCACGAGCTCGTCAAGGTGGAAGGCGAAGACGCATTGAGGATCGTTCCCGACTCGAGCCTCGGCATCCTGCGCGAGGTCGTGGACAAGGAGACCCACGCCAAGGTCGTCGCATCGGGCTTTGCCGCGCTGCCGCCCGAGGTGCGCGCCTATGCCCGCCGCCCAGAGTTGCTCGTCGCCACCAAGTCGACCGCGCGTTCGACGGTGCACCGGCCGGGCTACCTCGACTACATCGCCGTCAAGCGCTTCGGCGCCGACGGCCAGGTCTGCGGAGAAGACCGCTTTCTCGGTCTGTTCACGTCGACCGCCTATAGCGCGAACCCGGCCGAGATCCCGTTGCTGCGGCGCAAGGTCGCCGACGTCGTCGCCCGCGCGCACCTCGCGCCGGGCAGCCACGCCGGCAAGGCGCTCGTCAACATCCTCGAAACCTATCCGCGGGACGAACTGTTCCAGACCGGCACCGAAGACCTGCTGCGCACCGCGACGGGCATCCTGCACCTCGGCGAGCGGCAGCGCTTTCGGCTCTTCGTGCGGCGCGACACCTTCGAACGCTTCGTCTCCTGCCTGATCTATGCGCCGCGCGAGAACTACAGCACCGAGCTGCGCGAGAAGTGGCAGGAGATCCTGCTGCGCGCCTTCAACGGCAGCAACTCGGAGTTCAACGTGCACCTGTCGGAATCGGTGCTGGCGCGCATCCAGATCACCGTGCGCACGCGCCCCGGCCACATCCCCGCGTTCGACCTGCGCGAGCTCGAACTCAGGCTCGCCGCCGCGGCGCGGCGCTGGGACGACGACCTGAAGGCGGCGCTGATCGAGACGCTCGGCGAGGCGCGCGGCAACGAATTACTGCGCCGCTTCGGCGATGCCTTTCCGGCGAGCTACCGCGCCGAATTCGCGGCCCGCGCCGCGGTGCCCGACATCGAGATGATGGCCGGCCTGAGCGAGGCCGAGCCGATCGCGATGACGCTCTACCGTCCGCTCGAGGCGGCGCCGGGGACGCTGCGCTTCAAGCTGCTTCGGCGTGGCGAGCCGCTCACCCTGTCGGGCAGCCTGCCGATGCTCGAGCACATGGGGCTGAAGGTGCTCGACGAGCATCCGCACCGCGTGGCGCCGCACGGCGAGGCGCCGATCTGGATGCACGACTTCGGGTTGCTGAGCGCGATCCCGGACAACGAGATCGGGATCGATGCGCTGAGGCCGGTGTTCGAGGAGGCGTTCGGCGCCATCCTGCGCGGCGCGGTCGAGAACGACGACTTCAACCGCCTCGTCATTGCCGCGCGCATGCCGGCGGGCGAGATCGTGCTGCTTCGGGCCTATGCGAAGTACATGCGGCAGATCGGTTTCGCGCTGTCGCAGACGTTCATCGAGGCGACGCTGGCCACGCATGCGTCCATCGGGCACCTGCTCGTGGAGCTGTTCAAGACGCGATTCGACCCGGCGCTCGACGAGGGCCGCGAAGCGCGCGCGGCGGAGCAGGTGCGCGCGATCGAGAGCACGCTCGAAGGCGTGGAGAACTTGTCCGAGGACCGCGTGCTGCGCCAGATGCTGGCGCTGATCCAGGCCACGACGCGCACCAACTTCTGGCGCCGCGACGCCGTCGGCCGGCGGCGCAGCGTCGTCTCGTTCAAGTTCGACCCGAGCAAGGTGCCCGGCCTGCCCGAACCGAAGCCGATGTTCGAGATCTTCGCCTACTCGACGCGCTTCGAGGGCGTGCACCTGCGCGGCGGCCGCGTCGCGCGTGGCGGCCTGCGCTGGTCTGACCGGCCCGAGGATTTCCGCACCGAGGTGCTCGGCCTGGTGAAAGCGCAGATGGTGAAGAACACCGTCATCGTGCCGGTGGGTTCGAAGGGCGGTTTCGTGCTCAAGCGCGCGCCCGCGCCTTCCGACCGCGAAGCGTTCATGGCCGAGGGCGTGGCCTGCTACCGGGACTATCTGCGCGGCCTGCTCGACATCACCGACAACCGCGTCGGCGACGCCATCGTGCCGCCGCCAGACGTGGTCCGCCACGATGGCGACGACCCCTACCTGGTGGTCGCCGCCGACAAGGGCACGGCCACCTTCTCCGACTACGCCAACGGCGTCAGCAAGGAATACGGCTTCTGGCTCGGCGATGCGTTCGCCTCCGGTGGCTCGGTCGGATACGACCACAAGGCGATGGGCATCACGGCGCGCGGCGCGTGGGAATCGGTGAAACGGCACTTCCGCGAGCTCGGCATCGACACCCAGACGACCGACTTCACGGTCGCCGGCATCGGCGACATGTCGGGCGACGTGTTCGGCAACGGCATGCTGCTGTCGCGCCATATCCGGCTCGTGGCGGCGTTCGACCACCGCCACATCTTTCTCGACCCGAACCCGGACACCGAACGCAGCATCGTCGAGCGCGAGCGCCTGTTCAGGCTGGCGCGTTCGTCGTGGGCCGACTACGACGCCAGCCTCATCTCTCAGGGTGGCGGCATCCACGCGCGCAGCGCAAAGTCGATCGCGATCGCGCCCGAGGTCAAGGCGGCGCTCGGCATCACCGCCGACGCGATGACGCCGACCGAACTCGTCAACGCGATCCTGAAGGCGCCGGTTGCACTGATCTACAACGGCGGCATCGGCACCTACGTCAAGGCGACCAGCGAAACCCACGCGCAGGTCGGCGACCGCGCCAACGACGGGCTGCGCGTCAACGGCAGGGAACTGCGCTGCCGCGTCTTCGCCGAAGGCGGCAACCTTGGCTGCACGCAACTCGGCCGCATCGAGTTCGCACTCGCCGGCGGACGCATCAATACCGATGCGATCGACAACTCGGCCGGCGTCGACACCTCGGACCACGAGGTCAACATCAAGATCCTGCTCGGACTGCCGATCGCCGAAGGCGAGATGACCGAGAAGCAGCGCAACGCCCTGCTGCCTTCGATGACGGACGAGGTCGCCGCCGACGTGCTGCGCGACAACGTCTTCCAGACCCAGGTGCTGTCGGTGACGGGGCGGATCGCGCCGCAGCTGCTCGACGCGCAGACGCGTTTCATGCAGTTCCTCGAGAAGGCCGGGCGGCTGAACCGGGCCATCGAGTTCCTGCCTTCAGACGAGGCAATCGCCGAGCGCCGGGCGCAGGGTCTCGGACTGACGAGCCCGGAGCACGCGGTGCTGCTGGCCTACAGCAAGATCTGGCTCTACGACGAACTGCTTGCCTCGCCGCTGCCCGACGATCCGTGGGTCGCGACGGCGCTGCAGCGCTACTTCCCGCACGCGCTGCAGGAGCGTTTTGCCGCCTACATGCCGCGTCACCCGCTCAAGCGCGAGATCATCGCCACGCACGTGACGAACAGCATGCTCAACCGCGTCGGCAGCACTTTCGTGCACCGGCTGGTCGAGACCACCGGCGCCCGCGCGCACGAGGTGGTGCGCGCCTACCTGATGAGCCGCGACATCTTCGGCCTGGTGCCGCTGTGGCAGGCCATCGAGGCGCTCGACAACCAGGTGGCCGACGAGGTGCAGTCGCGCATGCTGATCCATACCAGCGGCCAGCTCGAGCGCGGGACGACCTGGTTGCTGCGTTCGCGGCGCCTGGCCGACGACATCGCGGCGACGATCGAGCACTTTAGGCCGGGCGTCGAGGCACTCGCGGCGCGACTGCCCGAGCTGCAGGACGCCGACGAGCGCGCGCGCGTCGATGCCGCCGTGAGCCGCTACGTGGCCGACGGCGTTCCACGCGAACTCGCCTCGCGCGTGGTCACCTTCGACACGCTGCACGCGACGCTCGACATCGCCGAAGTCGCCGGCACGGCCCGCCAGCCGGTGGAACTGGTGGCGGCGATCTACTTCGACGTGGCCAACCGCCTCGGGATGCCCTGGCTGCGCGAGAAGATCGCCGCGCTGCCGGGCGATCAGCACTGGCAGATGCTTGCCAAGGGCGCGATGCTCGACGACCTGGCCGGTCTGCAGCGCGCGATCAGCGGCGCGGTGCTCGCCGGCGGCGGCGGCCCCGCGGGGGGGCTCGTCGCGACCTGGCAGCAGACGAATCGGCGCGCGATCGAGCGCGCCGCGCAACTGATGGCCGAGCTGCGCGCGGTGCCGTCGCCGGATTCGGCGATGCTGTCGGTGAGCTTGCGCGAGCTGCGCGCGCTGGGATGAATGGAGCCCCAGGACGCCTGTAGCGAAGGCCTTGACCGTCACCCTGCCTACGGAGTTGACCCGATGCGACGACCTTCGCGCGGCATGACACTTCAGCGCTGTCGATCGAACCCACCCCCGAGGGAGACTCCATGAAGCTCGTACACGTCATTCTCGCCGCGGCCGCCGCCACGCTCGCAGGCACCGGCTCGGCGCTCGCGCAGGACAACAGACTGCGCCTGCTGACCTGGGCGGACTACGCACCTAAGGACGTTGTCGAGCAGTTCACCAAGGAGACCGGCATCGCGGTGGAGATCACCTTGTCGAACAACGAGGAAATGATCTCCAAGCTGCGCGCCACCGGCGGCGCCGGCTTCGATCTGGCCCAGCCGTCGCAGGACCGCATCACCGGGCCGCAGCAGGAGTTTGGCATCTACAAGCCGCTGGATCTCGGCATGATCAAGGCCGAGTTGTTCATCCCGTCGATGCTCGAGGCGACGAAGAAGAATACGACGCTCGCCGGCAAGGTCTACGGGTTACCGCACATCTGGGGCACTGACGGCCTGGTCGTCAATACCAAGCTGGCCACGATGGGCGACTACCCCGACCTGTGCAAGGCCGAATACAAGGGCAAGACCGCCGTGCGGCTGAAGCGCCCGACGCTGCTTGCGCTGGCCTTCGCTTCGGGCAAGGACCCGTTCGCGCTGTACGGCGATGCCAAGGCCTACGGGGCGCTGATGGACGAGGTCGGCAAGACGCTCGCCGCGTGCAAGGCCAACCTCAGGTTCTTCTGGGACAACAAGGACCAGTTGCTCAATGCGATGCGGTCCGGCGAGGTCGTCGGCGCGATGATGTGGGACACAGGCGGCTGGAAGCTCAACAAGGACAACGCCGACATCCAGTTCATCGCGCCGAAGTCCGGCGCGCTGGGATGGGTCGACTCGTTCGCCATTCCGGCCAAGGGTCGCAACGATGCGGCCGCCTACGCGTGGATCAACTTCAACATGCGGCCCGAGATCGCTGCGAAGGTGGCTGCATCGGCCGGCAACTTCACCGCCTCCAAGGGCGCCGACCAGCTGATGGACGCCAAGCTCAAGGCGCAGTTCGCGGCCAGCTTCCCCGAGGCGGCGCTGAAGAACGTCAAGTGGTATCCGGCGGTTCCGGCCGGGATCGAGGAGATTGAAGGCCGCGTGCTTGACCGCGTCAAGGCTGCCAACTGATCGCCGTGCCCGCGGCAGGCGTCGCTGCCGCCGCAAGGGGCGGGTCGACGGTCGATCTTCACGCGAAGGGGGTGTCCAAGCGATTCGGCCTGCACGTGGCGGTCGACGCCTTGTCGTTCGAGGTCGCGCGCGGCAGCTTCTTCTCGATCCTCGGCCCGTCGGGCTGCGGCAAGACCACGCTGCTGCGCATGATCGCCGGGTTCACCGCGCCCGACAGCGGCGAGATCCGCATCGGTGGCCGCTCGATGCGGGGCGTGGCGCCGAACCGGCGGCCGGTGAACATGGTGTTCCAGCACTTGGCGCTGTTCCCGATGATGTCGGTCGGCGAGAACGTCGCCTACGGGCTCACGCAGCGAGGCGTGGCGCGCGCCGAGATTGCGCGACGCGTGGGCGAGATGCTCGAGCGTGTCGGACTCGCCGGCGCGCAGTCCAAACGCGTCGAGCAGCTCTCGGGCGGGCAGAAGCAGCGTGTTGCGATCGCACGCAGCCTGGTGCTCGAGCCCACGCTGCTGCTGCTCGATGAACCGCTGGGCGCGCTCGACCTGAAGCTGCGCGAGCACATGAAGATCGAGCTCAAGCAGCTGCAGGCCGCGTTCGGCACGACATTCGTCTACATCACGCACGATCAGTCGGAGGCGCTCGTGCTGTCCGACCGCGTCGCGGTGATGAACCGCGGCCGTTTCGAGCAGGTCGACACGCCGCAGGCGCTCTATTACGAGCCGCGCACACCCTTCGTCGCCGGCTTCGTCGGCGCGAACAACCGCTTCGTCGGTCGCGTCCGCGAGACGCGCGCAGACCGCGTCGTGCTCGCCACCGCCGCCGGTCTGGTGTTGCATGCGCGGCCCGCCGGCGCGCTCGCCGCGGGGGACGCGGTCGAGGCCTTCGTGCGGCCCGAGGTGGCGAGCCTGGCGCGCGATGCGGCCGAGCTGCCGGCGGACCAGCCGCGCTACCGCGGCACCGTGGAGAGCCTGCTCTTCGACGGCGCCAACTCGGCGGTGTTGCTGCGCGAGGCGACGAGCCGCGCCGAGATCCGCATCGCGCTGCCGCAGACCGGCCGCTTTGCCGATCTGCGCGTCGGCGAGGAGGTCGCGTTCGGATTCGACCCCGGGCGCGCGGCGTGCTTCGCGGCCGAGGCGCCGGCACCCGCCGAGGCAGCGTCCCACGTTACCGATCATGCCGCCTGAAGCGCGGGCCGGCGCGCTGCAGGCGCGGCTGCTGCTGATGCTGCTGCTCGCGCCGGCGCTGCTGTGGCTGGTCGGGCTGATCGTGTTGCCGCATGTCGAGCTGGCGCTGCTGTCGCTGCGCGCACGCGTCGCGCCGCGTATCTACGAGCTCAGCCTGCGTCAGTACGGCACCTTCTTCGAGGAACCGCTGTACTGGCACACCTTCGTGCGCACCGCCGTCATGTCGATCGTCGCGACCGCAAGCACGCTGCTGCTCGCCTTCCCGATCGCCTGGACGATCGCCAAACTCGTGCGTGGTCGCCGCCGCGCGCTTCTGTTCATGCTGTGCCTGATCCCGTTCTGGGTCAGCGAGACGGTGCGCACGCTGGGCTGGACGCTGCTGTTGCGCGAATCGGGCGTCCTGCCTGCGCTGCTGGCCGCCGCCGGCCTGACCCCCGCCCCGGTGGAACTGCTCTACCACGACACGACGATCCTGGTCGGACTTGTCTACACCTCGCTGCTGTTCATGGTGGTGCCGCTGATCGGCGCGCTCGAGACGCTGGACGACGCGCTGATCGAGGCCGCCTACAACCTCGGTGGCAACGGGCCGTCGATCCTGTGGCGCATCGTGATTCCGCACGCGGCGCCGGGCATCGTCGCCGGTTGCATCGTCGTGTTCATGCTCACGCTCGGCAACTACCTGACGCCCGCGCTGCTCGGCGGCAAGAATTCGCTGTGGTTCACCGAACAGATCTACACCCAGTTCATCACCCGCTTCAACTGGGAGCAGGGCGCCGCGTTCGGCTTCCTGCTGCTCGGGCTGTCGACGCTGATCGTCTGGGCAGGGCTCAGGCTCAGTGGCCAGCGCTTCGGCGAAGTGATGCGGCGCACGTGATGAAGCGGCCGTGATCGCCTCGCTGCCCCGCCCGCCCTGGTTGCGCGCCGCCACGGTCGCCTACGGCGTGCTGTTCTTCGCCTTCCTGTTCCTGCCGCTGGCCGTGGTCGCCGTGTTCGCGTTCAACGACGCGCCCTATCCGGCGCCGCCCTGGCGCGGCTTCACGCTGGGCTGGTTCACGGCGAGCGGCGCGGGCGGGCGAACCGGGCTCTTCGCCGACGCCGAACTGCTCGGCAGCATCGTCACCAGCGCAATCGTCGCCGGCTGGGTGACGCTGCTGTCGGTGGTCGTCGGCACGGCCAATGCCTTTCTTATCGAGCGCACGCAGTTCCGCGGCAAGCAGGCGTTGTCGTTACTGGTGCTGGCGCCGCTGGTGATCCCGGGCGTGATCCTCGGCATTTCGATCCTCGCCTTCGCGAGCCGGCTCGCGCAACTCGCCGACGATCTGTTCGGCCTCGAACTCGCGTTCCTGCGCCCCGGGCTGCCGCTGGTGGTGGCGGGGCAGTTTTCCTACATCGTCTCGATCGCCACGCTGACCATCGCTGCGCGGCTGAAGCGATTCGACACGACGTTGGAAGACGCCGCCTTCAACCTGGGCGCTTCGCGCGGGGCGGTGTTCGCGACGATCGTGCTGCCCTACCTGCGCCCGGCGCTGGCCGGCGCCGCGGCGATCTCGTTCCTGATGTCTTTCGAGAACTTCAACACGACACTCATGCTCGTCGGGTCGGACCCACCGCTGACGGTGATGATGTACGGCCGCATGCGTGAGGGGGCAAGCCCGGTGCTCAACGCGGTGAGCCTGTTCCTGATGCTCGCTTCGGCAGCCGTGGCGATGCTGCTGCTTCGGCGTTACGCGGCTGCGGCGAACGCCGCGCCTTGAAGGGTTCGCGCCGACCCAAAGCCTCGCGCACAGTCGTCGTCAGCTGCGGGCGATAAAATGGCGAAGATGATCCATGCCCTGACCGAGCGCCCGCAGACCTGGGGCGAGGAGCTTGCCAACGCGATCAGCCACGGCATCGGGTTCCTGCTCGCCGTCGCTTCACTGCCTATCCTCGTCTCCTTTGCCGCACAGCGCGGCGCGGCGATCAACGTGGTCGCGGCAAGCGTCTTCTCGGCGACGATGATCCTGCTCTACCTCGTGTCGGCGCTGTATCACGGTTTGCCTGCCGGACTCGCCAAGGCCTGGCTGAACCGGCTCGATCATGCCGCCATCTACGTCTTCATCGCCGGCAGCTACACCCCGTTCGTGCTGGGCGTGCTGCACGGGGCCTGGGGCTGGACGCTGTTCGGTGTGGTGTGGGGCATTGCGGCGATCGGTGTCGCCGCCAAGCTGTTCAACCGACTGAAGCACCCGCTGTGGTCCACCGGCCTTTACGTGGCGATGGGCTGGGTGGCGATCGTGGCCGTGCAGCCGATGATGGTGCGCATGTCCGGCGCCGGCTTCGCGTGGCTGCTGGTTGGCGGGCTCGCCTACACCGCGGGCGCGGTGGTGTTCCTGTTCGACTCCCGGCTGCGCTACGGCCACTTCGTGTGGCATCTGTTCGTGCTCGTCGGCAGCACCTGCCACTTCTTCGCCGCGCTCTGGCACGCCGTCTGAACCTGCGCTTGCCTCAGGACCTTCGGGCGCCGGTTGCCATGTCGCTGCGTTGACCGCACACTGCCCACGTCACGCCGAGTGACCTGTTCATCCCAACTTTCCCGACACGGAGCAAAAAATATGGCTGCAGACAAGCGCTATTTCATTCTTGCCAACTACACAAAGAGGGCGATCGCCGGCATGGTTCAGGCACCGTCGGATCGGGCCGCGGCCGTGAAGAAGATCTGCAAGGCCGTGGGGGCCAAGTTCGTCTCGCTGGACCTGTGCCGCGGCTCGTTCGACATCGTGGCCGTCGTCGAGTCCGACAGCTTCGACAAGGTGCTCGGCCTGAAGATGGCGGTGGTGGCGTCTGGGGCGGTCGGCGAGTTCCACATCCTCGAGGCGATGGACGCGAGTTCGGCGCTGGAGCACGCCGCGGCGGCGGCGAAGGCGTACCAGCCGGCCGGCTAGACCCTCTTGCTGCGACGCTCAGCCCGCGGCGGCGCCGACATTGCGCATGAAGCGCCGGTCGATCCGGTCCTTCCAACGCCACACCCAGCGTCCACTCCAGGACCAGCGCCCCCACGACGCCAGCGCCTGCCGGTCCCCGGTGCTGATCAGGTAGAGCGCGCGGCGCTGCGGTGTCCAGGGTCGCGCAGCGCGGCCCTCGCACAGCGCGCGCAGGTTCTCGGCCAGCACCGGCCCGGCCCTGACCGCGAAGACGCCTGACTTCGCTCGTGGGTCGTGGTACGCCGCCACATCGCCGGCCGCGAAGACGTGCGGGTGCGACACGCTTTGCAGCGTCGGCCCGACACGGATGAAGCCGCCTTCGTCGGTGGCCAGTCCGCTGCGCCGCGGCCACGCCGGCGCAGCGGCTCCGGTGGCGACAAGGCAGGCATCGAACCCAACGGTCTCGCCGTGCCCGAAGCGGATCCGGCCAGGAGCGATTCCCACGGCGCGGCGCTCGCCGTACCAGGCGACGCCCCTTCGGGCAAGTATCGTCGCGGCGCGTCGCCTCAGCGCTTGCGGTGCGCCCTCCAGCGGCAGCGCGCCGGTGCCGACGAGGGCGATGCTCACGCGAGACCCTGCGTTCTCCTTCGTCGCACGATGCTCGATGGCGAATGCCAGTTCGACACCGGCCGCGCGCGCACCTAGGATCGCCAGACCGAAGTGCCGTCTGCCGGTCGTCATGCGGTCGAGCATCCCGGGCCAGGCGGCGACGAAGCCCTCGATGGGCCGGATCGGCAGGGCATGTTCAGCCGCTCCCGGAAGTTCTTCGATCGCTGCCACCGGCCCGCTGTCGATCGAGAGCAGGTCGAATTGCAGAAGGCTGCCGTCTTCGCAGCGTATTGCGTTCGGATCGAGGTCGAGTCCGATGGCGCTCGTGTAGTGCATCGACACGGCGGCCCCCGCGACCAGCGCGCCGAGCGAAATGGCGCATGATTCGATCGCGTAGTGACCGGCGATCCAGCCCGGCAGCATACCCGAGTAGATCTGGCGTCGATAGGGTGTGACGAGCTGCACCTCCCAGCCCTCCAACGGCCTCGCAGCCAGTTCGGTCAGCACCCCGACATGGGCGTGTCCTCCGCCGAGCAACACGAGCCGGTTCACACCCGGCCCTCGATCGGCCTTGTCGCGGCGGTCTGCGATCGGTTCATCGCGGTTCTCTGTCAGCCGCGACGGTAGGCATGGAATCGCTCGACCCAAGCCAGCAGGCGCTGCGGCGCGTGGGCGCGCTTCCAGTTGCCGGCGACGTACTTGTCGGCCTCGGCCAGCGTCGGGTAAGTGTGGATAGTGCCGACGATCTTGTTCAGCCCGATGCCGTGCTTCATCGCCAGCACGTACTCGGCCAGCAGGTCGCCGGCGTGCTTGCCGACGATGGTCACACCGAGTATGCGGTCCTTGCCCGGAACCGTCAGCAACTTGACGAATCCGTGTGCCTCGCCATCGGCGATAGCGCGGTCGAGATCGTCGATCCCGTAGGTCGGGACCTCGTGCGGCACGCCTCGTTCCCTCGCCTCGATTTCGTGCAGTCCGACGCGCGCGACCTCGGGCTCGACGAATGTGGCCCGGGGAATCACGCGGTAGTCGGCGCGGAACTTCCTGAACGGATCGAACAGCGCATTGACGGCCGCGTACCAAGCCTGGTCAGCGGCGGTGTGGGTGAACTGAAATGGGCCGGCCACGTCGCCCGCGGCATAGATATTGGGAAGGTTGGTCTGCAGGTAGCCGTTGACCTCGACCGTGCTGCCGGTGGCGACGCCGAGCTCCTTCAGCCCATAACCGTTGAGGTTGGCGCTGCGACCGACGGCCACCAGCAGCGCATCGAATGGGATGCGCACGTCCCAGCGCTGGTGTTCGGCGATCAGCAGCTTCTCGCCGTCGATCACCGCGACCCGCTTGGCGATGTGACCGACGAGCACGGTGATGCCCTCGGCACGGAACCGCTTGGTCACGAGGTCCGAAACGTCCGGGTCCTCGCGCGACAGCATGCGCGGCGCCATCTCGATCTGCGTGACGTGGTAGCCGAGGCGGGCGAAGGCCTGCGTCAGCTCGCAGCCGACCGGGCCACCGCCGCAGCGCCCAGACGTTGTCGGAGGTGAGGACTTCGACCTGATCGATGCCGGGGATGGCGGGCACGAACGGGCGGGCACCGGCGGCGATGACGACGGCGCACGGTGGTTAGCGCACACCCCCGTCGTGAAGCCTGATCTCGACCTCCCACGGCGAGACGAGGCGCGCGGCTCCTTCAAGCACGTCCACGCCGAGCGCCGTGTAGCGCTTGACGGAGTCGTGCGGCTCGACGGTCTTGATGATGCGCTGCACGCGCTTCTTCACCTCGGCGAAGTCGAATTCGGCCTGGGCCGAGCGGATGCCGAACTCCCGCGAACGCGTCACCTGCGAGAGGAACCTCGCTGACCGGATCGGCGCCTTGGAGGGCACGCAGCCCGTGTTCAGGCAGTCGCCGCCCAGGCGGTGCTTCTCGACCAGCGTGACCCTGGCCTTCACTGCAGCGGCGATGTAGTCGCCCCTGCAAATCCCCGCCAACCCGCATGAATGCTCATGTTT
>Ga0209048_10000935_pt1 | contig 30858 bp, 32 predicted proteins | sample FrelakmetCRP12CR_FD_187146 | JGI IMG/M metagenome (GOLD analysis project Ga0209048, IMG submission 187146) | Freshwater lake sediment microbial communities from the University of Notre Dame, USA, for methane emissions studies - CRP12 CR (SPAdes)... | ecosystem: Environmental > Aquatic >...
TCTCCTGTGTCGAGTTTGTCTTGTCGATCCGCCGACCCGGCTATGCGGCCGAGACCTCGGGCGCGTAGTCGGGTCGGAACTCCCGGCCGTGTGCAAGCAGCGCCCAGACGGTGCGCGCGTTCTTGTTGGCCAGCGCGACCGCCGCAATGTTCGGATGACGCCGGTCGAGCAGGCCGGCGAGCCAGACGTTGGTGTTGACGCTCTTGCGCTGCGCCGCCCGGATCGCCGAGCGCGCACCGTGGATCAGCAAGGTTAGAGGTGGTCCCGTTTGTCCGGACACCGAAATGGCTTCGGTAAGTGGAGCCCCGCGGGTTTGACATCATTGAAGAGTCCACGGCGGCGGGCCGGCGTCGCTTGCGACGAAAGCACGACCGACGCGGTGGGCAACTCGTGTTCACCGCTCATGCTGCCTGTTTGATCGTCGGCAGCGTCGCGAAGTAGAACTCTTCGGGGGTCTGCTTGTCGAGCGATGAGTGGGGTCGGGCCGAATTGTGGAGCCGGTAGTTTCGTTCCCGACGGGCATCACGCGCGACCCGCCGATCAAACTGCGTTCGCCAGTACGCGACGTCCATGACCAACTCGATATGCTCCTGCTTGGTCAGAATCACCGTCGCTGCTGCGAAGGGCGCCGCACCAACTGCAGCGTTGATATCGGGTCCGGGCAGGCCTTGCGCCAGCGTCATGCGCCGGACGGTAGCGACAAACGCCAAATGTGTCCGGCGATTCCTGAGGCGCCCCTCAGGACGGGTTCACCGAATCATTACCTTTCTTCTTCCAGGTACGGAAGACATGAAGCCGTACCAGCTTGACCAGGCACGAACGAAGAAGCAGCCGCGGTCCCGGTTGGATCGCCTTGTATAGCTGCTGTGAGAGCTGGTCACGGACTTCCAAGCCAGGTGATGAGTAGTAACGCTGCCGTGTAAGTGGCCCCGCGCGAGGACGCGCTAGCATCGCCATGCATCACGAGACGCCCGCAAGGAGTACGCATGGCCAACTTCAGGATCCACCCAGCCGCCATCGCATTGTTGTTTTGCGCCGCCGCCGGTCCGTCGATGGGTGCAAGCGCTGGAGCTTCGTCAGCTTCGGAGAGTGTCGGCTTCTCCATCGGGAGCATCTCGGGTTCGGTGCAGAAGTCAAGCGGCAGTTCGTCCAAGACGACCGACGTGGCCGAAGGCGAGTACCGCGTCATCGACGTGGCCGCGGTACCCGAGCGGCCTGGCATCGTCCGATTGAAGATTCAGGCTCTGGCAGAGCCAGGAACGGACGGCGAGGTGTTCCTGTACTTGCCGCGGGAGGCTGTGGAGAAGAGCCATCTGGCCGAGGGCAACGTCGTGTTCGCGCGCCAGCGCACCTACGGAATCGAATTTGCAGACGGCCGGACAAGGCAAGCCTTCTTCCTCGTGCTCAGCGACGACTGGTACCTGGAATTGCAGACCAAGGCAGTACAGCTCTGAGCGGTGGACTGCAGGACGGTTTCAGTGCACGCGTTGCGACCCGACGTAGGACAAGTGGTGCAGGCGTGGTGCCGGATGGCGCGAGCATTGCGCGTCATGCTCTTGTTGGTGGCGTCGTGGTGCATCTGCGGTGACTGCCATGCCGAGGCCATCCGCTATTGCGATCGCAATGCCTCGCCGAGTGCCGAGCAGCAGGACAAGGTCCTTCGCTTCATCGGCATCATCAAGGCGGAGCTCGAGAAGTCCGGCCAGAGCATCGCTATCATCTCCCGCTCCGGCCTAGATCTGAGCCGCTTCGGCTTTCGCTACTCGCATGCGGGCCTGAGCTTCAAGGCCGGCCGCAGCTTGCCCTGGTCGGTGCGGCAGCTCTACTTCGCGTGCGACGAACGCAAGCCTCGCATCTATGACCAGGGCGTGTCCGGCTTCGTGCTCGGCGCTGATGCTCCCGCTATCGGCTACGTCTCGGTCGTCTTGCTTCCGCCGGACGAGGCCGCGGCGCTGGAGCGTGTGGCGTCGGACGACCGGCAGGCCTTGCGCCTGCTCAGCCCGAACTACAGCGCAAACGCCTTTCCGTTCAGCGTGCGCTACCAGAACTGCAACCAATGGGTGATCGAAATGCTGGCCGCTGCATGGGGCCATCTGGACGACACGGACTACACGCGTGAACCACGCGTCCGGAGCCAGGACTGGCTTCAGGGCATCGGGTACGTGCCCAGCGTCTTCGACGTGCGCTATCCGCCCCTGATGTGGCTCGGCGCGCTCAGTCCCTGGCTGCACAGCGACGACCATCCGCCAGAGGACATCGCGCAGAGCGTCTACCGTGTCAGCATGCCGGCGTCGATCGAAGCCTTCGTCCACGCGATGATCCCGCAAGCCTCGCGAATCGAGTTCTGCCGCAGCGAGCAGCGCGTCGTGATCCACCGCGGATGGGTTCCGATCCGCGAGGGGTGCGAGCCCGAAGACGCCGACACCGTCATCGCGCTGGAATAGTCCGGGGCGGTGCCGGGCGCGGTACCGCCCGCCGAAGAGGCGGCGGGTCAGTTCAGCTGAACGCGCAGGCCCCCGGCCCTCCCGGATGGCCGCAAGAGCCGCAGGGGCCTGCGGCGACCGGCGCCGGCTGATCGTTCTGCTGCGCGGTGGCAAAGACCGACAGCCTCTTCTCGAGGTCGGTCGAGTGGCAACTCGGACAGTCTGGCACCGTGGTCGAACGCACGAGCGCTTCGAACTCGCGCCCGCACTCCTGGCATGCGTATTCGTAGATCGGCATTTGAGTCTCCTTCCTGGGCGAGGATTGTGAACCAGAGCGCAGCTGAATCACCGTGGCGACGGCCGTTATCGGGTCGACGCGGCCGGCTTGCCGCGAAGTGCCTGATCGATCAGCCTTCTCGCTTCGGCGCCATCCCACTCTCGGGCGCCATAGGCCTTCTCCAGCACCCGGCCGTTCGCGTCGACGATCACCGTCAACGGCACTTGCGAGGCGCCCAGCATGTTCTCCATCTCGAGCTTGCGGTCGATGAAGTGGCTGAAGGTCGCGTTGGACTTCGTCAACCATGCCTTGGCGGCCTGCGGGTAGTCGTCGGTCGAGATGCCGATGATCGCGAACTTCTGCCCCGTGGCGCTCCAGGCCAGGCGCTCCAGCGAAGCCATCTCGGCACGGCAGGGGCCGCACCAGCTCGCCCAGACGTTGATGATCAAGGGCTTGCCACGAAACTCCGACAGCTTGCGCGGCGGGCCGTTCAAGCCCTGCAGGGTTGCGTCGCGCAGGGGCTGTCCGATGTCGACCTCACCCGGGGTCTTGGCTGACGTTGGCGCAGACACCGCTAGCGCGCACGACGCCAGCGCGAAGACAATCGCGCGCCGGGTCCACCTGGGCAATCGGGGTCTTGTCATCTCACTGCAGCTTGGAAGCGGAGAGCGTTCTATCCGGGCATCGCGGCGCCATTGTGCCGCCTGCGCCGCGACGACGGCGATCGCGTGCATCGCTTCAGCTCTGGTAGCGGCGACAATGGCCCGCGCCCGCATCGGAGCGTACCTCGGCACCGCGCCGAACCGCAGGCGAGATGATCAACAAGCCCTTCTTCCCGCGCCAGGTGGTCGAGTCGTCCGGCAATCGCTGGGACTGGGCGCTGTTGCCGCTCGTGCTCGCACTGCTGTTCGCTCTTGCCTATGCCGGCTCGCAGATGGCGCGCCCCTACGCCGTCGGCGAGGCGCTTGCGCTGACGCTCGATCCGTGGCTGCTGCCCTACTACCTGCTGCGAACCACCTTGCGCATGTTCCTGGCGCTGGGCGCATCGCTGCTGTTCAGTTGCGTCTTCGCGGCGATCGCGGCGAAGTTCCGGGCGGCGGAGCGCGTGATGGTGCCGCTGCTGGACATCCTGCAATCGATCCCGATCCTCGGCTTCCTGTCGATCACGGTGACTGGGTTCATCGCGCTGTTCCCAGGCAACCTGCTCGGCGTCGAATGTGCGGCGATCTTCGCAATCTTCACCTCGCAGGCGTGGAACATGGCGTTCAGCCTCTACCAGTCGTTGCGCACCGTGCCGGCGGAACTGCAGGAGGCGGCACGCGTGTTCCAGCTCTCGGGCTGGCAGAAGTTCTGGCGTCTCGAGCTGCCCTTCGCGATGCCAGGCCTGCTGTGGAACATGATGATGTCGATGTCGGGCGGCTGGTTCTTCGTCGTGGCGTCCGAGGCCATCTCGGTGTCGAACCAGAACATCAAACTGCCGGGCGTCGGTTCCTACATCGCGCTGGCGATCGAGGCGCGCGACCTCGGCGCGATCGGCTGGGCCATCTGCGGCATGCTGATCGGCATCGTGCTGTACGACCAGTTGTTCTTCCGCCCGCTGATCGCCTGGGCCGACAAGTTCCGCTTCGAGGAGGGAAGCGGCGAGACGGCGCCGAGCTCATGGCTGCTGACGTGGATCCGCCGCAGCGACCGCATGCAGGCGATGGGCCTCGCGCTCGTGGGGCTGCTCGAGCGTTCGTTGGTGCTGTTCAAGCGCAATCACGACGGCACATCGATCAAGGCGCGCGCGCTGCCGCCCAATCCCGCGGTGGCACGCGTCGGCGACGCCGTGCTGGCGGGCGCCGTGCTGTTTGCACTCTGGTGGCTGGTCGGCTTCATCCACGGCGAGGTGGGCTGGAGCGAGGTGGCGCACGTGTTCGTGCTCGGCGTCTACACGATGACGCGCGTGCTGGTGCTGATCGCGCTGACCGCGCTCGTCTGGGTGCCCGTTGGCGTCTGGATCGGGATGAACCCGCGCTTGGCGGGCCGGCTGCAGGCCATCGTCCAGTTCCTGGCCGCGTTCCCGGCCAACCTGATGTTCCCGGTGGCGGTGCTGCTGATCGTGCGCTGGCACCTGAACCCCGACATCTGGCTGTCGCCGCTGATGGTCCTGGGCACGCAGTGGTACCTGCTGTTCAACGTGATCGCAGGCGCCTCGAGCGTGCCCACCGAACTGCGCTACGCGGCCCGCAGCCTGGGGCTCAGCGGCTGGCTCAAGTGGCGGCGCTACCTGCTGCCGGCCGTGTTCCCGAGCTTCGTTACCGGCGCCATCACCGCGAGCGGCGGCTCGTGGAACGCAAGCATCGTCGCCGAGTACGTCACCTGGGGCGACACGACGCTGGAGGCGCAAGGCCTGGGCAGCTACATCGCGCACATGACGGCAGTCGGCGACTTCCCGCGGATCGCGCTCGGGATCGGCGTGATGTGCGTGTTCGTGATGGGGATGAACCATTTCGTCTGGCGGCGGCTCTACCGGATCGCCGAAGACCGCATGCATTTCTGATGCTGCCAGGAGAGTCGTGCCATGTCCGAAGCCATCGTCGAACTCAAAGGGGTAGGCAAGTCGTTCCGCTCGGCCGATGGCAGCGCGCGCTCGGTGCTCGAAGGCGTGGACTTGCGCCTCGCCGAGGGCGAGATCGTCGCCCTGCTCGGCCAGTCGGGCTCCGGCAAGTCGACACTGCTTCGCATCATGGCCGGGCTCGTCGACGTAGACGCGGGCGACGTGCGCTACCGCGGCCAGCCGCTGTATGGCCCGGCGCGCGGGGTGGCGATGGTGTTCCAGTCGTTCGCGCTCTTTCCCTGGCTCACGGTGCAGCAGAACGTCGAACTCGGCCTGGAGGCGCTAGGCATCGCGCCGGCCGAGCGCGCGCGCCGCGCAGAGCAGGCGATCGAGCTGATTGGCCTGGCGGGATTCGAGGGCGCGCTGCCGCGCGAGCTCTCGGGCGGGATGCGTCAGCGCGTGGGCATCGCTCGCGCCCTGGTGATCCAGCCCGAGGTGCTGCTGATGGACGAAGCGTTCTCGGCGCTCGACGTGCTCACTGGAGAGCGCCTGCGCGAGGACATCCTCGAGCTCTGGGCCAGCGGCTTGATGCCGACCAAGGCGATGCTGGTGGTATCGCACAATATCGAGGAAGCTGTGCTGATGGCCGACCGCGTGCTCGTCTTCGCGAGCGATCCGGGGCGCGTGCGCTTCCAGCTCGCGGTACGGCTCGCGAGGCCGCGCGACGCTGACAGCGCCGAAGTGCGCACCCTCGTCGACGAGGTCTACGCGCTGATGACCGCAGGCGCCGTGCGCGCCGGCAGGCCGGCCGCCGAGCCGGCGAGGATCGATCTGGACGATCGCCTGCCCGAGGCCGATGTGGCCCGCATGGAGGGCCTGCTCGAAATGCTCGTGGACGACGAGTTTGCCGGCCGCGCCGACCTGCCTAAGCTTGCCGAAACGACCGAGCTCACCGACGACGAACTGCTGCCGCTGGTGCAGGCGCTGTCGCTGCTCGGATTCTCGCGCCTCGCCGACGGCGACCTGCACATCACGCCGCTCGGCCGGCAATACGCCGAGGGCTCGAACGCTGAGCAGCAGGCGATCTTCGGGCGCCAGTTGCTCGCCCACGTGCCGCTGGTCGCGCATATCCGGCACAGCTTGGACCAGGAACCGACCGGAGAGCTGCCCGAGGAGCTCTTCTTGCGCCTGCTCACCGAGAGCCTGGATACGGCCGAAGCCGAGCGCGTGATGCGCACAGCGATCGAGTGGGGCCGCCATGGCGAGGTGTTCGAGTACAACTACCACAACGGCCTGATCCACTTGCGCGAGCCCGATGCGGACGAAGAAGCGCCCGCCAAGCTGGCCTGATCGCCCCCGAGAATTGCACAGCCGCGAGGCTACACGAAGCACTATCGCAGGACGACCGCATGCCGTCTGAACCGAAGACCGAGCGATGACATCTCACGACGAACGCGACCACTCACACGATCACGGCCATTCGCACGGCGGCCACGACCACGCGGGCCATGCGCACGGCCACCGACATCACCAACACGGCGACCCGAACGGGCGAGCCTTCGCCTTTGCCATCGCGCTCAACTCGGTGTTCGTCGCCGTCGAGTTCGGCTACGGCTTCAGCGCCAACTCAACCGCGCTGATGGCTGACGCCGGGCACAATCTGTCGGACGTGCTGGGCCTGGCGTTGGCGTGGACGGCGACGCTGCTCGCGCGCAAGACGCCGAGCGAACGGTTCACCTACGGCCTGCGCAGCAGCTCGATCCTGGCGGCGCTCGCCAACGCGATGCTACTGCTCATGGCCAGCGGCGCCATTGGCTGGGAAGCGGTGCAGCGCCTGGCGCGGCCGCCCGCGGTGGCGGGCGTGACGGTGACGGTCGTCGCCGGCATCGGCATCGCCGTCAACGCCATGTCGGCGTGGCTGTTCGCGCGCGGCAGCAAGGGCGATCTCAACGTCCGCGGCGCCTACCTGCACATGGCGGCCGACGCCGCGGTGTCGCTCGGCGTTGTCGTTGCGGGGCTGGCGATGCTGTTCACGGGCTGGTACTGGCTCGACCCGGCGATCAGCCTGGCGGTCGTCGGCGTCATCGTGCTGGGCACCTGGGGCTTGCTGCGCGAATCGGTTCACCTGGCACTGAACGCGGTCCCGCCGCACATCGACGTTGCCGCCGTAGCGGGCCACTTGCGGCAACTTCCCGGTGTAAGCGACATCCACGATCTGCACATCTGGGGCATGAGCACGACGGAGAGCGCGCTGACCGTGCATCTCGTGATGACGGGCGGCTACCCTGGCGATGCGGTGATCGACGGCTTTGCCAAGACGCTCAGCGAGCGCTTCGCGGTCCATCACAGCACGCTGCAGATCGAGCAGGGCACGACGCTTCACGAGTGCAGCCTGAACGGCGTAACGGCGGTCACACATGGCACGTAGCGCAATGCGTCTCGCGCATCGGCTCATGCGGCCACGGCGGCCTTGTGCTCGCGTTGCGCCCCGCCGAACCGGTGTCGCTCCAGGCGCCGATGAAGTCGCGTCAGCGCGAACCCGCATTCAGGAGACGGCTCAATGAACCCACCGCTGCACGGCGTGCGTATCGTCGAATTCGAGGGCATCGGCCCGGGGCCGCTGGCGGGGCGCATGCTCACCGACATGGGCGCCGAGGTGACGGTGATCTCGCGCGGGGACGCGGGCTCGGTGATGCAGCGCCTCGCGAGCACGCCGGACAACCCGCTGCGCGCCGGCAAAAAGGTGGTCGTGCTTGATCTGAAGACGGTCGATGGCGTGGCAAAGGCACTCGACCGGGTCGCCGAGGCCGATGCGCTGATCGAGGGCAACCGCCCGGGGGTGATGGAACGCCTGGGCCTCGGCCCGGCCGAGTGCGCAGCACGCAACCCGCGCCTCGTCTACGGCCGCATGACGGGCTGGGGCCAGGACGGGCCGCTGGCCCAGGCGGCGGGCCACGACCTGAACTACGTCGCGCTGACGGGACTGCTCTCGCTCGCGGCGCGCAAGGGCGAGCGGCCGATGCTGCCACCGACCGTCGTCGGCGATGCCACCGGCGCGCTCGGCCTCGCGTTCGGCATCGCCTGCGCGTTGGTCGAGGTGCGCGCCAGCGGGCGCGGGCGGGTCGTCGACGCGGCGATCGTTGACGTGGTGGCGATGCTCGGCGCGCTGGTGCAGTGGGTGCGCGCCAGCGGGCAGATCGACGGTGATCTCCCGAGCCCGTTCCACGACTCGCCGTTCTACGACGTCTACGAATGCGCGGACGGAGGCTGCGTCACGATCGGCGCGCTCGAGCCGCAGTTCTACGCGCAGCTGCTGGCCAGGCTTGGCCTGGCCGACGTCGCCCCCGCGGCGCAATACGACCGCACCCAGTGGCCGGCGTTGAAGGCGCGTCTCGTCGAGTTGTTCCGCAGCCAGCCGCGCGACGCGTGGTGCGCGCTGCTCGAAGGCAGCGACGTATGCTTCGCGCCGGTACTGAGCATCGCCGAGGCGGCGGCGCACCCGCACAACGTCGCGCGGGGCGTGTATACGGTCTTGCCGTCGGGAGCGGTGAAGCCTGCGGCCGCGCCTCGCTTCGCGCCGCTTCCCGGAGCGCCCGGGTAAACCCCTCGCGTCTGCCGTGCCTCGGATCCTAGAATCCTTGCTCACCTGCACGAAAGAGATTGGCTTGGAGTTTCCCGAATGACCCAGAAGCGCCGCGCCCCCCAAGCTCGAGCCCCGGCGGCAGACATGACCGACGCTGAACCGCGCGTCCTCAAGAAGTACCCCAACCGGCGCCTCTACGACACGCAAACAAGCGCCTACATCACGCTTGTCGACGTGAAGAAGATGGTGCTCGCGGGCGAGGAGTTCGTCGTCCGCGACGCGAAGACGGGTGAGGACCTGACGCGCAGCATCCTGCTCCAGATCATCCTCGAGGAAGAGAGCGGCGGGCTGCCGATGTTCACCTCGCCGATGCTGGCGCAGATCATCCGCTTCTACGGCCACGCGATGCAGGGACTGATGGGCTCGTACCTGGAAAAGAACATCCAGACCTTCACCGACATCCAGGGCCGACTCGGCGACTCGGCCAAAGGATTCAGTCCCGAACTCTGGGCGCAATTCCTCAACGGCCAGGCGCCGATGGTGCAGGGGCTGATGGGCAGCTACCTCGAGCAGTCGAAAGACCTGTTCGTGAAGATGCAGCAGCAGATGGCGGAGCAGGCGAAGTCGCTGTTCCCCGGGCTACCGGGCTTCATGCCGCCAAAGCGATAGCGTTGCCGCTGCCGGGATCGCCGAAAATCCCGGTATGACTTCAGACGCTCTTGCGCCCACTGCGGCGACCGCGCCGAGGATCGGCTTCGTCTCACTGGGCTGCCCGAAGGCGCTGACCGACTCCGAGCTGATCCTCACCCAACTCGGCGCCGAGGGCTACGCCACTTCGAAGACGTTCGAAGGCGCCGACCTCGTAATCGTCAACACCTGCGGCTTCATCGACGACGCGGTGAAGGAGAGCCTCGATGCGATCGCCGAGGCGCTCGCCGCCAACGGCCGGGTGATCGTCACCGGCTGCCTCGGCGCCAAGGCGGGCGAGGGCGGCGCCAACCTCGTGCGCCAGATGCACCCGAGCGTGCTCGCCGTGACCGGTCCGCACGCGACGCAGGAAGTGATGGACGCCGTGCACCGGCACGTGCCCCGGCCGCACGACCCGTTCGTCGACCTCGTCCCCGCGCAAGGCGTGAAGCTGACGCCCAAGCACTACGCGTACCTGAAGATCAGCGAAGGCTGCAACCACCGGTGCACGTTCTGCATCATCCCGAGCTTGCGCGGCGACCTCGTGAGCCGGCCGGTTGGCGATGTGCTGTCCGAGGCGCGGCGGCTGTTCGAGGCCGGCGTGAAGGAACTCCTCGTCATCAGCCAGGACACCAGCGCCTACGGTGTCGACGTGAAGTACCGCACCGGCTTCTGGGATGGCAGGCCGGTGAAGACGCGGATGCTCGAACTGTGCGAGCAACTCGGCGCGATGGCCGATCCGTTTGGCGCCTGGGTGCGGCTGCACTACGTGTACCCGTACCCGCACGTCGACGAGATCGTTCCGCTGATGGCGGCCGCAAGAGTCCTGCCGTACCTGGACGTGCCGTTCCAGCACGCGCACCCCGACGTGCTCAGGCGCATGAAGCGGCCCGCCAGCGGCCAGAAGAATCTCGACCGCCTGCAGCGCTGGCGCGAGCTGTGCCCCGAGATCGTCGTCCGCAGCACGTTCATTGCCGGATTTCCGGGCGAGACTGAAGGACAGTTCCAATACCTGCTCGACTTCATGCGCGAGGCGCAGATCGACCGCGCCGGTTGCTTCGCCTACTCCCCGGTCGACGGCGCGAGCGCGAATGCACTGCCAGGTGCGCTGCCGGCCGAAGTGCGCGAAGAACGCCGCGCGCGCTTCATGGCGGTAGCCGAAGAGGTGTCGGCGGCGAAGCTGCAGCGGCGCATCGGCGCGACGATGCAGGTGCTCGTCGACGCCGCGCTGGCGCTCGGCCGCAATGGGGGCGTCGGCCGCTCCTACGCCGACGCGCCGGAGATCGACGGCAGCGTCAGGTTGCTGCCGCCCGAGAAGGCGTCCAAGCAGTTGCGTGTCGGTGAATTCACCCGGGCGCGCATCGTCGGCGCACAGGGGCATGATCTGGTGGCCGTGCCGGTCTGAGCGGCGCGCTGCGTCGCGGCCGGCCCAACTCGCTCAGCCGACGACTTCACCCAACCCGGGAAACGGCTTTCCGATCTTCGCGATGCCGCTGACGCGCAGCGCGGGCTCGCCGTCGGCGCTGACGAGGCCCTGCGCGAAGACCATCGTTCGCGTTACGCGAAGCACCTGCGCCTCGCCCTGCACCCAGGCGCCGAGCGGCGCCGGCGCGAGGTAGTCGAGCTGCAGGCTGATCGTCGGCAGGAAGCGCATTCCGACGTCTGCGCGCTTGTGGTGGACCGAGATCGGCAGCAGCATGTCGGCAAAGCTCGCCAGCATGCCGCCGTGGCAGATGCCCATCGGGTTGGTGTGGCGCGGCTCGACCCGAAAGCCCAGCAGCACGAGTTCGCCTTCCTGGCGCAGGTAAAGCGGCCCGTTCACGCGGATGAACTCGCCCGGTACCTGCAGCGACACGAAGCCGGCGGGGATCTCGGCGCGGGGCGGGTTCATCGGGTTTCGCGCTCGACATCGGCGAGGAAGCTGCCGTCGCGCAGCGTGTGCGTTCTCCAGCCCGGGTACGTCTGCGCGAAGTCGGCCGCGATGCGCGCCAGCGGCATGTCGTCGAAGCTGCCATGCTGTCGCACGTATTCCATGTGGCGGTTGCCGGCGCGGTCGAACGGGTGGTAGATCGAATCGTCGCTGCCGTTGAACTCGAGCGGCAGCAGGCCGAAACGGTCGCAGAGCTCGACGTTGAACGCCGGTGTCGCCTTGCGCCAGGCGCCGTCCAGCCACAGTTCGGTGTAGCCGTGCCAGATGAAGAGGTCGGTCTGCATCGCCTGGCGCATGCGCTCGGTCGCCAGGTGGTTGCGCACGTCGGCGTAGCCCAGGCGCGCCGGGATTCCCACCGCGCGGCAGGCCGCCGCGAGCAGCGCGGCCTTGGGTACGCACCAGCCGACGCCGATCGCGAGCACCGTGCTCGCCTTCATGCCATGGGGCGACAGGTCGACGCGGTACGGGTCGTAGCGAAAGCCGTCGCGCACCGCGTAGTAGAGCGTCACCGCGCTCTCGCGGGCGTTGCTGCCGGCCGCGTGGCGGCGAGCGAAGGCTGCCACATCCGGGTGGTCGCTGTCGACCAGTGGCGTGGGGGCGAGGTGAGCTTCAGTGGGCGCATCGCCCGCGTTCGGTCTTGGGTTCATGGCGTTCTCCAGTCCGCAAGTGTGCACGCTCAGCGCGTCGCCGGCAGCGTGCCGCGCAGCCCGGCGCGCTCGGCGGCGCGCTTGACCAGGCCAGAGGTCTTCACTTCCTCGGCAAAGCCGCGCACGTACGCCACGCCGGCCTCGCGCCCCTTGGGAATCGCGACCGCCAACTGTTCCAGACCCCAGTGACCTTCGAGCAGCCTCGAGCCGGGCAGTTGGTCGGACATCTCGAACAGGATGGCCTTGTTGGTGGCGAAGGTGTCGATCTGGCCCTCGGACAGCATCTCGGCGGCCGCCTTCAGCGACGGCGCGGTCACGACGGTAGCGCTCTTCAACTGGCGCGAAAGCGAGGTCGCCGACGTGCTGCCCTCGCTCACGCCGACCCTGATGCCGGGCCGGTCGACATCGTCGATCGACACGACCTGCGCGCCTGGGATCACGATGTATCCGAGTTCCAGCGCCAGCAGCGGTTCGCTGAAATTCATGTCGCGCGAGCGAGCCGGGGTGGCGTTGGTGACGGTGAAGTCCACCTGCCCTGCCGCGAGTCTTTCCAGCACGGCGGCAATGCGCGGGAACTCGACCTGCTCGTAGGGCACGCCGAGCCGCCGGGCAAGCTCCTTGCCGATCTCGACGCTGACGCCGCGGTCCTGGCCCGATGCGTCCTTCACCCAAGAAGTGGGGCTGCCGAAGTACACCCCGACGCGCAGCTTGCCCGACGGCGCCAGGGCCTGCCTCACCTCGGTAGTCGGCGCAGTGGGCGAACTCGCGCAGCCTGCCGTCAGGGTGACGACGAGGAGCGCAGTCGGAAGACCTCGACGCAGGACCATGCCGCTTGCCCTCGTCACGGGGTCAGAAAGCCAACACCTGTCCTGGTTCGGCGACGATCACCTTGATCGGCGACGCGCCCATCGCGTCCACGAACTCCTTCGCCGTTCCCTTGGCCAACGGGTTGATGCCGTAGTGCATCGGTATCACCGCCTTGGGCTTGATCAACTCCTTCGCCGCCCAGGCGGCGTCTGCCGGGTCCATCGTGGTCAAGCCACCGATGGGCAGCAACGCCAGGTCGGGCTTGTAGCGCTCGCCGATCGGCTTCATGTCGCCGAACACCGCGGTGTCGCCGGCGAAGTAGATGCGAAAGCCGTTCTCCAGCTCGATGATCCAGCCGAAGGGCTCGCCGCCCGGGTGCGTCTCGTCCTTGTCGGTCGCCGGGTTGTGCCAGATGTAGATCGAAGAGTGCTCGGCTCGCACCGCGGTCACCTTGATTCCCGGCGTTAGCTCGAAAGTGCCGCCCTTGTTCATGCGCGGCAGCAACCTGGCCGGCAGCACGCCGAGCGTCATGAGCGCGTTGTTGAGGTCGCCGGGCGCACGTAGCGGCGTGTCGTACATGAGCGCCAGGGCGGGCGCATCAGCGATGTGGTCGGCGTGGCCGTGGCTGACGAGCAGCAGGTCGATCTTCCCGAAGTTCTCCAGCTTCCTGAATTCCGGCGGTGTCTTCGGGTTCGTTCGCAGCCAGGGGTCCGTGACGATCACCTTGCCCGTGGGTGTGGTGATCCTGAACGCGGACTGGCCCAGCCACGTCACCTCGACCTTGCCGGCCTGCGCCTGCGCCAGCGCAGCGGCGGTGATCAGCAACGAGATCAGCCCGAAGACGATCGAACGAATCATGAGAACTCCACTTCTTGAATTGCGCGCGGCTCGACATTGCGCAGGGAATCAGTCGGGCGCCGGGTTGCCGGCACGAACACCGCCAGCATCATCGACAACAAGGCCTCGCGCCAGCGTGAGAGAGAGGTTACATGCTCGCCTTGGACGTCGGCGGCGCACCGCGTCGCGTCCGCCTGAGCTGTCATTGCTCAATCCGGCTTGATGTTGGCGTCGCGAATGAGCTTCTCGTAGCGAAGACGCTCCGACTCGAGCATGGCCGCGAACTGCTCCGTGCTGGCCGGGGTTACTTCTCCGCCGGCAAAGGACAGGCGCTCGCGCACGTCGCTCGATGCCAGCGCCTTCTGCACCTCGGCGTGCAGCCTGGCGATCACCGGTTTCGGTGTCGCAGCCGGCGCCACGAACCCGTACCACACCGACGCCTCGAATCCGGCATAGCCCGATTCCGCGATCGTCGGCACGTCGGGCCACATCGGCGAGCGCTTGCGGCTCAGCACGGCGAGGACGCGCAACTTGCCCGCCTTCACCTGCGGCTGAACCTCGAGCGCGTTGATGGCGAGGACCTGGACATGCCCGCCGATCAGGTCCGTGATGGCCGGTGCTCCGCCCTTGTAGGGCACGTGGATCATCGAAATGCCTGCGGCTCTCGCGAAGAGTTCGAACGCAAGATGCGGCGTCGAGCCATTGCCTGGCGACGCGTAGGTGAGCGTCCGCGGGTGCGCCTGTGCTGATTCGACGAGCTGCGCGATCGTGGTCAGGCTGGAGGTGGCGCCGACGGCGATGACGACCGGGACGCTGCCCACCAGTGCAACGGGCGCGATGTCGCGCGCGAGGTCGAACGGTGGCGGCTGAAACAACGAAGGGTTGGCCGCGAGGGCATTCGCCGCCAGCAGCAGCGTGTACCCATCCGGCGGGCTCTCGATCAGCGCCTTGACGGCGATGTTGGTCGCGGCGCCGGGCCGGTTGTCCACCATCACCGGTTGCCCCGTGCTGACGGCCAGCTGCTGCCCGACGGTGCGCGCGACGACGTCCACTGCTCCGCCGGCCGCATAGCCGACGATCACCTTGATCGGTTTCGATTGATGGGTCTGCGCGTCCGCGGGCGACAGCGCGACGCAGACAGCGCAGACAAGCCCCGTCAGCGAACGATAGACATTCATGATCCACAGCCCTTTGACGGGTTGATGCGACAGACACTCACGATTCAGTCGGAACCGGTAGAGCCCCCTGCGTCCATCATAGGAGAACGAGTCGCTCGCTTCCCGACGATGGCGAGCGACACGCAGGTTGGCACAGTGGTCCCAATATGCATGTGCACGGCATCTTCGCGGGTGCCGAATCGCAGCAGGCGCTTGATCCGCTTGACGACACCTCGACCTGTCGGCGCAGCCGGCATATGTGATGCTGCCGGCGCCAGCGACAATGCTGCCTCATGGGAACCCTCTACCTCGTACGCCACGGCCAGGCGTCTTTCGGCGCCGACGACTACGACCAGTTGAGCGAACTCGGGCGCCGCCAATGCGTTCGCCTGGGCGAATACTTCCGCGGCCGGGGGCGGCGCTTCGAAGCCGCGCTGACCGGGACGCTCAAGCGCCAGGTGCAATCGCTGGCCGGCATCGCCGAGGGCATGCAATGGGCCCCGCAGCCTCTGGCCTGGCCGGGCCTGAACGAGTACGACAGCGAGGCGCTGATCATCGCAGTCGATCCACAGGCGACCGCCAAGCCCGAGACGCCGGAGCAGGTGCGCCACCACTTCAGGCTGCTGCGCGAAGGGCTGCTGCGCTGGATGGCCGGCAGCGTCAACCCAGCGGGCATGCCGAGCTACGCCGAGTTCGTCGCCGGCGTAAGCGGTGCGCTCGACCACGTGCGGCGCGAGCACGAGGGCGAGGTGCTACTGGTCTCCAGCGGCGGCCCGATCGCGACCGCCGTGGGCCAGGTTCTCGGTACCAGCGCCGAGACGACGATCGACCTGAACATGCGCATCCGCAACAGCGCGGTCACCGAGTTCGCGTTCTCGCCCCGGCGCCACGTGCTCGTCACGTTCAACACGCTCGCGCACCTGGAACATCCCGACCACGCGAGCTGGGTGACGCATTCGTGACCGTCTTCGCCCCGCACCTGCAAGCGCGTCCCGTCCGCTGACCGCCGCCCACCTACACTGCCCGACTCATCCACCGCAACGCGAAGCCATGGCCCATCGCCGCACCGCCGATCTGGCGACATCGCTGATCCACCATCCGTACGCTCCACCCGCCGGATTCGTGTCCGAGCAGCCGGGCGTGTTCAAGGCGTCCACCGTGATCTTCCCGAACACTGCCGCGCTGCGAGCGCGCAACTGGAAGGAGAAGACCGGCTACACCTACGGCCTGCACGGAACGCCGACGACGTTCACGCTCGAGGAACGCATCGCGACGCTCGAGGGTGGAACGCACACGCTGCTGCTGCCGAGCGGGTTGGCGGCGATCGCGCTGGTCGACCTCGCGTTGCTCAAGAGCGGCGACGAAGTGCTGATCCCCGACAACGCCTACGGACCGGGCAAGGAGCTGGCGCGCAACGAGCTTGCGCACTGGGGCATCACGCACCGCTTCTACGACGCGATGGATGCGGACTCGCTGGCACGAATGATCGGTCCAGAAACCAAGCTCGTCTGGCTCGAGGCGCCCGGTTCGGTGACGATGGAGTTCCCCGATCTCGCCGCGCTGGCGCGGGTTGCACGGGACAAGGGCGTGACTAGCGCGCTCGACAACACCTGGGGCGCGGGGGTCGCGTTCGACGCGTTCGCGCTTCCCGGCGGCGTTGCGGTGGACATCTCGATGCAGGCGCTCACCAAGTACCCGTCGGGCGGCGGCGACGTGCTGATGGGATCGGTCACGGCGCGCGACGAGGCGCTGCATCTGAAGCTCAAGTTCGCCCACATGCACCTCGGCTGGGGCGTCGGCGCGAACGACGCCGAACTGGTGCTGCGCTCGCTGCCGACGCTGGCGCTGCGCTACGCGGCGCAGGACCGCGCGGCGCGAACGCTGGCCGAGTGGCTCGCGCAGCGAAGCGAGATCGCGCGCGTGCTGCACCCGGCGCTGCCGGGCTCGCCCGGCTTCGCTCACTGGCAGGCAACCTGCAGCGCGGCGGCGGGGCTGTTCTCGGTCGTGTTCGACTCGCGCTACGCGAGCGAAGAGGTCGACGCGTTCGTCGACGCGCTCAGACTGTTCCGGATCGGCTACTCGTGGGCCGGCCCGGTGAGCCTGGTGGTGCCGTACCACGTGCAGACCATGCGTTCGCAGCCGACGGCGTACGCCGGTGTGGTGGTGCGCTTCTCGATCGGCTTCGAGGCCGTCGAAGACCTGCTCGCCGACCTACAGCAGGCGCTGCAAGCGGCGTTCGGCGATGGCTGAGGAAGCGTGGCCTACGCGCCGCCGTTCAGGTCGGGCGAGGGACGCGACGTTGGAGCTGGCGTGAACCCGGCGGCTGCCGATACAGCAGCGCTGATCGACAAGTACCACGCGCCTGAGTGGCTTGGGGCGCGCGCCGTGCGGCGCTTCCACGTCATGGCCAAGCCGGCGGGATCGACCTGCAACCTCGACTGCGCGTACTGCTTCTACCTGAGCAAGCAGACGCTGCCCGGCGGCCCCGGCAGCGGGCGGATGGACGACGAGCTGCTTGAGCGCTACGTGCAGGACTACATCCAGAGCGTCACCGGGGACGAGGTCGTCTTCTCGTGGCAGGGCGGAGAACCCACGCTGCGCGGCCTGGCGTTCTTTCGCAAGGTCGTGGCGCTGCAGAAGAAGCACGCGAAGGCCGGGCAGCGGATCGAGAACGACCTGCAGACCAACGGCACTCTGCTCGACGAGGACTGGGCGCGCTTCCTGAAGGAGCACCGCTTTCTCGTTGGCCTCTCGATCGATGGCCCGCGCGAGATTCACGACCACTACCGGGTCACGAAGCAGGGCGGGCCAACGTTCGATAGCGTGGTGGCGGCGGCCACGATGCTGCGTCGCTTCGGCGTCAAGTTCAACACCCTGACCTGCGTGAGCCGGTTCAACGCGTCGCGGCCGCTCGACGTCTATCGCTTCCTGCGCCGCGAGCTGGGGGCGACGTATCTGCAGTTCATCCCGATCGTCGAAGCGAGGGGCTTCGAGACGACCGCGCCGCAGAGCTGGGATCCGCAGCGTCTGCCGATCGTCGGCAGCCCCCGGGCGCAGCCCGATCACCCGGACTCGGTGGTCACGCCCTGGTCCGTCGATCCCGACGAGTACGGCCGATTCCTGTGCAAGGTGTGGGACGAATGGCTCGCGCGCGACGTGGGCAAGGTGCTGGTCAACTTCTGCGAGACGCTGGTCGCGCAGCACATGGGGCTGCCGTCGCAGATCTGCGTCCACAGCGAGATCTGCGGCAAGGGCGCAGCGTTCGAGCATGACGGCAGCGTCTACTCGTGCGACCACTACGTCTATCCCGAGTATCGGCTGGGTAACATCGTCCGGCAGTCTCTAGCCGACATGGTGTTCTCGCCGGCGCAGGTGAAGTTCGGTTACGCGAAGTCGGAGACTTTGCCGGCGTATTGCAGGCGATGCGAGTTCCTGCGCGATTGCTGGGGCGAGTGCCCGAAGAACCGCCTGCTGCGCACGCCGGAAGGCGAGCCGGGCCTGAACTACGTCTGCCCGGGACTCAAGCGCTTCTTCGCCCACGCCGTGCCGACGGCGAAATCGATGGCAGAGCGCCTGCGCGCAGCGCCGCATTCGCCGCAGCGGCGGGCTTGAGCTCTCTCAGTCGGGCGCGAGGACGTACCGGCCGCGCCCGCGTGCCTTTCCGAGCAGCATCGCCTGATCGGCACGCTCGGTGGCGCCGGCGAGGTCATCGCCTTCCCGCACGCGCGCCAGGCCGACGGTCACCGTCATCTGCAAGAGGGCACCCGACACCGTCGCGAGCGGCGCGGCGCGGACCGCATCGAGCAGGCGCGTCGCCAACAGCTCGACGCCTTGCGGCTCGCGCACCAGGAACAGCCCCAGGAACTCCTCGCCGCCGACGCGGAATATCGCATCGGTCTGCCGTAGGCAGGCCGACAGGCAGCGTGCAACGTGCCTTAGCGCGGCGTCGCCCGCTGCGTGGCCATGGCTGTCGTTGACCGCCTTGAAACGGTCGACGTCGAGCATCGCTAGCCACAGTTGCGCGCCGTCGCGGCTCGCATCGTTTCGGCGCAGCCCGAACGCGTATTCGAGCCCGTGGCGCAGCGGCAGGCCTGTCAGCACGTCGCAGTGCGCCTCGGCTTCGGTGACGCGGCAGCGCAGTTCGTTGAGCAACGCGATCATCGCGCTTTGCCCCTGTTCGTAGGTCCGCAGGTCGTCGGCTTGCGCAGCGCGGCCACGCAGCTTCTGGTTGCACATCAGGCGCACGGCGTCGTGCATGCGTCGGTGGGCCTCGTCGACACGGTCGACGAGAGTCTTGTCGAACGTGTCGAGCGCGTGCCGGCAACTCGCGAACCATGCCCCGAACCGACAGCGCACATGCGCCTCGGGGTGCAGTACATCGTCGCCCGGCGTCTCGTGCAGCAGAGCGCAGCGCAGCAGGCGCTGGTTCCACGCCAGGTGCGACTCGATGCCGTGGTCGATCCCCGCGACCAGGTCTTCGAGCACGTGCGCGGCGGCGGTTCCGATGTCGTCGCTCGTCATCGACGCGATTATCGGCTTCGCCCTCGCGTCGCAGCGATGGCTGATGCCGGACACTCAAAAGTGCCGGGGCGACGACCCGGACTTCGTGCCACGCGCCCGGCTTCGGGCGTGTTCAGGCGGGAAGCCGCGTCTCCACCAGGCGGGCGAAGAAGGCCGCGCCCAGCGGCAGCGCGGCGTCGTTGAAGTCGTAGCCCGGGTTGTGCACCTCGCACGCGCCCGCGCCGACGCCGTTGCCGATGTTGACGTAGCAGCCGGGAACGCGTTCAAGCATGAACGAGAAATCCTCCGACGCCATGATCAGCGGCGGCTCCCGATCCACGTTGTCGGCGCCGACCAGCTCGGTGCAGATCCGCGCGGCGAACTCGGCCTCGGCCTCGTCGTTGACGGTGGGCGCGAACAGCACGCGAAAGTCCACCTCGGCGCTCGCGCCGAAGGCTTCGGCGGTGCGCTGCGCCACGCGCCGCATCGCGCCCTCGACCAGCGCCATCACGTCCTTCGAGAACGCGCGAACGGTGCCGCCGAGCGCCGCGGTCTGCGGAATCACGTTGTAGGCGTCGCCCGCGTGAATCCGCGTTACCGACAGCACCGCCGTCTCGACCGGCGGCACGTTCCGTGAGACGATGCTCTGCAGCGAGACGGCGATCTGCGCTGCGGCGAGCGCGGCGTCCACGCCCACCTCGGGCCGCGCGCCGTGCGCGCCCTTGCCGGTAACTCCGATGTCGAAGAACGCGCCGCCCGCCATCATCGGCCCGGCGCGAACGGCGAAGCGTCCGAGCGCGAGATTTGGTCGGTTGTGCATGCCGAAGATCGTGTCGCAAGGGAAGCGCTCGAACAGGCCGTCGTCGACCATGGCCCTTGCGCCGCCGAGGCCTTCCTCGGCGGGTTGGAAGATGAAGTGCACGATGCCGCTGAAGCGGCGCGTCTCAGCGAGGTGGCGCGCGGCGCCGAGCAGCATCGCCGTGTGGCCATCGTGGCCGCAAGCGTGCATCACGCCGTCGCTCTGCGAGCGGTGTGCGAAGGCGTTGGCTTCGGCGATCGGCAGCGCGTCCATGTCGGCGCGCAGCCCGACCGAGCGCTTGCCCCATCCCGCGCGCAGCGTGCCGACGACGCCGGTGCGGCCGACGCCGCGCTGCACTTCGAGGCCGAACGACTCGAGCTTGCGCGCGACGAGGTCGGCCGTGCGCGACTCGTTGAAGCCGAGTTCAGGGTGGGCATGGATGTCATGCCGCCATGCCGTCATCTCGGCGTGCAAGGCGGCGAGGCGTTCTGCGTTGGACATGCGAAGTGCTCCTCGACGTGCGGCGGCGATGAAGGGTACCGCCGCGGGTGTGATGCTCATCCCTTGGGAGCTGATGAGACCTTGTGTCTCATCAGGCGTCCCTTTTCTCTCTCCCAATCGCGCTTCTTCTCGGTGTTGCGCTTGTCGTGCTGCGCCTTGCCCTTGGCGAGCGCGAGATCGAGCTTCACCAGGCCGCCCTTGAAATGCAGGTTCAGTGGCACGAGCGTGAAGCCCTTCTGTTCCACCTTGCCGATCAGGCGCTTGATCTCCTCCTTGTGCATCAGCAGCTTCTTCGTGCGGTCGGGCTCGGGGTGCACGTGCGTCGACGCGCTGCGCAGCGCATTGATGCGGCAGCCGATCAAATAGAGCTCGCCGTCCCGGATCACGACGTAGCCGTCGGTGAGCTGCACCTGGCCGGCGCGGATGGCCTTGATCTCCCAGCCCGACAGCACCATTCCCGCTTCGTGACGCTCCTCGATGTGGTAGTCGAAATGGGCGCGGCGGTTCTCGGCGATCGGCATGGGGCTCCAGTGAGCGAAGGACGCCTACGCGGCACCCGTCAATACAATTCGGGCATTGTATGAAGCACGTCAGGAAGTCGGTCCTGCTCTGGTACTCGGCGCGTGAGATGTATTCACTGGTGACCGCGGTCGATGCCTATCCGCAGTTCCTCCCCTGGTGCGAGAAGGCCGAGGTGCTGAGGCAGACCGAGGAGGGCATGACTGCGCGCCTGACGCTCGCTTTCGGCGGCGTGCGCCACGCCTTCACCACGCTCAACCGGCATGAAGAGGACCGCTCGGTATTCGTCGGCCTGGTCGATGGTCCGTTCTCGCTCCTGGACGGCAACTGGCAGTTCCTGCCGCTGGGCGCGGCCGACGGCCCGCCGGTGCGGGCTTGCAAGGTCGAGTTGGACCTGAGCTATGCGTTCGCGAGCGGTGCGCTGGAGGCCGTCGTCAGCCCGGTGTTCGACCGCGTCGCGAACACGCTGGTCGATTCGTTCGTCCACCGTGCCGAGAAGGTCTATGGGCCCCGGTGATGCCGCGGCGACGATCCGGGTCGAGATCGTCTTCAGCCCCGGCCCCGGCCAGGTGCAGCGTCTGACGCTGGACTTGCCCGGTGGCTCGTCGGTAGCGCAGGCACTGGCGCGAAGCGGCTGGGCGCTGCCGGCAGAGGTTCGCGTCGGCGTCTGGGGCCGCCCGTGCGGGCTCGACAACAAGCTGCGCGATCGCGACCGGGTGGAGATCTACCGCCCGCTGCGCGTCGACCCGAAGGAGGCGCGGCGCCAGCGCTACCGCTCGCACCGGGCGACGACGAAGCCCTGAAGCCGGGCGCTACTTGCAGTCCGCGGCGATGACGTTGCGCGCCCGCTGCGCTTCGTCGGCGCGGCCCTGGTCGTCTAGGTATTCGCGCTCGCCCTTGGCATTGAGGCGCGACATGCGCTGACCGTCTTCGATCGCCTTCAACTGGACCCGTGCGCGGGCGCAGTTGTCGACCTTGGCGACGGCGATGCGCTGTTCCTCTGCCTTCTTCTTCGCCGCCTCGTCCTGCTCGGTCTTCTTGCGTTTGGCCTCGAGCTCGGCGTCGCCAGTCTTGGGCGCCAGCAGCGGCGCCGACGCACCTGCGGCGGGACGCTGCGCCGCCGGCTGCGGGCGTTGCAGGATGTCTGCGTCCGGTGTTCCGGCCGGTGGCGGCAGGTCGCTGTACTGCATCTGACCGCTTTTGTCGCGCCATTTCCACTGCGCGGCCGCAGGTAGCGAAACGGCGGCGATCAGCGCCATCACGAGCACGCAAGTTCCAACGCTCAGACGAGGCATGACGGACCCATCGCGAATTGCATTGGCCCGCAGTGTAGCGGTGGCCCCCACAGGGCGGAACGGCACTGCTCCGTATAATCCACCTTTGGTTTCGACCTGACTTGCGTGCAAGTCAGCCCCCATCGAAACTGCGTTTTGCGTCTGGAACCAGTTTATGCGCCTACTCGGCAAAGCGCTCACCTTCGACGACGTGTTGCTGGTGCCTGCATTCTCGACGGTGTTGCCCCGCGACACGGACCTCTCGACCCCCCTCTCGCGCAACGTCAAGCTCAAGCTGCCGCTGGTGTCGGCGGCGATGGACACCGTGACCGAAGCGCGGCTGGCGATCGCGCTGGCGCAGGAGGGCGGCATCGGCATCGTGCACAAGAATCTCGGCGCGAAGCAGCAGGCGGCCGAGGTTGCGCGCGTCAAGCGCTACGAATCGGGCGTGCTGCGCGACCCGATCACGATCACGCCCGACGTCACCGTGCGCCAGGTGCAGGAACTCTCGCGCCAGCACGGCATCTCGGGTTTCCCGGTGCTGTCCGGCAAGGGCGTGGTGGGCATCGTCACCAACCGCGACTTGCGCTTCGAAACGCGCCTGGATGAGCCAGTGCGCGAGATCATGACGCCGCGCGAGCGGCTCGTCACCGTGCCGGAAGGCGCGACGCTCGCTGAAGGCAAGGCGCTGATGCATCGCCACAAGCTCGAGCGCGTGTTGGTCGTCAACGACGCGTTCGAGCTCAAGGGCGTGATGACCGTGAAGGACATCACGAAACAGACGAATTTTCCGAATGCTGCGCGCGACGCGCAGGGGAAGTTGCGCGTCGGCGCAGCGGTGGGGGTGGGCGACGAGAACGAGGAGCGCATCGAGTTGCTGGTGCGCGCCGGCGTCGACGTCATCGTCGTCGATACGGCACACGGGCACAGCGCAGGCGTGATCGAGCGCGTGCGCTGGGTTAAGAAGCACTACCCGGAGGTCGACGTGATCGGCGGCAACATCGCCACCGGCGACGCCGCGCGCGCGCTGGTCGAGGCCGGGGCCGATGCGGTGAAGGTCGGCATCGGGCCGGGGTCGATCTGCACCACGCGTGTCGTCACCGGCGTCGGCGTGCCGCAGATCCTGGCCATCGACGCGGTCGCCACCGCGCTCAAGGGCAGCGGAGTGCCGCTGATCGCCGACGGCGGAGTGCGCTTCTCCGGCGATCTCGCCAAGGCGATCGCTGCCGGTGCCGACTCGGTGATGATGGGCAGCGCCTTCGCCGGCACCGAAGAGGCGCCGGGCGAGGTGATCCTGTACCAGGGGCGCACCTACAAGAGCTACCGCGGCATGGGTTCGATCGGCGCGATGCAGCAGGGGTCGGCCGACCGCTACTTCCAGGACGGCCCGGCGAACAACCCCAACACCGCCAAGCTCGTGCCCGAAGGCATCGAGGGTCAGGTGCCGTACAAGGGCTCGGTCGTGACGATCATCTTCCAGATGGCTGGCGGGCTGCGCGCCGCAATGCACTACTGCGGCTGCGCGAGCGTCGCCGACCTGCACGAGCGCGCCGAGTTCGTCGAGATCAGTTCGGCCGGCATGCGTGAGAGCCACGTCCACGACGTGCAGATCACGAAGGAAGCGCCGAACTACCGCATGGAGTAGTGGCGGCATTGGACCGCTGACCGCGCGTCTTGCGTTGCGCGGGTTCATCGAGGAACCGCTTGAGTACAGACCCCACGGCGCCTTCCCGCCACGGTGCCCGCCGCGAGGCGGCGATGCCGTTCATCATGATCACGGTGCTGATCGACATGGTCTCGATCGGCCTGATCATCCCGGTGCTTCCGCCGCTGGTCGGCACGTTCACGAGTTCGCCCGCCGAACAGGCGTGGTGGTTCGGCGCGGTCTCGTTTGCCTTCGGCATCGCCAACTTCTTTGGCTCGCCGGTGCTCGGCGCGCTCTCCGACCGCTACGGCAGGCGCCCGGTGCTGCTGATCGGTTTCTCCGGCCTGGCGCTGAGCTTCTTCGTCACCGGACTGGCAACGGCGCTGTGGATGCTGATCACGGTGCGCCTGTTTAGCGGGGCGATGCAGGCCAACGCCGCCGTGGCCAATGCCTACGTGGCCGACATCACGCCGCCCGAGGAACGCGCGCGGCGCTTCGGCATGCTCGGTGCGATGTTCGGCATGGGCTTCGTGCTCGGACCGGTGACGGGCGGGTTGCTCGGCGCGATCAGCATCCATCTGCCGTTCTTCGTCGCCGGCGGGCTGTCGGTGCTGAACTGGCTGTACGGCTTCTTCGTGTTGCCCGAATCGTTGCCGCCCGATCGCCGCCGCCGCTTCCACTGGCGCCGCGCCAATCCGCTGAGCGCGCTGCTCGGCCTCAGCCGCGTCGAAACCATCGGCCCGCTGGTTGCGGTGATCGGCCTAGCATCGCTGGCGCAGTTCGTGATGCACTCGAGCTTTGTGCTCTACACAACCTTCAAGTTCGGCTGGGGTCCGGCGCAGAACGGCTGGGCGCTGTTCACCGTGGGACTGACCTCGGTGTTCGTGCAGGGCTTCCTGCTCAAACATCTGCTCAAGCGCTTCTCGCCGCAGCGCCTGGCCGTCACGGGCCTGCTCGCGTCGACGCTGACCTACCTGGGCTTCGGCCTGGCCAGCGAGGGCTGGATGCTGGTAGCCGTGATCGTCGTCGGCACCATACTCGGCGGCGGCGCGGGGGCGGTCATCCAGAGCCGGATCTCCAACGCCACCGACCCGCGCAAGCAGGGGCAAACTATGGGCTCGGTGGCCGCACTCAACAGCATGATGGCCGTGCTGGCGCCGGTCATCGGCGCCGGGCTGCTCGGCCTCGTGTCGCACCGGCCGGCCGGGGACTGGCTGATCGGCCTGCCGTTCTACTTCTGCGCCGCTCTGCAACTTGTGGGAACGACGATCGCCTACCGCCACTTCCGCCGCGCGCGCCCAATGGCCGCGACCCTCGCCTGAGACCGCCGCGATGCACGACAAGATCCTTATCCTCGACTTCGGCTCCCAGGTCACGCAGCTCATCGCGCGCCGCGTGCGCGAGGCGCAGGTGTATTGCGAGATCCACCCCAACGACGTGAGCGACGCCTTCATCCGCGAGTTCGCGCCCAAGGGCGTCATCCTCTCCGGCAGCCACGCGAGCACCTACGAGGAGCATGAGCTTCGCGCGCCGCAAGCGGTGTGGGAGCAGGGCGTGCCGGTGCTCGGGATCTGCTACGGCATGTTCACGATGGCGGTGCAGCTCGGCGGCGAAGTCCAGGCGAGCGAGCACCGCGAGTTCGGCTACGCCGAGGTCCGCGCGCATGGCCACACGTCGCTGCTGCAGGGCATCGAGGACTTTGCGACGGCCGGCGGCCACGGCATGCTCAAGGTCTGGATGAGCCACGGTGACAAGGTCATCGCGCTGCCGCCGGGCTTCAAGCTGATAGCCTCGACGCCGAGCTGCCCGATCGCGGGCATGGCCGACGAGGCGAGGCGCTACTACGGCGTGCAGTTCCACCCGGAGGTGACGCACACGGTGCAAGGCGCCGCGCTGCTGACGCGCTTCGTGCGCGAGATCTGCGGCGCGCGCGGCGACTGGGTAATGGGCGACTACGTGACCGAAGCTGTGGCGCGCATCCGCGAGCAGGTCGGCGGCGAAGAGGTGATCCTGGGCCTCTCCGGCGGCGTCGATTCGAGCGTCGCCGCGGCGCTGATCCACCGCGCGATCGGCGAGCAGCTCACCTGCGTCTTCGTCGATCACGGACTGCTACGGCTGAACGAAGCCGCGCTGGTGATGGAGATGTTCGTCGGCAGGCTGCACGCGAAGGTCGTCCATGTCGATGCGTCGGCTGAGTTCCTCGGCGCGCTCGCGGGCGTGGCCGACCCCGAAGCCAAGCGCAAGATCATCGGCCGCGAGTTCGTCGAAGTCTTCCAGCGCGAGGCGCGCAGGCTCAAGGGTGCGCAAGGCGCCGCCAGCGGCGGCGGCGTCCAGTGGCTGGCGCAGGGAACGATCTACCCCGACGTGATCGAGAGCGGCGGCGCGAAGACGAAGAAGGCGACGAGCATCAAGAGCCACCACAACGTCGGCGGCCTACCTGAAACGCTGGGGCTGAAGCTGCTCGAGCCGCTGCGCGAGCTGTTCAAGGACGAGGTGCGCGAGCTCGGCATCGCGCTCGGACTACCGCCGGAGATGGTGCACCGTCACCCATTCCCAGGGCCAGGGCTCGGCGTGCGCATCCTCGGCGAAGTCAGGCGCGAGTACGCCGAATTGCTGCGCCGCGCCGACGCGATCTTCATCGACGAATTGCGTGCGACGAAGGATCCGGCCAGCGGCAAGAACTGGTACGAGCTGACCTCGCAGGCCTTCGCCGTGTTCCTGCCCGTGCGCAGCGTCGGCGTGATGGGCGACGGCCGCACCTACGAGCATGCGGTCGCATTGCGTGCAGTGCAGACCAGCGACTTCATGACCGCCGACTGGGCCGAGTTGCCCTATGCATTACTCAAGCGCGTGTCGAGCCGCATCATCAACGAGGTGCGCGGCATTAACCGCGTCACCTACGACGTGTCGAGCAAGCCGCCGGCGACGATCGAGTGGGAGTAGCTTTCGAGATCTATCGGGATTTATCGAGGTCTATTGAAAAGTGGGCCAGGCGCGTTGACTCTTGGGGCAAATGTCTACCGCGATGTCTGTCGAGATCTATCGAGATCTATCGCCGGGATGCCGTTCAATCTGACGGTAAATCTGACGGTAAGAAAGTCGCGTTGGGTTCCCGGCAGAAATTTGCCGTCAGGTCGATTCCCAGGTTGACGGTAAATCCTGGGCGCAAAGTCCAGCTTCCATGCGGGTTTCCGTGCGATCGACGGGTTGCGCCGGGCTGACGGTAAATTCCCGCAATTCCAGGGGATGGCGGGTTGCGCTTCTCGACTCTGCGCCAAGCAAGGGAACGGAAGGGCAGGGGACGAGACAACCTGCCGCTCGTTGACCTATGGAACTACATCATCAACGGGAACCTCTCCAAGCGTCGATCCGCCCGTGGCGGCCGTCGGAGATAGCCAGCCTTGGCGACCGTTCATTCCCGAGCCGTACGGAGCCCACGGCCACTGGGTATTGAATGCCCGCAATGCGTTGGACAGCGGTCGCACCTGCGAGCGCGGTGGCCGGCACCACCCGGCCACTTCCGGTCGCTCAAGAATCAACAAGATCGCACCGCCAACTACCGGTTCCAAAGTGCAGCAGACATAGCTCGGCAAACGATCGCGGTGACGAATTCTCCGAAGTGGTCATTCATCGCTTTCCGATGCAAGCCGGCATCAAGGGCCAGACCGTATGTCTGCCGGCCACGGGCTCGAACTGGCGCTGCCGACCCATCAGCGACGCTCGTAGGACCGGACTTCGAACCTCAAACCAGACTTTCGAAGCGAGGCGAATTGCGCCAAGCTGTGCACTCCCAGCGCGCTTAGGAGGATTCCTTCGGGGCCGGCGACTTTGTTGAACGCGTTCGCCACCCAACGCATGCGCATCTGCCCACCTGTCCAGCGCCTGACGTCGCGCGTGCTGCGGACGATTGAGCGATCGAGGGTCTTGATCGGGTTGGCGGTACGCTTGCATTCGACCAAGCCTGAGTCTCAGGGCCACGCCGACTCGGGTACGAGGAGCCCGATCTGGCTCCATACGCGCAACATGGGATAGCGCCCGATGCGAACATCGCCACCGTGTTGCCGCGACTTCCTCACGCAGCGCCCAGCGATGTTTGAACCGATGCTTGCCGCGGGCCTTCCGCCGCTGAACCAGGCCGGTTTCGGCGCCGACGCCGAGGCTTGGTACCGCCGCCTGGCGTCGCTCGAGTTCGACTGCCCCTCCGACGCCAAGTCAGCCGCCTCGGATGCGCAGCGCCTGGGCGTGCTGGTCGGACTGGGCTGGGACTATCTGGCGCGGATGCCGCTGCGATCCAGACGCAACGCAGCCGAGCGGGCAGCCGGCGAGGCGATCGTGCGCGCGATGGCCGACGCGACCTCGCGTTACGCGCGCTGTCACCGCGAGACGACCTACCGCCAGCTCACCGATGACTTTCGGCATCCCTTGCGCGCCGACGAGTTGCTGTGGCAGGCGGCGCAGCGTTGGCCCGGCCTGGTGCCGACGCGGGCTCAGTGCGCCGATGAAGCGCGCCGCATGCAAAGGGACAAGGACGGCCGCGAGATCGCGCAGGGCATGCTGCTGTCGCAATGGCTCGCCGATCGGCGCAGCGGCAGGCACCTGGCGCTCTCGATGCTGCGGCCCACCGAGGAGGCCGTGCAGCGCCTGGACGAGTTCGTCGCCCGCGGGCGCGTGGACCTCGGGCACGTGCACATCGAGGCACGCGACGGGTGCGGCTACCTGCATTTCCGCCATCCGCGCTTCCTCAATGCCGAAGACGCCGAGACGCTAGTCCCGCAGGAGGTCGCGGTCGACCTGATCCTGCTCCATCCCGGGCTACAGATGGGCGTGCTGCGCGGCGACCCCGTGCCGCACGCGAAGTACGCCGGTCGCCGGGTGTTCTCTGCGGGACTGAACCTGACCCGGCTGTACCACGGCGAGATCCCGTACCTCTTCTACATGATGCGCGACCTCGGTCTGGTCAACAAGCTGTACCGCGGTCACACCCGAGCCGGTTTCAGCCTCGACGAACCGGAGGACACGATCGAGAAGCCGTGGCTCGCGGTCGTCGAATCGTTCGCCATCGGCGGCGGCTGCCAGTTGCTGCTGGTCATGGACAGCGTGATAGCCGAGCAAGGCGCCTGGCTCAGCCTGCCCGCGCGCAAGGAAGGGATCATCCCCGGCGCCGCCAACCTACGGTTGCCTCGCTACGTCGGCGAGGCGATCGCGCGGCAGGCGATCATGTTCGACCGCCGTTTCGAGGTCGACGAGCCGATCGCCGCGGCGCTGGTCAGCCGGGTCTGTCCCGCGCAGGAACTCGAGGCCGCGATGCTCGAGCAGGTGCGTCAGGCAGTCGGGTCCGGCATGGTCAGCGCCAGCGGTAACCGCAAGGCGCTGCGTGTGCAGACCGAACCGCTCGACCGCTTTCGTGAGTACATGGCGCTGTACGCGCGTGAGCAGGCTTTCTGCCACCTCAGCGGGCAATTGATTGACAACCTCGAGCGTCACTGGCAGGCGCAGGAGCGGCTACTCTGAGCCGCTCGCGTCGACCCCGTGCGTCCAAGAAGTACTCTCTGTGCAGGCCCTCTTTCGACGAGCACGCAGTACCCTTCTCGACGCGACGGGCATTGTTCGTTTGACGACGTGAGGCCGGAAGGATCAGACCTGGCACCAGTGCCGCTCTGCGCGAAGCGGTCGAACGGCGGCCATCGCAGCGATCGCCCGTCCCCGTTGTGCCGCCCAATGCCGACGTTGGCACGGAGCCGGTATCCTGGCGCATTGCCAATGGAGGACCTCCAACCATGAAGATCGCCTTCTTCGGAACGGGCCTGATGGGATCAGGGTTCGTGCGTCGCCTGCGCGAAACCGGCCACGAGGTCAACGTGTGGAACCGCAGCGCCGCCAAGGCTCGCGCGCTGGAGATGCATGGCGCCAGGGCCTTCGACGATCCGGCCGCAGCACTCGCCGGTGCCGAGCGGATCCACCTCTCGCTGTCCGATGACCTGTCGGTCGACGCTGTGCTTGATCCGATCGCTGCAGCGATCCCGAAGGCAACCTGGATCGTCGATCACACGACCACTGCCGTCACGCCCACTGCCGGGCGCGTTGCGCGGTGGAATCTACGTGGCAATACGTTCGTTCACGCGCCGGTCTTCATGGCCCCAGCGAACGCGCTGGAGGGGACCGGTCTGATGCTCGTGTCGGGAGAGAAGTCCCGCCATGACGCGCTGTTGCCAGAGCTGAAGAAGATGACCGGCAATGTGATCTACCTAGGCGAGGCCCCCGAGCGCGCGGCGGCATTCAAGCTGTTCGGGAACCTGACGCTGATCGGGATCATGGGTGTACTCGGCGACGTCAATCGCCTGGCGCACGCAGTCGGCATCCCCACGAGCGAGGCATTCTCCTTGTTCAAGCATTTCAACCCAGGGCAGATGCTGCCTGCCCGTGCGGCGCGGATTGAATCGGGTGACATCACGTCGCCGTCATTCGAAGTCTCGATGGCACGCAAGGACGTGCGGCTGATGATTGAGGAGGCACGTCGCGCTGGTGTCGACCTGTTTGTCATGCCTGGCGTAGCCGCGATGTTTGACGCTGCGATCGCGCGCGGTGAAGGTGCGCTCGACGCGGTGGCAGCGGCGCGCGTGCCGACCTGAACGGAGTGGGTCGGCAGCGTCGCTTCGCCGCCGGAGCCTGACAGGCTTCCCGGATTGGGCCCCGTCGTTCGCTGAATGCGATTGAACGACGGCCCGCGACCCCT
>Ga0209048_10000936_pt1 | contig 30852 bp, 24 predicted proteins | sample FrelakmetCRP12CR_FD_187146 | JGI IMG/M metagenome (GOLD analysis project Ga0209048, IMG submission 187146) | Freshwater lake sediment microbial communities from the University of Notre Dame, USA, for methane emissions studies - CRP12 CR (SPAdes)... | ecosystem: Environmental > Aquatic >...
ACAGCGCCTATTCGGTGAACAGCGAACTCACCGACTCTTCATTGGAAATGCGCGTCATCGTCTCGGCGAGCAGTTGAGCGCACGACAGGACGCGAATGCGCCTGCACGCGCGCGCCTCTTCGGACAGCGGGATCGTGTCGGTCACGACGATCTGATCGAGCTCGGATTCGGCGATGCGCTGCACGGCGCCGCCCGAAAGCACCGGGTGCGTGCAGTAGGCGATCACCTTGCGCGCGCCGTTCTCCTTGAGCGCCGACGCCGCCTTGCACAGCGTGTTCGCCGTATCGACGATGTCGTCCATGATGACGCAGGTGCGGCCCTCGACGTCGCCGATGATGTTCATGACTTCGGCGACGTTGGCCTTGGGCCGCCGCTTGTCGATGATCGCGAGATCGGAATCCAGGCGCTTGGCGATGGCGCGTGCACGCACCACGCCGCCGACGTCCGGCGACACGACGAGCAAGTCGTCGTAGTTCTGCTTCCACAGATCGCCCAGCAGTACCGGCGTCGCGTAGATGTTGTCGACCGGGATGTTGAAGAAACCCTGAATCTGATCCGCATGCAGGTCCATGGTCATGACGCGATTGACGCCGATGGTCATGAGCATGTCGGCAACGACCTTGGCGGTGATCGCCACACGCGCCGAGCGCGGCCGCCGGTCCTGGCGCGCGTAGCCGAAATAGGGAATCGCGGCGGTGATCCTGCCTGCCGACGCGCGCTTCAATGCGTCGACCATGACCAGGATTTCCATCAGGTTGTCGTTGGTGGGCGCGCACGTCGATTGCAGGACGAACACGTCGCGGCCGCGAACGTTCTCGAGCAGCTCGACCATCACTTCGCCGTCCGAAAATCGCCCGACGATGCAGCGACCCAGACTGATGTGCATGTGCCTGACGACAGCCTCGGCGAGCCTGGGATTGGCATTGCCGGTGAAGATCCGCATGCGTTCAAACGACATCGTTGCCGCCTGCGCAAAATGCGGACACGCGCTCGGAGCGCGAACCGAGGCCCGGGGCAGTGGCTGGGGAGGTAGGGATCGAACCTACGAATGCCGGAATCAAAATCCGGTGCCTTACCACTTGGCGACTCCCCAAGGGAAAACTTCGGTCCGCTGCATCAGGCATACAACCACAGCGGGTGGCGGGAGAGCGAACGTGCAACAAATCCGGTGACGCCACGCGGCATCCGCGAAAGCGCCTGCTGCGCGGCGCTTTCGGCGGCGAAAGCGGCGAAAACGCACGCGCCCGACCCCGTCATTCGCGTCTGCGCTCCGGGCGCCGCGTGCGCCAGCGCATCGATGCAAAGGGCGACTTCCGGGAACCGCGCTGCCGCAACTGCAAAAAGATCGTTGCGGCCATAGCCTTCGGAAAAGACAGGCATTTTCGCGGACTCGCTGTTGCGTGTCAATTCTTGCGCGGCGAAAATGCCTGCTGTCGGCACCTCGATCGCCGGCGTCACCACGGCGAACCATGTCGGTGGAAACGTCATCGCCACCAGCTGCTCGCCGATTCCCTGCGCGAATGCCGGTTCGCCGAACACGAAGAACGGCACATCGGCGCCCAATTCCAGAGCCAGTCGCATCAGCTCGCCGCGCGGCAACGCGAGTCGCCACAGGCGATTGAGCCCGAGCAGTACCGTCGCCGCGTCGGAGCTGCCGCCGCCAAGGCCGCCGCCCACGGGCAAGCGCTTGTCGACCCCGATCGACGCGCCCAGACTGGTGCCGCAGCGCGCCTGGAGCAGGCGGGCGGCGCGCACCGCGAGGTCGTCCTCGGCGGCGATGTTGCCGGGTCCATGCACCCGGACGATGGCTCCGTCGGCACGTGCCTCGAGCGAAATCGTGTCGCCGCGCGCGATCGGGACGAACAGCGATTCCAGCGTGTGGTAGCCATCCGCGCGTCGCCCGGTCACGTGCAGGAAGACGTTGAGCTTGCCCGGGGCGGGGAGTTTCAGCGCGCCGTCCATCGTCACTTCCAGGTGTCGATGATCAGTCGCAATTCGACGTCGGGATACGACAGTGCCATCCGCGCCGGGCGCGGCAGGCCCGCGGCATCGGTTGCGAAGGACTGATAGACGATCGTCCAGCCGTCCTGGCGCAACACGCCAGGACCGCCACCTGGTCCCGGCTCGACGGCGAAAGCAGCGCCCGCGCGTGGCGCCCCCTGGATCCAAAACGCGAGTCCGTCCATCGGCAGCGACCATTCGAGCGAGCGGTCGCCAAGCTCGCGCCAATCGGCTGCAGCAAAGGAGTGTCCGTCCGCGGTGCGCAGGGTAACGCTGCCCGGGCTGCCGGATAGTCGCGCGATCGTCTGGCCGAGCGGTGACGCCAGGTCGACGACGTCGCCATCGCCATCGTGCTGCCAGCGGAAATTCGCCGTCATCGCGTCGGCGCCATGACGCACCGACAGGCGCCCGGCAGCTTCGAACGAAGGGCTCAGGGGCGCAAAAACCACCCCCGCTTCGGGCAGCGCGGGCACCGTGCCGGCGCACGCCACCAGCGCGAGCACGCAAGCTGCTCCCGCGGCGCGCGCCGCCCAGCCGCGGGTAACTCGCATCGTCCGATGGGTGCGCCCTAGGGCGCGAAGCGGCGCACGGTTTCGAGCAGCACCGGGTTGTCCGGTGTCTGCTTGAGCTGCGACTGCCAGATGTCCTTGGCACGCGCGCGCTCGCCCTTCGCCCACAGCACTTCGCCCAGGTGTGCCGCGATCTCGGGGTCGGACCGGTCGGCAAGCGCGCGGCGCAGGAATTTCTCGGAATCGTCGTAATTGCCCATCCGGAATTGCGCCCAGCCCATGCTGTCGAGGATGTACGGGTCGCCTGGCGCAAGTGCGAGCGCCTGCTCGATCAGCTTCAGGCCCTCGGCGGTGCGATCGGTGCGATCGACCAGCGTGTAGCCCAGCGCGTTGAGCGCCTGCGCATTGTCAGGCTTGAGCTCGATGAGCTTGCTCAGACGTGATTCGGCTTCTTCCAGGCGATCGAGTTTCTCGGCGACCATCGCGACGTCGTAGAGCAGTTCGGCCGAATCCGGATTGACCACCAGCGCGGCGGTCAGCACCGAATACGCGGTGGCGTTGTCGCCGGCATCGCGCAGCAACTGCGCCTCGGTCTGGGTGCGCTCGATGCGCTGGTCGCGATCATCGGGCGAAAGCGTCGCCAGGTAGTTCCGTGCGCCGACCACATCACCCTTCTTGCCCATCAGCGTCGCGATGCGCAGCTTCGCGGCCCAGGCGCGATCGCCGACCGTCACCTCGCGATAGAGGGCGATCGCGTCGTCGTAGCGCTTGGATTCGTCCGCGATCTGCGCGAGATAGAAGGTCGCGACACCCGGCTCGCCGAAACCCGCCGCCTTCAATTCGGTGAACAGGCGCGTCGCCGTCGCGTAATCGTGCAATTGCAGCGACAGCGCGGCCACGGCGAACTCGAGTTCGCGGTCGGAGGTATCGGCCGCCCACAGCCGCTGGAACACCTCGCGCGCTTCGGCGTAGCGCTTCTGCTCGACATAGAGTTGCGCCACGGCGACACTCGCGGCACGGGATTCCGGCATGCTCGCGAGAAATCCGTTGAGAAAATTGATCGCGCCCTGCGGCGAGCTCTTCGACAGGATGTCGCTCTTCAACAGCGCCGCGCGCTCCCATCCGGGTTTGAGTTCCAGCGCGCGGTCGGCGGCGCGCACCGACAATGCCGTTGTGTCCAGATCGGCGAGCCCGGTGTTGTATCCGGCGAGCGCCACCGCGAACTGTGCCTCCGCCACATTCGGGTACGGTTTGGCCAGATCGGCGATCAGCCGGAATACCGCGCCTTTGTCCGTCTGCGACGCCAGCGCCTGATTGATCTGCAGGAATGCGTCGGACAGCGCGGCGCCATTGGCGGCGGCTTCGGCGAGTACATGTTCGAGCTCCGCCTTCAACTCGTTGCCCGCGCCGGATTGCGTCAGCGTCGCCACCATCTGCCTGGCGCGCTCCGCGCTCGGGTCGATCGACTGCCAGAGCTTGGCGGACTCGAGCGCGAGGGCGCGCTGGCGTGCGAACAGCGCGACTTCAGTCGCACGGCGCGCAAGCCGCGCATCCTGCGCGTCGCGTGCGGCTTCGAAATAGGCTCGCGCGGCGAGCGCCGCGTCGCCGCGCTGCATCGCAATGTCACCGACCAGGATGCGATACAGGACTTCCGCAGTCAACTTCGACTGCGCGGGCGCCTCGGGAGCGGCCCCCGGGTCCGGCGCGGCCGCAAGCGGCGCCTGCGCTAGGGCACTCGTACCAGCCGCGGCGAAAATCGCGAGCACCGCGAAGCAGGACACGGATAGTTGGCGCAGCCTGATCGGCTCGATGCGACGCACGTTGGATATCGCTTTCTCTTCTGGGCCGGGCATCCGGCCGCGAATCAGGAGATCTTAGGGAATATTGAGACGAGCAACAAACACCGCCCGTCCTGTCCGGATGCCCGAACTTCCCGAGGTTGAAACCACACGCCGCGGCTTGGCGCCTTACGTCGAACGTCAGAAAGTGACGGCCGTAAGTATTTACGACCACCGATTGCGGTGGCCGGTTCCGCAAGATCTGCCGCGCCGGCTCATCGGCCGGGTCGTCGACCGCGTGGATCGACGCAGTAAGTACCTACTGTTCCGGCTTGGCAAGGACACATTTATCGTACACCTTGGCATGACCGGCAGCCTCCGGGTTTACCGCGAGCCTCCTGCGAGGCGGGCCCACGACCACGTCGACCTCACTTTCGGCAACGGTGTCGTGCTGCGCTACCACGACCCGCGACGCTTCGGCGCGATGCTCTGGTCGCCGCATTCGGCGCTCCCGCATCCGCTGCTGGCCGACCTCGGTCCGGAGCCATTCTCACCGGAATTCAACGCCGACTACCTGTACCGCGCCACCCGTCACCGGAAGATCGCCGTCAAGCTCGCCCTGATGGACAGCCGCCTGGTCGTCGGGGTTGGCAACATCTACGCCAACGAGTCGCTGTTCCGCGCGGGCATCCGGCCCACGCGACCGGTCAACCGCGTCTCGCGGGAACGCCTCGGGCACCTGGTCGCTGCCGTCCGCCAAACACTTGCGGAAGCCATCGCCAAGGGAGGAAGTACCCTTCGAGACTACGTCGACAGTGCCGGCGAGCCCGGGTATTTCCAGCTCGACTACTACGTCTACGGCAGGGAGAACGAGCCCTGCCGGACCTGCGGATCGGCGATTCGCGGCGTGCGCCTTGGCGGCCGCGCAACGTCGTACTGCGCGGTCTGCCAGCGCTGAAGCGGGCGCAGGGGCTTGTTTTGGCGCGCTTTGTGCTAGAGTCTTCGCACTGGTTGCGTAGGGGCAGGCCGGGTTCGACGCCGCCGCCCGCCGCCGTGCCGGCACGCCGCAAAGGCGAGGGCGACCAATAACGGCCCCGGGAGGGGGTAGGGCGATGCAATCCAAGGATCTGGCGGCGCGATTCGAGGCGTACAGCGACTGGCGGCGTCGGCTGTCGTCGCGCATTTCCGGACTGCACGAATGGCTGTCGCAGCAGGAGCTGGCCGACGCCAACGCGGACCTTTCGATCCAGTACCTGCTGGAACGGCTGCACCAGGACAAGCTTGTCGTCGCCTTTGTCGCCGAATTCTCGCGCGGCAAGTCCGAACTCATCAACGCCATCTTTTTCGCCGACTTCGGCCAGCGGCTGCTGCCCTCGGCGGCCGGGCGCACGACGATGTGCCCGACCGAACTCCTCTACGACTCCACGCGACCGCCCTCGATCCGCCTGCTGCCGATCGAGACCCGTGCGCGCGACGGCACGGTCACCGAGTTCAAGAACTACGCCGATGAATGGGTCACGCTGCCGCTCGACATGTCGTCCGCCGACAAGATGAGCGAGGTGCTGTCGCAGGTGTCGCAGACCAAGCGGGTGCCGGTCGCGCTGGCGCGCAAGTACGGCCTGTACGACGACGGCGACGTGCTGACGCAGCGCGCGCACATCGACGACAAGGCGGTCGATATACCCTCGTGGCGCCACGCGATCATCAACTTCCCGCATCCGCTGCTGCAGCAAGGCCTGGTGATCCTGGACACTCCGGGGCTCAACGCCATTGGCACCGAGCCCGAACTCACGCTCAACCTCCTGCCCAACGCGCACGCGGTGCTGTTCCTGCTCGCTGCCGACACGGGGGTCACCAAGACCGACATCGAGGTATGGCGGGAACACCTCGTCGGTCAGAATCCGGCGAGCACGGAAGGCCGCCTCGTCATTCTGAACAAGATCGACGGGCTCTGGGACGAACTCAGGACCGGGCAGGAGATCGACGCCGAAATCGCGCGCCAGGTCCGCAGCAGCGCCGAGTTGCTGGCCATTCCGCCAGCGCAGATTTTTCCGATATCGGCGCAGAAGGCGCTTGTCGCAAAGGTCAACGGCGACGACGCCTTGCTCGCCAGGAGCCGCCTGCCACAGCTGGAACTCGCGCTCTCCAAGGAGCTGATCCCCGCCAAGCGCCACATCGTCGGCACGGCGACCAAAGCCGAAATTCGGGCACTGGCCGCGAGCGTGCAAGCGATCCTGGCAAGCCGCGTCGCCGGCATCCATGAACAGCTCGGCGAGCTGCGCGGGCTGCGCGGCAAGAACCAGGATGTCGTCGAGCACATGCTGGAGCGTATCCAGCAGGAGAAGGATGTCTTCGAGCGCGGAATGCAGCGCTACACCGCACTGAGGACAGTGTTCACGCAGCATTCGAATTCGCTCTACGCCAACATCGGACTCGAAACGCTGCGCGCGACCGCGACCAACACGCGCAAGCGCATTGAGGCCAGCCCGTTCACCAAGGGCGTGCGCTCGGCGATGAACGACTTCTTTGCCAGCATCAACGGCAACCTCGAGAAGAGCGGGCAGCAGACGGGCGAAATCCACGAAATGATGCGGGCGATGTACGCGCGCTTTGCCAAGGAGCACGGACTCGAGCCGTTTGCTCCGCCGCCGTTTTCGATGCTCAAGTACCAGAAGGAAGTCGAGCGACTGGAGCGCGCCTACAACGTGCACTTCAACACCTTGTGGAACATGGTGAGCAAGGCGAAGTTCACGCTGATGAAGCGCTTCTTCGAAACGATCGCCATTCGCGTCAAGCACGTCTACGATATTGCCAATCGAGACCTCGACAGCTGGCTGAAGACCGTCATGGCACCACTGGAAACGCAAGTCCGCGAGCACCACCTGCAATTGCGCCGCCGGCTGGACAGCGTCAAGCGCATCCATCGCGCGAGCGACGAGCTCGAGGAGCGCGTCGTCGAGCTCGAGCAGGCCGAGGCAGCGGTCGGCATTCAGGTCGCCGCGCTGGCCCGCGAGATCAAGGCGATCGACGACGTGATCGATCAGCCCGAGCTGCTGCCGCGCGCCGCGAACGGCTAGCCGGACGCCTGGGGCGCGCCGGCGTCGGCGGATTTTGCCGCCATCAGGCCTTGGTACTTCCTCAGCAGCTGCTCCCCGGTCTCGACATGGTTGGGATCGACCGGTATGCAGTCGACCGGACACACCTCGACGCACTGCGGCGTGTCGAAGTGGCCGACGCATTCGGTGCACTTCGCGGGATCGATGACGTAGATTTCCGGTCCCTGCGCGATCGCGCCGTTCGGGCACTCCGGCTCGCAGACATCGCAGTTGATGCATTCGTCGGTGATTATCAGCGCCATGGCTTCCGCTTGCGCTAGCGCGTCGACCGCGCCTGCGCCGCCTTCGCCTTGAGCCGCTCGGCGACGAGAGGATGCACGAACTTGCCGATGTCGCCGCCGAAGCGCGCAATTTCCCGGACGATCGTCGCCGACAGGAAGAGGTATTGCTCGCCGGGAGTCAGAAACAGCGTCTCGACCTCGGGATAGAGGTTGCGGTTCATGCCGGCCATCTGGAATTCGTATTCGAAGTCCGACACGGCGCGCAGTCCCCGGACGATGACGCTGGCTCCGACGGAGTGTACGAAATCCATCAGCAGTCCCGAGAACCCGGCGACTTCGACGTTGGGATACCCGACCAGGACCTCGCGCGCCATGGCGATGCGCTCCGCGGAGGAGAACACCGGCCGCTTGCTTTCGCTGTCCGCCACGCCGACCACGACCCGGTCGAATAACTTCGCCGCCCGGCGGACCAGGTCCTCGTGGCCGCGGGTGAACGGGTCGAAGGTACCCGGGTAGACTACTTTGAGCATCGTCGGTCAGTCTGGGCGCACGCGGCGCAGCAGATGATAATGCACCTGTCCCGCCTTGTCGTGGTGCGAAAGCTCGAGTCCCGGGGCGGGTACGACGGCGGCCCGCGCTTCGGCGTAGAGAACACCGCCGGGCGCCAGCCGCAGCGCAGCTGCGGGCAGCAACACGTCCCATGCCGTGCTGTCGAAAGGCGGGTCGAGAAAAATCACGTCGAATTGCCGCGTTTCGCGCGCGAGCCACGCGTGCGCTTCGGCACGATGCGTCTCCAGCGCGGCGGCGCCCAGCGCTTCGCCGGTCGCCGCCAGCGCGCGCACGACTTCCGGATTGCGATCGATGGCAACGGCGAGCGCGGCACCGCGCGACAGCGCCTCGAGAGACAGCGCGCCGCTGCCGGTGAACGGATCCAGAGTCGTTGCGTCGGAAAGGTCCTGCCCCAACCAGTTGAACAGCGTTTCGCGAACGCGATCGGGTGTCGGACGCACGCCCTCGCGCGCCGGAAAGCGCACGCGGCGACCACGCCAGCGTCCGCCTATGATCCTGATCTCGTTGGAGAGCGGCACTGCAAGAAACGCGGGGGCGATCGCGAAAGGTAGAATTATAGCTTTCGCATTCTTCCTGGTCTTCATGCTCGACCTGTTCAAACGCAAGCAGGACGCTGCCGCCTCCTCCTGGAGCGATCGGCTCAAACGCGGCTTGGCGCTTACGCGCGAGCACCTTACGCGCCCCATCACGCTGCCGCTCGGTCGCAAGGTGGTGCCCGAAGAAGTGCTCGAGGAGCTCGAGACCGCGCTCATTTCGGCCGACGTCGGCGTCGCGGCGACCGCGCACTTGATCGCCGATCTGGCGCAGCGCTGGAAGCGCCTGGGCAGCGACGCCGATCCGCGAGCGGCGCTGAAGGCTTCGCTGGCCGAACTGCTGGCGCCTCTGGAGGGGCCGCTGGTCATCGGCGCCCAGCGCCCGTTTGTCATCATGCTGGCGGGAGTCAACGGCGCCGGCAAGACGACATCGATCGGCAAGCTCGCCAGGCATCTGCAGGGCGAGGGACTGTCGGTGCTGCTTGCCGCGGGCGACACCTTTCGCGCCGCGGCACGCGAGCAGCTCGAAGTCTGGGGCGCGCGCAACGATGTGCAGGTGATCGCGCAGCAGGGTGGCGACCCGGCGGCGGTGATGTTCGATGCCATCGCCGCGGCGCGGGCGCGCGGCATCGACGTCGTCCTCGCCGACACCGCGGGGCGTCTGCCAACCCAACTCCACCTGATGGAAGAGCTCAAGAAGATCCGCAGGGTGATCGACAAGGCGCAGCCGGGCGCGCCGCACGAGACGCTGCTGGTGCTGGACGCCAACACCGGTCAGAACGCGGTGGCGCAGGTCGTCGCGTTCGACGCCGCACTGCGCATCACCGGCCTCATCCTCACCAAGCTCGACGGCACGGCAAAGGGCGGCGTCATCGCCGCGATTGCCAAGACCCGGCCGGTGCCGGTCAAATTCATCGGCGTCGGCGAGGGCGTCGACGATCTGCGGCCGTTTCGCGTCACGGAGTTCGTCGACGCGCTGTTGGATTGACGCACCTAGCGAGAAATATAAATAAATCAAATACTTGTCTCGGCGCCCTAGCCGTCGGACTTAGCTTCGGCAGCGCCGCGTCGCTCCGGAACTTCCGACGGCCTTAGCACTCTTAGGATGCGAGTGCTAAACTGGCACCCAGATGGAGACATTGGCGATGACCACGATGACGCTGAACTTCCCCACGCCGGCCTCGTTGGGCAACCTGGATCAGTACATCCAGGCGGTCAACCGGTTCCCCCTGCTCAAGCACGAGGAGGAGGTTGAGCTCGGGCGCAGGCTGCAGCGGGACAACGACGTCGATGCCGCGCGCCAGCTGGTCCTATCCCACCTGCGGCTGGTGGTGTCGTTGAGTCGCAACTATCTGGGCTATGGCTTGCCGCAGGCGGACCTTATCCAGGAAGGCAACATCGGGCTGATGAAGGCGGTGCGCCGTTTCGATCCCGAACGGGGCGTGCGGCTGGTGTCTTTTGCAATGCACTGGATCAAGGCCGAAATCCACGAATACATATTGCGCAACTGGCGCATGGTCAAGATCGCGACCACCAAGGCGCAGCGCAAGCTGTTTTTCAATCTGCGCAGCATGAAGTCCGGTAACGGCACGCTGTCGCCGAGCGAGGCAAGGGGCATTGCCGAGGCGCTGTCGGTCAAGCCCGAAGAAGTGCGGGAGATGGAGACACGGCTTTCGGGCCAGGACGTGGCGCTCGATCCGCAGACCGGCGAGGAAGGCGAAGCGATGACGCCCATCGCGTACCTGACCGACACCGAGGCCGAGCCGGCGCAAATCCTCGAGCGCGCCGAATTCGCGCGCAACCGCAGCGATGGCTTGCGCCACGCGCTGGCCAAGCTCGACGAGCGCAGCCGCGGGATCATCGAAGCGCGCTGGCTGCGCGAGGAAGACCAGGCCACGCTGCAGGACCTGGCCGACCGGTACGGGGTATCCGCCGAACGCATCCGGCAGATCGAGAGCAAGGCGCTGAAGACGATGCGCGGAAGCATCGGCGCGGACTGAAGCGCCGCTGACCGCTGTGCGGGGAAACGCCGGCCCCACGCCGGCGTTTGCGTTTCTAAAGCTCGACCTGGGTACCGAGCTCGACGACCCGGTTGGTCGGCACGTTGAAGAAGTCGCTGGCCTTGGTCGCGTTTTTCGACATCGAAACGAACAGGCGCTCGCGCCACATGGCCATGGCCGGTGAAATGCTGGGAATCAGCGTTTCGCGCGACACGAAGAAGGACGTGTCCATCATGGCGAAAGGATGCCCGCGCCGGCCGCACTCCTCGAGCAGTTCCGGCACATCCTGGTTCTCGGTGAAGCCGAAGAACCCCTCGACCTGCTCGAAGCCACAGCCCAGTTCCTTGATGCGCACCCGGTCCCGGCGCGCGACCACCGGGATTTCGCGGGTCGTTATGGTCAGCAGGACCACGCGCTCGTGCAGCACCTTGTTGTGCTTGAGGTTGTGCAGCAACGCGTGCGGCACGCGGCCCAGCGTGCTCGCCAGAAACACCGCGGTTCCGCCCACCCGGGCCGGCGGAACGGCGGCGATCGACTCGACAAACGCTTCCAGCGGCATCGTTTCCTCCGCCAGGCGCCCCATCAGGATGGCTCTGCCGCGCTTCCAGGTCGTCAGCAGCGTGAACACGACCGCGCCGATCACGATCGGGAACCAGCCGCCGTCGGGGATCTTCAGCGCGTTTGACGCCAGGAAGGATGCATCGATCGCGACTAGCGGCACGACGATGGCAATGGCAACCAGGCGGTTCCAGCGCCACAACCGCGTCAGCACCACGTAGATCAGCAGCGAGTCGATGAGCATCGCCAGTGTCACCGCAATGCCGTAGGCCGCTGCCAGATTGCCCGACGTCCGGAAACCCGCGACCAGCAGCATCACCGCGGCAAACAGCGTCCAGTTGATGAACGGCACGTAGATCTGGCCGATCTGCCGATTCGACGTGTGCAGGATGGTCAGGCGCGGGCAATAGCCCATCTGAATCGCCTGGCGGGTCAGCGAGAATGCGCCCGAGATAACCGCCTGGGACGCGATGACGGTCGCGAAGGTTGCAAGCACGACCAACGGCAGCCGTGTCCACTCGGGCGAGAGCAGAAAGAACGGGTTCGAGATCGCGCCGGGATCAAGTGTGAGCAGCGCGCCCTGGCCAAAATAGTTGAGGACCAGCGCGGGTAGCACGAACAGGAACCATGCGCCGCGAATGGGCCGCGCGCCGAAGTGGCCCATGTCGGCGTACAGCGCTTCGGTGCCGGTCACCGCCAGCACGACTGCGCCGAGCGCGAGAAACGAAGCCAGCGGACTGCCCGTGAAGAAGCCCACTGCGTATCGGGGGTCGAGCGCGGCCAGCACGCCGGGATGCTGCGCGATTTGCAGCGCGCCCAGCACCGCGAGAGCCGCGAACCACAGGCACATCACCGGACCGAAGAGCACGCCAACCCGCGCCGTGCCGTGCCGCTGGATCCAGAACAGGCCGACAAGGATGACCATCGTCAGCGGCACGACGTAGGCAGACAGCGCCGGCGTGATGACCTCGAGACCTTCGACTGCGGACAGCACCGAAATCGCCGGCGTGATCATGCCGTCGCCGTAGAACATGGCGGCGCCAAATATGCCGAAACCGACCAACCACCAGCGCGGACGCGCATTGGTAAGGCCGCTGGATACCAAGGCGGTGAGCGCCATGATGCCGCCTTCGCCGCGATTGTCGGCGCGCATGATCAGCGTCACGTACTTCAGCGTCACGACGATGGTGATCGCCCAGAAGATGACCGACAGGACGCCCAGGATGTTCGCCGGCGTGAGCGGCAATCCGTGCGCTCCGCTGAAACACTGGTGCAGGGTGTAGAGCGGGCTGGTGCCGATGTCGCCGAACACGACGCCCATCGCGCCGACGACCAGCGGCGTCAACTGCTTCTTCCCGTTTCCGCTTGCCGCCGACCCGACGCCGGCGCCGGGCGCGTCGGTCACGCGGCCTCGTCGGTGCGCCGGGAGAAGCGGATATTGAGCTGCTTGAGCTTGCGATACAGGTGCGTGCGCTCGAGTCCGGCACGATCGGCAACGCGGCTCATGTTGCTCTGCTCCTTGCCGAGCAATTGCTCGAAATATATGCGCTCAAAGGCCTCGCGCGCTTCGCGCAGCGGCATGTCGAAAAAGCGTGCGGTCACTTCCGGTGCAAGCGCCGATGGTGGCGGGAGCGCCGATTCGCCCAGCAGGCGGCGCACGTGCTCGCCGGTGATCTCGCTGTCCACCGTCAGGGCGAGGTTGGCGATGACGTTGTGCAGGTGTTCGAGATTGCCGGGCCAGTACGCGGCGGACAAGGCGACCACCGCCGATCCATGCAAGGTCGCGACGGTGCGCTGACTGGCGGTGATCTCGCGCCAGAAGCGGTCGATCAGCGCCGGAATGTCTTCGCGGCGCTGGCGTAGCGGCGGCAGCATGACCGTGCCCGCCGAAAGGCCGGCCAGCAGCGCCGGGTCGAATCGTCCTTCGGCGGCAAGGTTGCCGAGCTGCTCGCTGCTGGAGCAGATGAGCACGGCGCTGTGCCGGTCGAGCTTGGACAGCAGGAACGCGAGGCCCTTCTGCTCGGCCTTCGAGTACGCACCGATCTCGGCGCAATAGAGCGTTCCGTCGCGCGCCTCCTCGAGAACCTGCAGCGGATGGGTCGCCAGCCGCGCGCCCGTCGCGTGCACCGCGAAAGGCGTGTCGGGCAGATGCAGCGCGCGCGCCGCGATCTCGTGTCCCGCGCCCGGCTCGCCGATCAACAGCAGCGGGCGATTGGCGCGCAGCAGCTGCTCGATCGCCCGTTCCACCTCGATCACCGGCGCGCTGGTGCCGAGCGCGGCGAGCGAAATGCGCCTGGGTGCCTGACCCGCGGCGGTCTTGAGCGCGCGCGACACGGTGGAGAGCAGCTTCTGCAATCCTACCGGCTTCTCGAGAAAATCGAAGGCGCCGATCTTGGTCGCCTCGACCGCTGTTTCGATCGTGCCGTGCCCGGACATCATGACCACCGGCATGGTCAGCTGGCCGTTGGCGGCCCACTCCCGGAGCAGCGTGACACCGTCGCTGTCGGGCATCCAGATGTCGAGCAGCACGAGCGACGGCTGGGTGCGCGCCCGATAGCTGCGCGCCTCGCCGGCATTCTCGGCCACGCTGACGCGGTAGCCTTCGTCCTGGAGGATTTCCGACAGAAGCTCACGGATGCCGACCTCGTCGTCGACAATCAGAATTTCGTTTTGCTGCACCATCACGTGCTCGGTCCTTCTCGCGGGAAGTGAAGCGTCACCACGGCGCCCCGCGGCTGGCGATTGCCGATCGTAACCCGGCCGCGGTGTTCATCGACAATTTTCTTGACGATCGCGAGGCCCAGTCCCGTGCCCTTGGCCTTGGTCGTGACGTAGGGTTCGAATGCGTGGCTCAGGATGTTCTCGGGAAAGCCTGGGCCGCCATCGGCCACCGACAGCACCAGTTCGTCGCCCTGGATCTCCACGCGAATATCGTACCGGGGTTCAGGCACGTCGACCTGCGCATCGACAGCGTTCTGCAACAGATTGTGGAGCACCTGGCGCAGCCGGGTGGGTTCGCCATGGATGATCGGGTTGCCTTCGGCCAGCGTGAGCGATACGCGGGGACGCAGATTCTCGTACAAGTCGAGCACGTCGAGCAAGAGGGCATTGATGTCGACCGGCAGCATGCGCCCTGGCCGGGGTCGCCGGGCATAGGTCGCGAAGTCGTCGACCATGTGTTTCATCGCCGTCACCTGGGCGACGATGGTCTGCGTTCCACGCTGCAGAATCTCGGCGTCGGCGACAGCGAGCTTGTCGACTAGCTTGACCGCGAGCCGCTCGGCGGAAAGCTGAATAGGCGTCAGCGGATTCTTGATCTCGTGCGCGAGGCGCCGGGCCACCTCGGCCCAGGCCGCATCGCGCTGCGCCTCGGCCAGGACGGTGACGTCGTCGAACACGACGACGCTTCCCGGCTCGATTTCCCCGGTCAGCTTCGAGCCGCGCAGCAACAACATGCGCGCGTAACCGGCAACGGTGAGCTCGGCCTGATGCTGCCACTGCCCTTCACGGCTGGTTCGGAACCCTTCCGCGACCAGCTCGGCGAAGCGCGCGAGCGCTGGCAGTCGCTGGCCCCAGTCAGAGAGGGGCACGCCCACCAGTTCCGCCAGCGGCTGCTGCAGGATCACCGCCGCGCCGGGATTGGCGGTGCGCAGGCGAAAGTCGTGGTCGAAGGCGAGAACCCCGGCGGAGAGGTTGGCCAGGATGCTCTCCAGATACGCATAGGTGGTTTCGATCGCCCGGCGGCTTTCCTCCGCCTTGTGCTGCGCGTCGGCGAGCTGCGCGGTCATGGTGTTGAACGATTCCGTGAGCACGCCCAGCTCATCGCGGCTTTGCACCGGATGGCGGCGGCTGAAATCCCCCTGCGCGACCGCGCGTGTGCCTTCCGCGAGCAGCCCCAGCGGCCTGCTGAACTGCTCGGAGAGCACAACGGCGAGTCCCAGCGCGGAGAACAGCGCGAGCAGCAGCGTCAACGTCAGCGTAAGCGCATAGAGGCGCTTCAATGCGGCCCGCGAAAACGAAATCTCCTGATAATCGTTGTAGCCCGCCTGCACTTTTTCCGCGTCCTGCTGCAGCTGCTTGGGCACCGGTTCGACGACCTGCAGCAGCCGGAGGGGGTCTTGCGGATCGGTGCCGTTGACGGGAACGACGACGCGCAACATCAGCCCCTGGTCCGGCATCTGCTCGATCACCGAATACGTCTGCTGCAACCGTGCCCGGCGCAGCGCCTGCAGCGGAGGCGGCTGCGGCGTCGCGGTCGACCCCGACACCCCGGCGACGGCGAGCACGCTTCCCGACACCGAGAACAGCGCCGACTCGTAGATCGCCGCCTGCTCGCTGGCGCGATTGAGCCGGGCGGGCATCGTGCCAGGCTCGGCGTCCTGCAGCGTCTGCGCCAGCTGCGTCGCCTTGTTCACCGTTTCCTTGAGCAGGTAATCGAGCGCGCTGCGCCCCAGGTTGAGGCCGCCTTCGAGTGCGCGATCCACGCGCACGTCGAACCAGGACTCGATGCTCTTCCCAAGAAACTGCACCGACACGCCATACAGCAGCGCGCCCGGGACCACCGCAACCAGCGCGAACAGCAGCACCAGCCGCACCGCGAGGCGCGAGCCGAACACGCCCGCCTTGAGGTTGCGACGAAGGCGCCACAACTGGTAGCTGACCAACCCCATCAGCAGCGCCACCATGGCGCCGTTGAGCACGAGGAGCACGTTGTAGTTGCGCGCGAACAGCCCCGTGTTCGCGCTCGCGGTGGCAAGCAGGAAGAGCAGGACCGCTCCCAGCCCCGCGCATGCGAGCAGGACGTAGCGGATGGTCCGCGGCGACAGCATCCAGCTCAAGGCGTGAAGTTCCAGCGATACCAGTCGGACTGCAACGACCAGTCGCGCGACGCCAGCGCGTTGATTTGAAAAGGTTTGGGCAGTTGCGTCTGGTCCAGCCGAAGCCGCAGCGCCGCATCGTAGCGCGTGCCCTTGACCAGCGCGTCGCGGGCGACCACGGGGCGCGAGACGACGCGCGACATTATGCGCTCGACTTCCTCGAGCGAGTCGAGCTGCTGCGAAAGCAGTCCGCTGGTCAGGCGGTACTGGCGGGTCAGCGGCGCGTACGTCAGACGGTGCGAAACGGTGACCTGCGCGACCTTTTCATCCAGCCAGTACCAGCGCGGGCGACCGAGTTCGAACTCGAGCACGAAGTACAGCGAGATACCCTTGTGCAGGGCTTCTTCTAGCGTCGCATTGAAGGCGAACTCGAACTGAGCGTTAAGGACGAAGTTTTCGTCCTCGGCGAGCAGTTCCGCGGACTTGATCGTGATCGTATCCGCACGCGCGCCTGCCGCGCCGAGCAGCAACAGCAGCCCGGCGAGACACAGCAGGCGCACCAGGGAGGGTTGCATTGGCGACATGCCACGCGAAGCGGGCTGCACTTCCCCGCTCATTTCTTCTGTAGGAGGGCGTAGAAAAACCCGTCGTGATTGTGCTCTGCGCCGGCAGGCGCTGGCAAGAGTTGTCCGTCATCCGAGTCGATGCCCGCCGGAAACTGCAGCACCGCACGCGACGCGTCCGGCTGCCTCGCGGCAAAGGCGTCGACCTGGCGCGCGTTCTCGGCAGCGAAGATCGAGCAGGTCGTGTACAGCAGCCTGCCGCCTCGCGCCAGACAGGGCCATAGAGCATCCAGCAGGCGCCGCTGTTGCGCGACAAAAGCGTCGACATCGCTGTCGCGGCGCAACCATTTCCCGTCGGGGTGCCGGCGCACCACGCCCGACGCGGTGCACGGCACGTCGAGGAGAATTCGGTCGAAGGCAACGCCATCCCACCAGGCGACCGGGTCGGCCGCGTCGGCCGCCGCGAGCCGCGCGCTCAACTTCAGCCGTGCCAGATTCTGCGCAACGCGCTCGAGTCGGCGACCGTCGACATCGAGCGCCAGCAGGTCCAGCGACGCGATCTCGGCGAGGTGCGTCGTCTTGCCGCCGGGCGCGGCGCAGGCGTCGAGGACGCGCATGCCGTCGACGACGCCCAGCAAGGGCGCTGCCAGCTGGGCTCCCGCGTCCTGCACGGAGAACCAGCCTTCCGCGTAGCCGGGCAAGGCGCTCACCGTGCACGGGGCGGCGAGCGTGACGCCGGCGGCGCCGGTCGTGGTGGCGACGATGCCCCGCGCCGAGAGCGCCGCGACGTAGTCGTCGCGCGCGATCGCCCGGCGATTGACGCGCAGCGTGAGCGGCGGCCTCGCGTTACCGGCGTCCAGAATGTCGGCGCTGCGTGCCCCGTATTGCGCACGCACCCGCTCGATCCACCACGGCTGATACGAAAATCGGCCGGCGGCGTCGCGCGCAGCGAGGGCGAGCAAGTCGTCGCGCCGGCGCAGGAAGTTGCGCAGGATCGCATTGGTCAGGCCGCGCGCAGAGCTTTTCTTCAGTCGCACGGTGGCGTTCACCGCGCCGTCAACGACCGCGTGTGGCGGCGCCGCCGTGTGCGTGAGCTGGTAGAGCGCGACCCAGAGCAACGCCTCGAGGCTGGCGTCGGCCGGCGGGCGCTCGGCGAGCAGCGCAAGCAGTGCGCGCAACTGTCCGAGGAAGCGCAGCGTGCCGTAGGCGAGCTCCTGGACCAGCGCGCGGTCTCCCTGGCTCGCGTCGCCCGCGGCGGCGAGGGCCACGGGCAGCGTGCTTCCCGCAAGAACGCGGCGTACGGCCCGGGCGGCGGCCCGCTGTGCGAGTTCCATGGCCACCGCGAGGGTTCAGCCGCCAAGCCGCGTGCCTGGCGCGATCGGATGCCCGACGACAAAGGCACCCACCGGCAGGCGCCTGGCACCGGCGCGCTGCAGCTCGCGCACGGCCAGTGCCCCGCTGCCACAGGCGACGATGATCGCGCCGGCCTCGGCACGGGCGATTGTTCCCGCCGTGCCGAAGCGGCCCGCGACAGGTTCCGCGTCCCAGATCTTCAGGACTTCGCCGGCGAGCGTCGTCTGCGCGCCTGGCGCCGGGTTGAAGGCGCGGATCCTGCGATCGATGGCAACGGCGCTGTCGCTCCAGTCGATGATCGCTTCGGCGCGCTCAATCTTCGCGGCGTAGGTCACGCCCTCGGCCGGCTGGGGGCAGGCTTCGAGCCGGCGCTCCGCGCGCAGGCGCCCGAGCACCGTGACGATGGCCCGCGCCCCCGCCAGTGCGAGCTTGTCATGCAGGCTCGCCGCATTCTCGCGCGGCGCGATTGCGACGACGTGTTTCATGATCACGGGGCCGGTATCGAGGCCTGCATCCATTTGCATGATGCTCACTCCGGTCTGCGCGTCGCCGGCCTCCAGCGCCCGCTGGATCGGCGCCGCGCCGCGCCAGCGCGGCAGCAGCGAGGCATGGATGTTGAGGCAGCCGTAGCGCGGCCAGGCAAGGATACGCGGGGGCAGGATCAGCCCGTAGGCAGCGACGACCAGCACGTCGAGCGCATGGCCGATGAGCGCGGCGCAATCGGCTTCCTCCTTCAGGCGCGGCGGCTGCAGCACCGCGATCCCCCGGTCTTGTGCCAGCGTCATGACCGCGGTCGGGACGACCTTCAGCCCACGGCCCTTAGGGGCGCCCGGACGGGTCAGGACCAGGCCGACGTCGAATCCGGCGTCAAGCACCGCCTGCAAGGCCGCCGCGGCGAACGGTGGCGTCCCAGCGAATCCGACACGCAACGCCTCCGCCATCCCGGCGTCAACCTGCGAGCCGTTGTTTCTTCTTGAGCCTTGCCGACAGGCGCGCCCGCTTCAGCGGCGAGAGATAGTCGACGAAAACCTTGCCCACCAGATGATCCATTTCGTGCTGGATGCACACCGCCAGCATGCCCTCGGCGGCGAGTTCGAAGGGCTGGCCGCGCTCGTCTTGCGCGCGCACCGTGATGCTGGCGGCGCGGGTGACCCGGTCGTAGACCCCGGGGACCGACAAACATCCCTCTTCGTGTTCCGCCCGGGCTTCCGCGGCAACGACCTCGGGATTGATGAAGACGTGCAGATCGTCCCGCGCCGGGCTGATGTCGATGACGATGACCCGCTTGTGCACGTCGACCTGGGTCGCCGCGAGACCTACGCCCGGCGCGGCGTACATGGTTTCGGCCAGGTCCCGGACCAGCTTCTGGATTTCCGGGGTGACCGCCGCAACCGGCGCGGCGACCTTCCTCAGCCGCGGGTCCGGATACTCAAGGATGGGGAGCTGCGCCATAAATGCTTGCAAAATGCATACTCGGGATGCAGAATGGCCCTTAAGCCCCTATTTTGCGGCGGTTTAGGACGTTTGCAAGTCCCGCCAAAACCACTGTTTCGGAGAGGCCAAATGCGCCTTAAGTCTATCACAGCGACCTTGCTGCTTTCAGCGTGCTTGCTTCCGCTCATGCTGGCTTCGCCGCGGCTCGGCGCACAGGCGATTCAGCTTCAGGACAACCCGCCCGAGCGCTACACGGTGCAAAAAGGCGACACGCTGTGGGGCATTGCCGGCAAGTTCCTGAAGCAGCCGTGGCGCTGGCCCGACCTCTGGCGCATGAATCGCGAGCAAATCAAGAATCCCCACTGGATTTATCCCGGCGATGTCGTGGTCCTGGACAAGGCAGATGGCCAGTGGCGCCTGTCGGTCAATCGGGCGGGCGCGAACGCGGGAGTCACGCGCGTTTCGCCGACGATACGTATCGATGCCCTCGATGCCCAAGCCATCCCCAGCATTCCGGCTGGCGACCTGACCCCTTACCTGACGCAGCCGATCGTCACCGGGCCAGATGGCCTCGTTGGCGCCGCCAAGATCATTGCCGCCCGCGACGGCCGCGTGGTGCGTGGCGAAGGCGACTCTGTCTATGCCATCAACGTCGACGAGAAGTCAGGCACGGAATGGTACATCTACCGGCCCGGCAACGTGCTGCGCTCCTTCGACAGCAGCGAGACGCTCGGTTACGAAATGCGCTACCTGGGAACCGCACGCGTGGAGCGCTTCGGCGAGGTCAGCCGGATGTTGATTACCAGCGCGCGCGAGGAAATACTGCTCAACGATCTGCTGGTGCCGGCCCCGCGGGAAACGCTGGTGAACTACGTGCCGCACGCGCCCGATGCCGCCGTCGAGGGGCGCGTGATCCAGCTCTACAGCGGTGGGATCGAGAGCGGGCGTGGCTCGCTTGTCGTGCTCGACCGCGGCACGCGTGATGGTCTGGAAGTCGGTAGCGTATTGGCGATCTACCACCCGATACCGCTTATTCCCGATCCGCGACCCTACGATGGGCCCGATGTGTTGTCGAAGCTGGCGGACCAGACCAAATCCATCATACCGCCGACGCAATATCTGAACGTTCCGCCTGAGCGTTCCGGGTTGTTGTTCGTGTTCAGGGTCTTCGAGCGCGTCGCCTATGCGATCGTGCTCAACACCGGCGAACCGGTCGTCGTGGGCGACTTCGTCCGCAAGCCCTGACGCAGTCCTGAGCAAGCCCGATGGACAGCGACGCCCGCGTCGAGGCTTGGGCGTGCCTGCAACTGCTGCCGGGCGTTTCGCCGCGCACGCTAGTCGCGCTGCTCAAAGCCTTCGGAGGACCCGCCGAGGTGCTTGTGGCAGCGCCGGCCGCGTTGGCCAGAATCGCGCCGCCTGCAACCGTGGCGGCGCGAGCCGGGACACGCACTCGTTGCGTGGGACGACGTGGCCTATCCGAAGGCGCTGCTTGGAATCGCCGACCCGCCGCCGGCGCTGTTCTTCATTGGTCGCACCGAGTTGCTCAATCGGCCCTCGATTGCGATCGTCGGTGGCCGCAACGCGACGCCGCAGGGCGTCGAGACCGCCGAGGCTTTTGCGGTGGCGCTGGCGGACGCGGGTCTGACCATCGTTAGCGGGCTCGCGCAGGGCATCGACGCCGCGGCGCATCGCGGCGGGCTCGCCGGTGCGGGATCCAGCGTGGCCGTGGTGGGCACCGGAATCGATCGCGTCTATCCCGCGGCCAACCGCAACCTCGCGCACCGTCTCGCCCGCGAAGGCGGCGTGCTGTCCGAGTTTCCCCTCGGCGCGCCGCCCTTGCCGGGCAATTTCCCGCGGCGCAACCGGCTGATCAGCGGACTTTCGCGCGGCGTTCTGGTTGTCGAGGCCACGCTGGCCAGCGGGTCCCTGATCACTGCGCGCTTCGCGGCCGAACAGGGGCGCGAGGTGTTCGCCATCCCCGGGTCGATTCATTCGCCGTTTTCCAAGGGCAGCCACCGCCTGATCAAGGACGGCGCAAAGCTGGTTGAAACCGCGCACGATGTTCTCGAAGAAATGGGCATGATCGCACCTGGCGCCACGCCCAGCGGACCCGTCGCCTCCGCGGTCGCCCAGGGTGACGCCGCCAGCGTGCTTGGCGCGTTGGGGTACGATCCAGCGGGCATCGACGACCTGAGCGAGCGCAGCGGCCTGGCTGCCGACGCTGTCAGCGTTGCCCTGGTCGAACTGGAACTCGCCGGCGAGGTGCAGAGTCTTCCCGGCGGGCGCTACCAGAGGCTTCGTTAGATCAATACCGCAGTTTCCTTGCTCGCCCGGCGGGGCTTGCTTATCATCTGCCCTCCCTGCGTCCGAGTGACCAAGACGGCCCCATGGCCAAAAGCCTGATCATCGCCGAGAAACCCTCCGTCGCCGCCGACATCGCGCGCGCGCTCGGCGGCTTTACGCGCCACGACGACTATTTCGAGAGCGATCGCCACGTGCTGTCGTCAGCGGTCGGCCATCTGCTCGAGATCGGCATGCCCGAGGAAGAGGAGGTCAAGCGCGGCAAGTGGACCTTCGCGCACCTGCCGGCGATCCCGTCCAAATTCGCGCTCAAGCCCATCGAGAAGGCCGAGGCTAGGCTGAAGCTGCTGCTCAAGCTCCTCAAGCGCAAGGACGTGAGCGCGCTGGTCAACGCCTGCGACGCCGGGCGCGAGGGCGAGTTGATCTTCCGCAACATCGCGCAGTACTCGGGGACCAGCAAGCCAATCCAGCGTCTCTGGCTGCAATCGATGACGCCGGCGGCGATCCGCGACGGCTTCGCGCAGTTGCGCGCCGACGAGGCGCTGCGGCCGCTCGCCGACGCGGCAGTGTGCCGCTCGGAATCGGATTGGCTGGTCGGCATCAACGGCACGCGGGCAATGACCGCGTTCAATTCCAAATCGGGCGGCTTTCAGCTGACCACCGTCGGCCGCGTGCAAACGCCGACGCTGGCGATACTGGTCGAGCGCGAAGCGAAAATACGCGTATTCAAAGCACGCCCCTATTGGGAGGTCCTGGGAACGTTTCGCGCGGCGGGTGGCGAATACGCCGGCCGCTGGTTCGACGAGAAATTCAGGAAGACCGACGACGACCCGGACGCGCGAGCAGAGCGCATGTGGGACGAAGCCGCAGCGCTCGCCCTGGTCGCCAAGTGCCAGGGGAAGCCCGGTGTCGTCACCGAGGAGACCAAGCCGTCGACGCAGGCGGCGCCGCTGCTCTACGACCTGACCAGCCTGCAACGCGAGGCCAACGGTCGCTTCGGCATTTCCGCGCGCACCACGCTTTCGCTCGCTCAGGCACTCTACGAAAAGCACAAGGTCCTGACGTACCCGCGCACGGACTCGCGCGCGTTGCCGGAAGACTATATCGAGACCGTCAAGTCGACGCTGGAGTCGCTGCGCGAGTCGAATGCCTACGCCGCGTTCGCCGGCCAGATCCTCAAGTCGAAGTGGGTCAAGCCGAACAAGCGCATCTTCGACAACAGCAAGATCTCCGACCACTTCGCGATCATTCCCACGCTGCAGCATCCGAAGACGCTCAACGAGCTCGAGGCGAAGCTCTATGATCTGGTCGTCAAGCGCTTCCTCGCCGTCTTCTACCCCAGCGCCGAGTACCTTCTGACGACGCGGATCACGCGCGTGGCGGCCGAGCCTTTCAAGACCGAAGGCAAGGTGCTGGTGACTCCAGGATGGCTCGCCGTGTACGGCAAGGAAGCGCAGACGGATTCCGACGCGACCCTGGCGCCGGTGCGGCCCGGCGAGCAGGTCGCTACCGAGAAGATCGAAGCGGCGGCGAACCAAACCAAGCCGCCCCCCCGCTTCAACGAGGCGACCTTGCTTTCCGCCATGGAGGGCGCAGGCAAGACCATCGAGGACGACGAACTGCGCGAAGCGATGCGCGAAAAGGGCCTGGGTACGCCGGCGACCCGCGCGCAGATCATCGAAGGCCTGATCCAGGAAAAATATGTCCATCGCGACGGGCGCGAGCTTACGCCCACGGCGAAGGCGTTTTCGCTGATGACGCTGCTGCATGGCCTGGGCGTGCCGGAACTGTTTTCTCCGGAACTCACCGCCGAGTGGGAATTCAAGCTGGCGCAGATGGAGCACGGCAAGCTCAAGCGATCGGCGTTCATGCGCGAAATCGTGGCGATGACGAAGCACATCGTCGGTCGAGCCAAGAATTTCGACAGCGACACCATTCCCGGAGATTTCGCGACGCTCACCGCGCGCTGTCCGAAATGCGGCGGCGAGGTGCATGAGAATTACAAGAAATTCCAGTGCCAGGCGTGCGACTTCGGCATGTGGAAAATCATCGCCGGTCGGCAACTCGAGATACCCGAAGCGGAGGCGCTGCTCACTGCTCGCGAGGTCGGTCCGCTCGATGGCTTCCGCAGCAAGCTCGGGCGTCCATTCTCGGCCAAGCTCAAACTCAACGCCGCCTACGAAGTGCAGTTCGATTTCGGCGACGGTTCGGGCGATGGGGCGGATGCAGAAGCGCCTGATTTCAGCGGCCAGGAATCGCTCGGGCCGTGCCCGAAGTGCAACTCGCGCGTCTTCGAACTGCCTGCCGCCTACGTCTGCGAAAAGGCGGTCGGCCCCGCCAAGACCTGCGACTTCCGTTCCGGCCGCGTCATCCTGCAGCGCCCCGTGGAGCGAGCGCAGATGCAGAAGTTGCTTTCGACCGGCAAGACCGACCTGCTGCAATTTGTTTCATCGCGGACCCGTCGGCCGTTCGCCGCTTTTCTGGTGCGGCAACCCGATGGCAAGGTCGGCTTTGAGTTCCAGGCTAATGAACCGGGCAAGGCCGGTGGTGCGCGGGCGCGGCGCGGCGCCGCCGCGTTGCGTGTGCTCGGCGCCCACCCGAGAGACAAGCAGCCCGTGGAATTGCACAGCGGTCGCTACGGACCGTATGTGAAACATGGCAACGTGAACGCCACGCTGCCGGATTCCGAACAGGTCGATTCGCTCACGCTCGACGAAGCACTCGTGCTGCTGGCCGCGAAGTCGGGCAAAGGTGGCGGCAAGCTCGCCAGCATGCCCGCGAAGGCCCCGGCAAGGGCGCCGGTGAAAGCGGCGGCCAAGGTTGCGGCAAAGTCACCAACGCCGGCGCGGACCAGGACGCTGCGGCGCAAGCGCGCCGCCTGAGATCCACTTCCCGTTGTCGCCCCTGCGGCAGGCGCCTTCGTGCTGGTATCGCGGCGTTCGCTGCCCGCGCGATGGCCAGCGGCGCGCAACGCGCCTAGTTGCAGACCGTGCCTGGCGCGTTGAAGACCTGACGCGTGATCGGCTTGACCTGCGAGACGACGGGCCCTTCGTTGACCTGGTAGGCCAAAGTACCGCTGTTGCCGTTGCTGAAGCGGAGCGTGACCGTGCCGACGGTGGCGCGTTGCACCGTGCTGCCGTCGAACGGAACGGCGCTGAAGGGCGGGCCGGATGACCTGATCAGCGCGCCCGTGTAGGTTCCAGGCCCAGTCTGCGCCGCCGACGCCGAATACCAAAGCGGGTTGCGGTTCGCGTCGTAGGTGAACCAGGTCGCGAACATCGTCGTCCCCTGGTGCGTCAGGTTGACGCCCCAGCCGGGCTCCAGTCCGCCTGCGGCCCACCAGAGGTCCTGGTAGTTGGTCGCCGTCGTCAGATCCGCCCGCGCGCCCCACACGCAGGTCGGCACCGGCCCGAAGGTCTGCAGCTCGATCGCCTTGCCCTGCGCGGTCGCGTCGGTGATCGTATAGTCAAATCTGCCATTCCGCGGTCCCGTGAACGTAAGCCTGCCCGTACCGACCGGGGTATGGCTGACTTGCGCCGGATCGAACGGTACCGCGTTGAGCGCCGGGCCGCTGGTCTGATACAGCGTTCCGTTGTAGACGCCGTTGCCGGTCTTGTTGGCGGTCATCGACAGCCACCAGGGATTGCGGTTCGCGTCGTAGGTGAACCAGGTGGCAAAGATCGTGTCGCCCTGGTGCGCGAAATTGATGCCCCAGCCCGGCTCCACGCCGCCCGCCGCCCACCATAGCCCCTGGTAGTTGGCAGTGCCGCCGCCGAGCGCCTGCGCGGCCCGCACCGCCGCCTGCGCATTGACGATCCCCGCGCCGCAGATCGCGGTGGAACAGGTCGAGCCGCGCGGAAACGGCTGAGCGCTCGCGGTGATGACCGAGCGGATCTGCGCTGCGCTGAGGTTCGGTGCCACTGCCAGCAGCAACGAAATTACGCCCGATACGATAGGCGTCGCTTCACTGGTTCCCGAAGTATGCTTCCAACTGTCGGCTACCGGTACGGTTGTGCCGCTGTTGCTGAGCACGGCAATCGCATCGTTGGCGATGATATCGGGATCGCCACCGGGCGCGCTGATGGTGACCGACGGGCCGAAATTGCTGTACGAAGCCCGGTTGCCTGCGGAGTTGGTCGCCGCGACCGCGATCACGCCGGCACAGTTTGCGGGTTCGCTGTTCGCCGCGTCCACGGCATCATTGCCCGCCGCGACGACGATGGCGCGCGTGACGCCATTGGCCAGCGCCGCGTTGATCGCCGATTGCGCAGTGAATGAACAAGGGCCGTCGCCGCCCAGGCTCAGGTTGATGATCTGGGCAAGGTTGCCGTTGGCGGGAACGCCGGGCACACTGACCCCGCCCGCCCACGCGATCGCATCGGCGATGTCGGACACATAGCCTCCGCACTTGCCCAACGCACGCAGCGGCAGCACCCGGGCCGCCCAATTGATGCCCGCCACGAAACTGCTGTTGTTGGAATTGGCGGCGATGTTGCCGGCCGTGCCGGTGCCGTGCCAACTGCTGTTCTGGACGGTGCAGCCCTGGCCCCGGAACGGCCCGTTGACGTCGGCCTGGGTTACCCAGTCGCCCGGATCGGTGGCATCGGGATCGCGACCGTTGCCATCGTTGGCGGTCGCCGGGTCGCTGATGAAATCGTAGCCGGGCAGTATGCGGCCGCTTAAGTCCACGTGCGGCCGGTAGCCGCTGTCAACGACTGCCACGACCGTGTTCGAACTACCGGTCGTGATGTCCCACGCGCCCACCGCGGCGATGGCGTTGGCACCATTGCCCAGATAGGTCTGCTGATTGAAGCGCGGATCGTTGGGGACGACACTTGCGTGCAGCCGGCGGTCCGGCTCGACATACTCGACATCCGCACTGGCGGCGAGGCGCCGGGCGATGGCGCGTGCCTCATGCAGCGGCACCGCGCTCCCAAGTTCGACGACGTGCGCGCCGAGCGCCATCGCCCGTAGCGAGCTCAGCGCGACGCCGCCCTCCTCCGCCAGCGCCGCGACACGGCCAGGCGGCGCCAATGCCCGACGCGGCGCGCTCGCATCGCTGCGGAACTTGACGATCAGCCGCTGCGTCGTGACTTCGCTGCTGTCGGTGGCATCGCTCGTGGCGGAGCGCGCCGGCGCCGCGACCAGCAGCAACGCGACGAGTGCGGCCAGACCAGCCGTCGGACGCAACGCGCCGCGCAGGCTCGGTTGCTCAAATGTCCAGATTGCGCACACCGAGCGCATTGGCTTCGATGAATTCGCGTCGCGGCTCGACCTGTTCGCCCATCAGCGTCGTAAAGATCTCGTCGGACGCAATGCCGTCTTCGATCTGGACCTTGAGCAGTCGGCGCACTTTCGGATCCATGGTCGTTTCCCACAACTGCTGCGGGTTCATTTCGCCGAGGCCTTTGTACCGCTGGATCGACACCGCATCGCGCGCTTCGGCGAGCAGCCAATCGAGCGCGTCCTTGAACGTCGGCGCCGCGGCGCTCCGCTCCCCGCGGCGTACCGTTGCGCCCGCCCGCATCATGCCCTGCAGAACCTCGGCGGAGGACTTGAGCTGGGCGTAGTCGCCGCTGGCGATGAAATCCGCGTCGATCCCCGTCGTGTGCGGCGTGCCGTGCCGCGTGCGCACGATCACCAACCGCTGCTGTTCGGCCTGCGCGTCGTAGCGCGCTTCCACCGTCACTTCCGGATCGGCGATCGCGCGGGACAGATCGCTGGCGCTGTTCGCTGCGGCGATGGCGCTCGACAGGTCCAGTTTGACGCCGGTCAGCAACGCATGCAGCGCCGCGGCGTCGATCAGGCGCGACAGGCGATCGATCACGGCCTCGGCCAGAAGGTACTGGCGGGCGACGTTTTCCAGGGCGGCGATCGACAGCGCCGCGAGGCCAATGCCAGGAGTGAGTTCAGCACCCTTGAGCGCGACCTTGAGCAGGTGCTGTTTCAGGTCGAGGTCGTCTTTGAGGTAGTTCTCCTCCTTCCCCTGTTTGACCTTATACAGCGGCGGCTGCGCAATGTAGATGTGACCACGCTCGACCAGGTCGAGCATCTGCCGGTAGAAGAACGTCAGCAGCAGGGTACGGATGTGCGATCCGTCGACGTCGGCATCGGTCATGATGATGATGCGGTGATAGCGCAGCTTGTCGGCGTTGTATTCGTCCTTGCCGAACCCCGTGCCGAGCGCGGTGATCAGCGTCAGGATTTCCTGCGAGCTGATGAGCTTGTCGAAGCGCGCGCGCTCGACGTTGAGGATCTTGCCGCGCAGCGGCAGGATCGCCTGGAACTTGCGGTCGCGTCCCTGCTTTGCCGATCCGCCCGCGGAATCGCCCTCGACCAGGTACAGCTCGCACAGCGCCGGGTCGCGTTCCTGGCAGTCGGCGAGTTTTCCCGGCAGGCCCATGCCATCGAGGACCCCTTTGCGTCGCGTTAGTTCCCGCGCCTTGCGCGCGGCTTCGCGCGCCCGGGCCGCGTCGACGATCTTGCTGCAGATGATGCGCGCGTCGGTCGGATTCTCGAGCAGGAATTCGTTGAGCTTGCTGGCAACGACGTCCTGAACGATCGGCTGCACCTCCGAGGAGACCAGCTTGTCCTTGGTCTGCGAAGAGAACTTCGGCTCCGGAACCTTGATCGAGAGCACGCAGGTGAGGCCTTCGCGCATGTCGTCGCCGGTGGTTTCCACCTTGGCCTTCTTGGCGAGTTCCTCCTTTTCGATGTAGCTGTTTAGCGTACGCGTCATCGCCTGGCGCAGGCCGGTCAAATGCGTGCCGCCGTCGCGCTGCGGAATGTTGTTGGTGAAGCACTGCACCGACTCCGCGTACGAATCGTTCCACTGCATCGCGACCTCGACGATGGTGCCGTCCTTGTCGCCCACCGCGTGGAAGATTTTCGGGTGCAGAACGCTCTTGCTGCGGTTCATGTACTCGACGAAGGCCTTGATGCCTCCCGAGAAGGCGAAATTCTCGCTCTTCCCGTCGCGCTGGTCGACCAGCTCGATCTTCACGCCGTTGTTGAGAAAGGACAGTTCGCGGATCCGGCGCGCCAGGATATCGTAGTGGTAGGCGACTTGCCCGAAGGTGGTCGCCGCCGCCATGAAATGCACTTCGGTGCCGCGACGTTCGGTCGGGCCGATCAGCTGCAGCGGCGCAACGGCAACGCCGTCGCGGAACTCTATCTGGTGCGCCTTGCCGTCGCGCCAGATCCTGAGTTTCAGCCACTCCGAGAGACCGTTGACCACCGACACCCCGACGCCGTGCAGGCCACCCGATACCTTGTACGAATTCTGATCGAATTTTCCGCCGGCGTGCAGTTCGGTCATCACGATCTCGGCCGCGGATCGCTTCAGTTCATCGTCGTCCTTGATGTCGGTCGGTATTCCGCGCCCGTTGTCGAGGACTGACACCGAGTTGTCGGCGTGAATGATGACCTTGATGTCGTCGCAGTAGCCGGCAAGCGCCTCGTCGATGGCGTTGTCGAGGACCTCGAAGACCATGTGATGCAGCCCCGTCCCGTCGGACGTGTCGCCGATGTACATCCCGGGGCGCTTGCGCACCGCCTCGAGTCCCTTGAGGATCTTGATGCTGTCGGCGCCATAGTCGCTGTTGTCGTGAAGTGGCTTTGGATTGGGTTGGCTCATGTGCTTCTTTCCCGCTTTTGGGCGCCTTCAAAAACGCCGACGCCGACTCTGGGTCGGCGCCGCTGGCAGGCCGCAGAGTGTCGTCGCACGCTTCAGATCCGCATCGGCATGACGACGTACTTGTAGTCCTCGCGCCCTGGCATCGTAACCAGCGCGCTGGAGTTGGCATCGCCAAAGGCCAGCACGACGCGCTCGGTACTGAGGTTGTGCAGCACGTCGAGCAGATAGGTGATGTTGAAGCCGATGTCGAGCGCTTCGCCCTTGTAGCCGACTTCGAGTTCTTCTTCGGCTTCTTCCTGCTCGCTGTTCGTGCAGATGATCTTGAGCTGGTCCGCCGCCAGTACGATGCGCACGCCGCGGAACTTCTCGTTGGACAGGATCGCCGCCCGCTGCAACGACTGCAGCAGCTCGGTGCGCGACAACTCGATCTGTTTGGTGTGCCCGGTCGGGATTACCCGGTTGTAGTCGGGGAACTTGCCGTCGACGACCTTGCTCACAAGTTCGATGTTGGCGAAGCGGAACCGCACCTGGTTGGCGAGCAGATCGATCTTCAGTTCCGAGTCGCTTTCTTCGAGAAGCTTGCCCAGCTCGAGCACCGTCTTGCGCGGAAGTATGACCTCCTGCCGCGTGTAGTCCCCTGGCACCGCCAGGCTTGCGTACGACAGCCGGTGGCCATCGGTCGCGACGGTTTGCAGCAGGCCCTTGTCGACCACCAGCAGCATACCGTTGAGGTAATAGCGGATGTCCTGTTGCGCCATCGCGAATTCGGCGAGCTTGAGCAGGCCGCGGAAATCCTTTTGCGCCAGCGTGATCGACTGCTGCTTGTCCTGCGCCAGGCTGATGCGCGGATAGTCGCCCGCCGGCAGTGTCTGCAGGTTGAAGCGCGAGCGTCCCGCGCGCACGGTCATGCGGCTGGCTGTCGTCTCCGTGGTCACGCTCGCGTCCTCGGGCAGCGCGCGCAGCAGGTCCTGCAGCTTGCGTGCGGCGACGGTGACCGACTGGTCCTGCTTGCCGGCAAGTTCGCTGTGTGCGGTGATCTGCATCTCGAGATCGGTCGCGGTGACGTAGAGCCTGCCCTCCTTCTGCTCGAGCAGGACATTGGCCAGAATCGGCAGCGTGTGCCGCCGCTCGACAATGCCCGATACCGCTTGCAGCGGCTTGAGCAACGCGTCTCTGGGTATCTGTTTTAATTGCATTGTTTAAACCTGATAACAGCTAACAGGAGCCGGCGGATTTTCGGTACAACAGGTGAAAAGGCAGTTGCGCCCGTGAGTTGCCGCAATGCAATCTGGCGGGAGAAAACGGGTGCAGCCTGTGGACCGTTTGGGGATCAAGCAACAGCTACGGATTTGCGGCGGGTAATCAACAAATTATAGACCGTTTCGGACGCGATTCATACCGTCTCCGTACGTCAATTGCGCAGAACCTGGAGGAGGAAATTGACGTCGTGGCTGATCTCCGG
>Ga0209048_10000937_pt1 | contig 30849 bp, 23 predicted proteins | sample FrelakmetCRP12CR_FD_187146 | JGI IMG/M metagenome (GOLD analysis project Ga0209048, IMG submission 187146) | Freshwater lake sediment microbial communities from the University of Notre Dame, USA, for methane emissions studies - CRP12 CR (SPAdes)... | ecosystem: Environmental > Aquatic >...
GGCGCGCACGGCGAGCGGGTGGCGAGCCCCGACGAGCTTCGGCCGGCGCTCGAGCGCTGCGTGGCGGCCGGGCGTTGCGCGGTGGTGCACGTGGACGTCGACCCCATCGCGCACAAGTTCGCACCCAACCTGCTCACCTTCAAGGAGATGCACGCGGAGCCGGCCGGATGACCGAGTCCGATCGGGTGACGCCGCCCGACCCGGTGGCATCGTCCGACCCGACGACACCGGCGGATCGGTCGGTGCTGGTCACCGGCGCCGGCGGGTATCTGGGCCGGCAGCTCGTCCCGGCCCTGGCCGCGGCGGGCGTGCGAACGATCGTCGCCCTCGACGTGCGCGACTCGGAGGACTCCGATCGCGTCGCCGGCGTCGTGTACCGCACCGGCGACGTACGCGATCCCGACCTGGCCGATGTGCTGCGCGAGCACGCGGTCGACACCGTCGTGCACCTCGCGGCCATCGTGAATCCGGGCAAGGACAGCTCACGGGAGCTCCAGCACTCGATCGACGTGCTGGGCACCGGGAACGTGCTGCGCGCCTGCATCGATGCGGGCGTCGCCCGGCTCGTCGTCACCAGCAGCGGTGCGGCCTACGGCTATCACGCCGACAACCCCGTGCCCCTCTCCGAAGACGACGCGTTACGCGGCAATCCCGAATTCGCGTACGCGGACCACAAGCGCCAGGTCGAGGAGTTGCTCGCACGCGCCCGCGTCGAGCACCCGCAGCTCCGCCAGCTCATCTTCCGGCCCGGCGCCATCCTCGGCGACACCACCCGCAATCAGATCACCGATCTCTTCGAGAAGAAGGCCGTGCTCGGCGTGCGCGGCTCCGACGCGCCGTTCGTCTTCATCTGGGACCGCGACGTCATCGCCTGCCTCGTGCAGGGCGTCCTCCACGACAGATCGGGCATCTACAACCTCGCCGGCGACGGTGTCACGACGATGCCGGAGATCGCCCACCGGCTCGGGAAGCGGTACGTGCCGTTGCCCGCGTCGGTCATCCGGGCCGCGCTCGCCGTGCTCCACCCGTTGCGGCTCAGCCAGTACGGCCCCGAGCAGGTCGACTTCCTCCGCTACCGGCCCGTGTTGTCGAACCGGCGTTTGAAAGAGGAGTTCGGGTACAGGCCGCAACTCTCGAGCACCGAGGTGTTCGACCACTACCGCACGACCCATGACCGTGGCTGAGCACCTCGCCGTCGCCGGACGAACGGTGGTGATCACCGGCGCGGCGGGCGGCATCGGCCGCGCGCTCGCACGCCGGTTCTCGGCCGCGGGCGCGCGCCTCGCGCTGCTCGATCGCGACCGGGACGCCCTCGCCGCGCTCCCGGTCCGGCCCGACGCGGTGGGCACCGATGTCCTCGCGATCCCCTGCGACGTGACGTCGATCGAGGACTGCGCGGTGGCCATCGCCCGCGTCGTGGCCGAATACGGCGGCGTCGACGTGCTCGTCAACAACGCGGGGATCACGCACATCAGCCCGTTCGCCGACACCGACGTGGACGTGCTCCGCCGGGTCATGGACGTCAACTTCTTCGGCGCCGTCAACATGACCCACGTCGCGCTCGGTTCGCTGCTCGAGCGGCGCGGGCAGATCGTGGTGATGTCGAGCGTCGCCGGGTTCGCACCGTTGGTCCTGCGCACCGGCTACGCGGCGAGCAAGCACGCGCTCCACGGCTGCTTCGGGTCGTTGCGAGCCGAGCTGCGCGGGACCGGCGTGGGCATCACGTTGGTGTGTCCGTCCTTCGTGCGTACAGGGATCGCCGATCATGCACTCGGCGCGCACGGCGACGCACCGACCCATCCGCGGACCCAAACCGGCACGCCCGCGGAGCCGGCCGATCTCGCCGCCGCCGTGTTCGACGCCACCGTACGGCGCCGCCGGCTCCTCCTGCACTCCCGCACCGCGAAGCTCTCCTATCTCGTTTCGCGCGCGTGGCCGGGCCGCTACGAGCGCGTCATGGCGCGCCGCATCCTGGCCGGCTGAAGGGGGCCGCGCGCTACCGTTCGCCGCATGCCCGACGGAACCTCGACGATGCCCGACCCGCTGCTGCGCGTCGAGCATCTCGTCGTGGACTTCCCGGCCGCGCACCGGGGCCGGGTCCAGGCGGTGTCCGACGTCAGCTTCGACGTCGCGCCGGGCGAGACGCTCGGTCTCGTCGGCGAGTCGGGCTGCGGGAAGTCGACAACGGGAGGAGCGATCCTCCAACTCCCGCGGCCGACGTCGGGACGCGTCGTGTTCGACGGCGACGTGTTGACCGAGCTGCGCGGCGAAGCCTTGCGACGGGTACGCCCGAAGATGCAGATGGTCCTCCAGGACCCCATCTCGTCGTTGAACCCGCGCCGGCGCGTCGCCGGGATCGTGGCCGAAGGACTCGACATCTGGAACATCGGCGACGACGCGTCACGCGCGGCCAAGGTGCACGACGTCCTCGAAGCGGTCGGTCTCGATCCCGACGACGCCGGTCATCGCCGGCCGCACGAGTTCTCCGGTGGTCAGTGCCAGCGCATCTCGATCGCCCGAGCGCTCGTCACCGAGCCGAAGCTGTTGATCTGCGACGAACCCGTGTCCGCGCTCGACGTGTCGGTGCAGGCCCAGATCCTCAATCTGCTCGAGGAGATGAAGGCACGCTACGGCCTCACGCTGGTGTTCATCGCGCACGATCTCGCGGTGGTGAAGCACGTGAGCGACCGCGTCGCGGTGATGTATCTGGGAAAGCTGTGCGAGATCGCGACTCCCGACGAGCTGTACCGGTCGCCGGCGCATCACTACACCGCCGCGCTGCTCGCGTCGATCCCCGTTGCCGATCCCGACGCGGCCCCGACGTCCGCGCCGGCGCTTTCGGGCGAGATCCCCTCGCCTCTCGATCCGCCGACCGGTTGCCGGTTCCGGACGCGCTGCCCGGCGGCGACCGATCGGTGCGCGGCCGACGCGCCGGCGATGCGCGAGATCGGCGCCGGCCACTCCGTGGCCTGCCACTTTCCTCTCGACGGTTCGGCATCGTCGAGGTGAACCCGGCGTCGGGTAGCTCGGGCCGATCGGACTCTCCAGGTGCGCCTCAAGGCCCTTGACGCTGGCCGATCCCGGGACGACCGTCCGGGTACAACATCATGGAGGCACCGAACAACTTCCGGAGGTCGGCGATCACCAACGTCGAGCGAGCACCGAAACGGCCAACGTCGAGGCGGGCGGCGGCCTCGCGCGCCCAGATCGACGCGATCGCGCGCGATCTTCGTTGGACCTGGGTGCCCGACGCGGTGAGCCTCTTCCACGACCTGGACCCCGAGGCGTGGGCGGCATCGGGGCACAACCCCATCCGGCTCCTCTCGTCGTTGTCGGAGGCCCAGCTCGGCGTCGCGCTCGACCATCCCGACGTCGCGGCCCGCCTCGAACGGGTGACGGACGACTTCGAGCGCTACCGCCACCACGCCGAGACCTGGTTCGCGGCGGAGTATCCGAGCGAGCAACTGCTCGTTGCCTATTTTTCCGCCGAGTTCTCGCTGGCCGACTGCCTCCCGATCTTCGCCGGCGGCCTGGGGGCCGTGGCCGGCGAACAGCTCAAGTCGGCCAGCGCGCTCGGCGTGCCGATCGTGGGCGTCGGGCTGCTCTACCACGAGACCTCGCACCAATGGCTCGACGCCGAAGGCCGGCAGCAGGAGTCGTGGGAGACCCTGCGGCCCGCCCACCTCCCGATCACGCCGGCACGCGACCGCACCGGCGCGCCGGTCGAGATCACGATCCCCTTCCCCGGCCGCGAGCTGCGCGCCCGCGTCTGGACCGCGCGCGTCGGCCGGTCGAACCTCGTGCTGCTCGACGCCGACATCGTCGGGAACAGCGCCGAAGACCGCGGCGTCACGCGACGTCTCTACGCGAGCGAGCTCGACATCCGGATCCGCCAGGAGCTTCTCCTCGGCATCGGCGGCGCCCGCGCGCTCGCCCGCCTGGGCATCGAACCACAGGTGCTCCACCTCAACGAAGGTCACGCCGCGTTCGCCGCGCTCGAACGCGTCGGACGGTTGCACCGAGAAGGGCTCACGATCACGCAGGCTCGCCTCGCCGCCCGGGCCGGCATCCTGTTCACGACCCACACGCCCGTCGCGGCAGGTCACGACTACTTCCCGCCCGACCTCGCGGCGCGCTACCTCGGTCCGGTCGCGGCGCAGCTCGGCCTGCCCCTCGACGAGGTGCTCGCGTTCGGGCGCCACGACCCGGCCGATCCCGCCGACACGTTCTGCCCCACCGTCCTCGGCCTGCGCCTCGCGGCGCGCCGCACCGGAGTGAGCAAGCTCCACGGCATGGTGACGAGGAACCAGTGGCGCGGGCTGTGGCCACGGGTACCCGAACCCGAGATCCCGATCGGCCACGTCACCAACGGCATCCACTTCCAATCCTGGATCTCGCCCGAGATGAACGAGCTGTTCAATCGGTACCTGGGCGCTCGATGGCGCACGACACCCGGCGACCCGGCGATGTGGGGCCGGATCCACGCGATCGACGACGACGAGCTGTGGGCCGCGCACGAGCACGCGCGTTCGCGCATGGTGCACTTCGCCCGGCGTTGGCTCCACCTCCAGCTCGAGCGCCGCCGCGCGTCGCCCGAGCAACAGGCGGCGGTCGACGATTGGCTCGACCCGCACGCGCTCACGATCGGGTTCGTCGGCCGGTTCGTGCAGTACAAGCGGCCCACGTTGTTCCTCTCCGATCCCGACCGCCTGGCCCGCCTCCTCGACGACCCCGACCGTCCGGTACAGATCGTCTACGCGGGCAAGGCGCACCCCAAGGACTCGGCCGGCAAGCAATTGCTGCGCGACGTGGCGAGGTTCGCCCGCGACGCGGGGCTCTCGCATCGCCTCGTCTTCCTCGAGGACTTCGACATCTCGATGGACCAGCACCTCGTGCAGGGTGTCGACCTCTGGCTCAACACTCCTCGTCGCCCGCTCGAGGCGTGCGGGATCGGCGGCATGAAGAACGGGGCGAACGGAGGGCTGAACCTGAGCACGATCGACGGCTGGTGGGACGAAGCCTGGCACGCGGCCGACCCGGCCCACGCGCCCATCGGCTGGTCGATCGGGACCGAGGACCCCTACGACGACGTCGCGGACCAGGACACCGACGACGTCAACTCGTTCTACGAGCTCCTCGAACACGACATCGTCCCCGCGTTCTACGACCGCGACGCCTCGGGGCTCCCACGGCGGTGGATCGCGAGCATGAAGGAGTCGTTGAGCACGCTCAGCCACCTCTGGAGCTCGCACCGCATGGTCCAGGAGTACACCGAGCAGCTCTACGTCCCGGCCACACGGCACGCGGCGTCGATGGGCGAACAGCGTGCGGCGCGCGCGCGATCGCTCGGCGACGCGCTCGATCGGGATCGGGCCGCGTGGCCGGCGGTCACGGTCAGGCAGATCGACGCGCGCCGCAGCACCGAGACGAAGGACACCGTCACCGTTCGCGTCGACGTCGAGCTCGGTTCGCTCACGCCCGACGACGTGACCGTGCAGCTCTGGATCGACCGGGGCGACGGCCGGGCCGCGGCCTCCCCGGAGCCGATGCGGCCGGTCGACTCCGGCGACGGCGTCTACCACTACGTTTCGACCGCACCACTGCATCCCGGGACCGTGTTCGCGGCACGTGTCGTTCCCCACCACGAGTGGCTCGACGAGCCGCTCGATACCGGGCTCGTCGCCTGGTCCTCCTGATCCCGAACCCCCGAACCCCCCAACCCCCGAACCCCTGGACTCCATGGCCTCCACCAGCGACACCACCACCGACGCCTTGCTCGCGCTCGCCCGCTCGTGCGGCATCCATCCCGTCTACCACGACATCCGCGGCGTCGAACGGCACGCGTCGCCGGACGCGCTCGTTGCGGCGCTGCGCGCCTTCGGCGTGCCGATCGACCGGCCCGCGCAGGCCGCCGCCGCGTTCCGTGCGCGCGAGCAGGACCACTGGCGACAGGTCGTCGACCCCGTCACCGTGGCCTGGGACGGCGCGCCACCGGCCACCATCCTGCGGATGCCCGACTCGCGCGCCTCCTCGATCGCCGACTGCCATCTCGACCTCGAAGACGGCAGCGACCGGGAGTGGCTCGTGCGAATCGGCGACCTTCCCGTCGTCGAGGCCGAGACGGTGCGGCGCACCGCCTACGCGGCGCGGCGGCTGACCTTCCCCGAGCACCTTCCCCTCGGCGTGCACCGCCTGCGGGTCACCGCCGGCGCGACGACCGGTGAGTGCGTGGTGATCGCGGCGCCCGCTCGTGGTGGATCCAGTCGGTCGAACGAACCGACGCGCAACTGGGGCGTCGTGCTCCCGCTCTACGCGATCCCCAACCGCAGCTGGGGAGTCGGCGACGTCGGCGACCTCCGCGAACTCGCGACGTGGGCCGCGAGCGCCGGCGCGGAAGTCGTGGCGACGTTGCCCCTGCTGGCGAGCTTCCTCGACGAGCCGTGCGAGCCGAGCCCGTACGCGCCGGTGAGCCGCAGGTTCTGGAACGAGCTGTACGTCGACGTCGCGCGCATCCCCGACCTGCGATGGTCACCACGGGCGGCGGCGCTGCTCGAGAGCTCGGGCCTGCGCACCGAGATCGCCGCGTTGCGCGCGGCCGATCGCGTCGACTACCGCCGGACGATGGCGGCGAAGCGTCGCGTGCTCGAAACGCTCGTCGCCGGCCTCGCCGACGGTCCGGGCGCTCGCGAGGCCGCATTCCGGGAGTTCCTCATCGAGCACCCCGAGGTGACGGAGTACGCGCGGTTCCGGGCGGCCGGAGAGCGGTTCGGCACGAACTGGCGCACGTGGCCGAGCCGTCTGCGGCGCGGCACGATCGGCTTCACCGACATCGACCCGCAGGCCGAGGCATACCACCGCTACTGCCAATGGGTCGCCCACGAGCAGATGGCCGCCCTCGCGCACACGATGCGCGACCGCGGGCAGGTGCTCGCGCTCGACCTCCCCCTCGGCTCGCACCCCGACGGCTACGACGTCTGGCACGACCAGGACACGTTCGTGTCGGGCGTGTGCGCCGGCGCACCACCCGACGGCTTCTTCGCGGCCGGTCAGAGCTGGGGTTTCCCTCCCCCACATCCCGAGGCGATCCGCCGCGACGGGCATCGTCTCTGGCGCCACTCCCTCGCGCACCACCTCCGTCACTCCGGCCTCCTGCGCGTCGACCACGTCATGAGCCTCCACCGCGTGTTCTGGGTCGTCGAGGGATTCGAGGCGCGCGACGGTGTGTATGTCGACTCCCCGGCCGACGAGCTCTACGCGACCTTGTGCCTCGAGGCGCACCGGTACGGCGCCGACATCGTGGGTGAGAACCTCGGAACCGTGCCGGTGGAGGTCAACGACGCGATGGAACGCCACGCCGTACGCGGCATGCACGTGGCGCAATTCGGGATCGATCCGGCCGCCGAAGCACCCGTCGAGCGACCCGCGCCGAACACCGTCGCGTCGTTCGGAACCCACGACCTGCCGACGTTCGCGGGTTGGTGGCAGGCACGCGACCTCGACGAGCAGCAGTCATCGGGCCAGCTCGCGCCCGAGGACGACGCCGTGCTTCGTGCCGGTCGCGAGCGAGCACGGGCCGCGCTCTGGCGGGCCGCCGGGCAGGAGGGCGAGCCGCCCGACACCGCGCCTCGCGCCGCGCTCCAGGCGCTGCTCGAGCGGCTCGCGCGCAGCGACGCGAGCACCGTCCTCGTGAATCTCGAGGACCTCTGGCTCGAGCACACACCCCAGAACGTCCCGGGCACCGTCAGTGCCGACAACTGGACCCACAAGGCGGCGGTGGGTTTTCGGGAGCTCGCCGCCGATCCTGCCCTCACCGCGCCACTCGAGCCGCTGCGCGAGCTTCGCCCGTGGCTCGCCGCGACCAACGGCGCCGTGTCGCACCCCGCGGGCGAGACGGTGTCCGGCGTGTCGCTGCTCACGCCCGGCGACCTCCACCTCTTCAACGAGGGCCGGCATTTCCAGCTCCACCACTGCCTCGGCGCGCATCCGCTCGTCGCCGACGGTGTCGCCGGCACCTACTTCGCGGTGTGGGCGCCCAACGCCGATGACGTGGCGGTGATCGGCGACTTCAACGAATGGGACGCCGATCGCCATCCCCTGCGTCCGGTGGAGCGCTCGGGGATCTGGGAGGGGTTCGTGCCCGGCGTCCGTCGTGGCGCGCGCTACAAGTACCGCGTGCAGTCCCGTCACGGCGGATACGGCGTCGACAAGGCCGACCCGTTCGCGTTCTTCGCGGAGCAGCCGCCGCGCACGGCGTCGATCGTCTGGGACCTCGGCTACGAATGGCGGGACGCCGTGTGGATGGCGACGCGTCACGACCGGCAGGGGCGCGACAAGCCGTTGTCGGTCTACGAGGTACACCTCGGCTCATGGATGCGCGGCGACGACAACCGGATGCTCACATACCGCGAGCTCGCCCCCCGCCTCGCCGACTACGCCCTCGAGCAAGGCTTCACGCACGTCGAGCTGCTCCCCGTGATGGAACACCCGTTCTACGGGTCGTGGGGCTACCAGACGACCGGCTACTTCGCAGCCACGAGCCGGTACGGGACCCCGCACGACCTCATGGCGCTCGTCGACCACCTCCACGAGAGCGGTGTCGGAGTGATCCTCGACTGGGTCCCGTCGCACTTCCCGGACGACGAGCACGGCCTCGCCTTCTTCGACGGAACCCACCTCTACGAGCACGCCGATCCGCGCCAGCGCGTCCATCCCGACTGGCAGAGCTACATCTTCAACTATGGACGGAACGAGGTCCGCAGCTTCCTCGTGAGCAACGCGCTGTTCTGGCTCGAGCACTACCACGCCGATGGCCTGCGCACCGATGCCGTCGCCTCGATGCTGTATCTGGACTACTCGCGCCGCGCCGGCGAGTGGACCCCCAACGCGTACGGCGGCAACGAGAACCTGGAGGCGCTCGAGTTCTTGCGGGTCTGCAACAGCGAGGTCCATGACCGCTTCCCGGAAGTGCTCACGTACGCGGAGGAGTCGACGGCATGGCCGGGCGTGACCCGCTCCGCCATGGTCGGCGGCCTGGGGTTCGCGTACAAGTGGGACATGGGTTGGATGCACGATTCGTTGGCGTACTTCCAACGCGAGCCCATCCATCGTGCGTATCACCTCGACAACCTGACCTTCCGCATGCTCTACGCGCACTCGGAGCAGTACGTGCTGCCGCTCTCGCACGACGAGGTCGTGCACGGCAAGGGCGCACTCGCGGCCAAGATGCCCGGCGACCATTGGCAACAGCTCGCGAATCTGCGCCTGCTCCACGGATACATGCACGGGATGCCGGGCAAGAAGCTCCTGTTCATGGGCGGCGAGATCGGCGTGTGGAACGAATGGCACCACGAGCAGAGCCTCGACTGGCACCTCCTGCAATGGGATCCGCACCGCGGCGTGCAGCGGTGGGTCCGTCGACTCAACGAGTTGCACCGCTCGGTGCGTTCGCTGCACGAACGTGACGGCGAGGTCGAAGGGTTCGAGTGGATCGACTGCCAGGACCGCGCGAACAGCGTCCTGAGCTTCGTGCGGTGGGGCCGGGAAGGCGCCGAGCCCGTCCTCGTCGTGGCGAACTTCACATCCGTCCCGCGTCATCCCTACCGGATCGGCGCGCCCGGCCCGGGCGTGTGGGAGGTGATCGCGAACAGCGACGACCCGGAGTACGGTGGCAGTGGTTACCCGGTGCCGTCGCGGGTCGAAGCAACGGAACCGGGGATGCACGGCCGACCATTCGCCGTCGAGCTCGCGCTGCCCCCGCTGGGATTGCTCTTCCTGCGGCGCGAGTGCTGAGGGAGACACATGGACCGACGCGTGTGCCTCCACGGGCACTTCTACCAGCCGCCGCGTGAGAACCCGTGGCTCGATGTCGTGGAACGCGAGCCCTCGGCGCGCCCTCACCACGACTGGAACGAACGCATCACCGACGAGTGCTACCGGTCGAACGCGACCGCGCGCGTCCTCGACGCCACGGGACTGATCGAGAAGACGATCAACAACTACGCGGGCATGAGCTTCAACGTCGGGCCGACGCTGCACGCGTGGCTCGCCGAGCACGCGCCCGACGTGGATGCCGCGATCCTCGACGCCGATCGCCAAAGCGCCGAGCGTTTCTCGGGCCACGGGTCCGCCATCGCGCAACCGTACGTGCACGCCATCCTCCCCCTCGCCGACGCGCGCGACCGCCACACGCTCGCCGCCTGGGGTATCGCCGACTTCCGGCACCGCTTCGGCCGGGACCCCGAAGGCATGTGGCTGCCGGAGACGGCCGTCGACCTCCCGACGCTCGACACGCTCGCCGCCCACGGCATCCGCTTCACGATCCTCGCGCCGAGCCAGGCCGCGTTCGTCCGCGAGATCGGAGGCGTCTGGGCCGATCTCGACGACGTCGCACTCGATACGAGCATGCCCTACTCGGTCCTGCTCCCGTCCGGCCGTTCCATCGCGGTGTTCTTCTACGACGCGGTGCGGTCACACGCCATCGCCTTCGACCGCCCCGTGCTCGAGGACGGCACCCGGTTCGCGCACCTGCTCGTCGAGGGCTTCGACGCGCACGAGCGCCCGCAGCTGCTGTCGGCCGCGACCGACGGCGAGACCTACGGCCACCACCACCGCTTCGGCGAGATGGCCCTCGCCTGGGCGCTCGACGCGATCGAACGCCATCCTGCGGTGCGGCTGACGAACTACGCCGAGCATCTGGCGACCTTCCCGCCTACGCACGAGGTCGTCGTCGCCGAAGGGACGTCGTGGAGCTGCGCGCACGGAGTGAGGCGGTGGCACGACGACTGCGGCTGCAGCACCGGCGGGCAACCGGGATGGAGCCAACGCTGGCGACACCCGTTGCGGGAAGCGCTCGACTGGCTGCGCGACCGTCTCGCCGCGGGGTTCGAGACGCGCGGCGCCGAGCTCCTGCGCGACCCGTGGGCCGCGCGCGACGACTACGTGTCGGTGCTGCTCGACCGCTCGTCGCAACGAGCGTTCCTCGACCGCCACGCCGTTCGGCCGCTCGACGCGGCCGAGGCGTCGACGGCGCTCACGCTCCTCGAGGTCCAGCGGCACATGCTCTACGCCTCCACGAGCTGCGGATGGTTCTTCGCCGATCCGGCGGGCGTCGAAACCGTCATCGTGCTCCGGCAGGCGGCGCGGGCCGTCGAGCTCGCCGAACGCGCGCTCGGTGAGCGCATCGAGCCCGAGTTGCTCGCGTTGCTGGCCGACGTGCGCAGCAACGATCCCGCCGAAGGCGACGGCGCGCGCATCTGGCGGAGCCACGTTCGACCGGTCGCGGTCGACGCCCGGCGCATGGCCGCCGTCTACGCGACGCGGGCGCTCGCGGGCGAGCTTCCGGAGCGAACCGAGATCGGAAACTTCGCCTGCGAGCGTGTCGACCACCTCGCCGCGCGGATCGAAGACGTTTTCGTGGTGGTCGGGATCGTGGCGATCACGGACCGGGCCACCGCGATCGCGACCCGATTCGAATACGCTGCGGTCGACCGGCGGGCTCTGCGCCTCACGGGAGGTGTCCGTGAGGCGACGGCCGGTTCGACCGCGGCCCGTCTCCGCGCCGAGATCGAGGCGACCACCGCCGCGGACGTCCGTCGCCGCATCGACGACGCGTTCCCGGGAGGGCACTTCAACCTCGACACACTGCCGCGCGAGGAGCGGGCCGCCCTCGTCGCTGCTCGGCTCCCGACCGCGATCGCGGCGATCGCGAAGTTCGCGAGCGACCCGGACCTGAACGCCCGCGCGCTCGCCTACGTCGAGCGAGCGGTCGAGCTCGAGATGGACGCGACGGCCGTCGTGCCCCCGGTAGTCCTCGACGACGCGCTGTCCCGCGCGGCGGCCTCGGCCATACGCGACCCCGCTCGCCTGCCCGAGCTGGTCGGACTCGCCGCGCTCGACACCGACGACGACGGCGCCGCCGGCCGCCGGGCCGCGCAAGACGCAACACTCGCGCTGCGCGACGCAACGCTGCCGTCGATGCGCGACCGAGCCGCACGCGCTGACACGGAAGCGGCGGCATGGATCGGGCACCTGCGGTCCCTCGGCGCGCTCGTGGGCGTCGCCATCGACATGACCTGAGCGGTGGATCAGCTCACGCAGCCGACGACCCGCGGTGCCCACACCACCGGATGGCTCGTGACGTCGGCGCCCAGCCCCGGATACGACGGGACCACCCGCACCGCGAACCCGTAGGTCCCGGCGTGCTCGCAGGTCATCGTCGCGACGTACCGCCAGGACCCCTGCTCGTCGGGTTCGGCGTGCTCCGGCTCCATACGCGTGCGTTGCGGATCACGCAGCTCGTCGTCGAGCTCGACCGACCCGTACAGGAGCTGCACCTCCACCTCGGAAGGATCGAGGCCGGCGAGGGTCACGTCGGCCCAGCAGCGCCTCCCCTCACCGGGTGCCGTGGGGACCTCCTCGTGCACGACGCGCGTCACGGCGACGTTCGGCCATTCACGCCCGATGCGGTCGCGCCACCCCACCAGCGCGCGGGCGAGCGCGTGATCGTCGACCGTCACCATCCGGCGTCGCGCCGCCGCGGGGAGATACCAGTCGGTGACGTACTCGCGCACCATGCGTGTCGCGCCGACCCGGGGCCCCAGCCCGCACAACGATGCACGGACCCGGCGGAGCCACTCGTGCGGGAGACCGCCGGCGCCCCGTTCGTAGAAGGCCGGGATCACGTCGTTCGCGAGCACCGAGAGCAGGCCCGCCGCCTCGACCCGATCTCGTTCTTCGACGTCGCCGATCCACTCCGCCGACGGGAGTGCCCAGCCGTTCTCGCCGTCGTACCACTCGTCCCACCACCCGTCGAGGATCGAGCAGTTCAAGCCGGCGTTGAGCGCCGCCTTCATCCCGCTCGTTCCGCAGGCTTCCATCGGACGACGCGGATTGTTGAGCCACACGTCGACGCCCCGGTAGAGCATGCGCCCGACGCCGATCCCGAAGTCCTCGAGGAACACGAAGCGGTGCCGGATCTCGAGATCGGCGGCCGTACGCGCGATCACCTGGAGGAGCTGCTTGCCCGGCTCGTCGGCCGGGTGGGCCTTCCCGGCGAAGACGAACTGCACCGGGCGGTCGTCGGAGCGCAGCAACGCGCGCAGCGACTCGGGTTCGCGCAGGAGGAGCGTGGCCCGCTTGTACGGCGCGAACCGTCGAGCGAAGCCGATCGTGAGCGCGTGCGGATCGAGGATGTCGTCGCACCACGCGGCCTCGCCCTCGCTCGCGCCGCGCGCGAGCTCGGCGTCGCGAGTCCACCGCCGCGCGAACTCCACGAGCCGCTCACGGTTCGTGGCCCGCAGCGCCCACAGCTCGTCGTCCGACACGTGTTCGAGGCCAACCCAGCGATCGGCCGTGGCGTCCGCCCAGTCGGAACCGAGGTGACGGTCCAGCAGGTCGCCCATCTCGCGCGACACCCAGCTCCGAGCGTGCACGCCGTTCGTGACCGAGCCGATCGGGACGTCCTCGAGGGGCAGCCCGGGCCACAGGTCGGCGAACATCTTCCGGCTCACGTCACGGTGCAGACGAGACACGCCGTTGGCCGACCCGGAGAGCCGCAGGCTCATCGCCGCAAGGTTGAGCACCGCGCCCGGTTCGGTCCCCGGCTCGTGGCCCAGCCCCATGAGCACGTCGATCGAGACACCGCAGTCGGAGGCCCAACCGCCGAAGTACCGCTCCACGAGGTCGCGCGGGAAGCGGTCGATGCCCGCGGGGACGGGCGTATGGGTCGTGAACACCTGGGCCGGGCGGGTGGCCTCGATGGCCTCGTCGAAGCTCAGCCCCCGGTCACGGATGAGGGTGCGGATGCGCTCGAGCGCGAGGAAGCCGGCGTGGCCCTCGTTCATGTGGAGCACCTGTGGCGACAGGCCGAGGGCGTCGAGGGCGCGTATTCCTCCGATCCCCAGCACCAGCTCCTGGCGCAGGCGTTGCTCGGTGTCACCGCCATAGAGACGGTCGGTGATGCCGCGGTGTGCCTCGTCGTTCTCCTCGACGTCGGTGTCGAGCAGATAGAGCTCGACCCGGCCGACCGTGGCCTTCCAGATCCCGAGGTGGACCGGCACGCCCGCGAGATCGACGACCACACCGACGCCCGGGACGGGCGCGAGCGCCATCTCGCGCGGGTGGAGACGAGGGAGCCGTTCCTGTTGCCAACCGAACCGGTCGAGCGACTGGCGGAAGTAGCCGTGGTGGTAGAAGAGCCCGATGCCGACGAGCGGCACGCCGAGATCGCTCGCGGCTTTGAGATGGTCGCCGGCGAGGATCCCGAGACCGCCGGAGTACTGCGGCAGCGCCTCCGCGATCCCGAACTCGGGGCTGAAGTACGCGACGAGTCCCAGGTCGGTCTGCGGGAGCGTTTGGAACCACCGCGGGGATTCGAGCGCACGGCGCAGGTCGTCGCGTACCTCGGTGACCGCGGCAACGAAGCTCGGGTCGGCGCCCAGCGCGTCGAGGCGCTCCTTCGGCACCGCGACAAGGAATCCGAGCGCGTCGATGCCATCGTATTCCCATCGTTCGGCGTCGACGCGCCGGAAGAGATCCTGCACGCGCTCGTCGGCGATCCAGCCCAGGTTCATGGCGAGTTCGCGCAAGGGCGCGAGTGAGTCGGGAAGCCGGGGCGAGACGGTGAACGTGTGGATGGCTTTCACGGGCGCCGACGCTACCCCACGGCATCGCGCCGGCCGTGCGCCGCACCGTGTGAACTTCGCGAGACGATCTCGCGAATGTCCGTCGCTTTGCATCAAACGCGGGTCGCGGAGGACGTAGATTTGCATTGGCTTCACCCCCTCGCCACCCGATGGAGAACCGATGATCAAGCAACCGGGCACCAAGCAGAACACCGCACTCGTGACCTTCGAGCTGCCGGCAGAGGTCGGCGCGGCACGCGCCAGCGTCTGCGGCGACTTCAACGCATGGTCGCCCGACGCGAACCCGCTGGCGCCGCGCGAAGACGGGCGCTTCGAGACGACGATCGAGCTCGAGGCCGGACGCGTGTTCCGGTTCCGGTACCTGATCGACGGCCATCTCTGGGAGAACGACTGGGCCGCTGACGGCTACGTCCCCAACGACTTCGGCGACGACGACTCGATCGTGGACCTCACGGCGTTGGAGGACGAGACGCCGTCGCGGCGTACGACGAAGCGTGCCGTGACGAACGGCGGGACGAAGACCGCTCCCGAGGCGAAGGCCGCGGCCGCGACCAAGCCCACCGACAAGACGTCCGCGAGGTCGGCCGCGACCAAGAGCACGAAATCGGCGGCCACCAAGACCACGAAGTCGGCATCGACGAAGAGCACCGGCAAGTTGGCGGCCACCAAGACCACGAAGTCGGCGTCGACCAAGAAGACGACCAAGGGCACCGGCAAGTCGTAGTCCGGGGCCGCGTACGGCGTAGCGGATTGCGCGAGGGCCCGGACGCCACACCGACAGAGAGCACTGCGCGCGCCGAGCGGGTCGCCAGACGGCGTTTGCTCTCAGCCGTACATCAACGATCCGGGCGTGGTGAGCACCTCGCCGGTCTCGAGCCACGTCTTCAGACCCGAGAGGATCATCGGCCAACCCCCGTAGAGCTCCGGGTTCGCGCCGTCGCGCAACTCGTCGTGGGTCAGGAGCAACCGGCACGAGTCCGCGATCGATTCGATCTCCCAGGTGACGCGCGATGCGCCTTCGCGTTTCACGTCCTCGCTCCAGAGCGCGACCATCGTGTGCACGAGACGGCGTGGTGGGTCGACCTCGAGGACCTCGCCTTCGCCGAGAAGCTCCGGGGCCTTCGGATTGCTCATCTCGATGTGCGAGCCCGGGGTGAAGCCCGAGCTGATCCGGTTGCCGAACTGGAACTTGCCGCGGATCTCGCCGTCGGTGATCGCCTCCCAGAGGCGCTCGGGCGTCGTCCGGATGTAGAACTCGTACACCTTCTCCATGGAGCGCGAGTCTACGGCAGTGGTTCGATCGGCCCCACGGCACGTGGCGCGGCGCGAGCGCCGACGAGACGCACGACCGGCACATCGCACTCGTCGCGCGCAAGGAGACGGCGCGGCCGACGATCTTCGTGGCAGGCTTCGGCCATGCGCGGATTCGCCGAGCAACTCCTCCACTCCTTCGATCGTCCCCACGTCGGGATCCCACCGGGTCCGGTCGGTGGGCCCGCGGCATGGATCCCCGCGTCGCTCCACGACACGTGGTCGGAACAGCTCACGATGCCCCAGGTCGACGAACTGCACCGCGCCGTGATCCATGCGGCACGATCCCGCCGCCCCATCGCCGCGCTCACCGCGAGCGACATCCCACTGCCGTCGTTCGAAGCTTGCTTCGCCCGCTGGCGTGCCGAGCTCACCGCCGGTCGCGGGTTCGTGTTGGTGCACGGGTTTCCCGTCCACGGTTGGACACCGTTCGAGAACGAGGTCGCGTGCTGGGGACTCGGCCTGCACCTCGGCGAGCCCGGCGCCCAGAACGTCGAAGGCGATCTGCTCGGCCATGTCACCGATGCGGGCCCCGATCTCAGCCACGCGGACGAACGCCTCTACAAGACCAACCGGGCGATTCGTTTCCATTGCGACGCGGCCGACGTCGTCGGTCTGCTCTGCCGATCGACGTCGGCGACCGGCGGTGCGTCGCGCCTCGTGTCGTCGGTGACGGTGTACAACGCGCTCCTCGCCGCCGAACCGGACTTGGCACACCATCTCTTCGACCAGTTCCTGCTCGACGCGCGGCAACCCGAGGGCTCGGCCGTGCCCTACGTCCCCGTGCAGCCCGCGTGCTTCGACGGCGAACGGCTGCGCACGTTCATGCACCTCGACTACTTCGAGTCCGTCGAACGCCACGACGGCGTGGTGCTCGACGATCTCACCCGTCGCACGCTGCGGAGCTGGGAGGCGATCGCCGAGCGCCCGGACCTCCATCTCGACATGCAGCTCGGCCCCGGTGACGTGCAGCTCGTGAGCAATCACACCGTGGTGCACGCCCGCACCGCCTACGAGGACGACCCCTCGGCGCCCCGGGACCTGCTCCGGCTCTGGCTGTCCCTCGACCGATAGCCGGCTTCCGTCGTTCTCACGAGGATTTGCGGACAAAACACCGGCTTTATGCCCCTTTCCCGGCCTACCGACTAGTCGGTAGGCTTGAGCCATGGCCACGATCCAAGCCCCACGCCCCGCGGAGCCGGCGTTCAACCGACCCTACGAAGCGCTGCACGACGTCAAGCTCGGCACCGTTCGGGCGACCTTCTCGCCGGTCGTCTACCAACGTTCGTACGCACGAACGTTCGTCGCGCTCGCGTTCGATGTCGCGCTGTTCGCGGGCAGCATCGCGGGTGTGCTCTTCGCGCCGTGGCTCGCGTTGCGCATCGCATGCTCGTTGGTCGCCGGCGGCGCGGTCTCGTTCCTGTTCGTGTGGGGTCACGACGCCGCACACGGCGCGTTGTTCAAGAGTGATCGCGTCTCGGAGATCCTCGGCACGATCGCGCTGCTCCCGTCGCTCAACATGTACCACCTGTGGATCTACGGTCACAACCGCGCCCACCACGGCTTCACGAACTTCAGCCCCGTCGACTGGATCTGGCGGCCGTTCACACCCGAGCAGTACCAGGCGTCGTCGCGATGGTCGCGGTTCGTGTACCGCGCCGAGCGCAGTCTCCCGGGTTGCGCGCTGCACTACATCCTGCGCGTGTGGTGGCCGGGCATGGTGGTCTTCCGCCCGATCCCCGCGACCCGCAAGCGTTACCACTTCACCCGCTCGCAATTGTTCGTGCTCGCCTACGCGGTGGGTGCCTCCGCCCTCGCGTGGTACTTCGGCGGCGGTCCGCTCGGCGTGCTCCTGGCCGTGGTCGTCCCGTGGATCATCTTCAACTACTTCATCGCGCTCTTCGTGTACCTGCACCACACCCACCCCTCGCAGCCACTCTTCGACGACCGCAAGGAGTGGAGCGCAACGATCGGCCAGGTGGCGTGCAGCACGATCGTGCGCACGTCGAAGCCCACGGAGTTGTTGACGCACCACATCCTCACCCACACCCCACATCACGTGGACACACAGATCCCCTTCTACCGCCTCGAGCAGGCCTACCTCGACCTCAAACCGGTCTACGGCGAGTACATCCTCGAGTACCGGTTCCGCTGGTCGACGGTGCGATCGATCTTCGCCGCCTGCCAGCTCTACGACTTCGACACGCGGACCTGGCATCGCTTCGACGAGATCGCCACCTCACGACCGGTCGCCGTCCCGTCGAGCTGAACCCCTCCCGGTGCGCCCGCGCCGGACACGATCGGCGCCGAGCGGCAAGAATGCCGGTATGACGAACCGCGGCCTCGACCTCGCAGCGATCGACCGGGAACGGGAGCGGATTCGCGCCGAGCACCTCAAGCCCAAGGGCCGGCGGCCCGCCAGCAGCGCCCGCGGCGTGCATCACGTGGCGCTGTTCTGCGCAAACGTCGAGCGCACGATCGGCTTCTATCAGGATCTGCTCGAGTTCCCGCTCACGGACATCTTCGAGAACCGCGATTACCAGGGCTCGAACCACTTCTTCTTCGACATCGGCAACGGCAACGCGCTCGCGTTCTTCGACTTCCCCGGCCTCGACGTGGGGCCCTACGCGGAAGTACTCGGCGGCTTGCAGCATCTCGCGATCTCGGTGGAACCCGACCGTTGGGAGCACCTGCGCTCGAAGCTCGACGCCGCCGGCATCGAGTACGCGCACATCAGCGGGTCGTCGCTCTACTTCCGCGACCCCGACGGCGCCCGCATCGAGCTGATCAGCGACCCGCTCGGCGAGATGTACGGCAACATCGTGCTCTGAGCGCCGGCAACGCGCGCTCCACCCACGCGCCGCCGACGATCAAGGCACCGCCCGCGGACTCTGAAGCGCCCGGATGCGGAACAATGCCCGTTTCGCCGGAATCGGCCGCTTGTTGCCGTGACCTTCGCCCCTGTACGTCCCATCCGAATGAGGCTTCACTCAAGCGAGGGGCGGACGCGACCGAGACGAGGAGATCGGTGGCATCCCGAAGGGGGCAGTCGATGAGCGAACAGCCAGCCGTGATCGAAGTCGAGCGACCGGCACCCGTCCGGGTCGAAGGTGGACCGCTCGGCGCGTGTCCCGAATGCGCGGGCACGTCCTTCCTCGTCGTGCACGACGGGACCGAGACCAACTTCCTCTGCGAGACGTGCACGCGATGCTGGTACGTCTCGATGGGTTGGGTCGGACGCGTGGATCCCGTAACCTGTCCCGGCTGTCCCATGCGGGACTGCTGCGAGTCGACGATGGCGGCCGACGCGCTCGCCCGGTGACCTCGCAGACCCACCCCCGAGTCCATCCAACCGAAAGCGTCCGTGCGATGCCACGCGATCCCGCCCTCGATCGACGGTTCGAGGCGATCATGTTCGATTGGGACGGTACCGCCGTTCCTGATCGTTCCGCCGACGGAGCGCGCGTCCGCGAGCTCATCGAGGCACTGTGCGCGGCGAGCATCGACGTCGCCGTCGTCACCGGCACGCACGTGGGAAACGTCGACGGACAGCTCCAAGCCCGACCGAAGGGCCCGGGCCGGCTCCTGCTCGCCCTCAACCGCGGCTCCGAGGTCTTCGAGGTCACGGCCGACGGCCCCCAGCTGATCGACCGACGCGAAGCAACCCCTGACGAAGATGCCGCGCTCGACGCGGCGGCGCAGCTCACGGTCGCACGCCTCGCCGCCAGAGGTCTCACGGCAACGATCGTCTCGAATCGTCTGAACCGCCGCAAGATCGATGTGATCCCCGAACCCGAGTGGGAGGATCCACCGAAAGCTCGCATCGACGACCTGCTCGACGCGGTCACCACCCGTCTCCTCGACGCAGAGATCGCCGGGCTGCGCGAGGCCGTCGCCATCGCCGAGGACGCGGCGCGCGAAGTGGGACTCGCCCACCCGCGAGTGACCAGTGACGCCAAGCATGTGGAGATCGGGCTCACGGACAAGTCCGATGCGGCGCGATGGCTCCTCCACGATCTCGCCCGCCGTGGGATCGGTCCCCATCACGTGCTCATCGCCGGCGACGAGTTCGGCCCGCTCGGCGGCCTGCCGGGCAGCGATTCGCTGTTGCTGACTCCCGAGACCGCGGGCTGCGTCGCGATCTCCGTCGGCGTCGAGCCCAACGGCGTGCCGACCGGCGTGTTGTCGCTCGGCGGTGGACCCGACACGTTCCTCGAATTGCTCGACGACCAGCTCGCGCGGCGCGCCCGCCTCGAGTTGCCGTGGATCGACGACACTCCCGGCTGGGCAATCACGATCGGCGCCTTCGACCCCGAGATGGAGCGCGTCCACGAGACGCTGCTCACCGTCGCCGACGGCGTGCTCGGGACCCGCGGCGCGCCGATGTTCGGCGATCAAGGATCGCTCGCGCACGTGCTCGCCAACGGGGTCTACGAGGGCGACGGACCGACCACCCACCTGTTGATCGGACCGGTCTGGCATCGTCTCCAGTGCGAATGCGGACATCCGGACCACCTCTCACGAACGCTCGATCTACGCACCGGCTTGTTGCACGAGTCCTGCGAGAGCCCGAACGGTCACATCCGCGGCGTGCGGTTCTCGTCGCTCGCGCGGCCGGGCACGGTCCTGCTCCGCGCGCAGGGGCCGGCCATCGGTTCGTCCGACGGCCCGCTGCTCGTGCCCGGCGACGGCGGCAGCGCGCCGGTTCCCACCGTCGTCGGGAACGACACGGTGCACGTCCTCACCGGATCACCCGGCGGCATAGCGGCAGCAGCACGGCAGCGGATGGTCGCCGACGAGCACGGCGAGCACATCGAGCGGATCGGCGTGTACGAGACCGAAGGGTACGGAGTCCCGTCCGCCGAGCAGACCGTCGCGCGCCTCGATGCAATGCAGGAAGAGGGTTTCGATCGTCTGCTCGCAGAGCATCGCGCCGCCTGGGCGCGCCGGTGGGATGACGCCGACGTGATGATCGAAGGCGACGACGACCTCCAGCTCGCCATTCGCTTCGCACTCTTCCACCTCATGGCCTCGGTTCCCGAACGCGGCGAGGCGGCGATCGGTGCCCGCGGGCTGAGCGGGCCCGCATACAGCGGGCACGTGTTCTGGGACGCCGACGTGTTCGTGCTGCCCTTCCTCGCCGCGACGCATCCCGAGTCCGCACGAGCGATGCTCGAATACCGGTTGCAACGGCTCCCCGCGGCCATCGAAGCGGCACAGGAAGAGGGCCTCGCCGGCGCGCGCTTCCCATGGGAGTCGGCGTACACCGGTCGGGACGTCACGCCGACATCCGTTCGTAATCGTGAAGGCGTGCTGGTCCCGATCCGCACCGGCCGTCTCGAGGTCCACATCGTGGCCGACGTGGCGTGGGCTGCGGCCTACTACCTCGACTGGACCGGGGACGAGGAGTTCGGGCGCGGCGACGGCGCGGAGATCTTCGTGCAGACCGCGCGCTATTGGGCGTCACGGATCCGGGTCGACACCGACGGGTTCGGCCACATCCTCGGCGTCGTCGGGCCCGACGAGTACCACGAGCCCGTCGACGATTCCGCCTTCACGAACGTGATGGCGCGCTGGAACCTCCGTCGTGCCGCGTCCTCGACCGGGCATCGCACCGACGTCACCGACGACGAGCGCGACACCTGGTTGCACCTCGCCGACACGCTGACCGACGGCTATGACCCCGATACCGGTATCTATGAACAGTTCGCCGGTTTCCACGAGCTCGAGCCGCTGATCATCGAGGAGCTCGCGGTCCGCCGGCCGATCGCCGCCGACGTGCTGCTCGGCCGGGATCGAGTACGCAGCGCGCAGGTCATCAAGCAGGCCGACGTGCTCATGCTGCATCACCTCGTCCCCGACGAGGTCGAAGTGGACTCGCTCGAGCCCAACCTCCGCTATTACGAACCGCGCACGGCGCACGGCAGCTCGCTGTCGCCCGGCGTCCACGCCGCGGTGCTCGCCCGGGCTCGCGACGACCAACGAGCCCTCGACGCGTTGCGTATCGCCTCGCGCATCGATCTCGACGACCTCACCGACACCACCGCCGGCGGGCTGCACATGGCGACCCTCGGCGCGATGTGGCAGGCGATCGCCTTCGGATTCGCCGGCCTCCTGCCCACGCCCGATGGCGTCCTCCGTATCGATCCCCGCCTGCCGAAGGCGTGGTCCGCCTTCGAGATCACCACCCGCTTCCGCGGCAGCCGCGTCAAGTTGCGCAAGGAGCGCGGAGCCGCCACCATTACTTCGGAGACACCGATTTCGATCTCGGCCGGAGGTACCACCCATACCGTAGGACCCGTCGGCATCACCTTGATCCGGCGAAGAAGTCGTTGGGAGGCAACATGATCCATCGAGTGATCGCCGCCATCGACAACTCCGCATCGGCCCGGCCGGTGCTCGACTTCGCGGTCACCGCCGCCCGGGCGACCGGTTCGCTGGTGGACGCCTTCCACGTCAACGAGGACGGTGAACGAACCGCGCGGGCCGTCGCGGAGTCGCACGGGCTCGAACTGCACCGCGCCTCGGGCGACGTCACCGAGGTGATCTGGAAGGAAGCCCAGCACGACGACGTCCTCCTCGCGGTGGTCGGGGCCCGCGGCCTCCCCACTTCCACGCGGGCCGTGGGGCACATCGCGATGGAGCTCATCACCCGGCTCGACAAACCGGTCATCGTGGTGCCTCCCGATGCCCGCTACTCGCAACAGTTGAGCCGCGTGCTCATCGCCGTCGACAGCCAGCGGCCCAGTCGCGCCGCGTTGGAGGATCTCATCGATTCGCTGACGATCGAGGATCTCGAGGTGATCGTCGTCCACGTCGACACCGAGGCTTCGATTCCCCATTTCTCCGATCAAGTGCAGCACGAGACCGACGCGTACGCCCGCGAGTTCCTGGCCCGACGCTTCCAGACTCTCGCACCGGTGCACCTCGCACTGCGCATCGGCGATACGGCCGAGGAGGTGCTGGCCGCGGGCGACGAGACCGCGGCCGATCTGATCCTGGTGTCATGGAACCGCGACCTCGGGCCCGGCCGCGCGCCGATCGTCCGCAAGATCCTCGAACACACGCACATTCCGGTCATGCTGACGTCGTCCACGCCGGGCGACCTCACGCGGCGGGGAACCGTGCACGCGACACCCACAACACGCGTGTGACCCTCACCCTCGCCCGTCGGCAATGACCGGCCGGTACGACGTCGCCGTCATCGGCGCGGGGTACGGCGGCGTGACCGTGGCCGCACTGCTCGCGCACTCGGGCCGGCGGGTCGCGCTCGTGGAGAAGACACCGCGAGCAGGGGGCAAGACCCAGACGATCCACCGCAAGGGCTACCGCTACGAGATGTTCGGAGCGGTCGGGATTCCCGGGCATGGTTCCCGATTCCACGAGCTGGTCGACACGCTCGGGATCGGGCATCGGGCGCCGTTCGTGATTCCCGACGGCGATATCGCCGGCATCCGATACAAGGCGGCCACGGGCGAGTGGCGCTCGATGATCGGGCCGGCGCAGCAATCGGCCGACCCGGCCGCGATCGACAACCTCCGGCGCGTCTTCGGCGCGACCGACGCGGATCTCGAGGCATTCGGAAACCTCTTCGCCTCGACGTTCACCCTCGAAGGGAACGAGCTCGACGCGCTCGACGACGTCGGCATGCTCGACTGGATGCGCACGTTCGGTCTGCCGCGCCCGCTGGAGAGTCAGCTCTGCGCCACGATGAACATGTTGTTCGTCGTCCCCATGAACCGGCTGTGCGCCTCGGAGGCCATCTTCACGCTGCGCCAACTCGTGCTGGGCGGGGCCGGTCGCTACCACGCCGGCGGGTACGGACGCGTGGCCGAGGTCTGCGCCGAGTATGTCGTCGAGCGCGGCGGCACCTACGTGACGAGCGAACGCGTGCGGCGAGTCGTCGTCGACGAGGGACGCGCGATCGGGATCGAAACCGGCGACGGCGTGATCGGCGCGCGGGCGGTCGTGTCGAACGCGGGGATTCAACCCACGGTCCTGAAGCTCGCCGGCGAGCAGCACTTCCCGCCGGAGTACGTCGAGCGCGTCCGGGCCCTCGAACCGAGCTGGGCCCTGGCCGGCGTGCGGTACGTGCTCGACGAGCGCGTCTTCGACGCCGCGCTCACCCCCGTGTTCTCGGACCAGAGCTGGCTCGACGACGACCGCTTCGCGGCGATGCAGCGCGGCGAGTGGCCCGACGTGCCGCTCATCGCGATCGACTCGCCGTCCGTCTTCGACCCGGACCTCGTGCCACCCGGCCACCAGGTGGCGGTCACACAGGTGTTCGCGCCGGCCGACCCGAAGTCCACCATCGCCACCGAGGCAATCGCCCGTTCGGAGCTCGTGCTCGACGAGTGCTGGCCCGGCTGGCGGGAGCACGTACTCCGCACGGAGCCGTACGGCGCCCGCAACATCTCGTTGATGACGCGAGACTCGGTCCTGCCCGGCCACGGCGGGGAGGCCGTCGGCATCGCGCAGGTCGTCGGGCAGTGCGGCCGGTCGAAGCCGGACCCGCGCACCCCGCTCCCCGGGCTGTATCTCGTCGGCGCCGACGCCGGTGGCCGTGGTGCCGGCACGCACATGGCGGTCGATTCCGGCTTCAACGTCGCGGCAATGGTCGACGCCGATCTCGGTTGAGCAACCACTCCGATCCGAACAACCATGCCGATCGAACGCGGAGGGACGTCGTGCACGCGCGAGGCGACGTTCCCGTTGACCGGCGGAGCGCCTCGCGCGAGAGTGCGCACGGGGAGCGCGTGTCACGCTCCCCAAAGGGGGGTCACCGTCATGTATCTCTTCACCCGTCGCGCGCGTCTCGCGAACGGCAACACCCGCAAGGCCATCACCTGGGCCGCCGACATCACCGAGCGCACCAACAAGATCAGCGGCGTCGAGTTCTCGTTGTACCAAGGGGTGCTCTCGCCGGAGGTCGGCACTCTCGTGTGGTCGACGTTCCTGCCCGACCTCGCGACGTTCGAAGCCGCGAGCGACAAGTTGAACGCCGACGACGGCTACCTCGGAGCCCTCGACGATGGAGCGAAGTTCCTCGCCGGCGGCGCGGACGACGGGCTCGTGCAGCTCGTCCACGGGGCACCGGACCCGAACCGGCGGGTCGAGTACGTGACCGTCAACCGTGCGGTGTGCGCGTCCGGACAGCTCACCGCGGGCGTCGGTGCCGGCATCGCCATCGCGCAGAAGGCCGAGCAGATCAGTGGGATCCCGACGCTCGTGGGGATGGACGTCACCGGCAGCTACGGCGGGGTGACCTGGATCACGGGCCACGAAGACGTCCGGGCCATGGAATCCGCCGAGGCCACCCTGATGGCCGACCCGTCGTGGGGCGAGACGATCGACCGCCAGACCGCGGGCATCTACTCGGAGGCACCCGAGCTGACGACCCAGCTCATCTACCGCCGCATGGTGTAACGCGGCACGAGCCCACCGGATCGGGTCGGCGCGGCGGTCACGCTGCGCCGGCCCTCATCCGTTGATCGTGCGGTCGAAGCCTTCCCAATACGGCGCGCGGATCTTGAACTTCTGCAACTTGCCGGTCGCCGTGCGTTCGAACGCGTCGCGAAACTCGACGGACGTCGGGCACTTGTAGTGCGCGAGCCGACTGCGGCAGTGCTCGAGGAGCTCGGCTTCGGTCAACTCGGGGATACGACGCACCACCAACGCCTTGACCGTCTCGCCCCACTTCTCGTGGGGGACGCCGATCACGCAGGCCTCGGCGACGCCGGGATGTTGGTACAGCGCGTCCTCGACCTCGATCGAGGAGACGTTCTCGCCGCCCGAGATGATCACGTCCTTCTTGCGATCCACGATGGCGAGATAGGGCCCTTCGAACTGCCCGCCGTCGCCGGTGTGGAACCAACCGTCGACGATCGCTTTGGCCGTCTCGTCGGGCTGTTGCCAGTACCCGTTGAACACGTGGTTCGATCGGGTCAGCACCTCGCCGTTCTCGTCGAGAGCAACCTGTACGCCGATCGCGGGCACACCGGCGCGTGACAGGCGCCGGGCCCGCTCCGCTTCGCTGATGGCGTCCCACTCGGCCGGCGCGCGGTTGACGGTGACGAGAGGCGCGGTCTCGGTCAGGCCGTAGATCTGGATGAACTCCCATCCCAACTCGGCTTCGACGCGCTCGATCGTCTTCGACGGCGGCGGCGCGCCGGCAACCACCATGCGCACGACGTCGCGACCCGGCACCGGCTCACCGCGCTCGCGCCGGCGGGCGGCCGCGTCGAGCACCATCGCGACCACGGCCGGCGCGCCGGCAAGCATCGTCACGCCCTCCCGATCGATGCGCGCCAGGATCTCCTCGCCGTCGACCTTGCGCTGGATGACGTGCCGGGCCCCCATGCCCGTGATCGCGTACGGGAGTCCCCAGCCGTTGCAGTGGAACGTCGGCAGGGTGTGGAGATAGGTGTCGCGGTCGGTGATCGTGGTGTGCCAGCCGAACGTCGTCGCGTTCAGCCAGCAGTTGCGATGCGTCATCTCCACGCCCTTGGGGCGCGCGGTGGTTCCCGACGTGTAGTTGATGCTGGCGGCCGCGTCCTCGTTCGGCGTGGCCCACAGCTCCGGTTCGCCCCGGGCCGCGAACAGCTCGGCGTCCTGGATGCCGTCGAGCACGATCCGGTGCTTCGCGGTGATCGCCGCGAGCGATGCGTCGAGCTCGGGGTCGATCAGCACCACACTCGCGCCCGAGTGTTCGATGATGTAGCGGACCTCGTCGGGGTTGAGCCGGAAGTTGACGGGGACGAGCACCCTTCCGTAGCCACTGACACCGAACAGCGAGACCAGGAACTTGGCCGAGTTCGGGCTCACGATGGCGACTCGTTCGCCCCGGCCGATCCCCATGCCGTCGAGCGTTGCGGCCATGCCGCGGGTCAATTGGTGCATTCGGGAGTATGTGATCGTTCCCAGACCGCCGACGGCGTTCGGCTCGTCGACGACCGCGGTCCGCTCCCCGTAGGCGAGCGCGGCCCGTTCCAGGAAATCACCCACCGTGAGCTGCACGTTCATCGTTGCACCACCATGTCCGGCCTCCGCGTTCGATCGCGATACGCAGACTCGCGCGTCCCGGACGCCGGCGAAAGGGGCGGAGGGATCTCGCGCTCAAGGTCGGCAGGCATTCACCGATTCCTCATGTCGTGGGCCCGATACTTGTGAATACGATCCCCGAAACGCTCCTTCCCCCGCCGGCTCCGTATGTCCCCACCGCGGACGACCGGCCCCCTGTCGACTCCTCGCGGCGCGAGCGGCGCGCGGTCACGCTCGCCCGCCGTCGTCGTGTCCGGCGGCGGATCAGACGGGCCTTCCTGGCGGTGCTGCTCGTGTTCACCGTCGTCGCCGCGTGGTCGCTCGGCCACGCCCTCCTGGCGCCGGGCAACGACCCGGCCGGCGTGAAGTTCGTGGAGTGGGTGCGCGACCACGGCGGCGGTTCGGCCGTCGACCGGATCGAAGCGTGGTGGTACACGAATCACGAACCCCGACGCGGCGGCACACCCCAGGGCGGCATCCCGAAAGCGAAGCCTCCGGTGCGCGCGGGCCGGGTCGCGGCGCCGGCAACCCCCGCGCGCGAACCCGTGCCGACGAACCTCTCGCCGATCGCGACCACACCGCTCCCGAACGAAGGCGTCTGGCAACCCACCGGCAAGCTCGTCGACGGGCAGCCGGTGATCTACCAGACCTTCCTCCGACCCGACACCGTGCACACCAGTCTCGTCACCGGCGCGGTCTGGATGAACGCGCACCGCCTGCGCGCCGTGCTGCACAACGGCCTCCAGCTCCCCGGCGGCGGGCCCTGGAGCAGCGGACCGAAGATCGAGCCGTCCGACTACCCGGTGCTCGCCGCCGCGTTCAACGGCGGCTTCCGCCTGAACGCATCGCGCGGTGGCTACTACACCGAGACCAAGGAGGTGAAGCCGCTCGTCGACGGACGCGCGTCGTTGGTCATCAAGAACGACGGAACGATCTCCGTCGGCCAGTGGGGTCGCGACTTCCACATGGCCGCCGACATCGCATCGGTTCGCCAGAACCTCGACCTCGTCGTCGACGGCGGGCACCCGGTACCGGGTCTCCTCGCCAACGATCACTCGCGATGGGGTGCGACCCTCGGCGGCAAGGTCTACGTCTGGCGCTCGGGACTGGGCGTCGACAAGGACGGCAACCTGATCTACGTCGGCGGCGAAGGCCTCGACATCACGACGCTCGCCGACGTGCTCGCACGCGCCGGGGCCGTCCGGGCCATGGAGCTCGACATCAACTCGGAATGGGTCAGCTTCTACACCTACTCCGGAACGGGCCCCACCGACATCCGCGGCAACAAGCTGCTCGGGAGCATCCAGCGGCCGGCCGACCGGTACCTGAAGGACGGCACGCGGGACTTCGTCGCCCTCATGCTCCGGTAGCAACGGGCGCCCGGCCGCTGATCGCTACTCTCGGGCCGATGGACCCCTCGGATCTCCAACTGCTCCGGATCAGGACGGCCAACGCCGCCTACACGGCGACCTTCGCGGGCACACCACTCGACGCCCGTCCGGCGCGTCACCTCGCGTTGCTCACGTGCATGGACGCGCGGCTCGACCTCTTCCGCGAGCTCGGCCTCGCGGTCGGCGACGCCCACATCATCCGCAACGCCGGTGGCCGGGCCACCGACGACGCCCTCCGTTCACTCGCGCTGTCGGCGCACAAGCTCGGCACGCGCGAGTTCGGCGTGATCCATCACACCGGATGCGCGCTGCACCACGCGAACAACGACGAGCTGCGCGAGCTCGTCCGGTCGGGATCGCGCGCCGAGTCCGTCGACGTCGACTTCCTCCCGTTCGAGGATCTCGAACAGAGCGTGAGCACCGACGTCGCGCGCGTGATCGAGGCGCGGCTGCTCCCACCAAACGGATGGATCTGGGGCGCGGTGATCGATGCACACCACGGCGAGCTCACGATGATCTGCGAACCCGCGCAACTCGGCTGAGCTTGCCGGGCGCGGCCAGCTCTAGCCGATGTGGGCGTCGAACCAGTCGAGCGTTCGCTGCCACGCGTCGCGCGCGGCGCCGGCGTCGAACACCGCCGGGCGGTCGGCGCAATGAAATCCGTGCTGGGCGTGTGGGTACCGCACGATCTCGGTGTCCACCGACGCCGGCGCGGCCGCGCTGCGCAACGCCTCGACCTGCTCCACCGGAATCCCGGTGTCACCGTCCCCGTACAGTCCGAGCCACGGAGCCTGCAGGTGCCCGGCGAGCTCGACGAGCGGCGGTAGACCGAATCGCCCCTCGGTGATCCCGCCGCCGTAGAAGGTGACCGCCGCGCCGATCGGGCCGAGCGTCGCCGCGTAGCACGCCACGGTGCCTCCCATGCAGAACCCGACGACCGCACATCGTTCGGGAGCGAAACCCGACCCTCCGAGGTGAGCAAACGACGCGCGCAGGTCCGTGGTGATCCCCGCCGCGGTGAGCGTCTGCATGACCGGCATCACGGATCCGAGATCGTCGTACGCGAACACCGGCGAGCCCTGCCGGTGGAACAACGCCGGAGCGATGGCGGTCCAGCCCGAGCGCGCGAACCGATCGCACACGTCTCCGATGTGGGTGGTGATCCCGAACGCCTCCTGGATCACCACGACGCCACCGCGGGCCTGTCCGATTGCCTCGGCCCGGGCCGTCGGCATAGAGCCGTCCGCCGTTTGCACGATGATCGTTTCGGCCACGGGAGCTCCTTCAGCCGTCGAGGGCACTGGGGTCGGCGGGCACGTCGACTGCATGTTCCCGGAGCGCGGCGAGCGGGACGATGTCCAGAGCGCGCTCGTGCGTCGACGCCAGCACGACCGGCGCGGCCACGCCGTCGCGATGCGCACGCAGCCAGTTGGCCGCCGTCACGCACCAGCGGTCGCCCGGCATCAGGCCCGGGAACCGGTACTGCGGCATCGGTGTGCCCAGGTCGTTCCCGATACCGCGCTGGTGCGCGAGGAACTCGGACGTGACCACCGCGCACACCGTGTGACTGCCGAGGTCCTCGGGGCCCGTGCTGCAACAGCCGTCCCGGTAGAAACCCGTGAGCGGATCGGTCCCACACGGCTCCAGCTCGCCACCCAACACGTTCCGATCGGTCATACGAGCAATTCCATCACTCGACGCGCCTGCGCGTCGGGCTCACCCTCGGCCGCGGTGAGGACGAGCTCGGGCACGATCGGTGGTTCGTACGGATCGTCGATCCCGGTGAACCCCGTCAACTCCCCGCGGCGGGCCTGGGCGTAGAGGCCCTTGGGATCGCGCCGCTCGCATTCCTCGAGCGGCGTATCGACGAACACTTCGAGAAACGCCAATCCCGCGGCCTCGTGGAACGCGCGTACCCGGTCGCGGCCGGCGCGATACGGGCTGATGAGCGGCACGAGCGCAACCACACCGGCGTCGGCGAACAACCGGGCCACCTCACCCGCGCGACGGACGTTCTCGTCGCGATCCTCCGCGCTGAACCCGAGATCCCCGTTGAGACCGTGACGGAGATTGTCGCCGTCGAGCAGGTACGCCGGGCGGCGAGCGGCCAGGAGCATCCGCTCCACCTCCGCGGCGATCGTCGACTTCCCCGAGCCGGACAGGCCGGTGAACCACACCGTGGCACCGCGCAGACCAAGCGCCGACCACCGCTCGTCGCGCGAAAGCATGGACTCGTGCCACACCACATTGGGCGAACGATCGGCCATCGTCGAACGTCAGCTCTGTGCCGGGCCGAGGATCATGCCGGCGCCGACCGTGGCGAACGTTGCTTCGTCGATGAGGACGAACGATCCCGTCGTACGGTTGCGGCGGTATTCGTCGAAGAACAGTGGCGCCGTGGTCCGCAGCGTCACCCGGCCGATGTCGTTGAGCTGCAACGCGTCGATGTGCTCCTCGCGGTGCAG
>Ga0209048_10000938_pt1 | contig 30803 bp, 23 predicted proteins | sample FrelakmetCRP12CR_FD_187146 | JGI IMG/M metagenome (GOLD analysis project Ga0209048, IMG submission 187146) | Freshwater lake sediment microbial communities from the University of Notre Dame, USA, for methane emissions studies - CRP12 CR (SPAdes)... | ecosystem: Environmental > Aquatic >...
GCGGCCAACACCACCAGCAGGCCCACGCGCCAGTGGCAAGAAATAGCGCCATGCATACGAGCGAACATGTACGGAGCCTAACCCTTTTCGCGGTGTGAGCAAGCCGCGAAAGGTCGGGAGTTCAAGGCTCCTACCCTCCACCAGCAAAACACTCACAACGAACCTCACAAAACCAGTATAAACACTGGCTGAAACGCATACTCGGGTCGAGCCGCAACGGCCAAAAACGCCTCCGTATGCCCCCTCCCACGGAATCGGCCTTCATGGCCCTTGAGCGGTTTTTCTACCGTATGCTACCTGCAGCAACGCGGGACTACGTAGAACAACATGGGGCTACATAAGAGGGGGATTTGTCATCATCATCTTATCGATGAGCCTTAATACGGTAGAATAAGTTCGTTGCGACGGCGGCGCCGGTGTGGATGACGGCGTTGGTGACGCCCGTCGGAGGCGCGTTCGTATAGATCACGGTCCATAGATTGGAGCCGAGGCTGGGCGAGCACTCCAAGTATTGCCACGCGTTGACGCCGCCGATCCAGGTGAGGCAGGCGTCGTCTCCGACGATGCCGAGGTCGGTGAGGGCGAGGCGGGAGGCCGCGTTGGTCGGGTTGAGGTCGGCAATATAGGACTGAAGCGTGGTGAAGCCGTTGGCGTTGGTAAGCGTCGCGACGGAGGCCACCGTGGGATCGAAGCCATAGGCGATAGCCCAGCCGTCGGGGATGCCGTTGAGCAGGAACGAAACGCCGTTCGCCGTCCACCCTGACAACTCGGCCCTGCCGTTATGTTCCACTGGATAGGTTGTAGCCCATTGGCCGGCATCTGAACAGGAATCAGCGTTGACCACCGGCGCGCGAATCTGAGATAATTCCCGGAGAAGAGGCCGCATCCTATTGTCACCGCGTTGGTCACGTTGAACGGGGTAGTTGGAGGGTGAAAACCGTGAAAATGCTCGAAAACATTAGTATTACGAGGGTTTTTACCTCAATGGCACTCCGGAGGTCGGGAGTTCAAGTCTCCTACCCTCCACCAGTCTAACGCCCGCCGCGGACATCGCAAAACCAGCATAAACAAAGGTTGACATGCACTCTCAGCCCGGCGCGGCAACGACCGAAAACGACGCCGTTGGCCACATGACCTCATACGAAGCAGTGGCCCCCACCATTATTTTACCTGCTGATGAAACATCAGCAGACGACCGTATTCCACCCGCAGCAACACGGGGCTGCATAGCAGACGTGGCCACTTAAGCCGCCTTCCCCGTTTGCGGGGATTGTCCCTATGAGAAAAAAGGCATCGATTCTCATGTTGGTTCTGACGGCCTCGTCCGTTATGGCGATGGCTGGGGACGACAGGTCAGAGCCGGCAGACCAGGCTGCTGATGCCCGGCTCCGCGCGTCGTTTTTTGAGTGTGCCAGACCGGCCATCAGCAATCTTCTGGTGGAGACTGAAAACAGGGTCGGGCGGAAAATGGTTTTTGTTGCGGCTCCGGTGAGCGAACCGGTGGCGGCGCGTTGTCTATACGATGTTGAGCGGCATGAACCCAGGATTTTCCTGCGCCCAGGGTGGCGGGATGTCGAGGTCGCGCACGAGGCCATGCATATGCGCCTGGACCTGGTTGAAGGATTCGGCATGCTCGCCTGGCGCAGGGATGTTAAGCCCACAGATGCAGTCCTTGCGGCCTTTGGCCGCGTGCAGACCTACGTCAAAGACGAAGTGGTTCATGCGCGCCTGGTAAAGATGGGACTGAAGATGGACGGTGAAGTCTTTCGTCCGACTCTATTTGATAGCGTCTACAGGAATGCCACCCGCTACATGGAAGAAGGCCGTGACCGCCCGAATGACGGAATGGCCCACCTCGACAAGTTAGGTTATGGCGTGCTCTGCAGGGTATGTTTCCTCGTGCAGGCGGAACTCCTGCTCAAGAATTACCGCGAAAAACTTTCGCCGGGTCATGGTGCGCTGGCGGCCATGTTTATCCGCACGTTCCGCGCGCAGCGGCCGGCAGAATCCGCCAGGGCGGATAAGATTCTGGAACTTTTCCGGAAGAATGATGTCCAGACACCTGCCGGTCATGACGAGATTCTCCGTGCGTGGGCCAAGATGGAGGATCTCGACAAATTCGTCGGCGTCACTTGGTACAGGAAAGATCAGGAATCGCACTATACCTTGCCATTCCCGGAATGATCAGATCAAAGGATTTCACCTGCGGCGTTTTGTTAGACTCCCGGCTTTGCTGTCGCACGAAGGGCTATAGATTATGCATCTGCCGTTGATGGACTGGCTCATAGTGGCTTTTACACTTGGCATCTGCTGCGTGCCGGCGTTGTTCTTCGGGAAGCGGGGACGCGAAAACACAGCGGAATTCTTTGCGTCCGGCCGCTCTGTCCCGTGGTGGCTGGCCGGCCTGTCGATGGTGGCGACGACGTTCAGCAGCGATACGCCCAACTGGATCATGCAGCCGGTGCGCCAGTACGGAGTGGCCAGCAACTGGCAGTGGTGGGCCTTCGTTCTGACCGGCGTATCCACGGTGTTCTTTTTTGCGCGGCGGTGGCGCCGTTCCGACGTGATGACGGACCTGGAGTTCTACGAACTGCGCTATTCCGGCAGGGCGGCCTCGGAGGAACTGCTCACAGGTAAAACCGATGGCTGGAAAACCTTCGACGACGACCTCGCCAAATACGCGGGGCAATGTGTTGCCATCAAGGTCAGGTGCGGCGCGGGCAATCGCGGCAGCGCGTGGAACGACGACAACGGGGGATATTTCGACGAAATCAGTGTGATGGCAGGCGAGCAAAAGAAGTAGCCCAAAAAATAAGACGACGCCGCAAATATTATTTCCGGAAAGAACCATGCCTTTTCCATCATGGACGATGTCATTGCCCTGGGCATTGATGCCAAGCACTCCAACGAGGACTGCATCGCGCCGTTCGAGCGGTGGATCGAGCTGTATGGCGAGCGCATCGGGCTGCTCGGCGGCATTGATCTCGACATCGTCTGCCAGAAGAAGCCGGAGCAGGTCTACGACATCGTGCTGGAACGCGGCCGCCGTTACCGCCGCATGGCCAAGGGCTATGCGCTGGGCACCGGTAATTCCATCCCGGACTATGTTCCGGTGGAGGGTTATCTGGCCATGGTCCGAGCCGCCCAACAATTGCGTGCCGAAGATGCCAGGGTGTAAATGTCAAGGATGCGTTTCAAGAAAGGATCAAGCAGCATGAAGTCAGTTCATACTGATTCATTGCTGTCTAGCGCGCGTCGAGGAATACTGCAACCACGGGCAACCAACAAAATAGGAAGAAACGAATGACCTGTCGCATGGTAGCCTGGTGCGCCGCGACCGCCATGACAGTCATGGCCGCAAAGTCAGAAGGAGCTCCGCTGAAGCTCTGGTTCGACAAGCCGGCGTCCAGATGGGAAGAGGCCGTGCCGATAGGCAACGGACGGCTGGGCGCGATGGTTTTTGGCGGAACGGCCGAAGAACGGCTGCCCTTGAACGAAAGTACCCTTTGGGGCGGCCAGCCGAACGATTACGCCAACCCCGAGGCCGGCCAACACCTGGCCGACGTTCGCCGGCTCATTTTCGCAGGCAAGATTTCTGAGGCAGAGAGGCTTGGAGGAGAAATGCTGGGCCGGCCTCCTTATCAACGGCCCTACCAGCCGTTGGGCGATCTCCGGTTGCGCTTCCCGGGACACGCGCGGGCCGAGCAGTATGTGCGGGCCCTCGACCTGGATCGGGCCATGGCCCAAACCAGCTACCGAATCGGTGACGTGGAGTTCACACGCGAAATGTTCGTATCGTTTCCCGACCAGGCCATGGTCATTCGTCTCAGCAGCAGCAAGCCCGGCCAGATGGTCTTTGCAGTGGGGCTTGATACTCCGCATCCCGGCCTACAGGCGCAGTTGATGGGCAAGGACACCCTGCGGCTGGCCGGGCGGTTGCCACCGCGTCCGGGTGCTGAGAATTGGAGTGCCGGCTGGGATGAACCCGGACTGATGTTTGAAGCCCAGGTGCGGGTATCAGTCGAAGGCGGCGTCGTCGAGGGCGGACCAGGCCAATTGAAAGTGCATGAAGCCGATGCCGCCACGCTGGTATTTTGCGCGGCGACCAGTTTCAAGAATTACCGCGACATCAGCGCCGATCCGCAGGCGCGCGTCGAGCGGTACATGGCTGCGGCTGGCGGCAAGACCTTCGCCCAGCTTCAGCAGAATCATCTGGCCGACTACCAGCCCCTGTTCCGGCGAGTGGCGCTGGATCTTGGCACGAGTTCTGCCGTAGAGCGCCCGACTGATCGGCGCATGGCCGATTTCTCCAAGGCCGGCGATCCGGCCTTGGTGGCGCTGTATTACCAGTTCGGACGCTACCTGCTGTTGGCCTCATCGCGGCCGGGCGGCCAGCCGGCCAATCTCCAGGGCCTCTGGAACCAGGACCTCTGGCCGGCGTGGAGCAGCAAATGGACCTGCAATATCAACGTGGAGATGAATTACTGGGCGGCAGAGACCGCCCATCTGCCGGAATGCCACGAACCGCTGTTCGACCTCATCGCTGATCTGCGCGTGGCTGGACAAAAGACGGCTAAAGAGTGGTACGGCTGCCGCGGTTTTGTCGTTCACCACAACACGGACCTTTGGCGGGGCACAGCCCCGGTGGACGGAGTGCAGGGCGTCTGGCCCATGGGCGGCGTCTGGTTGGTTCAACATCTTTGGGAGCATTATGCCTTCTCGGGTGACAAGGAATTCCTCAGGCAACGGGCGTACCCGGCGATGAAGGAGGCCGCTCAATTCGTGCTGGATTTCCTGGTCGAGGCACCGGCGGGAACAGCCTGCCCTGGAGCGCTGGTGACGAACCCGTCCTATTCCCCTGAAAACACCTACCAAGGGCCTAACGGCGTGGGCGGGCGCTTCACGTACGCCGCCACGCTGGATCTCCAGTTGATCGGCGACCTTTTCGACCGCTGCATCGCGGCTTCCGAAATGCTGGGCGTGGACAAGAAATTCCGCAAACAGGTGTGCGAGGCGCGGCGACGCTTGCCGCCGCTGCAAATCGGCAAGCAGGGGCAATTGCAGGAATGGATCGGCGATTGGGATCTGGAAGCCCCGGAACGGAACCACCGCCACGTATCGCACCTCTATGCGTTGATGCCCGGCCAGCGCATTACGCCCCGGGATACGCCGAAATTCGCCGCGGCCGTCCGCAAGTCGCTCGAACTGCGCGGCGATGGCGGGATGGGGTGGAGCAAGGCGTGGAAGATCGGCCTCTGGGCACGCCTGGGAGAGGGCGATCGTGCGTTATCCCTGCTGGAGGGGTTGATCAAGGGCAGCACCTTGCCCAGTATGCTGGATAATGGCCCGCCTTTCCAAATCGATGGAAACTTTGGCGGGTGTGCCGGCATCGGGGAAATGCTGTTGCAGTCGAGGGGAGCGGGAGAATCGCTGCTGGATGATACCGGCGGCAAGCTCTGCGGCGGAGCGACCGGCCATGCCGTCATCCATCTGCTCCCCGCACTTCCACAGACCTGGCCGGCAGGAAGCGCCAAAGGTCTGTGTGCGCGGGGCGGCTTCGAGGTCGATGTCGTCTGGCGGGCAGGCCGGTTGACGGCGGCGACGATTCGTTCCCGGCAGGGCGGCGCCTGCGTGGTCTGTTACCGGGATAAGGCGACAACCCTGCGCACCAAGGCCGGCCGGAGCTATAGCCTGAACGGGGAACTCGGGAAGAACTGATCAGGAGTAAAAGGAGAGATTATGCAAATAACAGTATGGCGTGCATGGGCAATAAGTATGCTGGCATGGATGGTGCCGTCGGCCTATGCCAGGCAGGCGGACCTGGACAGCAGCGCAACGCAGCAGGTGTCCGTCATCAAGGACTATGGATTAAAACCTTACGTCCATGTATCCAAGGATTTGCCGCATGCCGAGACGAACACCTGGAAGCTCGTGTGCACGCTGCCGTACAACTGCCAGTTTCAGCCCTGGATAAAATTGGAGAGCCCGCCGGGCCAAACGATCAAGTTCAACTCCAGCAATCCGCTGGTTCAATATCTTACGAGAACGGAAGACTATACAACACAGGAAGGCGATCAAACCTGCGAAGCAAAGCATTGGATCAGCGGGGAAGGCGCCATTTATACCATTCCGGCGGGCGTAACCGTGCAAGCGGTGCAGTATCGTGAAACGGGGTACAACACCACGTTGGCCGGTTCGTTTGAGTGCAACGATAACGACTACAACATTCTCTGGCAGAAAGCGGCCCGGACCGCTTATCTCTGCATGCGGGAATGGTTTTTTGACTGCCCTGACCGTGAAAGAGTCGGCTTCTGGGGCGATGGCACGCCGGAGTTAAACCAGTGCTTTTATGTGTTCGATGCCCAGGCTCATCGGTTGGCCAAAAACCTGGTGCTGCGGAAACTGGAGCCCGGGTTTTATCCCGGCCAGCACCTCGAGTTCCTCGGCAAGTATGGCCTGTGGTTCTATTATCTGCAGACCGGCGATCTGGAATCCATCCGCGCGGTCTATGATCAGACCAAAACTTTTCTCCTGGAGACCTATACCTCCGGCAACCCGCGCACCTGGTTCGATTGGGGGAAAGAAGTCAAGGACACGGCCGTTACCGAGGCCTGTTTTCTTTATATTGACCTGCAAACGCTGAAGAAAATGGCGTTGGCAACCGGTCATACCGCGGATGTCGCGGGCATTGATGCCAGGCTCGACAGCATAAAAAGCACCTTTGACAGCACGTACTGGAAGGGCGGCTACTACCAATCTTCCCAGGTGACCACTCCGGACGACAGGGCCAATGCCATGGCGGTCAATGCCGGACTGGCGGACGGCTCCAAGTGGGACGCGATCTTCAACAATGTTTTGACGAAGAAAACGTATTCGAGTTGTTTTTTCGACCGCTGGGTGTTTGAAGCTCTCTGCACCATGGGCAAGCAGGACTACGCCTTGCTACGCATGTACGAGCGCTACAAGACCATGATTCCATGCAGCTTTACCACCCTGTGGGAACACTATGATCGGTGGTGGGCCTCGCGCATCGACGCCTTCGATGAAGGCTCATCGTTGAATCATGGATGGAATCCTCCGGCCATTGTGCTTTCTCAAACTATCGCCGGGGTTTCTCCGGAAGAGCCTGGCTGGGTCAAATATCATGTCCTGCCCAAGGAAGCCTTTCTGACCGCCATCAAGGTGGTTGTGCCATCCATCAAGGGCAATATAACGGTCGATATGAAAAAGACCGCGTCCCAATACTCGATGAGCCTGACCTCGCCCGCCGGCACGACCGCCATCGTCGGCATCCCCAGAGGTTCGTTCACGACCTTGAACTCCATCAAGGTGAATGACGTCACCATCTGGGACGGCGCCTTCCGTGGCGGAGTCAACGGTATTACCTGGCACGGCGAGGAGGCCGGTTATGTCAAATTCAACGTGGCGCCCGGCACATGGAACTTTGCCGGCTTGGGCATAGTACCGATCGCCTCGCCCGCGCCCAAACCGTTGCCGCCGCCAGCTTCGAAGGACATGGCGCTCGACAAGAAATCATGGACCGCTTCGGCCTCCGTAGCCGACGGCACGTTCCCTTTCAGCGGGGGCAAAATTCCGGTCGACATCTCGGCCGCCAATGCGCTCGATGGCGATCATTGGACCGGGTGGCGCGATCTGACTAAAACCCAATACCCCGGGCAATGGTTCCAGGTCGATATGCAGCAGGCGCAGACCTTCGATAAAATAGTGCTCGATAATACCTGGGCGCTGTGGGATTCGCCGGACAAATATGCCGTGTCGGTGTCCCAGGACGGCACGCACTGGAGCGAACCTATCGCCACCGGCGCCGGACAATTGGGAATGACCACCATTACCTTTCCGGTTCAGACCGCGCGTTATCTAAGGATCATGCAGACCGGAACGAATGCCACCTATCATTGGTCCATTTACGAGCTGGATGTGGTCCGGCGCAACCAGTGAGGACACCATGAAAACCATGATGCTCAGCATGCTCCTCGGCGGCGCCATACTGGCGCCGGCTCTGGCCACTGCGGCGGCCACCGACGCGGCCGGGAACCCGCCCAATTGGGGGCAGCGCAAAGGGGTCACCTTCAAGACGCTCCAGCGAGATTTTAATAATCCCGATATGATCTATGCGCCGTTCATCTTCTGGTTCTGGGATGAACCGTTGCACGCCGGGAAAATGGCGGAAATGGCGCGAGTGCTGGGCGCGCAGGGTTTCAATCCCGGTTATGCCCATGCCCGCAACTCGATGGTCGGGACGCCCGACCTGCCCGACGATCAATGGCTGGGCGAGTCATGGTTCAGCGCCTTGGCGGCGGCGCTGAAGGAGGCCGAACAGCAGAAGCGTTACCTGGGTTTCTGTGATGAGTACTGGTGGCCCAGTTTTCAGGCGCATGGCCGGGTGCTGAAGCAGCATCCGGAACTGAAAGCGGAGTCCCTGAAGTGGCAGATCATCGATGCGGCTGGCGGAACCGAGGTGCAGGTGCCCGCCTGCTTCTGCGCCATGGCGGCCTTGTTGGACAAGCCTGGAACGAATGACGAAGCGGCGATTCGCAGCACGACGTTACAAGTGATCGGCGCCGGCGCCGCCTTTTCCTGGCCAGCGCCGCCGGACGGGCGGTGGCGGGTTTATGTATTCAACAAGTATTTTCAGAGCGGCGTGGATGGTGGCAAGGTGAATTGCATCGATGGCCGGCTCGCCCCGGCCTTTATTAAGATCGCCCTCGAGCCGTATGCCCAACGCCTGGGCGGCAAACTGGGGAAATCAATCCCCGGCGTCTTCCGCGATCATGAAGGTGATTATGGCCGGAAACTCGCCTGGTCCGACACGCTGGATAGCCGTTTCAAGGAGCGGCACGGGCGCGACATCCGTCTCGTGCTGCCCTTGCTGGTGAACCAGGATGTCGAAGGGCTTTATGCGAAGGCCCGCTGGGCATGGTTCGAGCTGGTGTCCGACTTGTACGCGGCGAACTTTCAAGCCGTCACGGACTGGGTTGAGCAACGCGGCATGTACACCACCGCGCACGTCTGGGAGGAAAACATCCCCCTGCAAGTCAGCGCCGTGGGCGACCATATGAAGCTGCTGCGGGCGCTGACCATGCCGGGCCAGGATTGCCTCGGGCAGAAGGCCGTGCAGGTTCATGACTTCAAGGAAATTGAATCCGTGGCTGAATTTCAGAACACCCGCGCCATGACCGAGCTCATGGGCGCGGGGGCTTTTGGCGCGGCGGGCAATGGCGCGGGCAAGGAAAAACCGTGGAGCAACTTCACCCCCGTCTTTCTCAAGCAGGCCGTCAATGCCGTCACGGCCTGGGGGATCAGCCATATTATCCCCCATGGAGTTTTCACGACCCGCCAATTGACCGGCAATCCCTGGCCGCCTGACTGGTATGCGGAGAACCCGATGTTTCCGTATATGCATCTCTGGACCGATTTCGCGCGACGGGCCAGTTACGTGAACTCCATGGGGTGCGCGGTGCCCGATGTGCTGCTGTATAACCCCCTGGAATCAGCGTGGATCAATACCCCCGCCACCCTGTTGGATGAGCACGTGTGGGATATTCTCGAAGGGCGGCATGACGGGAGTCGCGTCCATGTGATCAACAAAGTGTATGCCGATGCGATCAATGAGCTGACCGACGCGCGGGTCGAGTTTCTGGTCGGCGACCGGTTTTATCTGAAGCAGATGGAGGTGCAGCCCGGCCGGCTGGTCCGGGGCGCGTTTTCGTTCCGGACGCTGGTGCTGCCGTCCCTGGACATCCTGACGCTGGAGACCGCCCGGAAGATGGTGGCCTTTGCCAGCGCCGGCGGCCGGGTCTATGCGCTGGGCGACCTGCCCGGCGCTTCGGCCGATAACGGCATAAACGATCCGAACATGAAAGAACTCATGGACGCGCTGAAGGCCGCGCCGGGCTTTTCAACCTGCCCGGCGGGGTTGAAGTTCGCGCTGGATCTGGCGCCGCCAGGCTTGGAAAGCCCGGTCAAGTTCACCGCCGGCGGTTTCAAGATGCTCCAGCACCGGCGGCGCATTGCCGGGAAAGACTTCTTCTGGCTGGTGAACAATGCCGAACAGCCACAGGACTGTGAAGTCCTGATCACCGGCGTGCACGGCGCGGCTGCCATCTGGGATTGCGAGACCGGCGCCATCAGGCCGGTCACGTCGGTGGACGTCGCGGATGGCAGCCAGCTCACGCTCCGCTTCAAACCGCTGGAAGCGTACTGGCTGGTGTTCGATCCCAAGCTACCCGCCAGGATTATTTCGAAGAAACTGGAGCTGAAAGACGTTCTTGTTTTGACCGGCCCATGGAAAGTCAGCTTCGATGCCAAGGTCCAGCCGACGATGGAATTTCCGTCCATACCGCCGGCTGAATTTACGGCCGGCGTGGAAAAACCCCTCGAGGATTGGAAGGGATGGACCGCGGAAAAATTCAGCGGGCTCATGGACTACACGAAAACCATCACCGTGGACCAGGTTGAGAAGCCGACGTTTCTGGACCTGGGCCAGGTGTGCTATGCGGCCGAAGTGTGGGTGAACCGCAAGCCGGTTGGCGCCAGGCTCTGGGGCCCGTACGTCTTCGATGTCAGCCCGGCCCTCCGTGCCGGGAAGAACGAGGTCCGCGTGCGCGTGGCCAACCTCATTAATAACAGCTACGGCGATATCCAGGCATCCGGTCTGTTCGGTCCGGTGACCTTGCGCACCGGGGTCTGGAGCGCTGTTAAGTAGAGGGGCTGATGAGCACCATCCTGATCTAAGAAACTTTGCTGCAATGACTTGCGATTGTTGCAACTCACCGTGATGGCTTCACCTGTTGGGTGAAGACTTGTAAGTGCTCGAAGCCGGCCAGCTGCTCTTTCTAGGGTTAAAGCCCCCCTCACGATGGACGGTTGTCCACCACGCGCAGGTTTTTGGCGCCACAGCTCTGGTGGAGGGTGGAGTATTCCAGGAACACGATCCTGGGCGTGAGGCCGAACGCCTGTTCGATCCGCTGGGTCAAGGCCTGCCGGATCTGTTCCACCTGGCGCACCTCGTCGAGTCCGCCGAAGTCTTCGGCGAAGGCCACCTGGATCTCCAGCGCATCTTCTTCCGCCACGCGCGAGAGCACCACGCGCACTTGGGGCGCCAGCCCGCCGCTGGCGCGTACCATCTCCTGGAGTTGCGTGGGGAACAGTTTGCGGCCGCGGATGCTGATGAGATCGTCGGTCCGCCGCGCGACGCGGCTCATGCGCGCGAGCGTCCGCCCGCAGGCGCAGGGCGCCGGGTTGAGGGCCGCGACGTCGCCAGTGCGGTATCGAACGAGCGGGAAGCCCTCCTTGGTGATGGTGGTGAACACCAGTTCGCCGGCCGCGCCCGCCGCCGCCGGGGCCAGGGTCAGAGGATTGATGACTTCGACGATGAAATGATCCTCGTTGACGTGCAGGCCGTTCCGGTGGACGCATTCGCCGGAGATGCCGGGACCGATGATTTCGGTGAGGCCATAGGAGTCGTAGGCGGTGAGATGCAACCGTTCCTCGATGTGCCGGCGCAGCTCCTCGCTCCACGGTTCCGCGCCGAAGATGCCGATTTTCAACGGCCAGTCCCCGGGTTGCTGCGGCAACGCCGCACGCGCCGCCGCCAGGGCCAACGCATGGCTGGGCATGGTGACCAGCACCGAAGTCTTGTAGTCGCGCATGATCAGGATCTGCTCCGTCGCGTTGGTATGGGACGAGGCCGGGATGACGGCAGCGCCGAGGCGTTCGGCCCCGTAATGGAAACCGAGGCCCCCGGTGAACAGGCTGTATTGGAAGGCGATTTGCACCACATCGTGTTCGGTCACCCCGGCCGCGGACAGGGTGCGAGCGACGACCTCGGACCAATGCTGAAGGTCGTTGCGCGTATAGCCCACCACGATCGGCTGGCCCGTCGTGCCCGAGGAGGCGTGCAGGCGGACGATGTCGCGCAGCGGCACGGCGAACATGCCGTAGGGATAACTGCGCCGCAGGTCCTCCTTGGTGGTGAAGGGCAGGCGCTGCAGGTCGTCTAGCGACCGGACCTTTTCAAGGTCCACGCCTTCGCGGTCGAAGGTTTCGTGGTAGAAGGCGACGTGGCGGTAAACGCGGTTGAGCGTGGTTTGCAAACGCTCGATCTGGAGCTGCGCCAGGTCGCTCCGGGTCATGGTCTCGTATTCGCGGTTGTATATCATCGGTCACCTCGTCTGTCGTTGGGTCTCCGCACCGGGCAACGTGCGCTCGCCGATGCTCTGGTAGTCCTTGCCCAGGTAGGCCCGCTGCACGTCGTTGTTGTTCAACAGGTCCCGGGCCGCGCCTTCCATTAAAATAGCGCCGGTTTCCATCACGTACCCCCGGTCGGCGATGGCGAGGGCGGCCCGGGCATTCTGCTCGACCAGCAGGATCGTCACGCCGGCAGCGTGCAGTCCGGCGAGGGTCTTGAAAATGTCCTTCACCACCAGCGGCGCCAGGCCCATGGACGGTTCATCCAGCATGAGCAGCCGCGGCTGGGCCATGCGGGCGCGGCCGATGGCCACCATCTGCTGTTCGCCGCCCGAGAGCGTGCCCGCGTATTGCCGGCGCCGTTCGCGGAGCACCGGAAAAAGGCGGTATACTCCTTCCAGAGTATCCCGGACGCCGGTGCGGTCGCGGGCCAGACGGGTATAGGCGCCGAGCAGCAGGTTTTCCTCGACGCTCATGACGGCAAACACCTGCCGGCCCTCGGGCACCAGGGCGCAGCCGTGGCCGACGATGCTGTGCGCCGCGACGCGCGTCAGATCCGTGCCGTCGAACTCGATCTCGCCGCCCTGGGCCGGCACGAGGCCGGCAACGGTGTGCAGCAGGGTCGTCTTGCCGGCGCCGTTCGCGCCGATGATCGTGACCAGCTCGCCCGCCCGGACGTGCAGGGAGACGCCCCGCAGCACGCGCAGCTTGCCGTAGCCGGCCTGGAGATTGCGGATCCTAAGCATGGTCGTCCCCCAGGTAAACGCGGATCACCTCGGGATGGCGCTGAATTTCGGCCGGCCGCCCCTCGGCGATTTTTTCGCCGAAGGAGAGCACGACGATCTCGTCGGAAATATCCATCACCAGCGACATGTCGTGCTCGACGAGGAGGATCGTGATGTTCAACGCCCGGATTTTCCGGATCAGGTCGCCCAGCCGGCCGGTTTCGTGGCGGTTCAGGCCGGCCGCGGGTTCGTCGAGCAACAGCAGTTGGGGTTCGAGCGCCAGCGCGCGCGCGATTTCCACCGCCCGCTGCTGGCCGAACGCCAGCGCGCCCGCCGGACGGTCGGCCAGGCCGGCGATGTCCAGCAGGTCCAGCAGCTCCCCGGCGCGGGCGCGGATGCGCGCCTCCTCGCGGCGGGTGTGGGGCGCGCGGAACATGCCGGCCAGCATGCCGGCGCGGGAGCGGACATGGCCGCCGACCATGACATTTTCCAGCACGTTCATGTTGCCGAAGAGTTTGACGTTCTGGAAGGTACGGGCCAGGCCGGCCCCGGCGACGCGATGCGCCGGCCAGTTGCTGATGGAGCGGCCGCCGAAGATGACCTCGCCGCCATCGGCGGGCAATGCGCCGGCGATCAGGTTGAACAGCGTGGTTTTACCGGCGCCATTGGGACCGATCACGGCCTTGATGTGCTGGCGCTGGACATCGAAGCAGATGTCTTTGACCGCGTGCAATCCGCCGAACCGGCGGTTGAGCTGGCGGACTTGGAGCAGCGGCGTGGTCATGTGCGCCGCCTTCCGCGTACCCACGCCCGCAAACGATCGAACGTGGCCCGCGCCCGTAACCCCTGCGGCGCGAAGAGCATCATGCCGACCAGGCAGCCGCCGAAGACGGCATCGTCATAGATGCCGAAATACCCGCGCAACGAAAGGAAATTGAGGAGAGCGCTGGCCCCGATGGTACCCCAGAGGTTGGCCATGCCGCCCACGGCCACAATGGCCACGTAGCGCACCGATTTCATGATCCCGGCTTCGCTGGGGCCGATACCGCCGGTGTAGTGCGTCAGCAGGGCGCCGGCGGCGGCGGCCAGGATGGCGCTGAAGACGAAGAGCCGCAGCTTAAAAGCGGCGGTGTTGATGCCCAGCGCCTGGGCGGCGGCCTCATTGCCGTGGATCGCTGCCAGGGCGCGGCCGGCGCGGGAGTGCATCAGGTTGAGCACGAGCAGGGCGCCGAGGATGACCAGGCCCCAGGCGGCGTAATAATTCGCGATGCGGCCGGCGGCGCCGCCCGCAATCTTCACGCCCGGCGCCAGGACGAAGGCAGGAACATCGGAGAGTCCGTCGGCGGCGCCCAGGGCGGGCGTACCGAGCACCACGCGGTACACGATCAGCCCGAAACCGAGCGTGGCCATGGCCAGGTAATGCCCCTTGAGCCGGAGCACCGGGATGCCGATGAGGACGGCGACGCCAGCCGCCAGCGCCAGGGCGCACAGAAACGCCAGCCCCGGGTGCAGCGTGGTCAGTGCGGCGCCATAGAGATCGCGGCCGGAAACAGCCAGGCCGGTGCGGAGCAGCAGGGCCGCGACGGGCTGTTGGGCGTGGGGCGCCAGATTGAAGGTGGTCAGGAAGGCCGTCGTGTAGCCGCCGATGGCGAAGAACCCCGCATGACCGAGGGAGATCTGGCCGGCATAGCCCATGAGGATGCACAGTCCCACCACGACCAGCGTGTAGTACGCGGTCATCGTGAGCTGGGTGAGATAATACGACGTGCCGGTGGCTGCCGTCGCCAGTTGCAGACCGACGACCAGCGCGGACAGGATCAACAACGGTGTGTAGCGGCCCGGCATCAAAACTCCTTCAAGGCGCCGGCCGCCCGCGCGGTGAACAAACCCGTGGGGCGCACGGCCAGGGCGATCAGCAGGAGGCTGATGGCGATGACGTCCTTGTAAGCCACCGGCAGGATGCTGACCGCCAAGGCCTCGGTCACGCCCAGCAGCAGGCCCGCCACGGCCGCGCCGGTGCTGTTGCCCAGACCACCGAGGATCGCGACGGTGAAGCCCTTGATGGCCAGCGATGTGCCGGAGTCATATTGGGTCTGAGTCATGGGCGAGACGACGCAGCCGGCCAGGGCGCCGATGGCGGCGCTCAGCATGAAGGCGATCGTCACCATCGCCTGCGCGTTTATGCCGCACAAAGTCGCCGCAGTGGGGTTGGCGGCGCAGGCGCGCATGGCGCGTCCCACGCGGGTACGGGCGAAAAAGAGGCTGAGCACCAGGACGATGACGGCAGCCGTGCCGAGGACCCACAACACCTGGGGCGACAGGTAGGCCCCGAGGATGCGGATCGAGGAAATTTCATTGCCGGTGAAGTGCGGCAGGGCGCGCACCTGTTCGCCCCAGATCATCAAAGCCGCTTCCCGGATCAGGATCGACAGCCCGATGGTGATGACGATCATGCGTAGCACGGAAGGCGCCTGCAGCCAGCGGAAGAAGCAGAAATGGAGCAGGGCGCCGATGAGCGCGGTCGCCGCCACGGCGCAGATCACGGCCAGGAGCAGGGGCATGAAGGGCAGGCAGGAGATGGCGAGCATGCCGCCCAGCATCACAAATTCGCCCTGCGCAAAATTGATGATGCCGGTGGCGTTGTAAATGATGTTGAACCCGATGGCCACGATCGCATAGACCGAGCCGATGGTGATACCGGACAGTAGGTATTGTACGAGCAGTTCGGAAGTCATACGGTGGACAACGTCCCTCGGCCCGGAATGATCCGGACCACGTCCGCCCGCCGGGTCGCGGGCAGACGGGCCACGCGGGTTCAGTCGTTCAGCACGGTAAACTTGCCGTCCTTGACCGTCAGCATTTCGAACGCGCCGATGTCGAGACCGTTGTGATCGGTCGCGGAGAAGTTGAAGACGCCGGCCGTGCCGATCAGACCCTTGAGGCCCTCGACGGCGGCGGGCAGCTTGGCGCGATCCGTACCCGCGGTTTCCATGGCCTTCGCGAGGATGAGGAGCGCGTCGTAGGCGTGGCCGCCGAAGGTGCTGGCCTCCTCCTGGAAGCGGGCCTGGTATTCCCGGGCATACTTCTGGAGGACCGCTTTCTGCGGATGCGCGCCCGGCAGCACATCGGCCACGAGCAGGCGGCCGGCGGGGAAGATGATGCCCTCGGCGGCGGCGCCGGCGGCTTTGACATAGCGGATGTTGCCGAAGCCGTGGCTCTGGAACAGGGGGATGGTCAGCCCGAGCTGGCGCATGTTCTTGGCCAGGATGGACTGGGCCGGCTCGATGGACCAGTTGACCACCGCCTGCACGTCCGCGGCTTTGATCTTGGTCACGACGCTCGACAGGTCCGTGGCTTCCTTTTCGTAGACGTCGCTGACGGCGATGGCGATGCCGAATTCCGGGGCAATTTTCTCCAGTTGCTCCTTGCCAGCCTTGCCGAAGCCGGTGTTGCTGGATGTCACGGCGATCTTGGCGATCTTCATCTTCTGCATCTGCTGGAAAATTCTGCGCACCGCGTCGCTGTCCTTTTGCGGCGTCTTGAACACCTGGTGCGCGAGCGGATTGACGATGGACTCGGCGGCGGCGCAGGAGATCAGCAGCGTGCCGGCCTCCTCGCAGATGTTCTTGATCTTCATCGTTTCCCCGCTGGTGCTGGGGCCGATGATGGCGAACACTTTCTCCTCTTCGATCAATTGCTTGGCGAACGAAACGGCCTTTTCGGGATTGCCGCCCGAATCCTTGACGATCAGTTTTATTTTATGCCCCTGGAGGCCGCCCGTGGCGTTGAGCGTCTCGACCAGCATCTCTGCGGTGCGCGCCTCGGGGGCGCCGAGATTGGCCGCCGGACCGGTGACGGCAAAGATCGCGCCGATCTTCACCGGTGTTTGATCCTCGGCCATCGCGGTGCTCGCCCGGACAATGCCCATCGCCAGCGCCGTCAGTCTTATCACCCTGTTAATCCTCATGGTGGTTCCTTTCACTGGAAGTTTCCATATCATGCGTCCTCTGCAGGTACCGGTGCCGCAGTCGGCGTTCCAACCGGTGTGAATGAGACCACAAAACCGCCGGAGATTCAAGGCAAACCGGCCGGCCGCGGTGGTTCCGTGCGCCGGTGCCGGGCCGCCTTCGAACGGAAAGCAGCCATTTCCATGGTTCAACAGCGAAACCAATTTCGTACGCCGGGATTGCGCATGGCGAGTCGTTGTTTGCGGAATGGATGAAATTATTATAACTTATAACCACGCGACAGGGTTAGAGGGCTCAACCGTGCGTCAGCGAAGGTGTCAGCCAGGCGGCCGGTCGCGGGCGGAAGGCGGCCCGCGGCCGGGGCGATTTGGCGGCTGGGCGTGGGTGCAGATAATGGGGGCGATTATGGCGCTGGGCATCGGGCAGGCATCCTGTTCCGGCGAGCGGGACGGAAAAAACGCGGAAGACGCCTGGACGCGCCAACGGCGTGACATGGTGGAAGTTCTCCGGCGGTATCAGGTGCGCGATGAGCGCATCCTCCAGGCCATGGGCAAGATCCGCCGCCACATGTTCATCCCCGTATCCTTCCGCCGCCACGACGAGGCCTATGGGGATCATCCCTGTCCCATCGGCTATGGGCAGACCATCTCCCAGCCGTACATCGTGGCCTACATGACGGAGAAACTGGCGCTGCAGCCGGGCGCGACCGTGCTGGAGGTCGGCACCGGCTCCGGCTACCAGGCAGCGGTGCTGGCGGAGCTGGGCGCGCGCGTGTACTCCATCGAAATCATTCCCGAGCTGGCGCAACACGCGCGCGCGGTCCTGGCCCAGGAAGGGTATGCCGCGGCGGTGCAGGTGCTGACGGGCGACGGCTATCGGGGCTGGCCCGAACACGCCCCCTACGATGCCATCATCGTCACCTGCGCGCCGGCCGATGTGCCCGCGGCGCTGGTGGCGCAACTGAAGGAGGGCGGGCGCTTCATCCTGCCCGTGGGCGCTTGGCTGTCGCAGCGGCTGGTCATCTTGCGAAAAGTCCAGGGCCGCATCGAACAGGTGAACGACCTGCCGGTTCAATTTGTGCCCATGGTCAAGGGGCCGTGACGTCTCCGGGAACGACCGGGGCGGGCGGCGTCAGCCCCAGTTTACGGCAGCCTCTATTTCATTGGTCGAATCCGCACCTCGACCTCCGGCATGTCCTTGAGCAGGTCTTTGAGCTTGGCCGGGTCGGTGTCCCCGTAATGGTAGGGATACAGGATGCGCGGTTTGAACGCCCGGGCCGCATCGGCGACCATGGCCGGCGTCATGGTATAGGGCAGGTTCATTGGCAGAAACGCCACGGCGATTCCCCGCAGCGCCTTCATCTCCAGGACGTTCTCCGTGTCACCCGCCACGTAGACGCGCTGGTCGCCGAACGTCAGGATGTACCCGTTGCCGGCGCCCTTGGGATGAAAGGGCTGCCCGTCGCCGCGCTGGTGGACGAGGTTGTACGCGGGCACCGCCTCGATGCGCAGGCCCTGCACCGTCTGCCGGTCTCCGTTCTTCATCACAAGGCCACCCTTTACCTTGTCGACGCACCGGGCGGTGAGCACGACGGTCGTATTCGTGGTCCGGAGCAACCGGATGGCCTCCGGATCCAGATGATCGGCATGCTCATGGGTGATCAGCAGCACGTCGGCTTTGGGCAGCTTGGCGTAGTCGGTCAGCTTGCCGTAGGGATCGACGTGAATCACCTTGCCGTTAAAGGTAAACATCAACGAGCCATGGCCGATGAAGGTCATCTGCAGATCGCCCGCCGCGGTGGCGAGGACATCGGTCGGCGGTTGCGCCTGGCACGCTGCGCAACACATCATGCCCACCAGCGCCAGCCAGATATCTATTCTCACAAGCACCTCCTGGTTATTACCGGCGGGAATACTATACCGGCGCCGGCCGGAGCGCAACTGGGTCGCGTGGATCAGGTCAGCCTTCCTGCTCCTCTTTCGGAACGGAACACGTAAACGTTCCGGGTACTGCTCCTGTGGCTCCCCCCTCTTTCGTGTTCTTCGCGATGCTGATTGAATCCTTGATCTTCCGCGGTTCGCGTCCGGCAGAATGCCGGACGCAGCGGGCCCTGTAGTGAAGCGCAGCGCATACTACAGGGCGGGCAGGAAGCCCGCGCTTCCCGCAGAGGAACAGCGCGAACGCGCTGGATAGTGCTCGACAAAGGGTTTGTCGGACTTAAGTTACTACTCAGCTTGGAGGCGGGGACAGGGCGTGGATCGCATGGCCCCAGCACGGGCGTGGAGGAGGCCGGAATGACAACGGAACACCAGCAGCGGACGGAAATTCTGAATGAAGAGCACTTGCGGCTGCTGAGCCTTTTCTATTATGTGCGGGCCGGCACCACCGCGGTTTTTTCGTGCATCCCCATCATTCATGTGGTCATCGGGATCTTCCTGATCATCATGTCGCGCCATCTCCCCACGAAACCGAATGAGCCGTCGCCAGCCATCATCGGCTGGCTGTTCGCGGGCATCGGCCTCGTCATCATCACGGTAGGTTGGCTGCTGGCGGTGCTGCAGTACCTGGCCGGCCGTTACATCGCCCGGCGGCAGCACCGCACTTTCTGTTTGATCGTCGCCGGGTTGAATTGCCTGGCGTTGCCCTACGGCACGCTGGCGGGCGTGATGACGTTTATCGTGCTGGGGCGCGACAGCGTGCAGGCGCTGTTTGCGAACGGCCAGCCCACCGTGCCGGATCTGTCAGCTTCCGCTCCGCTCCGTTGAGGGCGGCCGCTTCTTGCCGGGCAACAGCCAGTCATACCAATGGCGGGGCCGCCGCTGCTGTTGCAGGAGCCACTCGAAGAACTTCGGGTCGGCATAGGTCCGCGTCCAGGCATCGTGCGCGGCGTCGTCGTACAGCGTGAACCGCACGTGACCCCCGGCGGCGCGCAGCGCATCCACCAGCGCCTGCGACTGCGCGGGCGGGACGGTGGTGTCCTGCGCGCCGTGAAAGGCCCAGACGGGCAGGTCCTTCAGCCGCGGGGCGGTCCGCGGATCGCCACCGCCGCAGATCGGCGCGATGGCGGCCAGACGGTCCGGCTGCTGCGCGGCCAGCGCCCACGTGCCGAAGCCGCCCATGCTCAGCCCCGTCACATAGATGCGGTTTTTATCCACCGCGTATTTCCCGACCACCTCGTCCAACAGGGCGCTCAACACCTCCGGAGTCCACCACTGGTTCGCGGGGCATTGCGGCGAGACGAGGATGAACGGGAACTGCTGTCCGGCGGCCACCAGCTTCGGGGGTCCGTGTTTCTTCACCAGTTCCAGATCGCTGCCGCGCTCGCCCGCGCCGTGTAGGAACAGGACCAGCGGCCAGCGCTGGCGCCGTCCCTGGCCGTACGTCTCCGGCAGGTAGAGCAGGTAGTGGCCGCTGACCATGCGGCGGACCGGCCGCTCGAATGACTGGGCGGTTTGCAGGTCGGCCGGCAGCGCAGCGGTGGCCAGCAGCGCCGTGGTCGCCAGCCACTGAGCACGGAAACGATTTGTTTTCATCAGCGTGTCTCCTGGTTAGACCCGGCCGCGGCGGGATCGCGTCTTGGTCCGAGTCGCGAGCGGTCCGGCGGGCAGCTTTTTCCGTGCGATGAACGTCACCGCCGCGGCGGAGTACGGTTGCACGCAATGGAATTTGCGGCGCAGCAGCGCGGCCATGGGCAAGGCCTCGACGGCCGCGCCGGTTTGGGCCAGCGACGCCGCGAGCTGACCGATGCTGAGCCGGTTCCGGTGATACAACTCCACCGGCCGGATTTCGTGGCGCGGGATGTCCGCAGCGTTGAAACAATGCAGCCACGCCTCGTACCGCACGAGGCGCATGATTTCCTGCAGCGCCCGTTCCAGCGCCTCCGGCGAGAGATGCCCCAGCAGGTCATGGAGAAAGATGTAATCGAACGCGTTGTCCGGCAGGCCCGAGTTCAGCACGCTGGCGTCGAAGAAATTCACGCCGGGGTGAGCGTCGCGGGCGTTGGCGATGTTCTTCCAGCAAATATCGAAGCCGGCATACGTCAGGTGTGCGGCCAGCCCGCCAGCCTGGAAGGCCTGGTACTCGTTGCCGGAGCCGCACGCGATCTCGAGTACGACGAGGGGGTCAGCGTGCAAGCCGGCCAACTGCGTGGCCCACAACTGCGCGAAGGTGTTCAGCGCCGGCTCGAAGAGGACCTCCTCGGGCTGGTCGGGCGTGCGGAACAGCAGCGCATCGGTCACATAGTCGGGCAGGGGACACGCGTCAGTCTGCAGCCAGGCAAAGGTTTGCCGTACGACCGCGGGCACGCCCGGGCCAGGCCGGCTGCTCTGCAGTTTGTCGAGCAAAGCCATGCGCCCCGCGCCGGCCTGCACCTGCTCGCCCAGCCAGGACATGACGACGCCAAACCGCATTTCCTCGTGGAGCAAGGCGGTAAAGCGGCGCGGCCACAGCGTGTCAATCAGCAGTGCGCGCGTGAGGATGCTGCACGCGTTGATGCGCTGGTCCTCGGCCCCGGCGGAAAGATACACGGCCAGATGCTCGGCGGGGAAACAATCCCAGGACGCCTTCAGCCGCGCGTTTTCCAAGGCTATAGCCGTTGCATCCATCGCCGTAGGTTTGCCGCATGACGCCAGGAGCCGTTATCCGTCCGGACGTGTCGCCCGCGATATACAACCAACGGTTCGCAGAGCCAAGGAAAGAAAGACGCCAAACCCGGCTCGCCGGCACGGCTCACGAGGACGTTCGCCCTCCAAAGATGATTCCATCGGATTGGCGGGTGTTGCCACGCAACGTGGCGCGAGCCGGTTCTCCCCGGAACGTGCTTGCCGCGGCAGAGCGTCCTCGCGAAGCCGGGTCAACGTTCCGGTGCCGCCCGGAGACCGGTTTGACTTTGCGCCCGGCCGGGCGTTTACTCTGACGAGACGCAAGCCTTGGGGAGCAGGCCGTCCCCGCCCTTTCGCTCGTGGAGCGGCCTCTTCTTCCAGGCCAGGCCATGCCTTGAGCAGGAGGGGATTATGCAAGCCATTCGTGTTCGTCAATTCGGTCCGCCGGAAGTCATGCAACTCGAGGACATTCCCGATTCCCAACCGGGGCCGGGCCAGGTGCTGGTCCGGATCCAAGCCGCCGGGGTGAATCCCGTGGACACGTACCTCCGCGCCGGCCTGTACCGGCCCGATCTGCCGCTGCCGTACACGCCCGGCATTGACGGCGCCGGCACGATCGAAGCGCTGGGCGCAGACATCCATGCGCTGCGTCCGGGGCAGCGCGTCTACCTGACGTGGTCCATCACCGGCACCTATGCCGAGAAAACGCTGTGCGCTTCCGCACACGTCTTTCCGCTGCCGGCGCAGACCTCCTTCGCCCAGGGCGCCGCCCTCGGGGTGCCCTACGGCACGGCTTATTGCGCGTTGTTCCAGCGCGCGCGCGCCTTGCCGGGCGAGACGGTGCTGGTGCACGGCGCCAGCGGCGGCGTGGGACTGGCGGCGGTGCAGATGGCCCGCGCCGCGGGGCTGCGGGTCATGGGGACGGCCGGCTCCGAGGCCGGGCTGGCGCTGGTGCGCCGGGAGGGCGCGCAGGAGGCTTTCAACCACAAGGATCCCGACTACCGCGGCCGCCTCCTGGAGCTGACCGGCGGCCGGGGCGTGGATGTGATTCTCGAGATGCTGGCCAACGTCAACCTGGGCCATGATCTGTCCCTGCTGGCCAAGCGCGGGCGCGTGGTGATTATTGGCAGCCGCGGCCGGGTCGAGCTGGATCCACGCGAGGCGATGGGACGCGACGCGGCCGTGCTGGGCATGAGCCTCTTCAACATCGCGCCCCAGGAGCTGGCCAGCGCGCACGCGGCCATCACTGCCGGGCTCGAGCAAGGCACCTTGCGTCCCGTGGTCAGCCGGGAGCTGGGATTGGCCGCAGCGGCGGCGGCCCACCACGCCGTCATGGAAAGCGGTTCGCTCGGCAAGTTTGTCCTTCTGCCTTGAGACCACGCAGGTAGAGCGGGCGCGGAGATTACCCGCGCGAAGGCGGGACAGCTTTGTTCTGCAACTTGATCTCCATAGCTCTTGGGGGCGACGGCGGAAGCAGCACCGGTTCCGTGCCCAACGCCTGCAACGGGCGGCATGAACTGCTTGTTTCTCCGCGTTCGCTCTGGTAGAAATTTATCGTTTTGCCCAAGCTCAAAGAGAGCCAGCGCCGATGCGAACAGCCGTCATCCCGTTCGAACGTATCGCATCGGTGATCCATGTCATTTGGGCAAGAAGCTCTCAAGCACCTTGATCTCGGGAAGCGACTTGCGTCTTGCCGCCGGGAGCGTCCACGACGACCGTGGGCGGCTTGTCTAGTTCGAACTCGCGGTGCAGGATGCGGACGGCCTCGTCCGCTTGCGCCGTGGGGATGACGACGGAGATCTTGATTTCCGAGGTCGAGATCATGTGCAGATCAATGCCGTGATCCGCCAGCGCCGAGAACATGCGCGCCGCTATGCCCGAGTGGCTGCGCATGCCGATGCCGACGATGCTGATCTTCGCGATGCCCTGGTCGTGCGTCATGCCCGCCGAGCTGACCTCGGGCACGACGACCGCGACCACCTTGAGCGCCTGCGCCAGGTCGGTTGCCGGGACCGTGAACGAGATGTCCGCGAGCTGCCCCTGGGCGCTCACGTTCAGCACGATCATGTCCACGTTGATGTTCGCCTGCGCGAGGGCCTGGAAGATGCCCGCCGCGATGCCCGGCCGGTCCGGCACCTTGAGAATCGTGACCTTCGCCTGCTCTTTGTCCGCCGCCACGCCGCGCACCACCACGTTTTCCATAGTTCCAACCTCTGCTGTTACCAGCGTTCCCGGTTTATCCTCGAAGCTCGACAGCACTTCCAACCGCACGGCGTGGTTCTTGGCGAATTCCACCGCGCGCGACTGCAACACCTCCGCGCCCATGCTGGCCAGTTCTAGCATCTCGTCGTACGAAATCTCGTCCATCTGCCGCGCCTCGGGCACGATGCGTGGGTCGGTGGTAAAGACGCCGGTCACGTCCTTGTAGAATTGACAGCGGTCGGCCTGCAACGCCCAGGCGAGCGCGACCGCCGTCATGTCGGAGCCGCCGCGGCCGAGGGTCACGATGTCCTCGAACGGATCGAGCCCTTGGAAGCCGGCGACGATGACAATGTGGCCCGCCTTCAGCGCCGACACGATGCGGTCGGGCTGGACGCGCGTGATCTTCGCCTTGCGGTGGACCGGCTCGGCGAAGATGCCCGCCTGCGGACCCGTCATCGAGACCGCCTTGGCGCCGAGCGCGTGCAGCGCCATCGCGAGGATGGCGACCGACATCTGCTCGCCCGTGGCCAGAAGCATGTCCATCTCGCGCGCGTCGGGGTTGGGATTGACTTGACGGGCCAGCGCGATCAGGTTGTCGGTCGCGTCGCCCATCGCGCTGACGACCACGACCACGTCGTGGCCGAGCTGCCGCGTCCGCCAGACGCGCCGGGCGACATGCTGGATGCAGGCCGGGTCCGCCACGGAAGCGCCGCCGTATTTTTGCACGAATAACGCCATAGCGCTGTCTTCATCAAATTTCGGGATGGCCCTGCGCGCAGCGACGTTAGCACAGTGGGCCTGGCCGAAACAAGGTGTATGCGATGCGGGTGGGCCTGGACTGGGCTGATCCGAAGCGCGCTGTGTGCGGGCGGACAACCGCTGGCGGCCAGCGGTACACAGGTTGGCGTTGGAACATCTGCCCGAGCGGATCAACGCCTAGGTGGCCGCGCTTCGCAGCCGTCGCGGCCGCTCGAGATGTTCGCCGCGCTCGGCCGTCCGATGGTCGCGGGCCTGCGGGTTCGTGTCGAGGGGTAGGCCGATGACACGCCGCAAAAATAGGGCTTGCGTCACCGCTCCCGGAGGACGATCATAACCACGATGAATGAGGAGCAATATTGTTCTTATCCTATGGCCAGAGGAGGAAGTTGAAATGAATGCAAATACAGGCCTGCACCGCCCCGTCACCGACCCTGCAATCTATCGAGAAATGGCCCGGGAAGTGCAACAGATCCTCAACGAACCAGGAGAACTGCGGGATGTCATCACGCGCGTCCTTGCCACCTTGAAAAGGCAGACCGGGTTCGATGCTGTGGGCATTCGCCTGCAAGAGGGGAATGACTTTCCGTATTTCGCCCAGCAAGGCTTTTCCAAGGTTTTCCTGCTGACCGAGAATACGCTGATCGCGCCGGCCGCGGATGGCGGGCTGTGCCGGGACAAAGACGGCAACGTCTGCCTGGATTGTACCTGCGGTCTGGTCATTTCCGGCAAGACCGACCCGTCCAATCCGCTGTTCACGCGGGGGGGAAGTTGCTGGACCAACGATGCCCTACAGATTCTTGACCTTCCGCCCGATCAAGATCCCCGGCTGCACCCACGCAACCAATGCATCCATCAAGGCTATGCTTCCGTGGCCCTGGTGCCCATTCGGATCAAGGACCGGATTGTTGGTCTGCTCCAGTTCAACGACCGTCACAAAGGATGTTTCACCCGCGATACGATTGAAATCCTGGAAGAAATCGCCGCGCACATTGGTGTGGCGCTGATGCGCAGGCAGACGGCTGGGGAATTTCATCTACCACCGCGTCCCGCTTGACCTTCGCCGCTACCGGCGTTCTGCCAATATCCGGTGCAGCCGGGCACGGGTAGAGCATACGGCGGCGGCGATAAACCAGATGCAGCCCTGGCTCTGGCCAGCGCTGTGCGTGATGCTGGCGAGCACGGAACGGTACACGCAGGCAGCCCCCGCCGTCTTCCAGCCGTTGAGCAAATCCGCAACTTCGCAATCGTATGGCGCCGGCCCCACAAAAGCAAAGGGCGGCCGTATACCACGACCGCCCCTGCCCTGCTGCGCTCCGTGTGAACTACTTCTTCGCCCCCAGAATCGCATCCTTGGCGGCTTTAGCCACGCGGAACTTCACGACCTTTTTGGCCGGAATCTGAATCTGCGCGCCCGTCGCCGGGTTGCGGCCAAGGCGCGCCGCGCGCTGCTTCAGCACCAGCTTCCCCAAGCCCGGCAGCACGAACATATTCTTCGCTTCCTTGTACGCCAGCTTCGCCAACTCGGCGAAGAATTGACCAGCCTGCTTCTTGGAAACACCCAACTTCGCGGCCAACGCGGCCTGTACTTGTGCCTTGGTCATCGCCATATTCTTGCTCCTCTGGTTAGTTTTAATCTGACGGCCATCCATCCGTCGTTCAACGAAGCATCATAGTACATGAAGCCCCCAGCAAAACAAGCGTTTTCGTCAATTTCCGCTGTGTTGGACCGCGTGAAGCGCGTGCCGCTAAGGAACCTTGCGGCGTGTTCACCGGCACTCAAACGTGTAGGATGCCCCACAACGGGCCGGTCTTGCCACCCGAGCATGGCCGCGCCGCCGATGATCTGCAGACCTTGGCCGGATGGATCAACAAGCAAACCTGTGCGGTGGTGGGCGATGGCCGGTAGGAGACGGTCCCTGCCGTCGAAATCACCCTCCGGTAAACAACCTTGGCTCGAAGCGCGTTTGGAATTTCTCACGCTGCGCCTGCCGCCAGGCTTGTGGATGCAGACCCTCCAAGCGTATGAACGTGCGTTGGAACGTCCGCAGGTTCAGAAACCCGCACCGTTCGGAGATCGCGCTTATTTTCTCGGATGTTGTGAGCATGAGATCCCGGGCACGGCGTATGCGAAACCGCTGAATCAAATTGGAAGGCGTACAGGCCAACTCCCGGTGAAAGAGACGGAAGAGCAGGGTGATTGAGATGCCGATGGCCTGCGCAATCTGTCGTGAGGTAAGCGGTCCCGCGACGAGATGTTCCATCATGAATTCCACGGCCCGCTTCACGGCCGGGTGGGTGACGGCCAGATGGTCCGTGCTCATCCGCGTGATCAGTCCGCTGGGTGGCAGGACCACGGGGGCTTTCGGCGCGGGCCGGCTGCCTTTGGCGGACCTGCCGGTAATGGTGTTGACGGACTGGGCGGCGGCGGCGGCTGGGGGGATGCGGCTGGCGGCGCCGGCGGCTCCGGCGTCATCATCCTGGCCTACTACGTTCCGACCATCACGGCCAGCTTCACCGCGGCGCCGACGAACGGTTTCGCGCCGATGCAGGTGGTCTTCACCGACACCTCGACGGGCGACATCACCAACCGCCACTGGGAATTCGGCGACGGCAACACGCTCGATACGACCAACACCAGCGTGACCAATACCTACGTCGCCGGCGTCTACGACGTCAGCCTGACGGTCACGGACAGCGGCGGCTACTCCGCCGGCCAGACGAATCTCAGCATGATCAGCGTCGCCACGGTGCCGTCGCCAAACTTCGCGGGCGGCAACAGCGCGTTCAGCGTGAACCCGTCCACCGGAGAGGCCACGTTCAAGATTGAGGGTACCAACGGCGTCCAGTACCTGCTCACGTACAAGGACGACCTGCTGTCCGCGACCTGGTTAGCGGTTGACCCGCCGGGCTGGGTGAGCGGCACCAACGGGGCCATGACGATCACGGATCTGACCGCGACAAACAGCCCGCAGCGCTTCTACCGCATCGAGTCCAAGTCGGGGGACGCGCCATAGGCCCTCCGAATAGGAGGAAGCCCAGCGAGGCCGGGAGCGCGATCTCCCGGCCTCTGCTTTGTCATCTGCTTTTGTGGGCGGGGCTTCCAGCCCCGCGGTTATAGTTCAGTTGCTGGCGCGGGGCTGTCCTCCACAGAGGACGCCCACCAGCGCCATCGGCTGCCCGCGGAATCAGCCGCGGCGCGCCTGTGTAATAATTGTCACCTAAAATGTAATAATTGTCGCCATGTCGCGCTTGCGTATTGATCTGTTTTCAAATAGGGTAATGGCGTGTAAAAATTGGGAACAGGGCGCAGGCCGGTCGCGGCAGCGGCGGCAGGTGTGTGACGGCGGTTAAAAAAGGCGGTGACAGCGGCTTTTCCATGGCTTGGGCAAGACCGCTCGTGGTGTTGCCAACCCTTGGCAGCAGCGGCCGGCGGATCGTTGAAAATTAACAGGAGCTCCAACATGAAAATGACAACGGGTCGGTTGTCGGCAAGGTCGGGGATCGCAAAGAACATCAGTCGCGTGTGCGCCGCGTTGGCGGCCATGGGCTTGGCTGGAGCCTGCCTGCCGGCGCAGGCGGACATATTTAATGTTGGCGGTGCGGGGGTGATTGGCGTCACCACCCTGACCAACGGTATTGGCGGCGCGCTGGTGCCCAACTCGGGCGCGTATTGGGCTGCCGCCGGCGGGGAGAATAATCTTTACTCTAAGCTCACCAGCCCGACCTTGACGGTTCCAACCAACGGCACGGTGACTTTGAAGTTCAAGCACCGCTACAATTTCGAGACGGACTATGACGGCGGAGCTGTTTATGTGCGTGTGAACGGAGGCACGTCTGCCTATGTGGGTGCGAGTGCGTTTACCGCGAACGGCTACGATCGTGCCGTAACCGGTAATGTGTGGACAGACCGTAATCCTGTATTTAACGGTATGTCGACTGGTTGGGGCACTCCGGCTTATATCGAAAGCATTGCCACGCTCGGCCCGTATACCGCCGGAGACACCATCGCCATTGAATTCCGCGGGGGCTGGGATGACGGCACGGTGGAGGCGGCGCCCAATTGGGAAATGGATACGGTTGAAGTGCGCGACTCAGTCTCTAACGAGTTGCTCAACGTCAGTCTTCCTGCGGGAGCCGCGGGCTTTACCGTCACCAGCGACTTTGGTCTGGCAGGCCCCTGGATTTACGCCGGAACCAATGATTGTCAGTTCGAACTGGATGCGACGATCCCAACCGCCGACCGGTTCGCTTGCACGCCTGCGGGATCTGTGATCAATCTGAACAATGCCCGGCTCAAGGTTATCGTGCTGACCGGCACCCTCAGCATCGGGCAGACTTACAGCTTCTTTGATCTGAGCGGGGGCTCCACCCTGACGGGAGTTTACAGTAGTATTGATCTTCCCCAAGTGCCTTGGGACTTGTCGGGGCTTGCACCCGGTGGCAACGGCCAGATCACGGCGCTCGGGGATCCATACTGGGTGTACACCTGGACTAATACGTCCACTGGCACCTTTGATTGGGAATCCGCGAACTGGACCTACACCCCCAGCGATCCGGCCCCGGGTACGGTCTGGCCGGATGGGCAGGGGGCTGTCGCCAATCTTTCCGCTTTAGCCGACAGCAGCACGTTGACCGTGACGAACCCGACCATTACCATCGGGGAGCTGGATTGGTGCAACAACAGCTGCGGAGTCAGTGTGAATGGGGAAACGCTGGTGTTCGACAACGGCCCTCTCCCTGCGAAATTGAGCAAGAACAGTTACACTACGACCTGTGGCAGCGAGCTCAACTTTTCCAACATCGTGCTCAATTCGACCCTAGACATTGACGAGCGCAGTCACGTCACCAGTCAAATATCCATCAACGGAACAATCAGCGGCCCGGGCGGGTTAAACATTGTCCAGTCTTGGGGTGATGGGACCTGGCCAGGCATTGCGCTTTACGGCCAACATACCTATCTGGGCGGCACAACAGTTGGAAATGGTACCGTCCCAAGTAGTACCATGCTTACGTTGGCCCCCTCGGGTGGAACCCCGCCGTCCATCACCAACGGCGTTGTGCTTAACAACGGCAGCATCAAGATTGCCGGGTTGTCAACGATGACGTCGTTGCAAAACATTGTCGGTGGCACCATCACGGGAACGGGAGATATTCTCACGGAGGGAAATATCCTCTTTGACAACGACAGCAGCTCTTGGCATGGTGGCGTCCTATTTTTCGGGAACTTCCCTGGCGTGATCCAGTTCACTTCGATTAAAAATGTCGGTGGCGGACCCAGTGCCCTCGGCGATCCGCAAGACGCGGCGCAGGGCATCATCGGTTTGTATGGTGTGGGGGTCGGGGGCATTGAGTACATCGGTGCCAGTGATCAAACGGATCGCATTATTGCATTTTCTGTCGCCGGGGACTTGGAGTGGTCGGCAACCGTGAAAGCCTCCGGCACTACGACGGTCGAGAGCCCCTTCAAGATCACCAGCGATCTGGCCGGCAACGGCGGGAGCTATTTCATGCTCGGCGGCACCGGCGCCGGCGAATGGGCCGGCAAGCTTTCGGATCGTCCCGGGCGTGCTCTACGGATCCGGAAGGTGGACTCGGGCACTTGGACTTTCTCCGGCACGAACACCTACACCGACGCGACCGAAGTCAATGAAGGCACGTTACGGACGACGCACGCGTCGGTCTTCCCCACCAACGCCACCGTGAAACTCGCCGGCGGGACGCTGGACTTGGCCTTCACCGGCATGAACATGGTGTCGGAGCTCCATATCGACGGCGTCAAACTGGCGGACGGCGTGTATGGCAGCAACAACGTGGCGGCGATCACCGGTGGCGGCTTCCTGGTGGTCGGGATACCGCTCGTCGCGAACTTCACGGCCACGCCCCAGATCGGCGTTGCGCCCCTGGAGGTGGTCCTGGCCGACACCTCGGTGTCCCTCCTTGGCGCGATCACCAATTGGTCTTGGAATTTCGGCAACGGGGTCACCACCAACTACACCAACTTCGTAGCTGCCCTGACCAACGTCTATGCGTCTTGGGGTACCTACCCCGTGCAATTGACGGTGCTGGACGATGCGGGTTATAGCAACAGCGCGACGATCAATGTCACGGCCACGCAGCCGCTCAGCATCGTTGTCGAAAGCAACGGGCAATATGCGGCCGCCACCGTCAATATCGGGCCAAACGTGGTGGTCTTCAGCAATGGCGTCGTCAACCCCGTCTTCGGCGGACTGACCGGCAGCGGGAGCCTCGCGCTCACGAATGCCGGCTCCGATTGCGTCACCCTCGTCATCGGCGGGAATGGACCGGACACCAAATTTGAAGGTGCCCTGACAGGCTGC
>Ga0209048_10000939_pt1 | contig 30801 bp, 27 predicted proteins | sample FrelakmetCRP12CR_FD_187146 | JGI IMG/M metagenome (GOLD analysis project Ga0209048, IMG submission 187146) | Freshwater lake sediment microbial communities from the University of Notre Dame, USA, for methane emissions studies - CRP12 CR (SPAdes)... | ecosystem: Environmental > Aquatic >...
GCCGGAATGCCTACCCATTACTTACCCAGCCTCGCCCTATCGCTCAAGCGATCGTCCGAAAAAATGGGCATCCGAAAAAACTTAAGTAAGTGCCATTCGCGCCCGGCCCCTTTTATTCTCATCTGGTGATTGGCTGCCTGTTTTTTGGCGCCAGCGGGTGGTCACTATGCATCGCGCCGACGTTCAATCCGTGGGTCTTTTGGGGTGGCCTGCTGATCGGGTCGGCGCTATTCGCCATCGGCTTCCTGGGCAGCAGGAAAGCGGTGTTTGATCTGCTGTATATCGGCTGGGTGTGAGCCTAAGCGCGTCGCAGCGCGAGGCTGACTCCCGGTTTCCGGCACCTGTTGCGGTCGACTGCCAAAAAGTGGCAAAAACCGAAACGCTTTACGTCTGCGCTGGAATCACCAACCCATGGTGGCGTAGCAGTGCTTCGAGGTCGTGGCTCTCCATCGCGGGGCGGCAATAGAAGCCCTGGAACTCGTCGCAGCCTTCGTCGCGCAGTGAATCGAACTGGCACTGCGCTTCCACGCCTTCGGCGACGACCGTCATCGACAGGCCATGCGCCATGGCAATGACGGCGCGAGTGATGGCAAGATCGTCGCGGCTGTGCGGAAGATGCTTGACGAAGGCACGGTCGACCTTGAGGACATCGACCGGCAACTCTTTCAGGTAGGCGAGCGACGAGTAGCCGGTGCCGAAATCATCGATGGCGAGGCGAACGCCGAGGGCGCGCAGGGACTCCAGCAGCGCGGTGGCCTCGACCATGTTCTTCATGACCGCCGTTTCGGTGATTTCGAATTCGAGCATGGATGGGTCGACGCCGCTGGCCCGCAACGCGCCGGCGACGTGCTCGGCCAGCGACGGGTCGGTCAATTGGTTGGTGGAGAGGTTCACGGCGATCGAAAAGTGCGGCAGGCCTGCACGTTGCCATGTACTGGCCTGTCGGCACGCCTGCTCGATAACCCACTTCCCGAGCGCAATGATGAAGTTGCTGGACTCGGCGACAGGGATGAATCGGTCAGGGCCAAGCACGCCCAGCGTCGGATGGTGCCAGCGGATCAGCGCTTCGACGCCCAGCAGCTTCCCGGAGCTGAAGGCTATTTTCGGCTGATAGTAGAGGTGGAATTCATTGTTGCGCAGGCCTTCGCGCAGCCCCTTCTCGATTTCGAAACGCTCGACGACGCTCTCGCCGAGATCGGCCGAATACTCGGTGACGCGGTTGTGGCCAAGTGCCTTGGCGCGATACATCGCGATGTCACCATTGGCCAGCAGCGTCGACACATCGGCACCATCATCGGGGAACACCGCGACACCGATACTGGCCGTCACCGTGACCTCGTGGCCCTGAAGTTGCATTGGTTCGGCGATCGCGGTGAGCAGCTTCGAGGCCAGCAGTTGCAAGCCGAGCCGGTCAGAGATGCTTTCGACCATCACGACGAATTCGTCGCCGCCAAGCCGTGCCACCAGGTCGCTCTGGCGAACCCGGGCGCGCAGGCGCTGGGCAATTTCGCGTAGCAGTTCGTCGCCCGTCGCATGGCCAAGGGAATCGTTGACCGACTTGAAACCATCGAGGTCGATGAAATAGATGGCCAGGCCTTCGTCGTTGCGCCGCGCTCTGCTGACTGCATGCTCAAGCGCGTCGGACATCGAGGCGCGGTTGTGCAGGCCGGTCAGCGAATCGTGCGTCGCCATGTCCTGAATGGTGCCCAGCGCGTTGACCAGTTCCGCATTGGCACGCAGGATGCGCGCCCGCATTACCCCGATGCGCGCGCCCATCCACGCGAACGGCGGAAGCAGCAGTGCCAGCCAGACCCACTGATACCATTCGATGAAAACATCGACCTTGTCAGGCTTCAAACTCATCAGCAGGTTGATGACCAGCGCGTACCCGGCCAGCATGAACAGGGTGGTGGTACCGAAATCGCGAGGCTTGAAACGGAATACGCCGAGCAGCATCACGACCAGGCACCAGACCAACACCAGGCTGCGGTCGCGCTCGAAGTGAAAGGCAACGAACATGATCACCATGATCGCCGCCAGCGTCTGCGCGAGCGTCAGGGCTGGGTCGGCAAAGCGCTCGTTGAATTTAAGCTTGAACGCGGCTAGCAGCGCCAGGTTCACGATGGCGATCAGCACGACGCTGGCAAGCAGGCCGCGCAGGCCGATCAACCCGGCGGCATGACCAAGGAACAGCAGCAACGAGCCAACCAGATAGGCGCCCACGCCAAGCATGAAGCCGCGCCAGCATTTGTCAGCGTGTGGTCCGCCGGAAATTTTCGCGAGGAAGTCCATGGGATACCCCTTTCGTTATTCTCTTCCGGTCCCGAGCACTTCGGCAGACGGAAGATTTTTCAAGAGCATAGCAAAAAGGGGATTCAACCGTGCAAGGCAAAATTCGACGGACCCGGCACCCCCTGAGATGACGAGCAACTTGCCGGAATTGTCGCGGTAAACAGGAAAACGGGCCGGAATCCGAAGGCGCCGCCTTTGCCTTCGTGACCCACCGCTGATGGCGGCGATCAGCGCACGCAATCCACATAGTAGGTGCCATCCTCGCCCTTGACCAGGCCATGCACGTCGGTCTCGAATCCGGGGAAAGCGGCATTGAATTCGCGAGCGAATTTCAGATAGCTGCAAATCGTCCGGTTGAAGCGTTCGCCGGGGATCAGTAGCGGGATGCCCGGCGGGTAAGGCGTCAGCAGCACGGCCGTGACCCGGCCTTCCAGGGCATCGACCGGCACGCGTTCGATCTCGCGGTGCGCCATTTTGGCGAAGGCATCGGCCGGGCGCATCGCCGGCACCATGTCAGACAAATACATTTCGGTGGTCAGGCGGGCGACGTCGTTCTGCTTGTAGACGCTGTGGATCCGGGTGCACAGGTCGCGCAGGCCGATCAGCTCGTAGCGCGGGTTTTTCTGGACAAATTCTGGCAGCACCTTCCACAGCGGATGGTTTTTGTCGTAATCGTCCTTGAACTGCTGCAACGCTGTGACCAGCGTATTCCAGCGGCCCTTGGTGATGCCGATGGTGAACATGATGAAGAAGCTGTAGAGGCCGCATTTCTCGACGATGACGCCATGCTCTGCCAGGTATTTGGTGACGATGGCTGCCGGGATGCCGAATTCGTCGGCGAAATCGCCATCGACATCGAGACCCGGGGTGATGATCGTCGCCTTGATCGGGTCGAGCATGTTGAAGCCATCGGCCAGATTGCTGAAGCCGTGCCAGCGTTCGCCCTGCTTGAGCATCCAGGCATCACGCTCCTCGATACCTTCTTCGGAGAGATCGTCCGGACCCCAGACCTTGAACCACCAGTCAACGCCCCACTCTTCGTCCACCTTGCGCATGGCGCGGCGGAAATCGAGCGCTTCGGTGATCGATTCCTCGACCAGCGCCGTGCCGCCCGGCGCTTCCATCATCGCCGCCGCGACATCGCAGGAGGCGATGATTGCGTATTGCGGCGAGGTCGAGGTATGCATCAGGTAGGCTTCGTTGAAGATATCGCGGTCGAGTTTGCAGTTCTCGGCATCCTGCACCAGGATTTGCGAGGCCTGACTGAGGCCGGCCAGCAGCTTGTGGGTCGATTGCGTGGCGAAGACCATGGATTCCTTGCAGCGCGGACGATCAGCGCCGATGGCGTGATAGTCGCCATAGAAATCGTGGAAGGCGGCGTGCGGCAGCCAGGCTTCATCGAAGTGCAGCGTGTCGATCCTGCCGTCCAGCTCGGCCTTGATATCCTCGACGTTATAGAGGATGCCGTCGTAGGTCGATTGGGTAATGGTCAGCACGCGCGGTTTGGCGGTTTTGTCAGTGATGAAGGGATTGGCGGCGATCTTCTTCTGGATGCTTTCCCAGGCGAACTCGCTCTTCGGAATCGGCCCGATGATGCCGAAATTGTTACGCGTCGGCATCAGGAAGACCGGAATCGCGCCGGTCATCATGATGGCGTGCAGGATGGACTTGTGACAGTTGCGGTCGACCACCACGATGTCGCCCGGCGCGACGGTGGAGTGCCAGACGATCTTGTTCGACGTCGAGGTGCCATTGGTGACGAAATACAAATGATCGGCATTGAAGATGCGCGCGGCATTGCGCTCGGAAGCGGCGACCGGGCCGGTGTGGTCGAGCAACTGGCCAAGTTCTTCGACGGCATTGCAGACGTCGGCGCGCAGCATGTTCTCGCCAAAGAACTGATGGAACATCTGGCCGACCGGCGACTTCAGGAAGGCGACGCCGCCGGAATGGCCAGGGCAGTGCCAGGAGTAGGAGCCATCGGCGGCGTAATGGGTCAGCGCCCGGAAGAATGGCGGCGGCAGCGAGTCGAGATAGGCCTTCGCCTCGCGCTTGACGTTGCGGGCGATGAACTCCGGCGTGTCCTCGAACATGTGGATGAAACCATGCAACTCGCGCAGCACATCGTTCGGGATGTGGCGCGAGGTGCGCGTTTCACCGTGCAGGAAAATCGGGATTTCAACATTGCGGTTACGGATCTCGGTGACGAAGGCGCGCAGATCGGCCAGGGTTTTTTCCGGCTCGAGCGCCAGTTCTTCATCGTCAATGGAGAGAATGAAAGCGGAGGCGCGGCTCTGCTGCTGCGCAAACGAGGTCAGGTCACCGTAGCTGGTGACGCCCAGCACTTCCAGCCCCTCCTTTTCCAGCGCGTCGGCCAGCGCGCGGATGCCGAGACCGGAGGTGTTCTCGGAGCGGAAGTCCTCGTCGATGATGATGATCGGGAAGTGAAAGCGCATGGTGAATCCTTGAAATGCAGCGACCCGCCGCAGCGGGTCACAGAATAAGCCGTTTTTGTTACGCCGTTACGAAAATACGGGCGTCAAATCTTGGGCAGGGTAACGCCGATCTGCCCTTGGTACTTGCCGCCTCTATCCTTGTACGAGGTTTCACAGACCTCGTCGGACTCGAAGAACAGCACTTGGGCGCAGCCCTCACCGGCGTAGATCTTGGCCGGCAACGGCGTGGTATTGGAGAATTCCAGCGTCACGTAGCCTTCCCATTCCGGCTCGAAGGGCGTCACGTTGACGATGATGCCACAGCGGGCATAGGTACTCTTGCCGAGGCAGATGGTCAGCACCGAGCGCGGAATGCGGAAATATTCCATGGTCCGGGCCAGCGCGAACGAGTTCGGCGGAATGATGCAGACGTCGGATTCGATCTCGACGAAGGACTTCGGATCGAAATTCTTCGGATCGACCACCGTCGAGTTGATATTGGTGAAAACCTTGAATTCGCGGGCGCAGCGGATGTCGTAACCGTAGCTGGAAGTGCCGTAGGAGACGATCTTCTGGCCATTCTGCTCACGCACCATCTCCGGTGAAAACGGCTCGATCATGCCGTGCTCCGCCGCCATGCGGCGTATCCATTTGTCTGATTTGATGGCCATTTTTCAGCGTCCGTGGGACAAAAAGCAAAGGCGGGATTTTACCCGCCTTTGCTCGAATGCACGTCTACAAAATCAGGTGTTCTGAACGACGATGGTCGGGAACTTGGAGGTCATATCCTTGGCCTTCTCGGCAATCTTTACTGCCACGCGCCGTGCGATGCCACGGTAGATCTCTGCCGTGCGCGAATCCGGCGCGCCAACGACGGTCGGCTTGCCGCTGTCGGTCATCTCGCGAATTGACATTTCCAGCGGCAGGCTGCCGAGGAACTCGACGTCGTAATCCTTGCCCATGCGCTCACCACCGCCGGTGCCGAAAATGTGCTCTTCGTGGCCGCACTTCGAGCAGATGTGGATGCTCATGTTCTCGACGATGCCGAGGATGGGAATATTGACCTTCTCGAACATCTTGAGGCCCTTGCGCGCGTCGATCAGCGCGATGTCCTGCGGCGTGGTGACGATCACCGCGCCGGTCACCGGCACCTTTTGGGCCAGCGAGAGCTGGATATCGCCGGTGCCCGGCGGCATGTCGACAATCAGGTAATCGACGTCACGCCAGTTGGTCTGGCTGATCAACTGGTCGAGCGCCTGCGCCACCATCGGGCCGCGCCAGACCATCGGCGTCTCGACATCGACCATGAAGCCGATCGACATCGCCTGCAGGCCGTAGGCCTCGAGCGGCTCCATGTTCTCGCCGTCCTTCGATTCCGGCTGCTGGCCGGCCAGCCCAAGCATTTGCGGCTGTGAAGGACCATAGATGTCGGCATCGAGAATGCCGACGCTGGCGCCTTCCTGAGCCAGGGCCAGCGCGAGGTTGACGGCGGTCGTGCTCTTGCCGACGCCGCCCTTGCCGGAAGCGATGGCGATGATGTTCTTGACGCCCGGCACCAGCTTGACGCCCATCTGGACCGAATGGGCGACGATCTTCGAATAGACGTTGGCCGACACGTTGCCAACCCCCGGCACGCCGCGCACGGCCGCGAGCACCTGCTTGCGGATTCCGTCGATCTGGGTCTTGGCGGGATAGCCGAGTTCGATGTCGAAGGAAACGTCGTTACCGTCGAACTTGATGTTCTTGAGCGACTTGCCGGCGACGAAATCCTTGCCGGTATTGGGGTCGACCGCAGCAGCGAGGGCGGTTTTGATCTGCTGTTCTGAAAGACTCATGAAAACTCCGGGTTGGTTTGGTTGGGATGGGGTAGCCGGGTAATACCCGAGCAATTTTGTCTAGTATACCGCAAACCCCGATTATCGTTGTGCTCGCGGTAAAATTGCGGTTTATTTTCGATTTGGCGACCCCATGCTGCGCAAGATCCTTGTTACCTCCGCCCTGCCCTACGCCAACGGCGCCATTCACCTCGGCCACCTGGTCGAATACATCCAGACCGACATCTGGGTGCGCTTCCAGAAAATGGCCGGCAACGAGTGCTGGTACGTTTGCGCCGACGACACGCACGGCACGCCGATCATGCTGCGCGCCGAGAAGGAAAGCATCACGCCGGAACAACTGATCGCCCGCGTGCACGGCGAGCATTCCCGCGACTTTGCCGGCTTCGGGGTCGGTTTCGACAACTATTACACGACCCATTCCGATGAAACCCGCGATTGCGCCAATGACATCTACCTCAAGCTGCGCGCCGCCGGCCTGATCGAAATCCGCACCATCGAGCAGTATTACGACCCGGTCAAGCAGTTGTTCCTGCCCGACCGCTTCATCAAGGGCGAATGCCCGAAGTGCCACGCCAAGGACCAGTACGGCGACAATTGCGAGTCATGCGGCGCCGCCTATGCGCCGACCGACCTGATCGAGCCCTATTCGGCCGTCTCCGGCGCCAAGCCGGAACTGCGCAGCTCCGAGCATTATTTCTTCAAGCTCTCCGACCCGCGCTGCGAGTCTTTCCTGCGCCAGTACACCAGCCGCGACAACGGTGTTTTGCAGAACGAAGCCGCCAACAAGATGCAGGAATGGCTGGGCGCCCCCGGCGAAAACAAGCTGACCGACTGGGACATTTCGCGCGACGCACCGTACTTCGGCTTCGAAATCCCCGATGCGCCGGGCAAGTACTTCTACGTCTGGCTCGACGCGCCGATTGGCTACATGGGTTCGTTCAAGAACCTGTGCGCGCAGAACGGCCTCGACTTCGACGAGTGGTTCAAGGCGGATTCGACCACCGAGCTGTACCACTTCATCGGCAAGGACATCCTCTATTTCCACGCCCTATTCTGGCCGGCCGAACTGGCCCACGCCGGCTATCGGACGCCGACAAAAATCTTCGCGCACGGCTTCCTGACGGTCGACGGCGCAAAAATGTCGAAATCGCGCGGCACCTTCATCACCGCGCAGAGCTACCTCGACACCGGCCTCAACCCGGAGTGGCTGCGCTATTACTACGCTGCCAAGCTGTCGGCGAGCATGGAAGACATCGACCTCAACCTCGAAGATTTCGCGGCGCGCGTCAATTCCGACCTGGTCGGCAAATACGTGAACATCGCCAGCCGCTCGGCCGGCTTCATCATGAAGCGCTTCAACGGCCAACTGGCCCCGGCCAGCGCCGACCTGCCGGCGATCAAGGCCATTCAGGAAGCCGCCGGCCGCATCGGCGAACTTTACGAAGCGCGCGAATTCGCCAAGGCGATGCGCGAAATCATGCTGCTGGCCGATGCCGCCAACCAGTACGTCGACAGCGTAAAGCCCTGGGAACTGGCCAAGCAGGAGGGCCGCGAAGCCGAACTGCACGCCGCCTGCAGCAATGCGCTCAACCTGTTCCACCTGCTCACCGTCTTGTTGAAGCCGATCCTGCCTGCAGTCGCCGAAAAGGTCGAGAAATTCCTCAACAGCGCACCGTTGACCTGGGCCGATGCGCAGAGCCTGCTCGCCGCCGGGCATGGCATCAACGCCTACGAGCACCTGATGACGCGCGTCGATCCCAAGCTGATCGAGAAGCTGGTCGAAGCCAACAAGGAGTCGCTGGCCCCGACGCCGGAGCAGCAGTCGCCGCAACGCCACGCCCAGCACCAGCAGGCCGAGGCATTGGCCACAGCGCCCGCCGCCAGCCCGTGGGAGCCATTCTGCAACATCGACGACTTCATGAAGGTCGACCTGCGTATTGTCCGCATCGCCAATGCCGAGCACGTCGAAGGCGCCGACAAGCTGGTACGCCTGACGCTTGATATCGGCAACAACGAAACGCGCAACGTCTTCGCCGGCATCAAGGCGGCTTACGAACCGGCGCAACTGATCGGCCGCCTGACCGTCATGGTCGCCAACCTGGCGCCGCGCAAGATGAAGTTCGGCCTCTCGGAAGGCATGGTCCTGGCGGCCTCGGACGTCGATGGCAAGGCTCCCGGCATCTTCCTGCTGGCACCCGATTCGGGCGCGCAACCCGGCATGCGCGTCAAGTAAAGTCAGCGGACAGTTCACACGATCATCCCGGCACCCACCGTGTTGTTGCTGCTTTCGTCGATGACGATGAAGGCGCCGGTGGCCCGGTTGACCGCGTAGCGATCCACGATCAGTGGCTGCGCCAGCTTGAAGGTGACGCGGGCGATGTCGTTCATGGCCAGGCATTCGGCGCCGACCTGCGCCATTGAGTTGACGTCTACCCGATAGTCGATGCCGGCCAGCGTCGCCCTGGTTTCGCGCGTGGTCTGGCGAATCAGGTAGTTGCGCCGCGGGTCGAGCGGTGTTTCGGAGAGCCAGCAAAGCATGGCGTCGATCTGCCGCACAGCCAGCGCCGGGCCTTGCGCCTCGAATTCGGCGATGCGCAGGATCATGTCGCCACGCGAGATGTCGATTTCGTCGTCGAGCAACAGGGTCACGGACTGCTCGGCATGGGCCAGCGGCAGTGAACGGCCGCCGAGCTGGATGTCCCTGACACGGCTTCGTTGCGCCGAGGGCAACACCACGACTGCGTCGCCGACGGCGATCGTGCCCGATTCGACGCGCCCCATGAAGCCGCGAAAGTCATGCAGACGCTGGTCACCCGAGGCTTGCGGCCGGCACACATACTGCACCGGAAAGCGGAAGCCTTCGTCGCGCCCGGTGTGTGCCGCCGGCGCGCTTTCCAGGACATCAAGCAGGGTTGGGCCGGCGTACCAGTCAAGAAACCGGCCGCGCTCAACCACCATGTCGCCACCGACCGCCGATAGCGGAATGAACTGCACCCCGCCGATCCCGAGGCGCGCGGCAAATTCCAGGAAATCGGCGCGAATGCGCTCGAAGGTGGCCTGGTCGTAACCGACCAGATCCATTTTGTTGACCGCCACCACCAGATGCGGAATGTCGAGCAGATGCGCCAGGTAGGCGTGGCGCCGGGTCTGCGTCAGCACGCCCTTCCTGGCGTCGATCAGGATGATGGCGAGGTCGGCGGTCGACGCCGCCGTGACCATGTTGCGCGTGTATTGCTCGTGCCCCGGAGCATCGGCAATGATGTACTTGCGCCGGCCGGTGGTGAAATAGCGGTAGGCGACATCGATGGTGATGCCCTGCTCGCGCTCGGCCTGCAGACCGTCGGTGAGCAGCGACAGGTCAACCGCTTCCAGACCCCGTTTTTCCGAGGTCCTGGCGATGGCGGAAAGGGTGTCGGTGAGGATCGTCCTGGTGTCGTAAAGCAGGCGCCCGATCAGTGTGCTCTTGCCGTCATCGACGCTGCCGCAGGTCAGGAAACGCAGCAGTCCGTTATCGACGTGGTGCCCGAATTCAGGCAGATGTTCCAGCGCGCTCATCAAAAGTACCCTTCCTTCTTGCGTTGTTCCATGGCGGCTTCGGAAGCCTGATCGTCCAGGCGCGTGGCGCCGCGTTCGCTGATGCCGGAGGTGGCGGTCTCGGCGATGATCGCGGCTACCGTGTCGGCAGCGGACTCGACCGGCGCCGTGCACGTGATGTCACCGACGGTGCGGAAACGCACGCTCAGGTTCTCGACGACGTCAGCCGCGCGCGCCGGGGTCAGCTCGGTGACGGGCTGCAACAGCCCCTTGCGGCGCACCACCAGCCTGGGATGAGCGAAATAGATCGAGGGCAGGGCGAGCTGCTCGCGCTCGATGTATTGCCAGACATCCAGTTCGGTCCAGTTGGAGATCGGGAAGACGCGAATGTTCTCGCCCTTGTGCGTGCGCGCGTTGTAGAGATCCCACAGCTCGGGCCGCTGGTTCTTCGGATCCCATTGGCCAAATTCATCGCGGAAGGAAAAGATGCGCTCCTTGGCCCGCGCCTTTTCCTCGTCACGCCGGGCGCCGCCGATGCAGGCATCGAAGCCGAATTCCTCGATGGCCTCGAGCAGCGTGACCGACTGATGCCTGTTGCGCGACTCGTCTTCCGACTTTAGCCTGACCGTGCCGCGCCGGATCGAACCGTCAACCGAGCGGACGATCAGGCGCTCGTTGAGTTCGCACGCGCGCGAGTCGCGAAAATCGATCACCTCCGGGTAGTTGTGGCCGGTATCGACATGCAGCAGCGGGAACGGAAAGCGCGCCGGGCGGAAGGCCTTTTCGGCCAGACGCAGCAGCACGATCGAGTCCTTGCCGCCGGAAAACAGCAAGGCTGGATTGCTGCACTGGCCTGCCACCTCGCGCAGGATATGGATCGCCTCGGCCTCGAGCCAATCCAGATGGTCCAGTGCATGATGGTGCCGCGCCGCGGAGTTTAGAAGGCTGGCGCTCATGCGGCGACTCCCGCTACCGTTTCGCCAGCCCCGGAAAGAACGTGCCCTTCGGACGCGCCTGCTGTCGCAACGCGCTGCACCTTGCCGTCCACTACATGCAGTCCGCATTCCTTCTGTTCCGGTGTTTCCCACCACCAGCGACCGGCGCGGACATCCTCGCCGGCCTGCACGGCACGCGTGCACGGGGCGCAGCCGATGCTCGGGTAGTTCTGGTCGTGCAGCTTGTTGTAGGGCACCTGATTGGCGCGCAGATACACCCATACCTCGCGCTCGCTCCAGTTGGCCAGCGGGCTGAACTTGACGAGGTCGTTGGCCTGGTCGTAAGCCTTGGTCTGCAGGCCGCCGCGCGTCGCCGCCTGGGCTTCGCGCAGGCCGGTGACCCAGGCCTTCTTGCCGGCCAGTACACGCTGCAGGGGCTCGACCTTGCGGGCGTGGCAGCAGGCCTTGCGCGCCTCGACCGAGTCGTAGAAGCCGTTGATGCCCTGTCTGGCGACCGTCTGCGCCAGCAGATCGTGGCGCGGATAGGCAATCTCGATGCGGCGACCATAGCGGGCTTCGGTGGCCGATATCAGGGCATGGGTCTCCTCCGGCAGGCGGCCGGTATCGAGCGAGAAGACCCCGATATCGAGACCCTCGCGGAAGATCATGTCGGTCAGCACCATGTCTTCGGCGCCGAGGCTGTTGGCAAACACCGCCGGTGCGAAGTCACGGGCGATGTTGCGCAGCAGACGCTGGACGTTGGCAGCTTTTTCGGCAACGGCGTCGACCAGTTCACGGTCGGCAAGGTCGGGCAGGTTTTCACGCAGCATGGCAGGCTCCTTACTGACAAGTTTCATGCAGCCCGTCGGCGGAACAGCGGCTCGGGCTGGTCGCTGGCGGCCTGATAGGCTTCCGGAAAATCGTCGAAGGCGCTCAGTGCATCCTCGACATTCTCGACGCCGGGCTCCTCGCCGATCGCGAACGAATCGAAGCCGACGCGATTGAGATAGAAGAGCTGATCGCGGCCGATGTCGCCGAAGGCGCGCAGTTCACCGGTGAAGCCGTAGCGCTCGCGCAGCAGGCGGGCGGTGGAATAGCCACGGCCATCGCCCGCCTTGGGAAAATGCACGGCAATCACGGTGAAATCGCCGATGTCGTTGGCGATTTCGGCCGGATCGTCCTCGGGCGCCAGCCAGATGCCGAGCAGCGAGCCGTGTTCGTATTCGCGCGCGATCAGGCTATTTTTCCTCGCCTTCCACACCGCCAGCGGTACCAGCAGTGGGCCGAACGGAAGGAAAACGTCGTTCGCCGGCTCGCCGTCGACCGGGGTGACGACTTTCCAGTGATCGTCCTGCAGGCGACGTTCCTTGATGATTTTCCGGGTTTGTGAATTAGCCATTTGCAACTCTCCTTGATTGATGTGGGTGGTGGTATGCAGCGTTGTGAAAAACTTCGATGCCAATACGGTCGAAGGTGTCGATGAAGCGTTCGTCGGCATGCCGGTGCGTGAGATAGGCCGTGATCAGGCGCTCGACCACGTCGGGCACTTCGGCTGCGGCAAAAGCGCGGCCGATCACCTCGCCGATGCGGGCGGCGTTGCCCTGACGGCCGCCGAGCGTGACCTGGTACCACTCCTCGCCGTTCTTATCGACGCCGAGAATGCCGATGGCGCCGAGGTGATGGTGGCCGCAGGAGTTCATGCAACCGGAGATGTTGAGCTCCAGATCGCCGATGTCGTGCTGGTAATCCATATCCTCGAAGCGCTCCTGGATCGCCGCGGCGACCGGCAGCGAACGGGCATTGGCCAGCGAGCAGAAGTCGCCGCCGGGGCAGGCGATCAGGTCCTGGATCAGGCCGACCGTCGGCGACGCCAGGCCGGCGGCCTTGGCACGGTGCCAGACGGTGTAGAACTCGCGTTGAGGTACGTCGGCCAGGATCAGGTTCTGCTCGTGCGAGACACGGATTTCGCTGAAGCTGTAGCGCTCGGCCAGGTCGGCGGCGGCTTCCATCTGCTCGCTGGTGGCATCGCCCGGCGCCGCGCCGGCTTTTTTTAGCGACAAGGTGACGGCGGCATAGCCCGGCACCTTGTGCGGATGCACGTTGCGCTCGACCCAGCGCGCAAAAGCCTTGTCTTCACGCAGATGGGCAAGATGGCACAGGTCATTTTCGGCCAGCGTCTCGTACTCGGGTGCCGCGAACTGCTGCGCAACACGGGCGATCTCGGCGTCTGTCAGGGTCGCCGGGCCATCCTCGAGATGCGACCATTCTTCCTCGACCTGACGCGCGAATTCCACGATGCCAATCGCCTTGACCAGAATCTTGATGCGCGCCTTGTAGGCATTGTCGCGCCGACCGTGGCGGTTGAATACGCGAACCAGCGCTTCGCTGTAGGTCAACAGATGCTGCCAGGGCAGGAACTCGCGCACCACCTGGCCGATCACCGGCGTGCGGCCAAGTCCGCCACCGGCATAAACCTTGAATCCGATTTCACCGGCTGCGTTCTGCACGATCTGCAAGCCGAGGTCATGGACCTGAATTGCCGCACGATCTTCCCGCGCACCCGAAATCGCAACCTTGAATTTGCGCGGCAGGTAGGCGAATTCGGGATGCAAGGTCGACCACTGGCGCAGAATCTCGGCCCAGGGGCGCGGGTCGGCGATTTCGTCGGCGGCGACGCCGGCGAAGTGGTCGGTCGTCACATTCCGGATACAACTGCCCGAAGTCTGGATCGCGTGCAGTTCGTCCTGCGCCAGGTCCGCCAGTATCTGCGGTACCTCGGGGAGCTTGACCCAGTTCAACTGCAGGTTGTGACGCGTCGTGAAGTGGCCGCTGCCACGGTCGTAGCGCCGGGCGATGTCGGCGAAGCGGCGCAGTTGCGCGGCCGAGAGCATGCCGTAGGGAACGGCAAGACGCAACATCGGGCCATGGCGCTCCTGGTACAGACCATTTTGCAGGCGCAGCGGGCGAAACGCGTCGTCCGAGAGTTCGCCGGCGAGATAGCGCCGGGTCTGGTCGCGAAACTGGGCGACGCGAGCTTGGACAATGGCGTGATCGTAGTCGTCGTAGTGGTACATGGCAGGTCCTCAGGCAAGAATGAGCTTGCCGCCGATCAGCAGCAAAACGGAAGCGAGCAAGGCGCGCAGGGTGCGTTCCGGTACCTTGGCGGCGAAATGGGCGCCAAGCGCGATGCCCGGCAACGAACCGATCAGCAGCGAGACCAGCAGCACGACATCGACCGTACCCAGCCACCAGTGGCCGAGGCCGGCGATCAAAGTCAGCGGCACGGCATGGGCAATGTCGGAACCGACGATGCGGCGCGTAGCAAGATTCGGGTAAAGGAGGGTCAAGGCCGTGACACCCAGCGCGCCGGCGCCAACCGATGAAATCGTCACCAGTGCGCCGACGATGGCGCCGACGGCAACAGTAAGCCCGGCAACATGACGATGCGAAAAGTCGGCGTTGGCGCTGCGTCGCCTGGCAAAGTCAAGGAGACGCTGACGGAAGATCAGCGACGCCGAGGTAAGCAACAGGGCGACGCCGAGGCCCAGCGAAATCAGTTCCGTGCCGCCATGCCCTTGCACCCCCGAGCGAGCGAGCAGAAGCAGGGTCAATCCGGCCGCCGGTACGCTGCCCAGCGCCAGGCGTCCGGTGACCGCCCAGTCGATATTGCCGCGCCGATGATGGACCCAGGAGCCACCACTCTTGGTCAGCGCCGCGTAGAGCAGATCGGTGCCCACCGCCGTGGCCGGCTTGAAACCGAACAGCAGGATCAGCAACGGCGTCATGAGCGAGCCGCCGCCGACGCCGGTGAGGCCGACCAGCAGACCGACAGCGAAGCCGGAAAGCGGGAGCAGTGGATTTAAGGTGAATGCGCTGAATTCCATAATGAAGCGCATCGTAAAGACCATTTATAGTTCTGAAAAATACCTAATTGCTATTTATATAGAACTATTAGTTATAAACTACGGACCATGAAACTTCAGCAACTGAAATACCTTGTCGAAGTCGAGCGGCGCGGACTGAACGTATCCGATGCTGCAGCGGCGCTGTTCACCTCCCAGCCCGGGATCTCGAAACAGATCCGCCTGCTCGAGGAAGAACTCGGCGTCACGGTCTTCGAGCGTAGCGGCAAGCGCCTCACCGGCGTCACCGCTGCCGGCCGCCTGGTTCTCGATCAGGCGAACAAGATCCTCAGGGAAACGGTCAATCTCGCGCGCGTCGGTGCAGATTTTGCTGCCGACGCGAAGGGCCTGCTGACGCTGGCCACCACCCACACTCAAGCGCGCTACACCCTGCCGCCGGTGATCCACCGCTTCATAGAACGCCACCCCGACATTCGTCTTCATGTGCAGCAAGGCAGCCCGGCACAGGTCGCCGAATGGCTGCTCGAAGGCACGGCCGAACTGGGCATCGCCACCGAAGCGCTCGACCTCCACCCCAAGCTGGTCACGCTGCCGTGCTACCAGTGGTCGCACAAGGTTGTGGCGCCCAAGGGACACCCGCTGCTGGACAGCGGACCGCTCACGCTGGCCGGGCTCGCCGCCTATCCGCTGGTTACCTACGACGCCACCTTCACCGGTCGCTCGCACATCGACCGCGCATTTGAACGGCAGGGACTGGTGGCTGACGTCGTCCTCACGGCAATCGACTCCGACGTGATCAAGACCTACGTCGAACTCGGACTGGGCGTCGGCGTCATCGCCGAAATGGCCTTCGACCCGGCGCGTGACACCGCGCTCTCGGCACTGGCGGCCAATCACCTGTTCGCGACCAACACCACGCGCCTGGGCTTCCGTCGCGACCTCTGGCTACGTGGCTACGATTACAACTTCATCGAACTGCTGGCGCCACAGCTCACACGGCGCGTGGTGGAAGCGGCGGTAAGAGGTGGTGGCGAAGATCCGGGCCTGTAAGCGCCGACCGCAAAGACTGATTCCTTGAGCACACCAAGTCTTTGTCAGCGACCAAGCGGCCCAGCACTTGCCGTTTCAACCGTGGATTCCGGACATCTTTTTTATTGCATCGCAGCAAAATATGCGCGCCAACCTCAGGTTTCACTTTAACTTCGAGACCCAATCCCCTACCCCAGCGGGGAGTTTTCGAAGTATCCACAAAATCTGTGGATAAGTCTGTGAATGAATCATGGGTGCAATCACTAAGTCACGGTCTGACAAGGACTTTTCCTGCTCTGCTTGAACTTTAGGCTTTTATATAACCAATTGATTTCTATTGTTTTTGTACAGCACAAGGCGATTTCTTGGAATGTCATTCACTAACTCACTGAAGCAATTCAGGCAAGCAGAATTTCTGTGAATAAACCAAGACCGGAAGTCAAGTTTGTCAATGGTTTTTTTGCTCCGTTTAACGATTTTTTTCCAATGAAGCGCGGAACCCTTCTCACAGCTACGCCCAGCCTGTGTGCGCCACCCCGCCGGGCCACGTCAAACCCTGCGGGTGGTCGCCCGCCACCGCCGTATAATGCTCGCCAAATGCTCTCGACGATCCGCCCGCCCCGCCCCCGCCTGACCGGCCCCATCTTCGCCTATGCGCTGGCAGACGTGTTCGGCCTCTCGTGCGTCGGCATCGGCGCTAGTTGGTTCGCCACCGGCAAGGGAGCCATTTTTGCCAATTTCCCGGGGTCGACCGTGGAAGCCGTCGCCTGCACAGCCGGTGGCGTCGCGGTGATGATCTGGGCGGTATCGCGCATCCTGCGCGAAATTGCCCGCCAGGTACCCGAAATGCAGGCCAAATACGACGCCTACATCGCCGCGCGCCATCCGGACAAAGCCAACCGCGTGGCAGACCACGCCGAAGGCCCGTCACCGTGATCGACGATGGCAAAAATTACTGAAAAGGAAACCATCATGAGCGACGACATCATCGTCAAGGACAGCAACGGCAATATCCTCAGCAACGGCGACTCGGTCACCCTGATCAAGGATCTGAAGGTCAAGGGAACCTCGGTCACCCTGAAGCGCGGCACGCTGGTCAAGAACATTCGCCTCACCGACGACGCCGAGGAAATCGAATGCAACGCCGACAAGGTCAAGGGCTTGGTGCTGAAAACCTGTTTTCTCAAGAAATCCTGAAGTTTCTCTGTTGCTTATCCGATAGCCCCCGCCCGGCGCAACACCTTCCAACGGGCTGTCATGGCAGCTTGTTAACCGGGCAGCAGCCTCACTGGCAACTCGCCCGACAGCCCGCCGGGTTGCCCGCGCAACTGCCGTCGCCCTCGGGTCGGCAGGCCTGCTTCGTCCGATGCGAGAACACCACGCCTTCCCCGTAGGTGCAAACCACCCGGGTCATGCTGCCCTGGCGCGCCACGGCGATCGTTGCGATGCTGGCTGCCTTGACCCGCGCGACCGGCAGATCGCAGGAAACATAGCCGCTGAACGCGCCATCGCCAGATTCCCACAACACCACGTTCTTCAACTTCCGGTAGTTCTGGAAACTGGAACACACATCGTCCTTCATGTCGTACATGCGGGCGTTGTCGCTGCAATAGCCGGTATAGGTGTAGCGCAGTTCCTCCTCCGACGGGCAGGCGCCCACCTGAACAGCCTGCGCAAGGTCCGGGCAGTTGATTGTTTCGGCAAGCGCAAGGTTTATCGACAGTCCGGACAAAATTAATAGGGTCAGGCAGGCAGAACGCATGAAGTGCAACTCCGGCAAATGTCAGGATAAGAATATCCGCAGTTGCCAATGGTAGTGCAAGCTTGTTACCAGTGTCTGTACGCGAATGGAAATGGGCATCACCTATTTACCCTGGAAGGTCAAGATGGGAGTATCGCTTGAAGGAAAACGTGAAATGACTCCAGTCTTCTTGCTGCTGTTGCTCTGGCTGCTTCCCGCGCAGGCCGCCGACATTCCGCTAGGCACCGTGGTGCGCTTCAACACGCTTTGCGCCACCTGTCATGAAGGCGAATGCAGCGGACGCCTGAGTTTCGATCTCGGTGTCGGAGCCACCGAAAATCATATCCGGCGCCACGCCGGCGACGTCGACCAACATATCTGGCAGGACCTTGCCCGATTGCTCGCGCACACGAAACAGACCTGCGCCTACTACCCCATGCCAATCGAAATACCCGAGGATCGGCGCTGGAACCCGGAAAGCCTGGCCAGTCTTCACAACACGAAGGAGAACGTTTGGTTCGTCCCGCTCGGCCACCTGCCGGCCGGCCGCTACCGGGCAACGCTGCGCATGGACGGTCCCGCGGAGGGAATCGCGCAAATTCTTTCCGCCAATTTCGACATCACCGATTTCCCGTTGCAGTGTTCTGAAAGCGGGCAAATCGGCTTCGTTTTCGCGGTCGACCGTAGCGGCGTCCATTACCTGCGCCTCAAATCAGGCAAGTCGCAAGCGCTGCTGGGCCTGGATATTCAGCGAGCCGACTGAAATTGGTCAACGAAGCGGGAGGCGAGCGAATCTTCGGGTCACGCGTAGCCGAGTCCGAGCAACCCGCAGGCCCGCCAGAATGGGATGTCCGGGGCGGCAGAAAAAGCGGCCGCGATGTTGTCCAACCAACTCATAATTCAGCGCCGATGCCACAAAGAGCTGATAAAGTGCTTATGGTGCCGTCGTCATGGCGACGGATCGTTCAACGTCGAATGGGAGAATTTCATGACGCTTTCCAAAAACCTGATTTTGGCTCTGAGTATCGCAGCCGCCAGCGTGACAGTCACCGCTGCCCACGCGGCCGACATCCCGGTCGTCACCGGCGAGCAGTGGACCACCTCATCGGATGATGTGAAGAAGGCCTATCTCGTCGGCATTGCCAATGTGGTGCAGGTCGAAAACGCCTATCACGCGGGAAACCCGCCGACCGAGGCCCAGAGTTTCCTTCCGCGCCTTGCCAAGGGCATGCAGGGTCAATCGCTCGACAGCGTGCGCGAAGGGCTGAACAAATGGTATGCCGCCAACCCCGGCAAACTGCAGCGCCCGGTCATCGAGACCATCTGGTTTGAAATGGCCGTGCCCGGCCTCCAGAAGAACAAGTAACGGAGAACAATCATGAAACGACTTGGAATGATCGTGGCCATTGTGGCAATGGCAGGCGCTGCGGGATGCACGGACATGACCCCGCGGCAGCAGGGAACGATGAGTGGCGCAGCCATCGGCGCCGCGGGCGGTGCCGGCATCGCGGCCATTTCCGGCGGCAATGCATGGACCGGCGCGGCCATCGGCGGCGTGGCCGGCGGCGTGGCCGGCAATATCAAGGGCGGCCGGCAGTAATCACGTATTTGGTACTACCAGCAGTGGCGAGTCTTTCAACAAGAACAAGGAGCATCTCATGAAATTTTCTGGAAAATTACTTGCCGCGCTGGCCATCGCCTTAAGCGGTGGCGCCATGTCGGTTGCCCACGCGGCAGCGGGCGGCGAGGTAGTCACCAATCCGGGCGCGGCGTCAGGCAAGCACTTCGACCCGAAAGGCACCCTGCCGTCGAAGTTCACGATTGAACTGCGCAAGGGCGTCTCGGCCACGCTGCCGTTCGAGGACAAGCGCGACTTCGACGAAGCCAAGAAGGGCTTCATCGCCGAACCGCCGTACAAGCAGATCATGGCCGACGCCGGCCACGTCGCGTGGGACATGGGCAGCTACCAATGGCTGCTGCAGGGCAAGGACTTCCAGAGCATCCACCCGTCGCTGCAGCGCCAGGCCGTGCTGAACATGGCCTACGGGCTCTACGAGGTCGTGCCGGGCAGGATCTACCAGGTACGCGGCTTCGACCTGGCCAACATCAGCTTCATCAAGGGCGACACCGGCTGGATCATCTATGACCCTCTCACGGCTGCTGAGACGTCGCGAGCAGCGCTCGCGTTCATTAACGAGAAGCTCGGCAAGCGGCCGGTCGTCGCGGTCGTGTATTCGCACTCGCACGGAGATCACTTCGGGGGCGTGCGTGGGGTGGTGGACGAGGCCGACGTGAGGAGCGGCAAGGTGATGCTCATCGCGAGTGAAGGCTTCATGGAGGCGGCGATCTCCGAGAACGTGTTCGCCGGCACTGCCATGAACCGCCGAATGCAGTGGCAGTACGCGGTGCTGCTGCAGCGCGATCCGCACGGCCATGTCGACCAGTCCATCGGCAAGAACGTCGCGGCCGGAAGCTCCGGTCTGATCGCACCAAACCGCCTCATCTCGAAAGACTTCGAGGAAATCACCGTCGACGGCGTGACGATGGTGTTCCAAAACGCGCCGGATTCGGAGGCGCCGGTCCAACTGAACACCTACTTCCCGCAATTCAAGGCTTTCTGGGCCGCGGAAGTCGTGACCGGCACCATTCACAACATCTACACGACCCGCGGGGCCGCGGTGCGCAATGCGCTCAATTGGTCCAAGGTGATCAACGAGGCGCTGTACAAGTTCGGCGGGGAAACGGAGGTGATGTTCGCATCCCACAGTTGGCCGCGCTGGGGCAACGACCGGATACAGGAGGTGCTGCGCACCCAGCGCGACGCCTACGCCAACCTGAACAATCAGACGCTTCACTATGCCAACCAGGGCGTCACCATCAACGAGATCCACAACGTTTACGAAGTGCCGAAAAGCCTGCAGCAGAACTGGGCGGCGCGCAGCTATCACGGCGACGTGCAGAACAACGTGCGCGGCGTGGTCAACCGATTCCTCGGCCACTTCGACGGCAACCCGACCAACCTGATCCCGCTCTCGCCCAAGGACTCGGCGCCGCTCTACGTCGAGATGATGGGCGGCTCGGCAAAAATCGTCGCCAAGGGCAAGGCGCTGATCGCGCAGGGCAAGTATCTGCTCGCGACCGAGATTCTTAACAAGCTGGTGTTCGCCGAGCCGAGTAACCAGGAAGCACGCCGCCTGCTGGCCGACGCCTTTGAGCAACTCGGCTACCAGGCCGAGAGCACCAGCGTGCGCAACACTTTCCTGCAGGGCGCGTTCGAGCTGCGCAACGGCTTGCCCGGCGGCGTGCCGGTCCGTTCCGCCGTCCCGGACGTCATCCGCGCGATGTCGACCGAGCAATGGCTCGATTTCGTCGGAATCAGCATGGATCCGAAGAAAGCGGAGGGGATGCGCTTTGTCATCAACCTGGCGACGCCAGACAACGGAGAAAAGTTCGTCGTCGAGATGAGCAACGCGACGCTGACGTCGATCAAGGGCTTCCAGGCACCCAAGCCGGACCTCACCGTGACGGTGAATCGCGCCGACCTCAATCAGGTGATGATGGGCGTGGCATCGTTCGACGACCTGATCAAGGCCGGCAAGGCGAAATTCGACGGTAACCGCGCGGGCTTCGACCAGCTTCGTTCGATCCTCGTGCCGTTTACGCCGGACTTCGAGATTCTGCCCGGCACCGCACCGAAGACGCCGGCCAAGGGGCTGGCACCGTTTGCGCTATCCGAATCGCTGGATATCGACTAGCCCGGCAACTGACGTACCGAGGTTGAATTCATTCACTAACTGACTGGAGCAAATAATGAACAAACGTAAATTTATCGGCGTCGGCGTCTCGCTGACGGCACTCACCCTCTTGGCGGGCTGCACCACTACCGGCGGGAGCGCTGGCGATCCCGCAGCACGCCGTGAGGCCATCGACGCTGCGGTCGACAGTGCGCTGTCGCGTCTTTACCGGGAAGCCCGGGGATCGCAGGAGATTGTCGCCTCTGCACGCGGCGTACTGGTCTTCCCATCGGTGGTTTCTGCCGGTTTCATCGTCGGTGGATCGCATGGCCAGGGCGCATTGCGCAAGGCAGGGAAGACGACCAATTACTTCCGCATGACCGAGGCTTCGGTCGGACTTCTGGCGGGAGCGCAGTCACAGGCAGTCTTCATCCTGTTCATGACGCAGGATGCCCTGGCCCGCTTCGAGGCAAGCCGGGGTTGGACCGCAGGCGTCGACGGCTCCATCGCCTTGCTGACGGTGGGCGCCAATGCGCAGGTGACGACCCAGACCGCGCAGCAACCGATCGTTGGCTTCGTGCTGACGAATGGTGGTCTCATGGCCAACGTGAGCCTGAATGGCAACCGTGTGACGCCGCTTGACCTCTGAGCGGAGCGTCGAGCCGGCAGCACGACGTGTTGCCCCGGATGACTGGAAATTTGATTCCGACAACGGGGGAAAGCCAGGGATGAGCGTTGCTCACCCCTGGCTGCCGGTGGCCGTGCTTTGCGCTGGACTGTCAAGCATGTCGGCACTCGCCGACAGCAAATACGACCTGGCCAGGCAACCCGCCAACCCGGTCGCGGCGTTCGACTACGACGAGCAAAATTTCCTTTACGACATGCGTTTTGCAGGCCAATACGCCGGACTCGGTTTCCGCTTGTGAGGCCGACCTGCAGATCGCCACTGTTCTTGACCCTGTCAGGCGCCCCCGCTAGACTGCAGAAGCCGTGAACCATGACCGGCACTACCCGGAAGGAGTTCAATCAATGCACTCGATCCTGCGTGGCGTCGCCACGCTATTTGTTGCAACGCTCCTGCTATTCACGGCGCAGGCACGTGCCGCAGACCCTCCAAAATTCAACGTCGAGCAACTTGACCAGATGCTGGCGCCGATCGCGCTCTTTCCCGATGCGCTGCTGTCGCAGGTGTTGATGGCGACCACTTATCCGAAGGATGTCGCGGAGGCTGCCGAATGGGCATTCGCCAACCGTGGCCTGAAGGGTGACGATGCAGTGAAGGCCGTGCAAGACAAGCCGTGGGATCCCAGCGTGCAGTCGCTGGTCGCCTTCCCGCAAGTGCTTGCCATGCTCGGCGAAAAGCCTGAATGGGTTCATGACCTCGGCGATGCCTTCCTGGCGCAACCGAATGACGTCATGGATTCCGTGCAATTTCTGCGCTCAAAGGCGAAGGACGCCGGCAACCTGAGTTCCAACGAGCAGCAGATCGTCAATATCGAAGCCGCACCGCCGGCGCCGCAAACCATCGTCGTCACTGCGCCGCCCCCGCCGACGCAGATCATCACCATCGCCCCGGCCAATCCACAGGTGATCTTCGTTCCAGTATATAACCCAGTCTATGTCTTCGGGCCGTGGTGGCACCCGCTGTTTCCGCCCTTTTTCTTCCCGCCGCCGGTGCGCTGGGGATTCGGCTGGAACCCCGTCAGCACCGCCATCTGGTGGGGCGTCGGCATCGGCGTGACCAACGCCCTGTGGGGCGGCGTCAACTGGGGCCGGCGTGACGTCAATATCAACGTCAATCGCTGGAACAATATCAACGTCAACAACCGGATCAATTCCAACAATCGCAACGTAAACTGGAACCATAACCCCAGCAACCGGCGCGGCGTTCCGTATCGCGACATCAACACACGCAATCGAATGCAGCAAAACAATGTCGGCGGGCGCCAGGAATATCGTGGCCGCGAAGATCAACGGGCGCAGGCGAGAGCGGCGTTGTCCGATCAGGTCGGTGCCGAAAATCTTGACCGCGACGCGCTACGCAACATCGACCGCAGCCAAATTCCGCAACGCCTGCCCGCCGACACCGGCGCCACGGCACGCGACCGCGCCGCCGCTATCGACCGCAGCCAGATCCAGGACCGCGCGGGCAATATTGACCGCGGTCAGTTACAGGATCGTGCGAGCAACATTGACCGCAGTCAGATCCAGGACCGCGCGGGTAACATCGACCGCGGCCAGGTACAAAACCGCGCCGCCAATGTCGACCGCAATCAGGTACAGAACCGGGCCGCCAATATCGACCGCACCCAGGTACAGAACCGGGCCGCCAACATCGACCGTAGTCAAGTACAGAACCGGGCTGCCCAGACCAATCGCGACAATGCCCTGCGCGGTGCCAACAACGCCCAGCAGACGCGGCAGCAGATCGACCGCGGGATCGCCAGCCAGGCCGCAAGCGGCCGGCAAGCCAACGTTTCGCGCCCCGCAGGTGGTGGCACCGCCGCCCAGCGGCAGCGCAATCGATAGTTATGGGGCCGAGGATGAGAGATCGAATGATGAGCAATCGATGGATGAAGGGCGCCGCCGCGCTGCTATTCGCGCTGGCGCTGTCAGCACCTTGTGCGGCCGCCGGCACGCAAAAGACATTTGCCTCGCCGGAAATCGCGTTGGAAGCGTTGGTGGATAGCCTGGCACGTAATGACGATGCCGAAATGCGGGCGATTCTCGGCTTCAAGTATGACTATCTGCTGCCGCTCAACAATCTTACGGCGGAGGATCGCCTGGCTTTTCTCGGTGCCTGGGCCAAAGGCCACCGCATCCTGCGCGACAGCGACACGGTAGCGCGCCTTGAAGTGAGCAGTGGCTGGACGTTGCCGATACCGTTGGTACGCTCAGCCAACGGCTGGGTCTTCGATACCCGGGCGGGCAAGGAGGAAATGCGCACCCGCCGCATTGGGCGCAATGAACTGGCCGCGATCGAAACCATGCGCGCCTACGTCGAGGCGCAGCGCGAGTACGCCGCGCAGGACCGCAACGGCGACGGCATCCGTGAGTTCGCGCAAAAGATACTGAGCTCGCCCGGCAAGCAGGACGGCCTCTCCTGGCCCACGCCACCCGGCGAGCCAGAAAGCCCGGCCGGCCCTTTGCTGGAGACGAAAGACCTGAAGGATGGCTACCACGGCTACCGTTTCCGGATTCTCAAGGCCCAGGGCAAGGCGGCGCCGGGCGGCGCGCGCAGCTATGTCAAGGACGGACGCATGACCGAAGGTTTCGCGCTGGTCGGGTGGCCAGCCCGCTACGGCGAGACCGGCTTGATGACCTTCGTCGTCAACCAGGACGGTACCGTCTACCAGAAGCATCTGGGCCCCAGAACTGCCGCCATCGCTGGCGCGATGACACGATTCGACCCAGAAGCCTCGTGGACGGCGCTGCCCACTCCCTGACTTCCCCTGCCGACACGGCAATCAATATCATTCACTGATAGACGATCTCGACGTTCTCCGGCTTTAGCCAGACATTCAACGCGTCGAGCAGGCAGAAGTCGATGTCGAAGTCGGGCATCGACACCCGTTCCGGATTCAGGACTTGCCGAGCCAGAGGCTGCGCATGGGTGTGGCGCATGCGCGTATCGGTGACAAGCTTCAGCCACATCATTGAAATCCCACCGCATCGAACGCGCGCGGGTTAGCATTCGAAAAAGGTGACGAGCGAGGAAAGTACATTGACAATCTCCGGGACACCCGACGTGGACCTGATCGAAGTGCTCAGCCAATCGCGGCTGTTTCGCGACGTCGCGATTGAAGAAATCGAGCACCTCCTGCAGAACTGCGAACAACTGACGCTCGATGCTGGCCAGACATTGCTCTCGCGCAATACGCCGAACGGCAGTATCTACATCATCGTCGCCGGGCGCGTGAGCGTACACCTGACGAGTCCGGACGACGAGCCAGCGTCCTACATCGGCGTCGGTGAATGCGCCGGCGAGATGTCGGTGATCGACGGCAACGTGGTGTCGGCTGACGTTATTGCCGACCAGCCTTCGCGCGTATTGCGGATATCACAGGACGTCCTGTGGGCGATGGTCGACGTCTCGCTCGCAATTGCGCGCAATCTTCTTTACATCCTGTCGACGCGTGTGCGCTATGGCAACGAGTTGTTCATTCGCAACATGCGCACACAGCGCGTCCTTGAATTGGCAGCAACAGTCGATGCCCTGACCGGTATCAATAACCGCGGCTGGCTGGAACATACGTTCCCGCGGATCATGACGCGCTGCGCCGAGGGCGGCCATGCGTTCTGCAGCTTGCTGATCGATATCGACAACTTCAAGCGGCTCAACGATACCTGGGGACACGTCTGCGGTGATCAGGCGCTGGTTGCCGTCGCCGCATCGCTCCTCAACAACGTACGGCCGGAGGATCTGCTGGCGCGATACGGTGGTGAGGAGTTCGTGATTGGCTTGCCGAATACCGGCGTAGACGAGGCTTTCATCGTCGCCGAACGCGTGCGTCGCGCGATCGAGTTCCTGCCCCTGAGCTTCCGGCGCGGCGAGAAATTGCCGCATGTGACCGTATCGATCGGGATCGGGCGAATGCTGCCTGGCCAGATGCTGACCGAACTGATCGCCATCGCCGACGAAGCCCTCTATCGAGCCAAGGATGGTGGCCGCAATCGCGTCATGCTCTAGTCTGGACTTCCCACGGTTTTTCGCCGCCCAAAGCGCGTGCTTCAAGCGACCTGTTATTCCCGATGCTGCGTCCCGAGCAAGCGCGCCAAATGATCCGCCACGCCAGTCTCGTCCTCTGCCGGCGCCCAAATAGTGTTCTCGTCGCCGGCGACAGGCCAATGTTGCGGTCGACTGCTCCCGAAAGGTCAAAATCGACAATACCGAGGCGATCGCGCAGGCAGACGCCTCAGTAGACGACCTCAACGTTTTCCGGCTTCAACCAGCCATTCAACGCGTCGAGCAGCATGTCGTCGAGGCGCACGCGCACGGCGTCGCCGAGCACCATTTGGCATTCCGCCGTTTCGTTGCGGTAACGGATGCGCACCTGCGCCGGACCCGGGGCAAACGGCAGCAGCAGGGATTTCAGCTTGCGCGCATCCGAGCCGCCGTTCATCCGCAGCAGCAGGTGCTTGGCGAAGCGCGCACGGGCCTCGCCCAACGTCATCAGTTTGTCGGCGACAACGCGGTTGCCGCCGGAGAAGTCGTCGTAACTGACCTTGCCTTCGATGACCAGGACCTCGTCGGTGACGATCTTGGCTCGTTCCGCCTCGAACAGTTCGTTGAAGACCGCAACCTCGACCATCCCGGTTCCATCATCCAGTTGCACGAAGAGCATTTTTCCGCGGCGGGTCATCTGCGTGCGCACGCCAACGACCAGGCCGGCCAGCGTCGTCATTTCCTTGGCCGGTTCCAGTCTGGCCAGCGGCCGGCGGATGAAGCGCGACAATTCCTTCTTGCAGGTGTTGTAGGGATGGCCGGAGAAGAAGAAACCGAGCGCCGTCTTCTCGTGCATCAGTTGTTCCTTTTCATCCCACGGTTTCACCGCAAGATACTGTGGCGCATGCTCTTCCGCCGCCATTCCCATGTCGAACAGGCTAGTCTGCATCGAATTGCGCTCGGCCTGCTCGGCGAAGTCCATGGCGATGCCGACCGAAGTCAGCAGCTTGTGGCGGTCGGCATCGATGCTGTCGAAGGCGCCGGCCTTGATCAGCGCCTCGGTGGCGCGGCGATTGACCATGCGCTTGTCGCAGCGCTGGCAAAAGTCAAACAGATCCTTGAACGGACCGTCGCTCTCGCGCGCTTTCAGAATGACATTGACTGCCTGCTCGCCGGTGCCTTTCACCGCGCCCAAGCCATAGCGAACTGTGTTGCGGTCGACCGGCTCGAAACGGTAATTCGAGGCATTGACGTCCGGCCCGAGCACCTTCACCTTGTTGGCGATGGTGTCCTCGTAGAAGATTTTCACCGAATCCGTGTTATCCATGTCCGAGGACATGGTCGCCGCCATGAAGGCCGCGCAGTGGTGCGCCTTGAGCCAGGCGGTATGATAGGTGACGACGGCGTAGGCGGCAGTATGCGACTTGTTGAAGCCGTACTCGGCAAACTTGGTCATCAGGTCGAACAACTGCTCGGCGAGCGCCGGGTTGTAACCCTTCTCTTTTGCACCGGCGGCGATCGTCTCGCGGTGCTTGGCCATTTCCTCGGGCTTCTTCTTGCCCATCGCCCGGCGCAGCATGTCGGCGCCACCCAGCGTATAGCCGCCGATGATCTGCGAGATCTGCATGACCTGTTCCTGGTACACAATGACGCCGTAGGTCGGCGACAGGCAGGCGGTCAGGTCCGGGTGGAAATAATCGATCTTCTGCTGGCCCTTCTTGCGCAGGATGAAGTCGTCCACCATCCCGGAACCGAGTGGGCCGGGACGATAAAGCGCGAGCACAGCGATGATGTCTTCAAAACGGTCGGGCGCCAGCTTCCTGAGCAGCTTCTTCATGCCCTCCGATTCGACTTGGAAGATCGCCGTCGTATTGGCGTCCTTCAGTATCTGGTAGGCGGCCGGGTCGGTGAAGCCGAGTGACATCAGGTCGAGCTTCTCGCCAGTCATGCGGCGGATGTACTCGACGGCCAGCTCGATAATCGTCAGGTTGCGCAGGCCGAGGAAGTCGAACTTGACCAACCCGGCCTTCTCGACGTCATCCTTGTCGAACTGCGAAACCGGCGATGCATCGCTGCCGGTCGCCTGATAGATCGGGCAGAAATCGGTGATCTTGCCCGGCGCGATCAACACGCCGCCAGCGTGCATGCCGACGTTGCGGGTCAGGTCTTCCAGGCGGCCGGCGAGGTCGAACAGTTCGCGGACCGACTCGCCATCGCGCTCGTCGGTCATCATCTCCTTGAGCGCCGGCTCCTGCTCCAGCGCCTCGGCCAGCGACACCGGCTTGTTCTGGACGATCGGGATCAGCTTGGAAATACGGTCGCACAGCGAGTACGGCAGGCCGAAGACGCGGCCGACGTCGCGGATCACCGCCTTCGACGACATGGTGCCGAAGGTGACGATCTGCGATACCGCCTGCGAACCGTAGCGCTGGCGCACGTATTCGATGACCCGCCAGCGGTTGTCCTGGCAGAAGTCGATGTCGAAGTCGGGCATCGACACCCGTTCCGGATTCAGGAAGCGCTCGAACAGCAGGGCATAGGCCAGCGGATCGAGGTCGGTAATGCGCAGGCTGTAGGCGACCAGCGAACCCGCCCCGGAACCCCGCCCCGGCCCGACCGGCACGCCATTATTCTTGGCCCAGTTGATGAAGTCGGCGACGATCAGGAAGTAGCCGGGGAAGCCCATCTGGACGATGGTGTTGCACTCGAAGACGAGCCGGTCGTCGTATTCCGGGCGGCGCTTCAGGCGCTCTTCCGGGTCCGGGAAAAGCTCAACCAGGCGCCTCTCCAGCCCGGCCTCGGCCTCGGCGACAAGATATTCGTCGATCGTCATGCCCGGCGGGATGGGGAAGTCGGGCAGGAAATTCTTGCCCAGCGTCAGTTCGATATTGCAGCGCCTGGCGATTTCCAGCGAGTTTTCCAGCGCCTCCGGCAGATCGGCAAACAGTTCAGCCATCTCGGCCTGGGACTTGAAATACTGGTCCTCGGTATACGTCTTCGGCCGCCGGTTATCGCCCAGCACGTAACCCTCGGCGATACAGACGCGCGCTTCGTGGGCGCGAAAGTCGTCACGGTTCATGAACTGGACCGGGTGCGTCGCGACCAGCGGCAAACCGAGTTCGCCGGCCAGATCGGCCGTTTGCTGAACAATGGCCTCCTGCTGCGGTTGACCGTAGCGTTGCACTTCCAGATAGAAAGCGCCGGGGAAAATCGCCTCCCAAGCCTTGGCGCGCTCGCCGGCAAGATCGAAATTACCGTTGATCAGCGCTTCGCCGACATCGCCGAGATGCGCGCCGGACAGCGCGATCAAGCCGTCGCTGCCGATTTCGCCAAACCACTCGCGGCGGATTTCGGCACGATCACGGCGACCTTCGACCAGATAGGCACGAGTCAACAGCTCGCACAATTGCCGGTAACCCGTCCGGTTGCGCGCCAGCAGCAGCAGACGACAGGCATCTTCCGGAGCTTCGGGATTGGTGATCCAGACATCCACCCCGGCAATCGGCTTGACCCCCTTGCCACGCGCGCCGGTGTAGAACTTGACGAGCCCGAACAGGTTACCGAGATCGGTCAGCGCCAGCGCCGGCATGCCGTCGCCGGCGGCGCGCTTGACCGCATCGCCGACACGGACGATGCCGTCGGTCACGGAATATTCGGAATGCAGGCGGAGGTGAACGTAGCGCGGGGAATTCATGGGCACAATTTTACCGCCCCCGAGCTCAGCCGCCGATTGCATTTTGTGCCGCATCCGTTAGTGCCATAGAATCAGTGGCTGGCACCAGATTGAACGTTTCGTCTTGTTCGAACATGGAGAACCACAATGATTCTCGAAGAGCCCCTCGTACTGCGCACCGACCGCGCCGACGGCCTGACCACGCTGACCCTGAACCGCCCGAGCCAGTTCAATTCCCTGTCGAAAGACATGTTGACCGCAATCAAGACCGAACTGGACGACATCGCAGCCAGCGAAGCCGTGCGCGTCGTCGTCATTGGCGGTGCCGGCAAGGCCTTCTGCGCCGGCCACGACTTGAAGGAAATGCGCGCCAACCACGACAAGGGCTTCATGCAGGCGCTGTTCAAGCAATGCGGCGAACTGATGCTCACCATCACCCGGATGCCGCAACCGGTCATTGCCCGTGTGCACGGCATCGCCACCGCCGCCGGTTGCCAACTGGTGTCGATGTGCGACCTGGCGGTCGCCGCCGATGTCGCTCGCTTCGCCGTTTCCGGCATCAATGTCGGTCTTTTCTGCTCGACGCCGGCCGTCGGTCTGGCGCGCAACCTCGGGCGCAAGGCGGCGTTGGAAATGCTGCTGACCGGCGACTTCATCGACGCCATGGAAGCCAGGACCAAGGGGCTGGTCAATCGCGTCGTGCCGGCCGACGCGCTGGACGCCGAGGTCGAACGCCTGACCCAGTCCATTCTCGCCAAGAGTGCCGTCGCCCTGCGCATGGGCAAGGGCATGTTCTACAGGCAACTCGAAATGGGGCTGGTCGAAGCCTACGCTTATGCCGGCGAAGTCATGGCCTGCAACATGATGAGCGACGACGCCGGTGAAGGCATCGATGCCTTCATGCAGAAAAGGAAGCCGGAGTACAAGGGGAGCTAAGGCACGAGAGTCTGGCTTGATGGCTCAGTTCGGCCACAACCGGCCGATGGCGAAACCGACTGAAAGCGGCCGTATAATGCCATTGGCACTTTCATGGGCTTGCAGGGTTTGGCAGAACGTTTAGT
>Ga0209048_10000940_pt1 | contig 30760 bp, 30 predicted proteins | sample FrelakmetCRP12CR_FD_187146 | JGI IMG/M metagenome (GOLD analysis project Ga0209048, IMG submission 187146) | Freshwater lake sediment microbial communities from the University of Notre Dame, USA, for methane emissions studies - CRP12 CR (SPAdes)... | ecosystem: Environmental > Aquatic >...
CACCGGCACGAGGCCCGGGTGCGCGACCCAGGTGCCGTCGTGGCCCTGCGTCGCCTCGCGCTCCTTGTCGAGCTTGACCTTCGCGAAGGCCTCGGCGTTCGCTGCTTCGTCGTTCTTCACGGGAATCTGCGCCGCCATGCCGCCCATCGCGTGGATGTTGCGCCGGTGGCACGTCTTGACGAGGAGCAGCGCGTAGCTCTTCATGAAGTGCGTCGTCATCGTCACCAGCGCGCGGTCGGCGAGGCAGAAGTCGCGGTTGTTCCGCAGCTTCTTGATGCACGAGAAGATGTAGTCCCAGCGCCCGCAGTTCAGCCCCGCCGAGTGCTCGGCCAGCTCGTGGAGGATCTCGTCCATCTCGAACGCGGCGAGGAGCGTCTCCACGAGCACCGTCGCGCGGATCGACCCCTGCGGCACGCCGACGTCGTGCTGCGCCATCACGAAGATGTCGTTCCACAGCCGGGCCTCGTGGTGGCTCTCGAGCTTGGGCAGATAGAAGTACGGCCCCGTGCCGCGCGCGAGCAGCTCCTTCGCGTTGTGGAAGAAGTAGAGCGCGAAATCGAAGATGCCCCCGGAGATGGGCTGCCCGTCGACCCGCACGTGCTTCTCCGGCAGGTGCCAGCCGCGCGGCCGCACGAAGAGCGCGGCGGTCTTCTCGTTCAGCCGGTAGGTCTTGCCTTCGGGCGACGTGTAGTCGATCCGGCGGCGTATGGCGTCGCGCAGGTTGATGTGCCCCTGCAGGTTGTTGTCCCACTTCGGGGTGTTCGCATCCTCGAAGTCGGCCATGAACACGTTGGCGCCCGAGTTGAGCGCGTTGATCACCATCTTGCGGTCGACGGGGCCCGTGATCTCGACCCGCCGATCGACGATGTCGGCCGGAATCGGCGCGCAGGTCCAGTCGCCCTCGCGAATCGCGCGCGTTTCCGGCAGGAAGTCGGGCAGCTTGCCGGCATCGAGCTCCGACTGGCGCTGCGCCCGGCGGGCGAGCAGTTCGGCGCGGCGATGGCCGAACGCACGCTGCAGCTTCGCGGCGAAGGCGACCGCCTCGGGGGTCAGTATCTGCGCGTATTCCGGCGTGATGCGGCCGGAGATTTCGATGCCGGAGCCGAAATTGGGCGTGCTCATGGGGGGATCTCGCTGCGGGGGCGTGGAAGCGCCGTTGGCCTGGTCGCGCGCGCCCGCGCAGGTCGCTTCGTCGCCCACGCGGGATCGCTCGTGAAACGGCTTATTTTAGCCGATATTGCACCGCAGCGCGAGGCGCCGGACAGTGCGGGAATCGGCCCGCGGGCGCCTTCGGTTGCAGCGCCGTCGATGGCGGGTTCGGTCAGGCCGGCACGGCCCGCTTGATCGGTTGCAGCGTGAGCCAGCCGCGCTGCAGCCCGCGATTGACCGCGCTTACGACCGCGCGCAACGTCGCCGTGACGATGTTGGAATCGAAACCGACTCCATACACGGCGCGGTCGCTGCCGATGCGCAGCTGCACGTAGGCGACGGCCGTCGCGTCCTCGCCGCTGCCGACCCCGTGCTCGTGGTAGTTCTGCACGTGGATGTCGAACCCGGCGCCCTCGCGAAGCGCGTGCACGAACGCGTCGACCGGCCCGTTGCCGGCCCCGGTCAATTCGACTTCGACGCCGTCGAACGCGAGCCGCGCCACCATGCGCTCGACGGCCCCGGTCGCGCTGTGCTGCGCGCGATGGTCGACGAAGGCGATCGAGCCGCCGGCCGTGTACTCGCGATCGAACGCGGCGCGGATCTCGGCCGCAGACAGCTCCTTGCCCGTCGTGTCCGCGATCTGCTGGATGACCTGGCTGAACTCGATCTGCAGCAGGCGCGGCAGCGACAGGCCGTAATCGCGCTCCAGCAGGTAGGCGATGCCGCCCTTCCCCGACTGGCTGTTCACGCGGATCACCGCGTCGTAGGTGCGCCCGATGTCGGCGGGATCGATCGGCAGATACGGAACGTCCCATTCGACGTTCCCCTGCTCGAGCTCCCGCGCGCGCGCGGCCAGCCCCTTCTTGATCGCGTCCTGGTGCGAGCCCGAGAACGCCGTGAACACGAGGTCGCCGGCGTACGGATGCCGCGGGTCGAGCGGCAGCTGGTTGCAGTACTCGACGGTGCGGATCACCCGCTGGATGTCCGAGAAATCGATTCCCGGGTCGACGCCCTGCGTGTAGAGATTGAGGCCGAGCGTGACGAGGCAGACGTTGCCCGTGCGCTCGCCGTTGCCGAACAGGCATCCCTCGACCCGCTCCGCTCCCGCCATCAGCGCGAGCTCGGCCGAGGCGACCCCGCAGCCGCGATCGTTGTGCGGATGCACCGACACGATGACGCTGTCACGACGCGCGAGGTGCCGGCACATCCACTCGACCTGGTCCGCGTAGACGTTGGGCGTGGTGAGCTCGACGGTCGACGGCAGGTTCAGGACGGTCCTGCGCTGCGGGGTCGGCTGCCAGACCGCCGTGACGGCGTCGCAGATCTCGACGGCGAAGTCGAGTTCGGTGCCGGTGAAGCTCTCGGGCGAGTACTCGAGGATCCACTCGGTTCCCGGCCGCCTGGCGACGCCGTCGCGGATCAGCTTCGCCCCCGAGACGGCGATTCCCTTGATCCCCTCGCGGTCGAGCCCGAACACGAGGCGGCGCTGCGTGGTCGATGTCGAGTTGTACAGGTGGACGATGGCGCTCTTCGCGCCGGTCAGTGCCTCGAACGTGCGCTCGATCTGCGGCGCGCGGGACTGCGTCAGCACCTGGACCACGACGTCGTCCGGGATCAGGTCCTCGTCGATCAGCTTGCGGGTGAAGTCGTAGTCGGTCTGCGACGCCGCCGGAAAGCCGATCTCGATTTCCTTGTAGCCCATCGACACCAGCAGCCGGAACATCCGCAGCTTGCGGTCGGCGTCCATCGGCTCGATCAGCGCCTGGTTGCCGTCGCGAAGGTCGACGCTGCACCAGATGGGCGCGCGCGTGATCGTGCGCGACGGCCACTGGCGGTCCCGAAGCGCAATCGGCGGGAAGGGACGGTACTTGGCGTAGGGATAGGGCTTCATCGCGGGTCCTCGTGCCTTGGGTCCGTGCAAACAAGACAGCCGTCCGGTGGTGGACGACATCGGCGCTGCTCGAAAAAGGGGGGTGATTTATCTGCGCGCGGGGCGCAGCAGAAGCAGCAGCAGGCCGCCCGTGAGGGAGGTCGGCGCGGGGAGCGCGGGACGGCCGTGAGTGTGGACGCTGCTCATGCGGTGGACTATAACCGCAAAAATGCAATCGCCGCAAGGGGTTGGGCGCCGGCCGCCGATCCGCTACGGCGGCGGGGCCGGCGCGCGCCGGCGGTGGCCGGCGAGCCGCGTCCACGCCAGCATCAGGTAGCCCGACAGCGCGTACCCGACGCAGCCCGCGAACAGCACGACCGCCGGCTGGTAGGACAGGAGCGCGATGACCAGCACGAACACGAAGATCGCGAGGAACGGCACGCTCTTCTTGAGATTGATCGTCTTGAAGCTGTAGTACTTGACGTTGCTGACCATCGTGAGGCCCGCGAACAGCGTGACCGACCACACCCACCAGCGCAGGCCGGCCGGGTCGATGTTGTAGTCGTCGACGATCCAGACCAGACCCGCGACCAGCGCCGCGGCGGCCGGACTCGGAATGCCGGTGAACCAGCGCTTGTCGGCCACGTCGAGCATCACGTTGAAGCGCGCGAGCCGCAGCGCGGCCCCCGCGACGTAGACGAACGCCGCGATCCACCCCAGCTTGCCCATGCCCTTCAGCGCCCACTCGTAGACGATGAGCGCCGGCGCCGCCCCGAAGCTCACCATGTCGGACAGGCTGTCGTACTCGGCGCCGAACGCGCTCTGCGTCCGCGTGAGGCGCGCGACGCGGCCGTCGAGCCCGTCCAGGACCATCGCGACGAAGATCGCGACGGCGGCGTAGTCGAAGCGCAGGTTCATTGCCTGCACGATCGCGTAGAAACCCGCGAACAGCGCGGCGGTCGTGAACAGGTTCGGCAGCAGATAGATGCCGCGCCGCCGGATCCGGTTCTTCTGCAGGGCCCGCTGGGTGTCGAAATCGGCCATGTCGGCGGAAAGGTAGCACAAACGGCCGAACCGACCGCACCGGCGCCCGTGCGCCGGCAAGGGCCCGCGTCAGCCCGGCCGGAACGCCGCGAGGATCGTCTCGGTCGCGTGCACGACGTCCCCGACGGCGACTCGGGGCAGCGCATCCGGCGCAACGTAGACGTCGACGCGCGAGCCGAAGCGAATGAATCCGTAGCGCTGGCCCCGCTTGAGCGCGTCCCCCGGCTTCACGTAGCAGAGGATACGCCGCGCGATCAGCCCGGCGACCTGCACGCAGGTGACATCGTGGCCGTCGGCGGTCCGCAGGTGCAGCGCATTGCGCTCGTTCTCGAGCGACGCCTTGTCAAGCGCGGCATTCAGGAAACTGCCGGCGTGGTACCACGCGCCGACGACCGTCCCGTCGACCGGGCTGCGGTTCGAGTGCACGTTGAAGACGTTCATGAACACGCTGATCTTGAGGGCGTCGCGCCCGAGGTACGGGTCACGCGCGATCCCGACGCTGACGATCCTGCCATCGGCCGGCGCGAGCACGGCGTCCGGCTCGCGGGGGACGACCCGCGGCGGATCGCGGAAGAACTGGACGATGAACGCCACGGCGAGCCAGGCGAGCACGGCGAGCAGCCAGAGGCCGGCCGCCGACAGCGCGATCGCCACGGCAAGCGCCAGCGCGAGAAAGACCCAGCCCTCGCGGGCGATGATCGGATGGGGATAGTCGTTGTTCATCGGGACGCCCGCGGCGCGAGGTGGCCGCGGGCAGGATTATGCGCCACGAGCGACCGCGCGTCGGCCTCGACGGCAGAGTGCGCGATACCGCCCGGCGCTTGCGTCACTTGGCAGTTCCGTCATCGCGGGAAGCGCGCTCTTCGGCATGCTGCTTGACCAGGTCTTCGACGCCGCGCGCCCGTTCGAGCGCAGCCGCCGGCGCCGTGGCCGCGCCGGGGACCTCCGCGCCGACCGCGCCGACCGCGCGCGCCCGCTCGCCCGGCACTCCCGCCTTCGTGGGCGCCGCGACGCCGGGGAGTCCGTACTGCTTCAGCGCCATCTGCGCGAGCAGCGCGACGACGGCGAGCGCCAACAGGATGACGATCAAGCCGACCCAGCCGCCCTGCCATCGCGGGCGACCCCGGTGCGCGAAGGCCCGAATCGAGGCTCTCCCCTGCTCGCTGCTCACGCCGCTGGCAGTTTGTTGAAACACGGGTCGTGCATCCACCATTCGTCCTTCGACAAGCTCAGGACGAACGGTAACGGGATGATTCTGCGGGAGCCAGGAATTCGTTCGTGGTGAGCCTGTCGAACCATGAACGGATCTTCGACGAACTGCTAGTTCTTCGTCTGGTCGACGAGCTTGTTCTTGCGGATCCACGGCATCATCGACCGCAGCTTCTCGCCGACCTTCTCGATCGAGTGCTCGGCGGTCAGGCGACGGCGCGCGAGCAGCACCGGCGCGCCGGCGCGGTTCTCGAGGATGAAGTCCTTCGCGTACTCGCCGGTCTGGATGCGCGTCAGCGCGTCGCGCATCGCCTGCTTCGTCGCCGCGGTGACGATCTTCGGGCCCGTCACGTACTCGCCGTACTCGGCGTTGTTCGAGATCGAGTAGTTCATGTTCGCGATGCCGCCCTCGTAGATGAGGTCGACGATCAGCTTCACCTCGTGGAGGCACTCGAAGTAGGCCATCTCCGGCGCGTAGCCGGCCTCGGTCAGCGTCTCGTAGCCGGCCTTGATGAGCTCGACCAGCCCGCCGCAGAGCACGGCCTGCTCGCCGAAGAGGTCCGTCTCCGTCTCCTCGCGGAAATTCGTCTCGATGACCCCGGCGCGCGCGCCGCCGATCGCCGCCGCATAGGACAGCGCGACGTCGCGCGCCTTCTTCGACGCGTCCTGGTGCACGGCGATCAGCATCGGCACGCCGCCGCCCTGCACGTACGTCGAGCGCACCGTGTGACCCGGCGCCTTGGGCGCGATCATCACGACGTCGAGGTCGCCGCGCGGCACGACCTGGCCGTAGTGGACGTTGAAGCCGTGCGCGAACGCCAGCGTGGCGCCCTTCTTGATGTGCGGCTCGACGCCGTTCCGGTAGACGGCGGCGATGTGCTCGTCGGGCATCAGCATCATGACGACGTCGGCGCCCTTCACGGCATCCTCGACCTCGGCGACCTTGAGGCCCGCCTTCTTCGCCTTCCCCCACGACGCGCCATCCTTGCGCAGGCCGACCGTCACCTTGACGCCGGAGTCGTGGAGGTTCTGCGCGTGCGCGTGGCCCTGCGACCCGTAGCCGACGATCGTGACCTTCCTGCCCTTGATCAGCGACAGGTCGGCATCCTTCTCGTAATAGACCTTCATCGTTTTCTCCGTTGCTAGATCTTGAGTATTCGTTCGCCGCGCCCGATCCCGGATGCGCCGGTGCGCACGGTCTCCAGGATCACGCCGGGCTCGATCGACTGCAGAAACGCGTCGAGCTTCGAGCCGGTCCCGGTGAGCTCGATCGTGTAGCTCTTGTCGGTGACGTCGAGGATCCGGCCGCGGAAGATGTCGGCAAGGCGCTTCATCTCCTCGCGGTCCTTGCCCGCGGCGCGCACCTTCACCAGCATCAGCTCGCGCTCGATGTGGTTGCCTTCGGTCAGGTCGACGACCTTGACGACGTCGACGAGCTTGTTGAGCTGCTTGGTGATCTGCTCGATGACGTCCTCGGAGCCGACGGTGACGATCGTCATCCGCGACATCGTCACGTCCTCCGTCGGCGCCACCGTCAGCGACTCGATGTTGTAGCCGCGTGCCGAGAAGAGCCCGGAGATGCGCGACAGCGCCCCCGCCTCGTTCTCGACCAGGATCGACAGGATGTGGCGCATGGTCAGTTCCCCCCCGAAAGCGCTTCGCGCTCCCCCCCTCGAGGGGGGCGAGCACCGGGATACGTCCCCCCGAGCTCGACAAGCTCGCTTCCCCCCAAGGGGGCGACCGCGCCCTTGGGACGGCCCGGCGGACGCGGCGACGGCCCGGCGGCGCTCACAGCTCCTCCGCCAGGATCATCTCGGTCAGGCCCTTGCCGCCGGGGACCATCGGGAACACGTTCTCGGTCTGGTCGGTGATCACGTCGACGAACACGAGCCGGTCCTTGTGGCCGAGCGCCTCGGCCAGCGCCCCATCGACGTCGGCCGGCTTCTCCACCTTGATGCCGACGTGGCCGTAGGCCTCGGCGAGCTTCACGAAATCGGGAAGCGCGTCCATGTACGATCCGGCATACCGGTTGCCGTAGAAGAACTCCTGCCACTGCCGGACCATCCCCATGTAGCGGTTGTTGAGGTTCACGATCTTGAGCGGCAGGTGGTACTGCTTGCAGGTCGAAAGCTCCTGGATGCACATCTGGATCGACGCCTCGCCCGTCACCGTGACGACCGTCGCCCCCGGGTTCACGAGCTGGACGCCCATCGCGGCCGGCATGCCGAAGCCCATCGTGCCGAGGCCGCCCGAGTTGATCCAGCGGCGCGGCTTGTCGAACTTGTAGTACTGCGCCGCCCACATCTGGTGCTGGCCGACGTCCGACGTGATGAACGCGTCGCCCCTCGTGAGCTCGTAGAGCTTCTGGATCACGTACTGCGGCTTGATGAGGTCGCTCTTCGTGTCGTAGCGCAGGCAATCCTTGCGCTGCCATTCCTTGATCTCGCCCCACCACGCCTTCAGCGCGGCGGCGTCGGGCCGCTGCGGCGACGACTCGATCAGCTTCAGCATCTCGTCGAGGACGTCGGCGACGTAGCCCACGATCGGCACGTCGACCTTCACCCGCTTCGAGATCGACGAAGGGTCGATGTCGATGTGGATGATCTTGCGGTCGCTGCGGAAGAAGTGCTCCGGATTGCCGATGACGCGGTCGTCGAAGCGCGCGCCGATCGCGATGAGCACGTCGCAGTGCTGCATCGCCATGTTCGACTCGTAGGTGCCGTGCATGCCGAGCATGCCGGTGAACTGCGGGTCGGTCCCCGGGAACCCGCCGAGGCCCATCAGCGTGTTGGTGCACGGGAAGCCCAGGAGCCGCACGAGGCGCGTCAGCTGCGGCGCCGCGTTGTTGAGCACGACGCCCCCGCCGGCATAGACCATCGGCTTCCTGGCGTCGAGCAGCAGCTGCACCGCCTTCTTGATCTGCCCCGAATGGCCCTTGGTCACCGGGTTGTAGGAGCGCAGCGACACCGACTTCGGGTAGCTCCACTCGGTCGTGGCCTGCGTCACGTCCTTGGGGATGTCGACGAGCACCGGGCCCGGGCGCCCCGTGGCGGCGAGATAGAACGCCTTCTTGATCGTCGTCGCGAGGTCGCGCACGTCCTTGACGAGGAAGTTGTGCTTGACGCAGGGCCGCGTGATGCCGACGGTGTCGCATTCCTGGAAGGCGTCCTGCCCGATCGCGTGCGTCGGCACCTGGCCGGTCAGCACGACCATCGGAATCGAGTCCATGTACGCGGTCGCGATGCCGGTCACGGCGTTCGTGACGCCGGGCCCGGACGTCACGAGGCAGACGCCCACCTTCGTGGACGACCGCGAATAGCCGTCGGCAGCGTGAGCGGCGCCCTGCTCGTGCCGGACCAGCACGTGCTTGACCTTGTCCTGCTTGAAGAGCTCGTCGTAGATGTTGAGGACCGCGCCACCGGGGTAGCCGAAGACGTATTCGACGCCCTCTTCCTGGAGGCAGCGGATGACGATTTCCGCACCCGTGAGTTGCATGGCTATGCCTTACGCAAAGTGGTGGAACCGTCCGCGCGAGCACGCGCGGCGCTCCAGCGTTACTTCTCGGCGCGAACGGGGGATAAGCGCGCCCACCAGGGCTTTACCGGGTAGAAAGCCGTGATCCGAAAACACCCGCTCGCACCCCGAGGGAGTCCCCGCCGACGCTCGTGACGTCGCGGAGGGGGCGCAAACGGCCGTTATTGCAGCACAACATCGACCCCTTGAGGCCGAGTGCCTACGTTACCCGCGGCGCCCGCGACGGTCAAGCCCGTTGCAGTGCACAACAAGCGCGGCGGTCCTGCGCCCTATAATGGCGCGCACACACCGGACGGACCCTGTTCTGGCTTCCTACCAAGAAATTTCGGCCTTCCTCGCAGAAGTCGAACGCCGCGCGTTCAAGCAGGCCATGTTCGCCGTCCGCGACGAGCACAGTGCGCTCGACATCGTGCAGGACGCCATGCTGAAGCTCACCGAGAAATACTCGGAAAAGCCGGCCGCGGAGCTGCCGATGCTGTTTCAGCGCATCCTGCAGAACACGATCCACGACCATTTCCGGCGGCAGAAGGTCCGCTCGACCTGGACGACGCTGCTGTCCGCGCTGGGCAAAGGTGACGAAAAGGACGACGATTTCGATCCGCTCGAAACTTTGCCGGCGAAATCGGACTCGAACGCCAATGCCGATCCCGCGCAGCTGCTCGAGCAAGGTCAGATTATGGCCATCATCGAGCAGGCGCTCTCGCGGCTCCCCGCGCGTCAACGGGAAGCGTTTCTGCTGCGTTACTGGGAAGAGCTCGATGTGGCGGAAACTGCCGCGGCGATGAATTGCTCGGAGGGCAGTGTGAAGACTCACTGCTCGCGGGCGGTTCATGCGCTGGCCGCGATGCTGAAGGCCAAAGGGGTGACGCTATGACGACCGAAGACACTGATTTTGCAAAGAAAATAGCCGCCCGCCTCGACCAGGGCGCAGCCGATCTGAAGGCCGGCACCGTCTATCGGCTCCAGCTCGCGCGGCAGGAGGCCTTGGCACGCCTGTCCGACCCGAAGCGGGCGGCCGAACTGCGGCTTGCGGGCGCGCACGCGCTCGCCGGGTCGGGGACCCTGGGCGGGGACCGCCGCTCTTGGGCGAGCGGCCGCCTCTGGATCGGGATCGCGCTGATCGTCGTCGCGGGGTTCGGCATTCAGCAGTGGCAGGCGTACCAGCAACTCAAGGACATCGAGGAAACGGATGCCGCGATCCTGACCTCGGACCTGCCGATCGACGCGTACTTGGACCGGGGATTCCAGAATTGGCTGAAGCGCGCGATCGACGAATAATCCGCAACCTCATCGTGACGATCGCGCTCGCGGCCGGCCTGGCCGCGAGCGCATTTGCGCAGCCGGTCGGCATCCGCTCGCCGTCCTGGGCCGAGCTCCCCCCCGCCGAAAAGCAGATCCTCGCCCCGCTCGCGGGCGACTGGGACTTCATGGATGCGCCGCGCAAGCAGAAGTGGCGGGGCATCGCGCAGCGGTATCCGAAGATGACCCCCGACGAGCAGCAACGGATGCGGCAGCAGATGGGCGCCTGGGCGCAGCTGTCGCCGGAACAGCGGGCCGCCGCGCGCGAGCAGTACAAGACGATGAAGACGCTTCCCCCCGAGAAGAAGCAGGAAGTCCGGCAGAAGTGGGAGCAGTACCAGACGCTGCCTCCCGAGAAAAAGCGCGAGCTCGCGGCGAAGCCGGCACCGGCGCCCGGAACGAAGCCCCCGGCCGCGAAAGCAACGTCCGCACCGGCGCTGCCCACGCCCGTACCGGCGCCAACCACGCCCACATCGGCGCCAACCACGCCCGCACCGGCGCCAACCACGCCCGCACCGGCGCCAACCACGCCCGCGCCCGTACCGACGGCGTCGCCGCCCCCGCCATCTGCGCCCGGCGGCGCTCTACCGCCGCCGGGCACCCCCGCGCCAAAGTGAGCTTCATTTGACGCACCCGACGCAACCGGCGCCGCCGGCCGCGTCGGGCACGTCGCGGCGGCGTGCAGGGCTCGCACGGCGCTGTGCGGCTCTCGCCTACGAGAGCCTCGTGCTCGCCGCCATCGTTCTGGTGGCGGGCTTCCTGACGGTGCCGTTCGCGGCCCCGGCCGGACCCGGCACCCCCGCGTTCGAAGTCCCCTCGATCGGCGTCCGGGTGCTGTCGGCGGCGATCGCGTTTGTCGTCGTCGGCGCCTACTGCACGTGGTCGTGGAGCGGCGGGCGCCGGACCTTGCCGATGAAGACGTGGCGGGTCGCGCTGGTGCGCGCCGACGGCGGGCCGGTCGATGGCGTGACGGCGCTCGTCCGGTATCTCGCCGCGTGGATCGGTCCTGCCGCCGCGCTCGTCGCCTACGTTGCGCTGAAGCCGGCGGGCTTCGGTGCGCACGCGGCGTGGCTCGTCGCCCTCAATTTCCTGTGGGCGCTGGTCGACCCCGAACGCCAGTTCCTGCACGACCGCATCGCGCGCACGCGGCTCGTCATGTGAGCCGGCGGGAATCCCCGCCGCTGTCCTCCGGACGCGGCGCGACGACCTGCCGCGCGAGCGCGACACCCACGCTGATCAGCACCATGCCCGCGATCGCGAGCGCATCGAGCGTCTCGCCGAACATCAGCCACGCCATCACCGCCGTCACGGCGGGGACGAGAAAGAAGAGCCCGGCGACATTCGTTGCGGCCCCGTGCCGCAGCAGCCAGTAGAGCAGGCTGATCGCGCCGACCGACAGCACCACGACCGACCAGCCGAGGGCGAACGCGAACTCCGGCGTCCAGCGCACGGGCGCGCGCTCGAGCGCGAGGGCGAGCGGCAGATAGACGACGGCGCACGCGCCGAACTGGATCACCGCGCCCGCGCGCAGGTCGACGTGCGAGCAGAAGCGCTTCTGGTAGAGCGTTCCCACGCTGATGCCGGCCAGCGCCACCGCGAGCGCGGCGAGCCCGGAGAGGTCGCCCGCCAGCGCGAGCTTGTGCCGGACGACGAGCCAGACCCCTGCGAGTCCGAGCAGCAGGCCGAGCCACTGCCGCGGCACGACGCGCTCGCCGAGCCAGCCGCGCGCGATCGCCACCGTGAGCAGCGGCTGCAGCCCGACCAGCATCGCGGCCATGCCCGCAGGCATGCCGCCCGCGAGCGCGATGAACACGCCGCCCAGATACGCGCCGTGCACGAGCAGCGCCGAGACGGCGACGTGCCCGGCCTGCGCCGGGGTGTCCGGCCATCGCGCACCCGTCGCCAGCGCCACCGCCATCATCAGCATGGCGACGAGCGCGAAGCGATAGAGCAGAAACGTGAGCGGCGGCGCGTAGGGGAGCCCGTACTTCGCCGCGATGAAGCCGGTGCTCCAGAGCAGGACGAACAGCAACGGAAACGCGAGCTGCCGGCGGGCATGCGCGGCATCGGTCATCGCGATCCGCTGCTGCTGCCTGGAGATTCAGGCCCTGGCGAACCGACGGATGCGCGCGCCCGGCGCTGCGTCGCAGGCCTCCGGCGCCCCGCGCCCGCCACCGGCGTCAGAATTTCGGCTTCGGACTCGCCGCCGCGTAGCGCGCGATCCCGGCCATGATCTCCTGCTTCGCCTCCTCGGCGCCGACCCACGTGGAGATGCGCACCCACTTGCCCGGCTCGAGGTCCTTGTAGTGCTCGAAGAAATGCGCGATCTGCTGCGTGGTGATCTCGGGCAGGTCGCGCGGAGACTGCACCGTGCGGTAGAGGCCGGAGAGCCTGTCGATCGGCACCGCGAGGATCTTCGAATCGCCGCCCGCCTCGTCGTCCATCTTCAGCATGCCGATCGGCCGGCAGCGCACGACGACGCCGGTGATGAGCGGCACCGGCGAGAGCACCAGCACGTCGCAGGGGTCGCCGTCGTCGGACAGGGTGCGCGGAATGTAGCCGTAGTTGCACGGGTAGTGCATCGCCGTCGACATGAAGCGGTCGACGAAGACGGCACCGGTCTCCTTGTCGACCTCGTACTTGATCGGATCCCCGCGCATCGGGATCTCGATGATGATGTTGCAGTCGTTCGGGACGTCCTTGCCGGCGGGAACGCGGTCGAGATTCATCGGGATGGAAGGCTCGTGTGGAGGAACGTCCATGATTATACGGACCCCGGCACCGCCGGTTGTATCATCGGGGCTGTGATGGACCATCGCGCCAGCCGGAGAGACCGCGCGCACGAAATCCGCTGGCCGGCGGGCGCTCGCCGGGCGACGACGTTGCTTTGCGCGCTCGTCGTTCTCGGCGCAACCGCGCTGCCTCCGCCGGCCGGAGCGCAGCCCACGCTCGAGGCCGCGCCGCTGCCCGCCCCGTTTTCCGCCGGCAAGCCGGGCGCCGCGGTCCCGCCGGGCTGGGAGCGGATCAGGTTTTCCGACCGCAAGACGCCGACCGAGTACACGCTGGTCGAAGACGACGGCGTCGTCGTGCTGCACGCGAAGGCGGTCGCCGCCGCCAGCGGCCTCGCGCAGTTCACGGTCTTCGACGTGAAGAGCGCGCCGATCGTCGAGTGGCGCTGGAAGGCGAGCGACCTGATCGACGGCGCGGACAATCGCGTCGCCGCGAAGGAGGACGCGCCGGCGCGGCTCGTGTTCGCGTTCGACGGCGACAAGTCGCGCCTTCCGCTGGTCGAGCGCGCCGTCTTCTACGTCGCGCAGAAGCTCTCCGGACGCGAGCTGCCGTACGCGCTGCTGCAGTACGTCTGGGCGAGCAGGCTCCCGGTCGGCACCGTGATCGAGCACCCTTACACGCGCCGCGTGCGGATGATCGTCGTGGCGAGCGGCGCCGGCGGCGTCGGCAAGTGGCAATCCTTCTCGCGCAACCTCTATGACGATTACCGGCGCGCGTTCGACGAGGAGCCGGGCGATCTGACCGGCATCGGCGTGCTGACCGACACCGACAACACCGGCGGCTCGGTCGAAGCCTGGTACGGCGACATCCGGTTCCGGCCGGCGGATCGGTAACGGGAGGGTCAGCCCCGGCCGGGCGCGCCGCGGTAAACGGCGCCGTAGCGGACGTAGATCTTCGCCGCTTCGGCGAACAGTTCCCGCTCCTGCGCCTTGACCTCCCGGAAGGCGCGCGCCGGCCGTCCCGCCCAGATCCACCCTTTCGCGACCACCGTGCCGGGCTCGACCCAGGCGCGGGCCCCGATGCAGCCGCCCTCCTCGACGACCACGCCGTCGCCGACCTGCGACCCCATGCCGATCAGCGCGTGGTCGCCGATCATCGCCGCGCCCATGCGCACGTTGTGGCCGATGGTGACGTCGGCGCCGAGGACGAGCGGGCCGCGGGCCGCATCGGTGACGAGCAGCGAGTTGTCCTGCACGTTGGTGCGCGGGCCGATCGCGATCCGCCCCGTGCCGGCGATGATCGCGCAACCGAAGTAGACGCTCGCGTCGTCGGCAACCTCGACGTCGCCGGCGAGCACTGCGGTCGGCGCGATGTACGCGAGCCCGACGCGCGGCATGCGGTGACCCGCACCGTGCCGCGCGTGCGCGTCGCCGCCGGCGGCGAACTCGCCGATGTCCGGCGCCGGCAGGTCAGCGGACGTCACCAGCGCCGACTTGCTGTGGTTGCGGATCGCAAACGCGGCCGCGGCAAGCTCCACGGCGTCGATCTCGCGCACCGGTGTCGCGGGGTTGCCGTCGTAGATCCATCCGCCCGCGAGCCGCTTGCGCGGCGGCACGAGGCTGCCCGCGGTGATCACCGCGCCCTCGCCGACGTGCGCGCCGTCCATGACGACCGCCGTGTCGCCGACCACGACGCGGTTGTCGACGGTGCACGCGTGGACCAGCGCGAAGCGTCCCACCGTGACGTCGTCGCCGACGATCGCCGGGAGCGTGCTGTCGGCGATGTGCACGGTCGCCCGCTCGCCGAAATAGGCATTCGCGCCGATGCGCACCCAGTCGCCGTCGGCGCGCAGCGTCGCGTGGTCGCGCAGCACGAGGCCGGGGCCGGCGACGGTGCGGCCGACGATCGCAGCCGTCGGCGCGCAGTCGGCCGGCGGCGCGATCGCGGGCGTGAAATCGAGATAGCGGATCAGCATCGGGGCGCGTCAGAACACGGGCGTCTCGCGATACGTGCCCCACAGCTTCTTCAGGCGCTCGACGATGTCGCCCATCGATGCGCCGGCCGCGACCAGCTCGATGGTGACCGGCAGGATGTTCTCGCGCTCGTCGGCGGCCACGGCCACGAGCCGGTCGAGCAGCGCCGCGACCTTCGCATTGTCGCGCTCCCTGCGCACACGGTCGAGCCGTGCAATCTGGCGGTCTGCGGTCGTCGGATCGTACGGGTGGATCTCGACGTCGAAACGCTCGCCGGGCTCGACGTACCTGTTGACGCCGATCACCGGCTTGTCGCCGCTCGCCTTCCGCTTCGCGGTCTCGTACGCGAAGTCCGCGATCCGCTGCTGGAACCAGCCTTCCTCGATCAGCCTGATCGTGCCCCCGCGGCTGTCGACCTCGTCCAGCACGCGGAAGATCCCGCGCTCGAACTGCGTCGTCAGGCTCTCGACGAGGTACGAGCCGCCCAGCGGATCGGCGACGCTCGCCACCCCGCTCTCGTCGGCGATGATCTGCTGCGTGCGCAGCGCGATCTTCATCGCCTCCTCGGTGGGGATCGCGAACGCCTCGTCCATCCCGTTGGTGTGCAGGCTCTGCGCGCCGCCCAGCACCGCCGCGAGCGCCTGCAGGCCCGTGCGCACGATGTTGATCTTCGGCTGCGGCCTGGTGAGCGACGCCGCCGCCGTCTGGCAGTGGAAGCGCAGCCGCATCGACTCGGGGTTCCTCGCCCCGAAGCGCTCGCGCATGATCTTCGCGTAGACGCGGCGGACCGCCCGGAACTTGGCGATCTCCTCGAAGAAGTCCGCCTGGCAGACGTAGTAGAACGCGAGCCGCGGCGCGAACTCGTCGACGTGCATTCCGGTCTTGGTCACCTCGTCGACGTAGGTGACGAGGTTGCACATCGTGAACGCCGCCTCGTCCAGCGGCGACGCGCCCGCTTCCGAGATGTGATAGCCCGAGATGTTGATCGGGTTGTAGCGCTTCATGTTCCCCGCGCACCAGGTGATGCAGTCGCGCACGATGCGCACCGACGGCGCGATGGGAAAGATCCACTCCTTCTGCGCCTGGTATTCCTTCAGGATGTCGGCCTGGATCGTGCCGGAGAGCCGGTCGAGGCGGAAGCCGCGCTTCCGCGCCAGCGCGACGTACATCGCGAGCAGGATCCACGCCGTCGGGTTGATCGTCATCGACACCGAGATCGTCTCGAGGTCGATGCCGTCGAACAGGTGCTCGACGTCGGCGAGCGTGTCGACCGCGACGCCCTCGCGCCCCACCTCGCCCTCGGCCAGCGGGTGGTCGCTGTCGTAGCCCATCAGCGTCGGCATGTCGAAGTCCGTCGACAGCCCGGTCTGGCCCTGGCCGATCAGGTACTTGAAGCGCCCGTTCGTGTCCTCGGCAGTGCCGAAGCCGGCGATCTGCCGCATCGTCCACAGCCGGCCGCGGTACATCGTCGGATACGGCCCGCGCGTGTACGGGTACTGGCCCGGCAGGCCGATGTCCGCCTGCGGCGTGTCCGCCGTGTCGAGCGCCGTGTAGACGCGCTTCAGCGGAACGCCGCCCAGCGTGTGGAACCGTGCCTGCCGCTCGGGCTGCCGCGCGAGGAATCCCGCGACCTCGTTCCGCTCCCACGCTTCGACCTGCCCGGCAAGGGCGGCCAGCGCGGCCGCACCTTCCGACGATGGATCGCGATGCTCGGTGTCGCTCATGCGTCGTTCCCCTTCCGGATTTCGTCGAGCAGTCGCTTCGCCGCCGTGTGCGGACCGATTGCGCGCGCGTCGAGCTCGGCCACGAGTTGCGCGACGCGGCTGTCGCGCCGCCGCGTGAACAGGCTGCGCAGGATGTCCTCGCCGGCGACGAGCAGCCGGCGCTCGTTGATTCCGGTGCGGCGCGCGGCCATCGCGTTGCCCGCGTCGAGCGCCGCGCGGTGGGCGTCGATCGCTGCGGCGAGCGCCGCCACGCCGGCGCCCGCGAGCGCGCAGATCGGCACGACCGGCACGCGCCAGTTGCCGCTGCGCGCGCTGGGAGGCCCCAGCGCCAGCATGGCCTTCAGCTCGGTGACGGTCTTGTCCGCGTCGGAACGGTCCGCCTTGCTCACGACGTGGATGTCGGCGATCTCCAGGATGCCCGCCTTGATCGCCTGGATGTCGTCGCCGAGCCCCGGTGCCGACACGACGACGGTCGTGTGCGCCGCGCGCGCGATCTCGACCTCGTCCTGGCCCACGCCGACCGTCTCGATGATGACGACGTCGTAGCCCGCGGCATCGAGCACGTCGACCGCTTCCAGCGTTCCGCGCGCGAGGCCGCCCAGCGCGCCGCGCGTGGCCATGCTCCGCACGAAGACGCCGTCGTCGTCCGCGATCTCTCCCATCCGGACGCGGTCGCCGAGGATCGCGCCGCCCGAGAAGGGGGACGACGGGTCGATCGCGACGATGCCGACGCGGCGGCCCGTGCGCCGGATCTCGGCCGTCAGCTTCGCGACGAGCGTCGACTTGCCGCTGCCCGGCACGCCGGTGATCCCGACGACATGCGCGCGCCCCGTGTGCCGGAAGATCGCCTCCAGCGCCGGCCGGCACTCGTCGTCGCCGGACTCGGCGCGCGTCAGGAGCCGCGCGATCGCGCGGGTTTCCCCGGCCAGCACGCCGGGAACGAGCCCGAGCGAAGGGACGAACGCCATCACGCGCCTCCCGCCAGACGCGCGTTCAGCTCGCGGAACACCTCGCGGTCGTCGATGACCCGGCGCGCCTTGAAGTCGGTGCGCGGAAACGTTCCGGGCGCGACGACCTCGACCCGCGCGCGCAGGCCGAGCATCCGCAGGAGCTTCTGCGCCGCCTCCTCGGCGAGCGCGGCGAGCGCCGGTGACCCTGCTGCGTGGACCGCGGGGGCCGCCTCGAGGCGGATCAGGAGCTCGTCCATCGCGCCGTCCCGCGTGATGACGATCCGGTGCTCGCCCCCGTAGCCCGCGAGCTCGTTGACGGCGGCGTCGACCTCGCTCGGATAGACGTTCTCCCCGCGGATCGTGAACATGTCGTCGATGCGGCCGAAGATGCCGTGCGGAAGCCGCGGGTACGTGCGCCCGCACGGCGCCGGGCCGTCTTCCCATTGCGTCAGGTCCCCGGACACGAGCCGGATCATCGGCTGCGACGTGCGCTCGAGATGCGTGTAGACCGGCGTGCCGCGCTGGCCGAACGGCACGCGCCGGAACGTCGCCGGGTCGCAGACCTCGGTGTAGACGACGTCCTGCCACAGCAGCATGCCGTCCGTCTGGGCGGTTCCCGCGATGTTCATGAACGGAGTCATTTCCGCCATCGATCCGCAGTCGATCACGTGCGCGCCGAACGCGGCGACGATCTTGTCGCGCACCCCGGGCACCGAAGCGCCGGGCTCGCCGGAGAAGAACATCGTCCCGAGACCGAACGCCCTGGGGTCGAAGCCCTCCGCGCGCGCGACCTCCGCCAGGTGCAGCGCGAACGACGGCGTCGAATAGAACGCGGACGGCTTCATCAGGTCGAGCCACATCGCCGCGCGCGCGGTCATTCCGGGTGCGCCGGCGCCGAAGGGGAACGCTTTCGCGTGCAGGCGCTCGACGCCGGCGAGCGTGCCCCACGATCCCATGTACAGGCTGAAGATCGCGGCGATGAACACCGTGTCGCCGGGCCGCAGGCCCATTCCCCAGAGAATCCGCGCGTGCGCATTGCCGATCGCCTCCCAGTCGTCGCGGCCGATCGCGAACGCCGTCGGCCGGCCCGTCGTCCCCGACGTGCCGTGCAGATGGTGGACCTCGGCGGAGTCGACGCACAGGTAGTCGCCGAACGGGGGCGAGCGCGTCTGCGCCTCGCGCAGGTCGCGCTTGCTGATCACGGGAACCTTCGACTCGAAGTCCTCGAGGCTTTTCAGGTGATCGGGATGGAACCCGGCCTCGTCCCACTTGCGGCGATAGAACGGTGCGCGCTCCCATGCGTACCGCGTGAGGACCTGCAGCCGCTCGAGGATCGCCTGGTCGCGTGCCGCCGGCGCCATCGTCTCGCGCCGCGGGAACCAGTAGCGCGAATCCGCCGGCGGCAGGTAACCGGCGTCGAAGCGCGGCGGAAACGTCCAGGCTTCCATGGCATCCATGGCCCCTGGGCTCATCGCGCCCCGCGCTCCGCGACGACGCGCCGGACGGTCTCGACGATCGCATCGGGCGGCGTGTCCTGCAGCACGAGCGCCCTGACGCCGAGCGCCGTGAGCGCCGTGACGTCCTCGTCGGGAATCACGCCGCCGCCGATCACCAGGATGTCGTCGGCGCCGCGCTCGGCGAGCAGCTTCAGCACCCGGGGGAACACCGTCATGTGCGCGCCCGACAGGATGCTGATGCCGATCACGTCGACGTCCTCCTGGATGGCCGCCTCGACGACCTCCTGCGCCGTCCGGTGCAGCCCGGTGTAGATGACGTCCATGCCGGCATCGCGCAGCGTCCGGGCGACGACCTTGACGCCGCGATCGTGCCCGTCGAGCCCGACCTTGGCCACCAGCACGCGGATGTGACGGTCGAACGAGCTCACGCGGTCCTTCCTTTCCGATGGGCGGGATCCCGGGCCGTCGGGGCTGCCGGCCTCGATACTCGCGCGGGAAATCCGGATTGCCCGGGAAACGCATCTAACATGCGGGTATGGCCGTCCCCGGAGGTTCCATGAAATACATCGTCCCGGTCGTGCTGTTTCTGGTCGCGATTGCCGTCGCAGGCAGCCTCGCGTGGCTCTTTGTCGCCTCGTCGTTCCGGGGCGGGGGCGGCGACGTCGTGACCGAGCGGCGCGCGCTGCCGCCATTCACGCGAATCGTCATCGAAGGCTTCGCCGACGTCACGCTCGTCCAGGGCAACGCCGAAGCGGTGACGGTCGAGGCGCCGGCGAAATACCTGCCGAACGTTCGCACCGAGGTGAAAGATGGCACGCTCACCATCGCCCGCGACCGCTCGCGGCGCTGGTGGTCGGGACTCTTCGGCGGCGGCGGCCGTCCGGTGCGCGTCACCGTCGCCTGTCGCGAACTCGAGGGGATCAGCGCGACGGGCGCGATCAAGCTCCGCGCCGATCGCCTCAAGACCGATCGGCTCGAGGTGGCCGCCTCCGGGGCGACGTCGCTCAGGATCACCGCCCTCGACACGAGGGAGCTGTCGGTCACGGGGTCGGGCGCGATGAAGGCCGAGCTCGCGGGCCACGCGAGCGAGCAGAGCATCGCGATCTCGGGCGCCGGCGATTACCGCGGCACGGACCTCGTCAGCGAGGACGCTCGTGTCACGGTGAGCGGTGCCGGGCGCGCCGTCGTCCAGGTGGAAAGAACGCTCGACATCCGAATCTCGGGAGCCGGAAGCGTCGAATATCTCGGCAATCCGAAAGTCACGCAGAGGATCAGCGGGGCGGGGAGCGTGAAGCGGCGCGACGCGGCCGAGGCGCGACTGCAGGTCGCGTCCGAAACGCCGGCGCGCTGACCGCCTCGCGCGGGCTCGCAGGGGGATCCGCGCGCGCGCCTCCGGCAGGGTGTTCGCAGTGGATTTGCGCATCAGTGCAGGGTCACGCCAGTCGCGTCGGGAATCGTATCGGGCTTGAACAGCAGCGGCAACCCGGTCCCGGCGACACGGTCGGCGTGCACGCCGGCCAGCACGCGGATGTCCGTCACGCGGCAGTCGCGCAACAGGTCGACCAGCATCGACGCGACATCGCCGGCGCGGTCGAGCGGATGGAGCGGACAGCGGAAGCCTTCCGCCCCGCGCGGCTCGAACGGCGACGACAGCGACAGCCGCAACTCGCCGCCGCCGGGCGCGTCGGGCGCCCGGTGCGCGCTGATCACCGCCGCAGGCTCACCCGTGGTCGCGCGGAACCTGCGAATCGCATTGCTCGCGAACATCTGGGCGGACACCTCGCGCTGCGCGGCGCGCCCCTGCGCAACGGCGGGGAGCAATCGCTGGGGCGCGCGCGCCAGCGCAAGCACGGACACGCGGCCGGCCCCGAGTTGCCGACCGAGCTCCCGGCTGAACGGGACGCCCCACTTGCCCACCGAGGCATCCGCGAGCAGGTCGGCTCCGGGTTTCGCGACCGCGGTGCCGACGAGAAAGCGCAGGTGCACGGCCTCGCGCGCCGCATGGAAGGCGCAGGGTGCGGGCTCGAGCGCGCGGACCGGTGGCGACGCGCCGGGCGCGAGGCCGTCGGGCAATCGTTGCCACGCAAGGATTTCCGGCAATCGCCCGATGTCGATCGCGTCGGCCGCGACGAGCGCATCGGCGAACGCGAATGTCCGGTTGCCCGCGAGCGCGCCGCAATCGGCGAGGATCTTGGCGATGCCGGCGGGATCGTCGAGCACGCCCGGGAGCGCGCCGTCACCCTCGGCGCTCTCGAGACCGGTCACGATCACGACCGGCAGCGCGAAGACCGTGACCGCGAGACCCGCTCCGGCGGACGCCGCCGCCCCGCGCCATCCGGCATCGAGCGCGCGCCACAGGTGTCGCGTCAGCGCCACCGACGGTGCTCCCGCGAAGATCGCCGCAAGCCCCGGGCCGTCCGCCGCGAGCAGCGCCGAGCGGAGCTGCCCGTCGATCGCATCGGCACGCTGCCCGCTTTCGGCGGCGAGGCTCGCCTCGGCCAGCGCATAGAGCGCTTGTGCGGCGGCCGGCGCGGACTTCGCGTCGGGAAACGTGCGGGGGTCGGCGATCAGGTGTCGCGGCTCAGGCATCGTGGCGCGGTGGGCGACGCGCGGACATTGGCAAGCGTTCGCCGGGCCGGTCGTCCGTCGCCTGATTGTCGCACGCAGCGTCGGCCGCCGCGGCCCCCGCGCTCAAAGGCAGAACGCACCGTGGGCAAGCGTCGGGGTGGCGAACAGCGCGCGCCAGAGGCCGGCGACGGCGAATCCCGCGAGCAACGTCGCGGCCGCGTACCGGACGGGCCGCGTGTCCAGCCACCGCCCGGCCCGGGACACCACCCAACCGGCAAGGAGGAGATTGGGCAGCGTGCCGATGCCGAATGCGAGCATCACCATCGCCCCCTGCGGTGCCCCTCCGGCAAACAGGGCGATGGGCAGCACGCTGTAGGTGAGCGCGCAGGGGACGAGCCCCCAGATCATGCCGAGCGCGACGCGCGCGCGCGTCGTGTCCGCGCCGAGCAGCGGGCGCACTGCCGGAAGAACCTTGCCGAACAATGCGTTGCCCAGGTGCTGCAGCCACGCGAAGCCGTCGCGCTTCCAAGCGATCGTGACCGCCAACGCGAGCAGGAACAGGTTGGCGACCACGTAGAGACCGCGCTGCAGCGGCAGCCAGCCCGCCGCCGAAAGCAGCGCGCCCCCCGCGCCGCCCGCCAGTGCGCCGAGAAGCGCATAGGTCGCGATGCGCCCGCCGTTGTAGGCGAGCTGCCGCCACACGAGGGTACGCGCAGGCAGCAGCGGCACGCCCTGCGCCGCCACGGAAGGCGCCCCCGCGGAGAACGCCGCGACAAAGCCCCCACACATCGCGAGGCAATGGGCGCCGCCGAGCGCACCGGCGAGCCACGCGCCGATCAGCGCCGAGAGCGCCATGGCCGGGGTCCTGTGACAGTTTGTCGCATCCGCGGTAACCCTGCTGCGCGTATCACGCCCGCTGCAATCGGACGGCGCACCAAGAACGACCGCGATCTTGTCCTGTCGGCTGATTTGTCGATGGGGTAGAATACTTTGTCGCAGATCAACGACACCCAGTCGCAGATCTGCACCGACTTACGACGACCCCCGCCGATGCCATGACGCCGAATGCGAAGCCACTGCCGGGCATCCCGGCGCCGGCCTCCCCGACGGCGGGACGTACGGCGGGCACGGCACCCGCAGCACCGGTCATCTCGCTCCGCGACCTCAAGACCCACTGCTCGACGTGCAGCATGCGCGAGCTTTGCCTGCCGGGCGGCCTCAATCCCGACGAGCTGAAGCAGGTGGACGCGCTGGTCGGCAACCGGACCAAGCTCAAGAAGAACGACTCGCTGTACCGCGCCGGCGAGCCGTTTCACGCGCTGTTCGCGATACGGCTGGGCTCGCTCAAGACGACGGTCCTCGCCGAGGACGGCCGCGAACAGGTGTCGGGGTACCACATGCTGGGCGACATCATCGGGCTGGACGGCATCGGCACCGATCGGCACGGCTGCCAGGCGATCGCGCTCGAGGACACCGAAGTCTGCGTGCTGCCATTCGAGCGGATCGAGGAGCTCGCCAGAAGCGTGCCGGCGCTGCAGCACAACCTGCACCAGTTCCTGTCCAAGGAAATCTCGCGCGACCACAACATCATGCTGCTGCTCGGCAGCATGCGCGCCGAGGAGCGGCTTGCCGTGTTCCTGCTGAACCTGGCCGAGCGCTACCGCCGGCGCGGGTACTCGTCCACCGAATACGTGCTGCGGATGACCCGCGAGGAGATCGGCAGCTACCTCGGACTCAAGCTCGAGACCGTGAGCCGGCTGTTCTCCCGGTTCCAGGAGGTCGGGCTGATACAGGTCCAGGGCCGCGCGGTGAAGCTCCTCGACCCGGGCGCGCTGAAGCAGATCGTCGGCCAGCGCGGCTAGGCATCCGGCGGAGCCGTTGCGCCGCCCCCCGCAGCGCGGCGTCACTGCGGGCGCACCATCCCGTCGGCCGCGCAGCAGGCGCCGGGCTCGTCACGCTTCGGGCAGCCGGGCGGCCGCTCCCGGGGCACGATCGGGCAGCGGTTCACTTCCCATGGCGAGCGCTCGAGGAACACGGTGAGCGCCGACGACGCGACACCCAGCGCCCAGAAGCCGAAGAATCCCATCGTGTAGATGACCTCGCGCGATACGTCGAGCGGCGCGCCGAAGAAATGGAGCTCGAACGGATCGAAGACGGTGAAGAAGATCGCCTCGGCGACGGCGGCGACGAGAAAGGCCGGCCAGACCACCCACATGGCCCGCTGCGCGAAGTTGCCGTTCGTTTGCATTTCCCCTCCTCGACTTCGGTTGCCCGCGCTGTGCCGTTGCCAACCCCGGCGGCCGGGCGCATTCAATCGGTGGCACGCGCCGCGCCGAGCCGCACCTCGCCCAGCGCGCCGCCGACCTCGACCATCGGAAAGCGCCAGGCTTCCGTCTCGACGGTGACGAGCCAGCGGCCGGGCGGCGGTGGCGCGAGATTGCCGACATAGCTGCCGCCGGGACCGCGTGTCAGCGTCGCCGCGCGGTCGAGTCCGGCGCGCGTTGCGTGCACGAGCCGAACGCGTACGGCAGCGGGCGCCGTTCCCGGATCGGCTTCGAAGCCCGTGAGCGCGAGCCGCACGGCGCCGTCGGGCGCGAACGCCAGCACGGCGCCCAGCCCCATCGCTTCGCCGCGGCTCGCCCGTTCGAGATCCTTGTTGATCAGCAGCCCGCGCTTGTAATAGTCGTCGGCGATCACGCCGTCGTCGGTGACGACCGCGAGCCACGCCGTGTACAGGCCGGCGACGACGACGATCGCCGGCCCCGCCATCAGGAACCACGGCCAGCGCTGGCGGTACCACGGCTTCACGGGACCCTTTCCGGACGGCAGCGCATCGACGCTGGTTCTCGTCAGCGGGGGAAGAGGAACGTCGACATCTCGCGCCGCACGATTCCGCGATCGTCCACGGCCTGCACGATGAACTCGACGCGGTTCGCCCCGGGCTTCCCGGCTTCCGCCGGCGCCTGCAGGCGCAACGGCACCCCGCGCGTCGTCGCACCGGGTATCGCGACCGGCTGCTCGACGCCGGCGACCGCGATCCCGGGTATTCCGTCCGCCGCGATCGTGAACTCGTGCGGCGCCTCGCTCGTGTTCATGATCTGGAGCCGATAGACGTTTTCGATGACGCCCGGCGCGGATTCGCGCGCGAGCGACCCCCGATCCCGGATCACGTCGACCTTCAGCGGCTCGCGCAGATACAGCGCGACGCCGGCGGCGGCGACGACCGTCACCAGCAACGCGATGTAGACGAGCGTGCGCGTGCGGAAGACGCGCTTCACGATCGCCGCCTGGTCGTAGCCCGCCGCGAGCGCGTTCTCGGTCGTGTAGCGGATCAGCCCGCGCGGATAGCCCATCCGGTCCATCACCTGGTTGCAGCCGTCGATGCAGGCGGCGCAGCCGATGCACTCGTACTGCAGCCCCTTCCGGATGTCGATCCCGGTCGGGCACACCTGGACGCAGACGTTGCAGTCGACGCAGTGCCCGAGGCCGGCCGCCTTGGCGTCCAGCTTCCTGCTGCGCGGGCCGCGCGGCTCGCCGCGCCCGCCGTCGTAGGTGATGACGAGCGTGTCCCGGTCGAACATCACCGACTGGAAGCGCGCGTACGGGCACATGTACTTGCAGACCTGCTCGCGCATCCAGCCCGCGTTGCCGTAGGTGGCGAATCCGTAGAACAGGATCCAGAAGGTTTCCCAGCCGCTCAATCCCGCGGGCATCGCGGCCAGCAGCGAGCGGATCGGCGTGAAGTAGCCGACGAACGTGATGCCGGTCCACAGGGCGATCGCGACCCACAGCCCGTGCTTCGCCGCCTTCTTCCCGAGCTTGCGCGCCGAGAGCGGCTCGCGGTCGAGCAGCATCCGGGCCGCGCGGTCGCCCTCGACCTTCCGCTCGACCCAGAGGAAGATCTCGGTGTAGACGGTCTGCGGACACGCGTAGCCGCACCAGAGGCGCCCGGCGATCGCCGTGAACAGGAACAGCGAGTACGCAGCGATGATCAGCAGCGCCGTGAGATAGATGACGTCCTGCGGCCAGAACACCAACCCGAAGATGTAGAACTTCCGCGCCGCGATGTCGAACAGCACCGCCTGGCGGTCGTTCCACGGCAGCCAGGGCAGCCCGTAGTAGAGGAGCTGCGTGGCGAAGATCAGCGCCCACCGCCAGCTCGCGAACGTGCCGGTCACCGCACGCGGGTAGATCTTCTTCCGGATCTCGTAGAGCGCGACTTCCTCCGCGGCCGCCGGGCGGGCCGGGGCGACGGCGATGGTTTCGTCGGGGGCGTTCACGCGTATGAGTATCGGCTCGAAACTGCGACGGCGCAAAAGACCGGGGCGCGCCCGTGCGCGCCCCGTCGGCGCGCCACGGCCGCCGGCTGCCCCGGGGCCGCGGCGATGGCCAGGTTCACTTGGCTGGCTTGTTCGAAAGGCTCCAGACGTAGGCGCCCACCAGGTTGATCCGCGCGGGGCCGAGCACGCTCTTGAACGACGGCATCGCCGGGTGGCCTTCCGCCATGTTGAGGTGGCGCCCGTTGTTGATGCCCCCTGCGATCGTCGCCTCGGAACTGCCGTAGAGCCAGACCTGATCGGTGAGGTTCGGCGCGCCGACCGCCTGATTGCCCTTGCCGTCCGGGCCATGGCACGCGGAGCAGTTCTGCTCGAACAGCGGCCTGCCGAGCAGCGCCTTGGCGCCGTCGTGCGGGAGCCCCGACATCGAACGGACATAGGCGACGACGTTCCTGACGCCGTCCTCGCCGAGCACGGGTCCCAGCGCCGGCATGACGCCCATCCGGCCCTCGGTGATCGACGTGACGATGGCTTCCGGCTCGCCGCCGTAGAGCCAGTCGTTGTCGGTCAGGTTCGGGAAGCCGGTCGAGCCCCTGCCATCGGAGCCGTGGCACGGCGCACAGTTGACGAGGAAGATGCGCTCGCCCATCGCCCGCCCCTGCGGGTCGGCGGCGATCGCGGGCAGCGGCATCGCGAGGTATTTGTCGTACAGCGGCTTCAGCTTGGCTTCGGCTTCGCCGCGTTCCTTCGAGTACGCGCCGGTGGACGTCCAGCCGAACACGCCGGGGAACTTGCCCAGCCCCGGATAGACGACGAGATAGGCGACGGAAAACACGATCGTGATCCAGAACAGCCACATCCACCACCGCGGCAGCGGGTTGTTGTACTCCGCGAGGTCGCCGTCCCACGTGTGGCCGGTCGTTTCCACAGCACTGACCGGCCCCTTGACCGCCGGCGACGCCGCCTGCCCCGGCTTCACCTTCATCCGGCCGGTCGCGAGCAACAGGTATGCGCAGTAGACGATGCCGCCGACCGTCAGCGCGATGACGTACCAGCTCCAGAAATCCGATGTGAAATCGCTCATGACCGGCGCTCCGCGTTATCGGGGGCCGCCGCGTCGTCCGGCAGCGCGAACGGGGCGTTCGCGGCCTGCTCGAACGCCTCGCGGCGCCGCTTGCTGTAGGCCCAGACGACGATGCCGACGAAGGCCGCGAAGGCCAGCACCGTCGTCGTGCTTCCCAGTACCGTGAAGAACGTGTCCATCGGTCACCTCGCGTTCTTCATCGCGAGACCGAGGTTCTGCAGGTAGTCGATCAGCGCGTCCTGCTCGGTCTTGCCTTTGAGTTCCTCGGGCGCCTTCGCGATCTCGGCATCGGTGTACGGCACGCCGACCGTGCGGAGCGCCTTCATCTTCGCCCGGATGTCGTCGGCGTTCGCCGCCGACCTGGCGAGCCACGGGTAGCCCGGCATGTTCGACTCGGGAACGACGTCGCGCGGATTGGCGAGGTGCACGCGGTGCCAGTCGTCGGAGTAGCGCCCGCCGACGCGCGCGAGGTCGGGCCCGGTGCGCTTGCTGCCCCACTGGAACGGGTGGTCGTAGACGAATTCGCCGGCGACCGAGTAGGGGCCGTAGCGTTCCGTCTCGGCGCGGAACGGCCGGATCATCTGCGAGTGGCAGTTGTAGCACCCCTCGCGGATGTAGACGTCGCGCCCGGTGAGCTGCAGCGGCGTGTACGGCTTGAGGCCCGCCACCGGCTCCGTCGTCGACTTCTGAAAGTACAGCGGGACGATCTCGGCGAGACCGCCGATGCTGATGACCAGTATCACCAGCACGATCAGCCAGCCGACGTTCTTCTCGATCGCTTCCTGATTGAGCTTCATCGTTCGCTCCTTGCGTCAGGCGTGCGCCGGCACCGACGCCGGAATTTCGCCTTCGACCGCGGTGCCGCCCGCCGCCGTGCGGACCATGTTGTACGCCATGATCAGCATGCCGGCGAAGAACAGCGTGCCGCCCAGGAGCCGGATCGCGTAGAACGGGTACGTGGCCTTGACGCTCTCGACGAAAGCGTAGGTCAGCGTGCCGTCCGGGTTGACCGCCCGCCACATGAGCCCCTGCATCACGCCCGCGATCCACATCGCGGCGATGTAGAGGACGATGCCGATGGTCCCGATCCAGAAGTGGGCGGTGACGAGCGGGACCGACCACATCTCGGTCTTGCCGAACATCCGCGGGATCAGGTAATAGGTCGCGCCGATCGAGATGAACGCGACCCAGCCGAGCGCGCCGGAGTGCACGTGGCCGATCGTCCAGTCCGTGTAGTGCGACAGCGCGTTCACGGTCTTGATCGACATCATCGGGCCCTCGAAGGTGCTCATCCCGTAGAACGAAAGCGAGACGATCATGAACTTGAGGATCGGGTCGGAGCGCAGTTTGTGCCAGGCCCCCGACAGCGTCATGATCCCGTTGATCATGCCGCCCCACGACGGCGCGAGCAGGATCAGCGAGAACAGCATGCCCAGCGACTGGGTCCAGTCGGGCAGCGCCGTGTAGTGCAGGTGGTGCGGGCCCGCCCACATGTACGTGAAGATCAGCGCCCAGAAGTGCACGACCGACAGCCGGTACGAATAGATCGGCCGGCCGGCCTGCTTCGGCACGAAGTAGTACATGATCCCGAGGAAGCCCGCGGTGAGGAAGAAGCCCACCGCGTTGTGGCCGTACCACCACTGGACCATTGCGTCCTGCACGCCGGCGTACGCCGAATACGATTTCCAGAACGTCACGGGGATCTCGGCGCTGTTGACGACGTGCAGCACCGCCACCGTCAGAATGAAGGCGCCGTAGAACCAGTTGGCGACGTAGATGTGGGGCGTCCTGCGCTTCGCGATCGTCCCGAAGAACACGACCGCGTACGCGACCCACACGAGCGTGATCAGGATGTCGATCGGCCACTCGAGCTCGGCGTACTCCTTGCCGGTCGTGTAGCCGAGCGGCAGCGTCACGGCGGCCAGCACGATCACCGCCTGCCAGCCCCAGAACGTGAACGCGGCCAGCGCGTCGGAGAAGAGCCGGACCTGGCACGTCCGCTGGACGACGTAGTACGACGTCGCGAACAGCGCCGAGCCGCCGAACGCGAAGATCACCGCGTTCGTGTGCAGCGGCCGCAGCCTGCCGTACGAGAGCCAGGGGATGTCGAAGTTGAGCGCGGGCCACAGGAGCTGGGCGGCGATGATCACGCCGACCAGCATCCCCACGATTCCCCAGATCACCGTGACGACGGTGAACTGTCGCACCACCTTGTAGTTGAATGTCGCCGCACTTGCCGCACTCATCGTCTGCGCCCCCTGTTGTCCCCGATGCACCGCGTGCGACCGATTGCCGCTGCGCCCCACGGCGGTGCATTTCCGCCTGATGATTGTCCAACACGGACGAACGCCGCGATCCTAACGGCGATCATCCGGTTCCGGTTTGACCGATGTCAAAGTGCCCTCCCGCAAATTGCGATCCTCGCACCCGGGCGTCGCAGCCGGAATCGCGTCGCTCGTGTCGTCGTCGGTCAGCACGCGATGCGCCGGCCCGTCGAGATCGTCGAACTGCCCGCTCTTCACCGACCACCAGAACACGCCGCCGATCAGCAGCACCAGCAGCACCGAGACCGGGATCAGCAGCACCAGGATTTCCATCGTGCGGACGCCTGCGCGTCAGGCGGGCAGGCGAGCGGGCTCGGCCCCGGTCGCCATGGCGCCCGCATCGCGCACCCGCGCGACGCGCAGCGCATTGCCCACCACGAGGAGCGAGCTCGCCGACATGCCGAGCGCCGCGACGAGCGGCGTCACGTGACCGAATGCGGCAGCCGGGATCGCGACGAGGTTGTAGACGAATGCCCACGCGAGGTTCTCGCGCACCACGCGAAACGTCCGGCGCGCGTGGACGATCGCGTCGGCGATCCGCAGCAACTCGTCGGAGAGCACCACGACGTCGGCGGTCCATTGCGCGAGGGGCGTCGCGCTGCCGAGGGTCACCGACACCTGGGCCTGCGCGAGCGACGGCGCGTCGTTGATGCCGTCGCCGACCATCGCGACGATCGCGCCGGCAGCCTGCAGCCGCAAGATGGCGTCGCGCTTGCCCTCGGGCGGCACGTCGCCGCGTGCGTCCGTGATGCCGAGCGTCGCCGCGACCGCGGCGACGCTCGCCGCGGAATCGCCGGACAGCAGCACCGGGACGATGCCGGCGCGGCGCAGGCGAAGCACGAGATCGGCGGCCCCCGCCCTCGGCGCGTCGGAGAGCGCGAACAGCGCGAGGAATCCGTTGCCGTCGCCGAGCGCCACCCGCGAGGTCTCGGCACCGATGCGCGCGTCCGCGGGCGGCAGCGGGCGCCCCGACAGCGCCGCGACGAATTGCGCTCGCCCGAGGCGCAGGCGGCGGCCGGCGATCACGCCCTCGACGCCGCTCCCGGGGACGACGACGAGCTCGCCGACGTGCGGAAGCGTCGCGCGATCGTCGACCGCATCGCGAAACGCCTGCGCCAGCGGATGCTCGGACGACGATTCGAGCGTCGCGGCGAGCGCGAGCGCCTCGCCGCGGGTGGCCGTGCCCAGCGGCACGACGTCCACGATCGTGCTCCGCCCGGCCGTGAGCGTCCCGGTCTTGTCGAAGACGACGTGCGTGACGCGCGCGAGCGTCTCCAGCGCGTCCGCCCGCGCTACGAGCACCTGCCGGCGCGACAACGCCGCCGTCGCGGCCGCGAGCGCCGCCGGCGTCGCGAGCGACAGCGCGCACGGGCACGAGACGACGAGCACCGCGAACGTCACCGCCAGCACGCGTGACGGATCGACCTGCCACCAGACGAGCGCCGTGACCGCGGCGAGCAGAAGCAGCGCGCCGACGAACTGCGCGGCGATGCGATCGGCGAGACGCGCGATGCGCGGCCGCTCGCCCGCGGCGCGCTCGGCGAGCCGCTCGATCGCGGCGAGGCGGG
>Ga0209048_10000941_pt1 | contig 30738 bp, 38 predicted proteins | sample FrelakmetCRP12CR_FD_187146 | JGI IMG/M metagenome (GOLD analysis project Ga0209048, IMG submission 187146) | Freshwater lake sediment microbial communities from the University of Notre Dame, USA, for methane emissions studies - CRP12 CR (SPAdes)... | ecosystem: Environmental > Aquatic >...
AGGAGGAACAACGATGGCGAAGAAGAAGTTTGAGCGGACGAAGCCGCATGTGAATGTGGGGACGGTTGGTCACATTGATCATGGGAAGACGACGCTTACTGCAGCCATTACCAAGCAGTTGTCCAAGCGCGGAAAGGCTCAGTTCGTGCCCTTTGATCAGATTGACAAGGCTCCGGAAGAGCGCGAACGGGGCATCACCATCGCCACGGCTCACGTGGAATATGAAACCGACAAGCGTCACTATGCTCATGTGGACTGTCCGGGTCATGCCGACTACATCAAGAACATGATCACCGGCGCCGCCCAGATGGATGGCGCCATTCTCGTGGTGGCGGCCGATGATGGCCCGATGCCTCAGACGCGAGAGCATATTCTGTTGTCTCGCCAGGTCGGGGTGCCCTACATCGTGGTATTTTTGAACAAAGTGGACATGGTCGACGACCCGGAGCTGATTGAGCTGGTTGAGTTGGAGCTGCGGGAGTTGCTCACCAAGTATGGGTTTCCCGGCGATGATATTCCCATCGTCAAGGGTTCGGCTCTGAAGGCTCTGGAGACCGACGATCCGGACAGCCCTGAGGCCGGTTGTGTTTATGAGTTGATGGATGCCATTGACGGTTACATTCCTGTGCCGGTTCGAGATATTGACAAGCCGTTCCTGATGCCCATCGAGGATGTTTTCTCCATCAGCGGTCGTGGCACCGTGGTAACGGGCCGGGTGGAGCGCGGGGTCGTCAAGGTGGGAGAGGAAGTGGAGATTGTTGGTTTTAAGCCCACTTTCAAGACGGTGTGCACCGGCGTGGAAATGTTCCGCAAGACTCTGGATCAAGGTCAGGCGGGGGATAACGTGGGCGTGCTTTTGCGCGGCACGAAACGGGACGATGTGGAGCGCGGCCAGGTAGTGGCCAAACCCGGTTCGATCACCCCGCACACCAAATTCAAAGCCGAGGTCTACGTTCTGAAGAAAGAGGAAGGCGGCAGGCACACACCATTTTTCCCGGGATATCGGCCTCAGTTTTACTTCCGGACCACCGATGTGACGGGTATTATGACCCTGCCGGAAGGGGTGGAGATGGTCATGCCGGGTGACAACATCAGCACCGAAGTGCATCTGATCACTCCGGTGGCGCTTGAAAAGGAACTCCGCTTCGCCATCCGCGAAGGGGGCCGCACCGTAGGCGCCGGTGTAATCACGGAAATTATTGCGTAGCTGACAGCAGGGGCTGAAGGTAGACAGTGGCCCTCGACACAAGCTCTTAATTCGAACATGCAGGAATAACATTTATGATGACGAATCAAAGAATTCGCATCCGCTTGAAAGCATACGACCACAAATTGCTGGATCAATCGACCAATGAGATCGTGATGACGGCAAAAAAGACGGGCGCCCGGGTAGCAGGACCTATTCCGCTGCCGACTAGAATCCACAGGTACACTGTCCTTCGATCTCCGCACGTCGACAAGAAATCCAGGGAACAATTCGAGATCCGCGTTCACAAACGGTTGATCGATATTTTGGACCCGACCCAGCAAACCGTTGACTCCTTGATGAAATTGGATCTTTCTGCGGGAGTCGATGTGGAAATAAAACTGTAACCTCTTGCGGGTATTGTTTTTCGAAAGAGAGCGGATCACATGGTCAAAGAAATAATCGGACGTAAACTTGAAATGACCCAGCTCTTTGCAGAGGATGGCACTGTTCTGCCCGTCACGCTGATTGAGGCCGGACCTTGCATTGTGACCCAGGTCAAGACTCCGGAAAGAGACGGGTACTCTGCTTTGCAGATCGGTTTCGGAAAATCCAAGCCCAAGAATGTCAATAAACCTCAGAAGGGGCACCTCGACAAAGTGGGTAAAGGTTACTTCGAAATCCTGCATGAAGTGAGGACGGACCAGATAAGCGACTTCCAAACCGGCCAGGAGCTGTCTGTGGATGTTTTCGCCATCGGGGAATTCGTTGACGTTACTGGAATCAGTAAAGGAAAAGGTTTTTCAGGTACCATCAGGCGTTGGAATTTCCAAAGAGGACCTGCCGGGCATGGGTCCAAGAACATCCGGGAACCCGGTTCGACCGGGAATGCCACCTACCCTGGTCGGGTTATCAAAGGGAAAAAAATGCCCGGACAAAAGGGCAATAAGCGTATCACCCTGATGGGTCTAAAGATTGTGGATATTCGACCGGAAGAGAATCTGCTGATCGTCAGGGGAGCCGTCCCGGGTTCCAGCAACGGGATCATTTATATCCGCAAAAACAACCGAGTTAAGTGATCTCTATCGAGGTCAGGTGCGAGAGAATTTGGGGAACACTATGCCAACCGTTGACGTTTATAATATCGATCGAACCGTTATCGGCCAGTTGGAGCTAAGCGACAGCGTTTTCGCTGTCCCGGTGAAGCCACACGTGATGCATGAGGTGGTGCTATACCAATTGGCTAAACGCCGAGCAGGAACAGTACAAACTAAGGGACGAAGCGATGTCGCTGGAGGCGGCAAGAAACCCTGGCGGCAAAAGGGCACCGGACGGGCTCGAGCAGGAACGAACCGATCGCCCATCTGGCGAGGGGGAGGCACGATCCATGGGCCTCATCCGAGATCCTATGATATGCGAGTCTCGAAGAAGGTTCGCAGGTTGGCCCTGAAGATGGCTTTGACCCAAAAGCTTCTGGATCAGGAACTGACGGTCCTGGACAAACTCATACTGGAACGGATCAAGACCAGGGACTTTGCAGCAGTACTCGAGCGGTTCCAACTTGGCAAGACGCTGGTGGTTCTCCCCGGACAGGACGAGACGGTGGAGAAGTCGGCTCGCAATATCCCCAACGTAAAGGTCTTACGGTCTGAGGGGTTGAACGTTTACGATCTCCTTGACTACCACAATGTGCTTCTCACTCAAGAGAGCATCGGAAAAATAGAGGAGACACTGGGATCATGAACAAGAAAGCCTACGAGATTCTGAAACGTCCTCTCATTACCGAAAAGAGCACTACGGAAAAAGATAAGGGCAACAAGCTTGTTTTTGAGGTGGATCGACGGGCGAATAAGATTGAAATCAAAGCAGCTGTCGAACAGATGTTCAAGGTCAATGTTCTGGATGTCACCACGATGAATGTTGCTGGGAAGAAAAAGCGCGTCGGTCGCTTTTTTACCAAGCGTTCAGACTGGAAGAAAGCTATGGTCACCATCAAGCCTGGCCAGCGCGTTGAATTCTTCGAAGGTGTGTGATCCGAGAGAGGACGTAGATGGGCATTAGAAAAGTACATCCAACATCTCCTGGGCGGAGGTTTCAGACCTATAGTACTTTTGATGAAATTACTCGTGCTGAACCTTTCAAGGGTCTGGTCGAGCCTCTGAAGAAGACAGGGGGGCGTAATAGCGGCGGTCGAATAACAGCCTGGCATCGTGGTGGCGGACACAAGCGCCGCTATCGAGTCATCGATTTCAAGCGAGACAAAGAAAACATTCCTGCCAAGGTTGCCAGCATTGAATACGATCCGAATCGCTCTGCCAATATCGCCCTGCTCCATTACAGGGACGGCGAAAAACGGTATATCCTCGCTCCGGTGGGGCTTTCTGTAGGTGACACGGTGCTTACCGCCGGCGATGCCGATATCAAGCCTGGCAATTGCCTGCGTCTGTCCGATATCCCGTTGGGCACGGTAGTCCACAATGTCGAGTTGAAACCGGGGAAAGGAGCGCAACTGGCGAGGTCCGCAGGCTGTAGCACCCAGTTGATAGCGAAAGAAGGGAACCATGCCATTTTGCGTTTGCCCTCCACCGAGATGCGGATGGTCCCTATCAGTTGCAGGGCAACCATCGGGCAGGTTGGAAACATTGACCACGAAAACAGATCCTTGGGCAAGGCCGGCCGCACCCGCTGGATGGGCATTCGTCCGCATGTTCGTGGGGTGGCTATGAACCCTGTTGACCATCCTATGGGCGGAGGCGAAGGCAGAAGTTCGGGAGGACGGCATCCGTGTACGCCTTGGGGAGTCCCCACCAAAGGTTACCGTACTCGGAAGTCCAAACGCAGCGACAAGCTTATCGTACGCCGTCGCAGAAAATAGCACTCTACTATGACCTGCAGCCATCGGTTTAGCTCACGATGGCGATTGTCCAGGACATGAAAAGGAGGAAAAGGTGCCTCGCTCGCTGAAAAAAGGACCATTTGTTGATGGTCACATTTTTGAGAAGGTACTCAAAGCAAAAGATACGGGTGATCGAAAGATCATCAAGACTTGGTCGAGAAGATCTACCATTATCCCGGAATTCGTTGGAGTGACGCTCGCCGTGCACAATGGCAAGAAATTCATTCCCGTTTTCATCACCGAGAATATGGTGGGGCATAAACTTGGAGAGTTTTCGCCAACCAGAACCTTTTACGGCCACGCAGGGGATAAGAAGTCGAAAGTGAAAGGAAAGAAGTGATGGAAGTGCGAGCGGTTGCTAAGTACTTACGCGTTTCTCCCTATAAAGTCCGCCTGATTGCTGATCTGGTGAGAGGGAAAAAGGTTGACGAAGCCTTGACCATACTAAAGTTCCTGCCCAAAAAGAGTGGCCGCCTGATCAACAAGACCTTGCGTTCCGCCGTCGCCAATGCTGAAAATACGCACACCATTGATGTCGATACTCTCTTTATCAAGACCATTCTGGTAGATGAGGGCCCCAAGTTGAAGCGATGGCGTCCTAGAGCAATGGGCCGTGCTACAAGAATACTGAAGCGCACAAGCCACATCACGATGGTGCTGGCTGAAAAATAAGCGGAGTTTATCGTGATTTCATGGAATGTCGGCAACAACTAACGGAGGTGAGATTTGGGACAAAAGGTGCATCCAACCGGATTCCGTCTGGGCGTTCATAAGTCTTGGGATTCAAAGTGGTTTGCCACAAAGGATTATGCAAAGCTGGTTCAGGAAGACTTCATGATCCGGAATTACATCAAGAAACGGCTGTTTCATGCGGGCATTGCCAGAGTAGAAATTGAACGTGCTGCGAATAAAGCCAAAATCCGCATTTATACAGCTCGCCCCGGCATCGTAATCGGCAAGAAGGGCGCCGAAATAGAAGCGCTACGACGGGATTTGGAGAGCAAGTTCAGGCGTGAAATCCTCATCGACATTCAGGAAGTCCGTCGGCCTGAACTGGACGCCACATTGGTTGGCGAGAACATCGCCCTCCAGTTGGTTCGCAGGGTAGCCTTTCGCCGGGCCATGAAACGTGCGGTCAGTGCCGCTCTGAAATTCGGCGCCAAGGGAGTTCGCGTGGCTTCCGCAGGACGGTTGGGTGGCGCCGAGATGGCCAGAAGAGAATGGTATCGAGAGGGTCGAGTCCCGCTTCACACACTACGCGCCGATATCGACTACGGAACAGCCCTCGCTCGAACCACCTATGGGGTTATTGGAGTGAAGGTTTGGATTTTCAAGGGAGAGGTCCTTCCCTGATTAAGCTTAGCTGAGAGCGTGCTCCCCTTGTTGGTATTGGACGCAACCGGCAATGTCGATAGGGGCATCGGGCAGAGGCTACAGGTTCCGCTCTATGGGCTCAAGGTACGTGGATGAACGACAACGACCATGAGCCATGAGGTACAGGAGATGCTTTAATGTTAGCACCCAAACGAGTCAAACACAGAAAACAGCAAAAGGGTCACATGAGAGGAATGGCCACCAGGGGCTGTGACGTGAGCTTTGGTGATTTTGGCCTGAAGGCTCTTGGGAGTGGCTATGCAACCTCTCGGCAAATTGAAGCGGCCCGTGTCGCCATCACACGTCATGTGAAACGTGGAGGCAAGGTTTGGATTCGGATTTTTCCGGATAAACCAATTACCAAGAAACCAGCCGAAACTCGCATGGGCAAAGGCAAAGGTTCTCCTGAAGCTTGGGTGGCGGTTATCAGACCTGGACGTATTCTCTATGAAATAAAGGGAGTCCCTGAAGCAATCGCCAGGGAGGCGTTAAACTTAGCCGCACATAAGCTCCCCTTTCTGACACGTTTCGTGTCAAGGCAGGATGTTCTATGAAAGCCAGCGCTCTCCGAGATATGACAAAAGATGAACTGCGCCAGAAACTGGACGAGTTTCGAGGGGCTTTATTCAATCTCACATTCCAACACAAGACCGGCCAACTGGAGAATACCGCTCAGCTCAACAAAACGCGCAAGAGTATTGCAAGGGTTTCGACCATCCTAAATGAATTGGACCATAAGACCACGGTATGAGGCAGCCAGCTATGGAAGGACAGAAGTCGGGAAGGAAAACACGCGTCGGAACGGTGACCAGCAATAAAATGGACAAGACCGTTGTCGTCAGGGTGGAGCGGCTTGTACATCACACCAAATATCTCAAGTTCATTCGCCGCCAGAATAAGTTTACCGCCCACGATGCTCAAAATGCGTGTCAGGTGGGGGATCGAGTACTCATCGAAGAAAGTCGACCCTTGAGCAAGACCAAGCGCTGGGTTGTCGTAAGAACCTTAGATAAAGCAGTCATGTAATTGGCGTGTTGTGGATTGAGGGCTCGACCTGCAAGGACCTTGGCGTTCGCAACACGAAGACGGAGTAACATATGATTCAAGCGGAAACTCAACTGAATGCTGCCGATAATTCCGGAGCAAAGCGTTTATATTGCATCAAGGTGCTCGGGGGCACACGAAGACGTTATGCATCGGTTGGCGATATCATCGTAGTCTCGGTGAAGGAAGCCATTCCCAATGCCAAAGTCAAAAAAGGGGATGTCCTCCGGGCTGTGGTGGTGCGGACCAAGAAAGAAGTAAGGCGCCCGGATGGATCTTATATCAAATTTGACGACAACTCTGCCGTTCTTATAAACGCTGCTAAGGAGCCCATTGGCACGCGCATTTTCGGCCCAGTGGCACGGGAACTGCGAGCCAAACAGTTTATGAAGATCATCTCGCTTGCTCCCGAAGTGCTCTAGCTTTGTATGAGGACATGCTTTCATGGAAGAACGCAAGAAATACCGTATTAAGAAAAACGATACTGTGATGGTTACAGCCGGCAAGGAGAAGGGTAAGAGCGGCAAGGTGATGCGCGTCATACCTAAGAAAGACCGGGCTATTGTTGAAAAGCTCAACATCGTCAAGCGCCACCTGAAGCCAAGCCAGCAAACCAGGCAGGGGGGAATACTCGAGAGAGAGTCTCCCATTCAGATGTCCAACCTGATGTTGATTTGTTCTAAGTGTACTGACCCGACCAGAGTGGGCTTTAGGATTTTGGAAGATAATCGCAAAGTCCGTTATTGCAAGAAGTGTAACGAAGTTATCGACTAGGGGTTGGTCCGGTCGACAAGTTGGTCGGGATTGGAGGCGAATTCATGGCACGTTTGCGAGAAAAGTATCAAGGTGAAGTAGCTCCTAAACTCGCTGAGCAATTTCAATACAAAAGCACCATGCAAATCCCCAAGCTTAAGAAGATCATTATCAACATGGGCCTGGGAGAGGCAATCCAGAACATTAAAATACTGGATTCAGCGGCAGAGGAACTGGCGCAGCTCACCGGGCAGAAGGCGGTCATTACCCGGGCGCGGCAGAGCATAGCTGCATTTAAACTCCGCAAGGGAATGCCCATCGGATGTATGGTTACGCTTCGGGGCGACCGCATGTATGAATTCTTCGACAAACTTGTCAATGTGGCATTGCCTCGAGTTCGTGACTTTCGTGGAATCTCTTCAAAAGCTTTAGATGGGCGTGGCAATTACACACTTGGAATCAAAGAACACATCATTTTTCCCGAAATCGATTACGACAAGATCGACAAAATCAAAGGGATGAACATTACTATCGTCACCACCGCCCCAACAGATGATGAAGCCCGGACGCTGCTCTCTCTGATGGGCATGCCGTTCAAACAGTAGGCAGAGGAAAAGGAGGCAACCGTGGCAAAGAAGTCACTGATTGCAAAAGCAAAACGTCACCCGAAATTTGGGGTGAGAACATATAACCGCTGTCCACTTTGCGGTCGACCAAGGGCATTCATCAGGAAATTCGGCATTTGTCGTATTTGTTTTCGGACCATGGCCCTCAAAGGGGAACTGCCCGGCGTGATCAAGGCAAGTTGGTAGCCATTTTGGTGCTTTAAAGGAGCGAGTTTTATGGCAGTAACGGATCCCATTGCTGATTTTATCAACCGTATAAGGAACGGGCAGAAAGCTCGTTTTGATAAAGTGGACATCCCGGCTTCCCGGATGAAAACGAGTATCGCCCGGCTGCTTAAGGAAGAAGGTTACATCAAGAATTTTAAGCTGATCAGGGATAACAAGCAGGGAGTCCTCCGGGTCCAATTGAAGTATGACGAAAATCGGGAGGGTAGTATTGCCGGCACGAAACGAGTCAGCAAACCTGGATGCCGCGTTTATGTGGGGCATGACGAAATCCCCAGGATCATGAATGGTATGGGAATTGCCATATTGTCCACTTCCAAGGGGTTGATGACCGATCGGCAAGCTCGAAAAGAGATCGTCGGCGGTGAATTGCTTTGCGCTGTCTGGTAGGAAAAGGTTCCTCCAACCGCAATATTCACCGCTAGCCATTCATAAGTACTGAGTGCGTTTTGGATACAATAGGAGTAGAACGATGTCACGCGTGGGAAAGGTGCCCATCAGTATTCCCCAAGGAGTTAAGATCTCGTTGGAGCAACTCATGTTGACCATATCGGGACCGAAGGGCACTCTGGTCCGTTCGGTGCCAGAGCAGTTGGACCTCGAAGTGGACCAGCAGTCTATTCACGTCAGGCGCAGAGATGATTCCCGCGCTTCTCGTTCCCTCCATGGGTTGATGAGAGCACTCGTGTTCAATATGGTGCAAGGGGTAAGTCAGGGTTTCACGAAAAGCCTGGAAATTCAGGGAACGGGCTATCGTGCTGATGTCCAAAACAATGTCCTGAATCTGAGCCTAGGTTATTCTCATCCCATTAATTTCGACTTGCCGGAAGGCGTAAAAGCCACCGTTGAGCGACAGAATCTTATCCGGTTAGAAGCAATTGATAAGGAATTGTTGGGACAAACAGCTGCCCGGATTCGTGCTCTGCGAGCGGTTGAGCCTTACAAGGGAAAAGGCATCAGGTATTCAGGGGAAAAGGTCCATCGGAAAGTGGGCAAGGCCGGTTCCAAAAAATAAGGTCATATGAGGAAAGTTAAAATGGCTTCGATAACCAACTCGCGTGAAATCTCACGCCTTAAGCGCAAGAAGCGGATCCGAAAGAAATTGAGCGGAGTTCCCGAGCGACCTCGATTAACCGTCTTTCGGAGTGACAAACACATTTATGCACAGATCATCGACGACACCGTTGGTTCAACGCTCGCGGCCGCCTCAACTCTATCTCCGGAATACAAACAACTTGATCCATCAAAAGGCAAGCTCGCAGCTGCGAAACGGGTAGGAGAACTTATCGCTCGTCTAGCCAAGGACAAAGGCATTACCAAGGTTGTTTTTGACCGCAATGGTTACATTTACCATGGTCGGGTGCAAGCTCTTGCTGACGCTGCCCGCCAGGCTGGTCTAGACTTTTAAATCCCGTCAATCCTTTTTAACGGAGGCATGCAATTGCTAGCTGTGGAATCCAGTCAACTCCAGTTGATCGACAAGGTTGTCCACATCAGTCGAGTGGCTAAGGTGGTTAAAGGCGGACGCCGGTTCTCCTTCAGTGCGATTGTGGTGGTGGGTGACGGTAATGGCCGTGTCGGATTCAGCCTTGGGAAAGCCAATGAAGTGCCCGAGGCCATCAGGAAAGGTTTGGAATCGGCCAAACGCAGTATGTTCAGTGTCCCCCTCGTGAATGAGACAATCCCCCATGAAATTCTTGGACGTTTTGGCGCTTCCTCGGTGGTTCTAAAGCCAGCCTCGCCCGGCACCGGGGTGATTGCCGGGGGTGCTGTGCGGGCCATAATGGAAGCTGCAGGCATCCACAACATTCTAACCAAATGCATCGGTTCCAGGAATCCTCATAACGTGGTTAAGGCCACTTTACAGGGACTGAAGCATCTTCGGAGCAGTGAGCAAGTCGGCAAAACGCGCGGGCGTGATATTCACGAAATCCGGGCTTGAAGACATCTGAAGGCGGAGTCCTAAGATCATAAACGGAGCCGTTTCAGCTCCCAGATTCTGTACGGCTTTGTGAGAACCACCAATCTCCGTCGTTTAAGGAAATGGATATGGCTAAACCTATAGAAGTCACATTAGTTCGAAGCCCTATTGGCCACCCTGAAAAACATCGCAGGATTCTTAAAGCCTTGGGACTCACCTATCTGAATAAAACGGTAACCTTGTATAGCACCCCGAGCATTGTGGGGGCGATTCGAAAGGTAATCCACTTCGTGCAAGTGAACGAAGTTTAAATGTGAACCATTGCCAATGAATTGGACGCTTCAATATGAGACTGGAAGATCTGGCGCCTCCAAAAGGGGCAAGGAGCAGCAGGAAACGCGTGGGAAGAGGTACCGGTTCTGGTCTGGGTAAAACCGCAGGACGAGGCACCAAAGGACAGAAATCACGTTCTGGTGGGGGTACTGCACCCTGGTTCGAAGGCGGGCAGATGCCTTTGCAGCGCAGAATACCGAAGCGGGGATTTACCAATCTCTTTAAGAAGAGATACAGCATCGTTAACGTGAACGACCTTGAGCAGTTTGCCGTCGACAGCGAAATCGGACCAAAGGAATTACTTCAATCGGGTCTTGTGAAAACCAGGAATGATGGGATCAAGTTATTGGCCAACGGCGACATCACCCATCCGTTCACTGTTCGGGTTCATAAGGCGAGCGTTGCGGCAATCAGCAAGGTCGAGGCAGCAGGTGGTCGCGTTGAGCTGATCTCTCCGCATAATAAGAGGAACTAAAGGGTGCTTGCAGCTTTTCAAAACATCACCAGAATTCCGGAACTCAAACGCCGCATTGGCATGACCCTGGCCCTCCTTGCGGTTTATCGCATCGGAGCCCATATCCCAACACCAGGGATCAATTCCGACGCTCTGGCAGCTTTTTTCAAAGCAGCCCAGGGAACTCTGCTTGGGCTCTTTGACATGTTCTCCGGCGGAGCATTGAGTCAATTATCCGTCTTCGCACTGGGCATCATGCCTTACATCAGTGCATCCATTATTCTGCAGCTTCTGACCGTGGTAATTCCGCATCTCGAGCGGCTCAGCAAGGAAGGAGATGCTGGTCGAAAGAAGATTACCCAGTATACTCGCTATGCCACGGTTGTCCTTAGTATCATCCAGGGATTCGGTATTGCCGTCGGCGTAGAAGGGATGACAGCCCCCGGAGGGGAAATGGTGGTCATCCATACCGGCTGGGGCTTCCGCCTGATTACGGTTATTACCCTCACTGCCGGGACCGCCTTCATCATGTGGCTCGGCGAACAGATCACTGAGCGCGGAATCGGCAACGGCATTTCTCTTATCATTTTTGCTGGTATTGTTGCGGGCATTCCTAACGCTTTCGTCAATACAATGCGCCTGCTGAAGACGGGGGAGATGAGCATTTTTGTCGTCCTGCTTCTCCTCGTCATGATGGTAGTGGTGGTGGCTTTCATTATTTATATGGAACGAGGCCAAAGGCGCATTCCCGTTCAGTATGCTAAAAGAGTAGTCGGAAGACGGGTGTATGGCGGTCAGAACACTCATATTCCCCTAAAGATAAATACTTCTGGGGTTATCCCCCCAATCTTTGCGTCATCAATCATCATGTTCCCCGCTACGGTGGCGAACTTTATCAAGGTCCCATGGGTCCAATCAGTTGCCGGTTATCTGACCCCGGGGCATTGGATGTATTCAGCGCTATATATTGCCTTCATTATCTTTTTCTGTTTCTTCTACACTGCTATCGTGTTCAACCCGGTTGACGTTGCAGAGAACATGAAGAAGTACGGAGGTTTTATACCTGGCATTCGACCAGGACGGCCCACAGCCGAGTATATCGATAAGGTGCTGAGCCGCATCACACTCGGTGGAGCCGTTTATGTCTCGGCAGTCTGCGTTCTCCCTACCTTTCTTATTCAAAAATTCAGTGTCCCTTTCTATTTCGGAGGAACGGCTCTGTTAATCGTTATCGGTGTTGCGATGGATACGCTGGGACAGATTGAAGCTCATATGCTCTCTCGTCACTACGAAGGATTCTTGAAGAAAGGACGGATTCGTGGTCGGCGCTAGGAGCAAATGGTGAGACTGCCGAGGGTAATGATAAGGATTGCCCGGGGGGGTGAGAAAGAAACCTGTCTTAATTGCGACACAAAGAAAGGGAGGAAGGTCAGATGAACATCATTTTGTTGGGTCCACCTGGAGCGGGCAAGGGAACGCAGGCCAAGCGTTTGATCGACACATACAGTATTCCACAGATTTCAACCGGTGACATGCTTCGAGCAGCCCTCAAGGAGGGTACGCCTCTGGGGCTGGAAGCAAAAAAATATATGGACCAGGGGGCTCTTGTCCCTGACAGCGTCGTCATCGGGCTGGTGAAAGAGCGCATACAGCAGAAAGACTGCACCCAAGGGTATATGCTGGATGGCTTTCCTCGCAATGTGAGCCAGGCTGAGGCGCTCGACAAGATGCTCGGTGAACTGGGTCAGAAGATTGATCACGTGGTCTGTGTCGAGGTGCCAAACGATGAACTTGTGGGGCGTTTGACAGGTCGGCGCACGTGCCGCAATTGCGGGGCCGGTTTCCATGTGATTTTTGACCCTCCCAAAAAAGCCCACGTTTGCGATAAATGTGGAGGAGAATTGTATCAGCGAGATGACGATAACGAAACGACCGTCACCTCTCGGCTCAAAGTCTATGATGCCTCCACCAAACCTCTGATCGACCATTATGAGAAACAGGCGAAACTCCGTCGCATTGACGGAGTAGGCAGTATGGATGCCATTCTTGCACGCATCACCGCAGTGCTAGGATAGAGGATGCAGTAGTTGATTGTTCTCAGATCTCAGCGGGAAATTGAGAAGATCCGGAAAGCCTGTCTGATTGTGGCTGAGATTTTGGAGCGCCTGCGAGAACATGTTCAGCCGGGGATTACCACCTGGGATTTGAATGCGTTGAGTGAAGAACTGGCAGCAAAGCAAAAGGCCAAACCGGCGTTTAAGGGCTATCACGGTTATCCCTTCGCCCTGTGCACCTCAGTCAATGAAGAAGTAGTGCATGGGATGCCCTCTAAGCATCGCCACCTAAAGGAAGCCGACATTATCAGCATCGACTTTGGTGTTATGACCGAAGGCTATTATGGAGACGCTGCCATTACCGTTCCAGTCGGAAAAATCCGTGAGGAGGCCAGAGAGCTTTGTAGAGTGACTGAGGATGCATTGTACGAAGGAATCCGACGGGTTCTTCCGAGAAACAGGTTGTCAGACATTTCTCACGCTATTCAGCACTACGTTGAAGCTCGTGGGTTTTCGGTAGTAAGGGAATTTGTGGGACATGGCATTGGCCAACAACTCCATGAAAGCCCGCAGATTCCCAACTATGGTCCCGCCGGCAAAGGGGTAGTACTTAAACCTGGGATGGTATTCGCAATTGAACCCATGATCAACCAGGGTTGCGCTGAGGTTGAGATTCTTGACGATCGCTGGACGGCTGTTACGGTTGACAGGAAGCTGTCGGCCCATTTTGAGCATACAGTTGTGGTAACGGAAAACGAACCTGATATTCTGACGAAAAGGTAAGCTTCTATTTACAAGAGACGGATTCGGGGGTATAATTTTTAATTTTGAGGTGAATTTAGAACGCGACCCAAGGAGCGAATTTCAGGCATGGCTAAAGAAGACGTCATCGAAGTTGAGGGCACGGTTGTTGAGACTCTTCCCAATGCCATGTTTCGTGTCGAATTGCCCAATGGCCATCGGATCCTGGCTCATATTTCGGGAAAAATGCGGATGCATTTCATCCGAATCCTCCCTGGTGATAAGGTAACGATTGAGCTTTCACCCTATGATTTGAGCCGAGGCCGTATCACCTACAGGTCGAAATCCTAGTGCATCTTTGTATGGCTTGAAGAAAAGGAAATGATGGCATGAAAGTGCGAGCATCGGTCAAGAGAGTTTGTCGAAAATGTAGGATCATACGCCGTCATGGCACGGTGCGAGTTATCTGCGATAATCCACGACACAAGCAGAGACAAGGCTAACAGGAGGAATTCACATTGGCACGTATTGCCGGTATTGACTTGCCCAAGAATAAGCGAATCGAGATCGCCCTGACCTATATCTATGGTATCGGCCGCCCGACTTCACAGAAGATCCTCAATGAGGCCAACATCAATTGGGACACCAAGAGCGACGATCTTACTGAAGGTCAGATCAACACCATCAGGCAGATCATTGATTCCCACTACAAAGTGGAAGGGGACTTGCGCACGGAAGTCTCTATGAACATCAAGCGACTGATGGATCTAGGTTGTTATCGCGGTCTGAGACACCGGCGAGGGTTGCCGGTCCGCGGTCAGCGGACCCACACGAACGCCCGTACCCGGAAGGGACCGCGCAGGTCAGTTATGGGCAAGCGCAAAAAAGCATAGCACGGAGGAATCATGGCAAAAGAGAGAATGGCCTCACGTAAGAAGAAAGAACGCAAGAACATTTTGAATGGTGTAGCTCACATTCGATCGACTTTCAACAATACCATCGTTACCATCACGGATGCAGGCGGCAATGCGCTTGCGTGGGCCAGTTCCGGGAGCCAAGGATTTAAGGGTTCCCGAAAAAGCACCCCTTTTGCTGCTCAGGTAGCTGCTGAAGTTGCTGCCAAGAAAGCGATGGAGCATGGTGTCCAGAATATCGAAGTTTATGTCAAGGGTCCGGGTTCTGGTCGAGAAGCCGCTTTACGTGCTTTGCAGGCTGCCGGGTTCAATATCACCATCATCAAAGACGTCACTCCGATTCCTCACAACGGATGCCGGCCGCCCAAGCGTCGCCGTGTATGATAAGAAGATTAGAACCGATGCCTTACGAGTTTTTGACCATATCAATGACATGAGGAGAAAGCCTTGGCTCGTTACACCGGTATGAATTGCAGGATTTGCCGCAGAGAAACAATGAAGCTTTATTTGAAGGGTGATCGCTGCTATTCCGACAAGTGCGCCGTTGAGCGACGAAACTTCCCCCCCGGGCAGCATGGCCAGGGTCGCGGTAAATTTTCCGATTACGGACTGCAACTTCGCGAAAAGCAGAGGATCAAGCGGATGTACGGCCTGCTTGAAAAACAGTTTAAGATGTACTTCAAGGAGGCAGACCGCCAGAAAGGTGTCACCGGGACCAACTTCCTGGTTCTGCTCGAGCGGCGTTTAGATAACACCGTGTACCGACTGGGTTTTGCTAATTCCCGTGACCAGGCCAGACAATTAGTCCGACACAAACACATCCTGGTTAATGGCAAGAAGGTTGACATTCCTTCATATTTGTTGCGCCCCGGAGATACTATAAGCGTAGTAGAGGATAGTAAGAGCTTAGCGTACATCAACGACGCTCTCAATGCACTACCGCGCCGGGGCCTCGGACCTTGGCTGGAACTGGATAAGGGAAAATATGAAGGAATCTTCAGGACTCTTCCAACTCGGGAAGAGATGAATCTGCCCGTACAGGAACAGCTTGTCGTGGAGTTCTATTCGAAATAGATGGGCTTAGTTTATTCACCACTTCAGGTTAAGAAGTCCCAGGGGTCTCCAAGCCCCAATGGGACTGTCTTTTTGCCTCCCTATGAAGGCGTTGTTTGGGGTTCCTTTTGATGAGGAAATGAGATGCAAAAGAACTGGCGCGAACTAATAAAACCCAAGCGCTTGGAAGTAGACTACAAGGGCCGGCCAAACACCTACGGCAAATTCGAGTGTGAACCGTTGGAAAGGGGCTTCGGCATCACCCTGGGAAATGCCCTGCGGCGTGTTCTCCTCTCCTCGCTCCAGGGATCGGCCATCACCAGTGTCAAAGTTGATGGCGTTCTGCACGAGTTTTCAACCATCCCAGGAGTCCTTGAAGATGTAACCGATATCATCCTGAACCTGAAGGAAATCCGCCTAAAGATGCATGGAGAAGGCTCCCGAGTGCTGGTCATCGAAAAAGAGGGCGAGGGAGAAGTAACCGCGAAAACCATCCAGACGAATGAAGTGGTGGAGGTTTTGAATCCCCAACAGCACATCTGTACGCTGGCAAAAGATGCTAAGCTTCGCATGGAACTGGTGGTTAAGCAAGGCAAAGGTTACCAGGCTGCAGAAAGGAATGTCGACGAAAACCTCCCTATTGGGACCGTACCCATCGATGCCATTTTTACTCCTGTTCGGAAGGTGAGTTACAATGTGACTCAGGCTCGGGTGGGACAGATCACCGACTTCGATAAGCTGACCATAGAAATTTGGACAGATGGCAGCGTTAAGCCCGACGACGCTCTCGCCTACGCTGCCAAGATCCTCAAGGATCAGCTGAGTATCTTCATCAATTTCGAAGAGGAGGTCGAGGCTCCTGAAGAAGAGGTAAAAGTCGAACCGGCTTTTAACGAAAACCTTTTTCGTAGTGTTGATGAATTGGAGCTGTCCGTTCGCTCAGCAAACTGCCTGAAGAATGCCGATATTCGCCACATTGGCGAACTGGTTCAGAAGACTGAAGGCGAAATGCTCAAGACGAAGAATTTTGGCCGCAAATCCCTTAACGAAATCAAAGAAATCCTCGCAGAGATGGGACTGTCGCTGGGATTGAAGCTCGAGAATTTCCCAAGCCGTCTAGAAATTGAACAGCGAAGAAAGGAGCAGGAATAGCCGTGCGCCATGGAGTTTCCGGCAGAAAATTGAATCGGACAACGAGTCACCGGTCAGCCATGTTTCGAAACATGGTGACTTCTTTGCTTCAACATGAGCGGATTTATACGACCCTGCCGAAAGCAAAAGAACTGCGTCGCTGGGCTGATTGGATGATTACGCTGGGAAAGCGAGGAGACTTGCACGGACGCCGTCAAGCCTTGGCAACGATCCGTGTTAAGAGCACCGTGCATAAGCTTTTCGAAGAGTTGGCTCCGCGTTACCAGAACCGTCAAGGGGGTTACACACGCATTGTCAAGGTTGGTTTTCGGCGCGGCGATGCATCCCCTATGTGCCTGATTGAACTAGTCACCGAGGCGAAGATCCCTCCAGGGAAGGGACGTAAGAAAGGCGCGGCTCCGGCAAAAGCACAACCCGCGGAAGAAACCACTCAAGCGGCTATCGCCAAGAAATCTGAAGAAAACACAGCATAATTCCCTAAATAGGCACGATGTTCGAAAAGATAAAAAAAACAACCCGCACAAGCGGGTTGTTTTTTTATCCGATTATCACTTCCTGGCGTTGATCGCGAGACGATTAGGACGACTTCTCTTCTTCCCTCTGAAAGTGGCATGTACATTCTTTGCAGGTGAAGCCACTCCACATTCCTTTTGCCGCTTTGTCGAGACAAGAATCGTAGAACTGACAGGCGAAATTACGCACACCTCTCCCTTCTTTGCACATGATAGGGTTTCCTATACTCCTGCCATCCCTTTCAGACTGCATCATTGGTCCTCGGTAAGCCTTCTCTTTTGGCATTTTGACTGTCTCCTCATCAAAGCCATAAGTTTTGAAGGATGCTTCGGCTCTCATCGATAAATTGCTCCGTCATCACTTTAAGAGTAAAAGATTTCCTCTCCCCATCAGGGAACCAAACCCGGGATTCTCCACAAGACTCCTTGAAAATCGGTATTTTTCGATTATTTAACAATACCTGAGGGCAACGACAACCCGTTTATTGACTCTCCGCATGATGGAGGAAAATAGGCTCAGTTACTTCTTTTCCTAAACTTTTATTATAAATGCTTTGTCAGCGGCTGGCAATACCATCAGTCAAAATTGACGGAACGATAAACAAAACGATCAATTACACTACGTATTGAGAGAGGCTTTTAGCATTTCTCTCCGCTTGCGATATTGACTGTCTGGTTATGCTTTTTAGGATGCTGCTGACTTTGCCGCAAGCCTCTGTTGATAGAGGAAGGAATAGCCATTGATGCTCACGATTTCAAAAGGGACCGCATCCAGACTCCTGCTAATCAGTGCACCTCTCGTTCTCCTCGTCGCTGCTCTTGGGATGCTTCACAAGAAAGAACCTTTCTATACATGGTTTTACTCTTTCGCCTGGTGGAGCTACATCCTCTTCATTGAGTCATTTCTTTTCTCTCGTGGCCATCGCTCTCTCTTGTTTACCAACCCCACCAGGTTTCTGCTTCTCCTACCTCTGTCAGTCACAATCTGGCTTGTGTTTGAGGTCTTCAACTTCCGCTTGCAGAATTGGTACTATTTATGCCTTCCTCCCCAGCGAGGTCTTAGGTGGCTTGGCTATACCATAGCATATGCAACTGTACTGCCAGCGATTTTTTCCACCGCAAACCTCCTGGATATTTTCGGGGTTTTTCGCAGCACCAGAGAAGTTGCTCTCCGGCCTCATCGGATGAAGGACGGCTTGGTATGGCTCGGAATTGCAATGCTGATATTGCCGATCCTTTTCCCCAAAGCTTTTTTCCCTCTGGTATGGCTGGGATTCATCTTCGCCCTTGAGCCATTCAATTACAGAAGAGGGGCCAACTCGCTCCTGCGAGATTTGGAAAAAGGGTCGCCTAGAATGCTCTATCTGCTCCTCCTAAGCGGATTTCTGTGTGGAATCCTGTGGGAATGTTGGAATTTTTGGGCAGGCTCAAAATGGTCATACACTATCCCCTTTCTTGGATTCCTAAGCGTGTTCGAGATGCCAATTCTCGGTTTCTTAGGATTCCCATTCTTTGCCGTTGAATGCTATGTGATCGCTAACACATTCTTCCTTTTGCTGAATTGCATGCTTCGAAAAGGGGATCTGAAAACTGAGATTAGCGTTTGGGTCTTGATGGGCATCATGGCATTTCTTTTTAATATTCTGGTTTTCCTGGGGATTGATGCTTTCACCGTAGTTTCTTTCCAAACTGTCATGTAGTAAAGAGAACATATGAAGCAGTCTGCCGCAATAATCAGCCTTGGTTGTGCCAAGAATTTGGTTGACAGCGAAGTCATGGTCTCTCAACTGACTGGACTTGGCTACGTGATGACTTCAGACCCGTCAAAGGGATCATTGATTCTGGTGAACACCTGCGGCTTTCTGGAGAGTGCCGTCCAGGAAGCCATACATACTATTCTGAATCTTGCCCGGTACAAAATCACTGGCTCTTGCGAGCGTCTTGTGGTAGCGGGCTGCATGGTCCAGCGCTACGGCAAGAAGCTTCTTCAATTGATGCCTGAAGTGGATTGTTTCCTAGGGGTAGAGCATTTCTATGATCTGGAAAGAATTCTTCAGGATTGTGCAAAGGAAGGTTCAAAGCGCCTCTGGATTTCTTCTCCACGGTTCCTGTTTCACAGCGGTCTATCCCGCTTCCGCACGGCTCCGCTCTTCACAGCATACGTTAAGATTGCCGAAGGTTGCAGTAATCACTGCACCTACTGTTTGATTCCACATTTGCGGGGTCCTTATCGGAGCAGATCAGTGGAGGATATCCTGCTAGAAGCCCGACGTCTGGCAGCTGAAGGAGTAAAAGAGATCAATCTGATTGCTCAGGATACCACTGCTTTTGGCTCTGATCGCACTGATCCAAACGCTCTCATCAGGCTCCTGGAGTCCTTGGACGGACTCGACGGGATCGCATGGATAAGGCTGCTCTACGCTTATCCTGACCGTATTAGTGGAACACTTCTGCAGACGATGGCTCAGTCCAGGAAAATTGTTCCCTATCTTGACATTCCTCTCCAACACTGCGTTCCCAGGATTTTGAAGGCCATGGGCCGAGCAACACCATTCAGAGACCTTGAGGAATTGATCGACCTCATTCGCCACCACATTCCCGATATTGCACTTCGAACCTCTCTCATAGTAGGGTTTCCCGGGGAAACGGAAGCGGATTTCCGCGCTCTCATTGATTTTGTCCAACGGGTTGAGTTTGACCACTTGGGGGTTTTCGGGTTTTCACCTGAATCCGGAACCCCTGCAGCCAGGTTTCCGCGTCAAACCGGCAAAACAACGAAGGAGAAAAGGCGCGCGACACTGCTCAAACTTCAACGGTCGATCTCAAAACGCAGACTTGCTTCCCGAATAGGGCAAGTAGTTCCCATATTGATTGAGGGTTTCCATCCGGAAACTGAACTGCTATTGAGCGGGCGGCTTTCCAGTCAAGCTCCGGAAGTCGATGGGATGGTCATCGTTACCAAAGGCCAGGCAAATATCGGCGATCTCGTTCTTGTTCAGATCAAAGCAGCCCATGACTATGACCTGGAAGGGGAAATATACGACCTATCGAAACAGTTCGATTGTAGGGACCAACCCGCCGGTCGCGCTTGTCGTTAAACACTATCAAAGAACCCAGGAAATGCATGGGTAAAGCAAAACACTTTGACATGCCGGAATTATTTCGTTATGAATTGAATGTTACAGATCCGAAGGTGGTTTGTGGGTAGTGGAGCGCTCTTTTTTTGAAACTTTCAAGGGTCATGAATCAAACAGGCGCAGTAACAGTGAATTCTTCTATTCCCACCGGGTTCTTCACTCAAAGTCACGAGAACCTTAAAGAACGAATCTACACTCGAATCAGGCAAGATTTGCAGCGGATTGAAGCAGAAATAGACCGTAATCTATCCTCCAGCGTCCCTTTCATTTCGATAGTTGGCCGCCATATTATGGGCAGTGGAGGCAAACGCCTGCGGCCCTTACTGATGATTCTTTCAGCGAGGCTCTGCGGCTACCAGGGAAACCATGATGCTGCTCTGGCAATAGTCTTCGAATTCCTGCATGCCTCTTCACTTCTGCATGATGATGTTGTTGACAATGCTGAATTCAGGCGCAATCAGCCAGCGGCAAATACTCTTTGGGGCAATCCGGGGGTCGTCCTTGTTGGAGATTTTCTCTATTCAAAGTCCATCCTAATGACGGTGGGCTATAATGACATTCGAATTCTGCAGGCACTTTCCGAAGCTACAACCAAGATGGCCGAAGGGGAAGTGTTGCAGCTCATTCATGCCGACAATTTGGAAATTGATGAGCAGGAGTATTTGGAGGTCATTACTCGCAAGACTGCTGTGCTTATCAGCGCCGCATGCCAGATAGGGGCTATTTTTGGGGGTGGTAAGCCTGACCAGGAGAGGGCCTTGGGGGCATATGGGTTCAACCTTGGAATCGCCTTTCAGCTCATTGACGACACCCTTGATTACACCGGGGACGTGAACGAGCTGGGTAAGCCTGTAGGAAATGATATCCAACAGGGGAAAGCCACGCTGCCCCTTATTTATGCGCTCCGAAACGGCAACGCTGCTGAAAAGAAGAAGTTGAAGGAGCTTTTCAGTGCAGACCAGATTCCATCTGAGCGCTTCCACGAAATAAGGGAACGGGTAACGCGTTCAGGAGGGATAGCCTATGCACGGGAGCTGGCATCATCATATGTGCAGAGTGCCAAAGAAGCTCTCCGGATTTTTCCCCTTCATCCCACCAAGGAGATTCTTCTCGATCTTGCGGACTATGTGATTTGCCGAAGAACCTAGACATCTCTTTAACAACACTCTGTCGCTTCTTCATTATGATCACCTTTTCCGTGTTATACCGAGCACAGCACGAGCGTCCTACGCGCCGCTTTACGCCGCACTTACTAAAAACCCGTTAACCGGGCTGCCGCTTTCCATACGTAATTCTACTGACGTAAGATTGATTTCTTTAAAGCCGGTATCCGCTAACACTTTCGCAAGATAATTTTCACTGTGGCTATAACGGCCGTGAGGATTAAGGCGGTAGTTAAGATCTTCTGGCTTTTCCAGCAGTGCTTCCACAGTAAAGAGTAATAGGCCAGGCGCATTGTTATTAGTGCGGAGCGCCTGTTTAGCGGCTGCAAGCACCACTTCTAATGCGCCGAAATAGACCAATGTATCGGCGGAAATGATGATATCAAATCGTTGATGTTGTGATTGAATATAACTGGTTAATTCCGCTTTTATCAATTCGCTGTAACTGCCACGATCTCTTGCTTTTTCCAGCATGCCAGCCGATAAATCCACACCTATTAATTCTTCAGCGTAATCTGCGATCAATGGCCCGCATAAACCTGTTCCACAACCCGCATCAAGCATAACATACTGCTTTTCTGGCGTGCCTGCTAATTCATACAATTTATCGGCGATCAATTGTGGGGCACGATATTCCAATTTACCCAATTTGGCGTCAAAGCTTTCAGCGAACGCATCAAATATTTGTTCAACGTAGGCATCTTCTGCGCGCGGTAGCACATTTTCTCTTGTGCAGGCGGCTAAAAGATGGCGCGCCACGGGATTGTTCGGTTCTTTTTCCAGCCATTCCTGATAGACTTCAGCCGCTTTATCAATTTCACCAACCGTGTAATACGCAAGCCCAAGTAATTTTTTCGCTTCTTTGTGTTCCGGCATCAAGGTAATGGCTTTACAAAAATAGGCCACCGCTTCTCGCGTGCGATTTTGTGCGACCATTAAATTACCCAGATTATTATAAGCGTCGGCGTGTTCCGGGTTGAGTTCGATTGCCTTGAAATAGGCTTTTTCAGCTTCGACAAATTGTTTTTGTGCTTTTAACAAAGAGCCAAAGTTGCTGTACGCGTCAGCGTGGTTTGGATCGAGCTCTAAAGCGCGGCGAAATGCAACGGTCGCTTCTTCAAACCGCTGCATTTCAAGGAAGATATTGCCTAAATTATTGAACCGGCCAGACATATCCGGGCCAAGTTCAATGGATTTTTGAATTAGCTTTAAGCCTGCATCTTTTTGGCCGCGTTGATATTTCAATAAACCGAGAAAATGCAAGGTGTCAGATTGATTTGGCTCTGCTTCCAGAATGCGCTTATACAAAGGCTCGGCGTCATCTAAAAAGCCTTTGCGATGCAGCTGCTGGGCTAGGTCAAATACCTCCTCTAAGGTTAATTCTTCGGGCAGTTCAACTTCTTGTTCGGTATTATTTTCTTGGTTTAGCACTTGTTCCGACATGGGGTTCTCAAAATACTAGAAATACTCGAATCATTACAGTCAGTTCCAATTTCGAAATATTTAGCCGAATTCATAACTAAAGTCATTGTCTTTCACACTGACATCAACTCTAGGAATTTCCCGCCCTTCAATCATTCGTTATGGAAAAGGGTGTCCCCACTTTCCATGTTCCCAAAATAAATGAGCACAGAGTGACAAGCATGGAAAAATTCTGGCCTGATTCGAGCCCATGACTTATTAAGAAGAAGCGAAGGTGCAACCGCCTCGTTCTTGTCTCTCTGTGGCAAACGTTCTTAAGCCCATACAATGAACCCGGGCAGAAAAGGTGTTGTTAGATCGGAATGCTGCGGGAGCACTCGAAACGTGTACCCATGGAGGCCGCTCTTGTTGCAGGTTATAGCGCTTGCCTCATAGAGGCAGCCTCCTTTTCCGTCCGGCTTAACGGGGTGCATCAGGGTGCAATTCGCTTTAACAATATATCCCAGGGCATCAACGCGACCCATATACAGCTCGACTGCCACATCGTCGGGGGTGAGTGCGCCCATATGCACTCGCGCCTGGACTCGAAACTCCCCGCCTACCTGAACTTCCGACATAGGCTCGGCATCTACGGCCTCTACGCCCACTTGGGACCAATTTGCTTGAATACGCGCCTTCCATGCTGCCAATTTCTTGGCTGCGGCCATCCCGTCAACCGCCAGTCGATCATTGAGAACGGCTGTAGGCAGGTAATAGTGTTCAGTGTATTCCCCCACCATGCGATGAGTGGTGAAGAAGCGACACAAGTGCTGGATGGATGCCCTCATACGGGTTATCCAGCGACGGGGAAGTCCGTCACTGGCGCGATCGTAAAAGGTGGGAACTACTTCCTGTTCGAGCAAGCCGTATAAAGCTTCCGCTTCGACCTGATCCTGGAAATTGCTGTCGTCGTAAGTCTCCCGCCGTCCGATGGCCCAGCCCACTTCGGGCCGGTAAGCCTCATCCCACCAGCCATCCAGGATGCTCAGATTGAGGACACCGTTTGCCGCTGCTTTCATGCCGCTGGTCCCACTGGCCTCCTGCAGCCGAAGTGGCGTATTGAGCCACACATCGGCTCCTTGCACCAGGCAACGGGCGACGGCCATGTCGTAGTCTTCGAGAAAAACAAGTCGCCTGCGGAACGATTCCTGGAGTGCCAGATCCACTATCTGCTTGATCAGACCCTTGCCCGGATTATCGCGAGGATGAGCTTTACCGGCAAAGATAATCTGTACTGGACGGCCGGAATTGTTAAGAATCCGCGCTAACCGCTCCGGATCACGCAAAAGTAAGGCTGCCCGTTTGTAGGTCGCAAACCGGCGCGCAAAGCCGATTGTCAGTGTGTCCGGGTCCAGGACCTCATCAGCAATGCCGAGCGCAGTCTGAGACGCACCACGCCGCTCCAATTGTGCGCGCAGCCGGCGCCGGCTAAACGCCACCAACCTTTCCCGCCGCCGCTCGTGGGTTCGCCACAGTTCCTCGGCGGCGATGTGGTCAGCTTGTTGCCACACCGTTTGGTGACCATCCTCTTCACGCCATCGTGGCCCCAGGTAGCGATCGTACAACTCCTTCATCTCGCGAGAGATCCACGACTGGAAATGAACGCCGTTCGTTACATGCGCGATCGGGACTTCATCCTCGGGCACCTCGGGCCAAATTCCCTTCCACATTTCCCGACTCACTTCGCCGTGCAACCGACTTACCCCATTGCTGTAGGCAGCCATGTGGAGAGCAAGGATGGTCATACAGAAGGGTTCACCCTCGTCGTCAGGATTCTGCCTACCCAGGGCCATGAAGTCGTGACGAGTGAGGGACAGGCACCGGCGATGGTCTGCAAAATATCTGTCCATAAGCTCAGCCGGGAAGTAGTCGTGCCCAGCCGCCACAGGAGTGTGGGTCGTGAAGACCAACCCAGCTGATGCGGCTTCTCGAGCTTCTGCAAATGAAAGGCTATAGGCTTTCATCAGGTGACACATCCGTTCCAGACTCAAAAAGGCAGAGTGACCTTCGTTCATGTGGTAGACAGTCGGCTCCAGGCCAAGAGCCAAGATTGCTCGATATCCACCAATGCCCAGCATGATCTCTTGCTTGATGCGCATCTCTAAATCGCCGCCGTACAGTTGTTTGGTAATATCGCGGTCCTCAAGTCCGTTGCCCAAGATGTTGGTATCAAGCAGGTACAGGGGCACACGCCCGACCTGAGCCAACCACACCTGGGCGATGACTTGCCGATCTGGGAAAGGCACTTCGACCGTGAGCGGCGATCCGTTCGGCTGGCGCAGCACGGTCAAAGGCAGGGTGTGAAAATCATTATTCTGATATGATTCCTGTTGCCAGCCGGCCTCATTGAGATACTGCCTGAAATAGCCCTCCTGGTAGAGCAGCCCCACCCCCACGAGAGGCACGCCCAAATCACTGGCTGACTTCAGGTGGTCCCCGGCCAGCATCCCCAGCCCACCGGCAAAAATCGAGAGGCACTCCGTTATACCGAACTCTGCGGAGAAGTAGGCCACGAGCGGCCTTTGGACAACGCTGTGGTTCCGCTTGAACCAGGTGGATTCAGCCGCCTTGTACGCGTCAAGTTCCTGCACAACACGTTCTAGATGGGCCAGGAAGCCTTCATCAGATGCTGAGGCTTCGAGTTTGGCCTGATCGATTGTACCCAGCATAAGGACTGGGTTGTGCCCCACTGTCTCCCATAGCGTTCTGTCGAGGCGTCGAAAAAGTTCGATACTGTCGTGGTGCCAGGCCCAGCGCAAATTGAAGGCGAGTTCGCGCAGGCGTTCCAGCTGAGGCGGTACGGACGGCACAGCAATAAAACTTCGTATCGGCTTCATGTGATCTCTCCTCAAATCATGTTGAACAGAAGATCTGAAACTGCAACTCCTTTTTGCTTTCCATGCAGAAGGGTATGAACCTTCGTCTTGAGAAGGAAAAGTCTTAAGCACCTTTCTTTTCAGATCACTTTCCTTTAGCATCTGCACTCGCAATTTTGCAAGCAGGATAGCGAATGAGAAAGCAAAGGTATCGAAGGGGTTCTGATACCGTAACGGATCTGAAGTATCGGTTCGTGTGGAAGACCAGATACAGCTATGATATGTTGAACCGACTTCCCCAAAATATTAGTCTGGAAATCGTATGGCGAAACTGATCATTCATGGCGGTGAAGGGATCCGCGAAGTCACACTGGACGGATCTATTTCGGTTGGACGTTCTCCGAATAACCGAATTCAAATTCCCGATGCGCTCGTTTCGAAGATGCATTGCGTAATCGATGTGGATCAGCATGGCCGTTACAGTGTCAAGGACTTGGGCAGCCTGAACGGAACTTATGTCAATAATCAATGCATCCAGGGCGAGGTGGCGCTCGAAAATGGCGACGAGATAATGTTAGGTGGGACATCTTGTATATTCCTGTCTGATGAAATGCCAAGCTTGGTTACACTCGACGATGAGCCAGGTGGAATCATGGGGTATGATCAGATATACGCGAACATTTCACAGGAAAGCCGCTTTCTACCGGAAAAGGAAATCGATGACGAAAAAGTGCTGCGCGCAGACTACGAAAAGCTGCGCGTCGTTATTGAACTGCAGCGCGAAATTGGGCTTGAGCTCAATCTAAAACGTATCTTCAATCGCATACTCGCTCACACCTTCGAGGTCCTGGAATGTGATCAAGCCGTAATTCTGATGGCTGATGCCAGCGGCGATATGGCGATCGAGGCCTACAAAACACGAACGAAGAAAGACACGCTGGTCGTGTCCTCTACCGTGGTCAATCGCGTTCAAACGGATAGAGTGGGCATAATAAGTGCCGACGCCCTCGCTGATGAGCGCTTCAAGGATGCCCTCTCCATTGTCAGCCGGAGAGTTCGCTCGTCGATGTCTGTTCCAATCTTGCACAAAGAAGAGTTGCTGGGAATTATGATTATCGAATCCTCTGCTGCAGTCATGGCATACAGCGAGAAGGACCTTCTCCTTTTCAGCAATATCGCTCATGGGACGGCAAATCTGATCAAAATGGTCGAAATGGCAAAGAAGATAGAGGCGGATGCAGCTACGCGGGAAAGATTTCAGCGATTACTCTCCCCGAACCTTGCCGAGATGGTTGTCTCCGGTGCGCTCAAAGTGGAAAAAGGGGGCGAGAATCGTTTTGCTACAACACTTTTCGCTGATATACGGGGCTTTACCTCAATGTGCGAAAACATGGAAGCCGCCGAGGTTCTGCACCTCTTGAATGAATTCTTTGAGACTATGGTTGAGATCGCGTTTGCTTACGAGGGCACAGTGGACAAGTTCGTGGGAGACATGATCATGGTTGTCTGGGGAGCGCCACTTACTCATCCTGATGATCCCATTCGCGCAGTCAAGGCCGCTCTTGACATGCAATCGGCTATGGACCGATACAACAAGACTGGCCGGCGCGAAATACACATAGGGATTGGCATGAATACTGATGAGCTGGTTGCCGGCTATATCGGCTCGACCCGCACCATGGGATATTCTGTGGTGGGTGATGCCGTGAATATTGCAGCAAGACTATGCTCTGCTGCTGGGCCAGGCCAAATTCTCATATCCGAAACCACGTATCGTGAAGTACATGAATATGTAGATGTGGTTCAATTCGATCCCATACGTGTCAAAGGTAAGTCAAAACCGATAAATGTTTATGGCGTAATTGGTTCGAAGACGTCCCACTCTGCAGGCGCAGAATCTAATTGAATGCTGCCAAGGGGCATTATTTCTTGACCGGCTATGCGGTTAGCTCAAATGTTGACTGGTCCTCCTCCTACGATGATTTGGCGCCGCAAGGAGGTGCAATCCACTGCTTGCTCCAGTAGAAGGTGGAAGGGTAGACTAGATGCTTTGGACGTACGACGATTGAACCGAAATGTGAACTCTTCTGTATGTCCACGACGTGGGAAACTGCTGGGTTGAGTCCGGCCTCGGATGGCCTGTCCCGTGGGCGGCAGCTGGTGTCCTGACTTCCCACATCGTATTGTTTTCTCAAGATATTATGCACAACTTCTTTACAAACTTTTTCTGATTGCCTACCTGGCCCGGGACTATGCGGGTGTGTTCCTGGTGAATGCTTGGGGCTGGGAACTAGTAGACCGTTTTCGAAGTGACATTCCAACGATGTCATTTCGAGCTGAGCGAGTAATCTGTGTGAATCGGGAGATCTTTCAAGATCTCTCCCTTTGATCGAGATGACACAGTGTTTTGCAATCGATCTATTAGGAAGAAAAGATATCGACGGGAATCCATCCTGGAATGGCTGAATCTTTCTGTAGAAAAGCGCGCAGAACCATGATAGAGGTGCATGCCTTGTGTATTCTGTTAACCTGGGTGCTTTTTGACGCGAGACTCGAACTTGTTTCGTGGCGGCGACATCGCCGTTTTTGAGCAGACAACCGGACAGACTGAACAGGAGGCAGGTGAGATTTGAGGTCTGAAGAACAGGGGGTGGAGCACGGCAGCGACAGTCACTGGCTGATTCTTTTCTGCATCACCCGAGTATTCTTCAGTTTCATCTTCGTGACCTATTCGGCGGCCTTGCCGCTGCTCAGGAGCGATTGGTCCATGAGCGCAACTGAGGCGGGCATGGTGCAATCAGCCTGGCATCTTGGCTACCTCGTTTCCCTGTTTGCGGTAGGATTCCTGGGCGACCGGTTCGGAGCGAAACGGACCTTTCTTTGGAGCGCCGTCGCGGCCAGTGCGAGCGCTCTCGCCTTCGCTGAATTTGCCTCAGATTTTGCTTCCGGGGCCATCCTCTACGGGCTTGCCGGGCTTTTCTCCGGAGGCTCCTACACACCGGGGCTCACTCTTATCGCCGAGCGCTTTCCGCCTCTGAGGCGGGGACGAGCCATGGGGTACTACCTCGCCGCCGGGTCCTTCAGCTATGCACTCTGTATTGTGATCTCGAGCCAGCTTTTCCCCATCGGCGGTTGGCGCCTGGCGTTTTTGGTTACCTGCAGCCTGCCGACGGTCGGATTGGTGCTCTCCCTGTGGGCCCTGCACGGCACCCCCAACATCATTCATCCCGGGGCCGGCAGCCTGGAGATGTGGCGCGCGATTCCAGCAGTACTCAAGAACAAACCCGCCCTCGTATCGATGCTCGCCTACACCGCCCACTGTTGGGAACTTCTCGGCATGTGGGCCTGGCTGCCCGCGTATCTGGCGGCTGCAGCCCTGGCAGCCACCACCACACAGAGCGGCTCGAACGCCTCCGCAATCGGAATTGGTGTGCTCCTTTCAGGCCTCACCTACCTGACGAGCATGCTGGGCAGTCTCATCGGCGGAGCTCTCTCAGACCGATGGGGACGAACCTTGACAATGCTCCTCTTCTCAAGCATCAGCCTGGCCTTTTCCTTCAGCTTCGGATGGATGCTCGGCTGGCCGCTGGCAGTCCTTTTCATCGTGGCTGCTTGTTATAACCTCTCCTCGATTGCCGACTCATCAATCTACTCGACGGCGCTCACCGAACTGGTCGAACCGCGCTTGATCGGCGCCGCCTACGCCGTCCGTTCGGTGTTGGGGTTCAGTGCCGGCGCCATCAGCCCGTGGGTCTTCGGACTGGTGATGGACATGGTGCACGGAACCCCATGGTCATCGGACAGGCTGGCTTGGGGTCTGGCATGGACCAGCCTTGGACTGGGAGCACTCCCGGCCCCGCTGATGAATCGGTGGCTGCGGCGTCTACCGGAGGCTACCCAAATGGCCCGAGGCCGGCGTTAGCCGGCGGGATGCAGGTTAAGAGTTGAGAGTTGAGGATTCTTCTCAACCCGCAGCATGCAACTTGTAACAGACAAAATGTAAATTCCTATTGCCAAGAACGTATCCTCACCGCTTCTAACCTATGAACAGCTTGGAGGCAAGATCAACAAATTCATTCGGTACGTTGAAGAAGAATGGAAGCAACCCATAACTCGTACCCCGCAACCCGCTTCAATTAAGACGGAGGCTAGTAGCCATGAATGACGACGTATATTACAGGTTAGCGAAGGTGCTCGATACGCTGCCGAGCGGATTTCCGGCGACCAAATCTGGGATTGAAATCAAAATATTGAAAAAAATATTCACGAAGGAAGAGGCAGACCTCTTCTGCGATCTGAAGCTGGCCCCAGAGACTGCCGAGCAGATAGCGAATCGCACCGGCCGCCCATTGGAAGGACTAGAGGAAAGATTGGCTTCCATGTGGCGAAGAGGAGAAACACAGGGGTTCAAATTCGGTGGTGCTTTAATGTTCAAAATGGTGCCATGGGTCGTCGGAATTTATGAATTCCAGCTTAACCGGATGGATCGGGAATTTGCCGCGATGTGTGAGCAATACTCGATGCACTGGGGGCGCCAGTTTATGAGGCATGGTCCTCAGATCATGCAGGTTATCCCTATTGAGAAAGAAATTCCCGTAAAACAGGAAGCATTAACCTATCACCAGGTTTCCAATCTCATCGAAAACTCCCAATCCTTTATGGTGAACGAGTGTATCTGTAAGAAGAATCAAGGATTGCTCGGTCATCCCTGTACCAAACCTACCGAAGTCTGCCTGGCTATGACTCCGTTGCCGGACTTGTTTGAAGACCACCCATGGGGAGGTCAGGTCCTAAACAAGGAAGGAGCTTACGAGGTTCTGAGGAAAGCAGAAGAAGCCGGACTCGTCCATTTGACCTGCAACGTAGAAAGCGGCCACTATTACATCTGCAACTGCTGCGGATGCTGTTGTGGGGTTTTGCGCG
>Ga0209048_10000942_pt1 | contig 30734 bp, 32 predicted proteins | sample FrelakmetCRP12CR_FD_187146 | JGI IMG/M metagenome (GOLD analysis project Ga0209048, IMG submission 187146) | Freshwater lake sediment microbial communities from the University of Notre Dame, USA, for methane emissions studies - CRP12 CR (SPAdes)... | ecosystem: Environmental > Aquatic >...
ATCGTGGCTGCGGCCATCGCCTACACGGCCGGGCACTTTATTCGCGCCGCCATCATCGCTCTGCCGAAGATCGCCGATAAATCCATCCCCGCCGCGATAACCTGGGCGCAGGCGCACGAGCTGAACCTCCCGTTTACCGATTTTGAAGGGCTCAAGGCCCATGCCATGACGGCAATAAAGGCAAAGGCGCAGTACTTGGGCGACTTCGCCAACTTCGCGCGCCACGCCTCGACAACATTTGTCTTCGTCATCATTGGCATTGTTGCCGCGACCAGTCTTTTCTTTAACAGCCAGCTCGATCTCTTCCGCGAATCGCACAAGCTGCGGAACAACCTTTACTCGATTTGCTGCGAAGAGATCACCGCGCGCTTCAGCGAGTTTTATCAAAGCTTCGCGACCGTGATCGGCGCACAAATGACGATCTCCGGCGTGAACACCGTGCTGACGGCGATCTTCGTTTCCGTGGTGCAGCTTCCGTATGGACCGGTCACGATCGGGCTCACTTTCTTGTGCGGGCTCGTCCCGATTGTCGGCAACATCGTCAGCAACACCGTCATCGTGTTTATCGGATTTCTCGTTTCACCACAGGTCGCCATCGGCGCGCTGGTGTTCCTCGTCGTCATCCACAAACTGGAATATCTCCTGAATAGTAAGATCGTCGGCGCCCGCATCCGAAATCCCATCTGGCTGACCTTGCTCGGGTTGATCGTCGGTGAAAAACTCATGGGTGTTCCGGGCATGATCCTCTCGCCGGTCGTTTTGAATTATCTCCGCGTTGAGATGTCGAAGGTGGCAGGGACGCTGCCGGTCGCCACATCCAGGCATATCCCGGTTGATCGTCCCAGTTAAGAGGGCTCCGTGAGCGAACCGGCGAACCAACCACCCTGGATCGAGATCGCGCCGGGTATCCGGCGCCGCACCGTCACCTCCGGGACGTCGATGTATCAGATGATGGCCAGGCTCGACGCCGGGAGCCGCATGCTCGAGCACAAACATCCACAGGAACAGATCGTCCACATTCTCCGAGGCCGGATGCGCTTGATTGTTTCCGGCGTGCCGCATGAACTGACGGGCGGCGAATCATTTTATCTTGCCAGTAATGTTCCGCACGGGGTGGAGACGATCGAGGACACGATGGTTCTCGATACGTTCAGTCCGCCGCGCGACGATTATCTCGCGCTGGACCGGCAGGCACTTCTGGAAAGATAAAAAAGTTACAAGGGTTATCCCACGGCTTCGGGATTATCAACGGCAACGCTCCGGGGGGTGTCGCGTTCCACCCCCCAAAAATGTATGGCATTCCATCTGGCGGGGGTGCTACTCTGGTCGGCGTCTCAAAACATTCACGGAAATAAATACTTATGCTGCACATCATCTGGTCGATTGTTGTCGGTTTTGTCATTGGCTGGCTTGCTCAAATGCTTTACCCCGGCGCTCAGCAGCTGGGGTTTTGGAAAGCTGCGCTCCTTGGAATCGGCGGCTCAATCCTTGGCGGATTGATCAGCCGCCTGTTTTCGAAACCGACGGAGGGTTCGCCATTTCATCCGGCGGGCTTTATCATGTCGCTGATCGGCGCTTTGATTCTCCTGTTCGTCTGCATCAAATTCCACTTGGTCTAAGCAGGCCCGCTACCCTGTAGCAGCTGGCCGACCTACCGGTTGATTCGGGAACTGAATGAATGCGATCCCGAAAGCATTCGGGGCCGCGACCATTCTACATCCGCGTCATGCTTTCGTTTATTGTTCCAGCCTACAATGAAGAGATGGAGTTGCCCTCGACGCTCTCGGCCATTCACGTCGCGGCGAGTTCGGAACCTTACGAAATCATCGTGGTAGATGATGGTTCCACTGACGCCACGGAAGCCGTCGCGGCGAGGGGCGGCGCTCGTGTCGTGACGATTCATCGCCGGCAAATCGCGGCGGCGCGAAACGCCGGAGCGCGCGAGGCTCGAGGCGACACTCTGTTTTTCGTCGATGCGGATACGCGGATTGCATCGGAGCATGTTATGTCGGCGCTGGCGCTGCTGAAGAGCGGTTGCGTGGGAGGCGGCGCGCGCATGGAGTTCAAGGAAGAGATTCCGCGCTGGGCTCGGATTTTCGTTTCCGTCTTTGGCGGGCTCTATTTTGCGGCCAACCTGGGCGCCGGGGCGTTTCTCTTCACCACTCGCGGTTGCTTCGATCGCGCCGGTGGTTTCGACGAGCAATACTTCGCCGGCGAGGAGGTCTATTTTACCCAGGCCCTGAAAAGGCTTGGACGGTTCCGCTTGCTGGCCAAACCCGTGGTGACCTCAGGCAGAAAGTTGCGAATGCATTCCGCGCGCCACGTTTTTGGAAGCCTGATGGGGATAATGCTTCAGGGAAAGCGAGGAGTTCGATCACGCGACAAGCTCGATCTTTGGTACGACGGCAAGCGCGAAACCAAGGGCCGCGAACCGGCCACCGGAACCATGCCAGGGTAATCCCGGGGCATGGCCAGTCGTCCCCAAGGGCCCTCTGTCCTGGCCCGGCGGTGTTAGTCGCAATGCGGCGAATTTTTTGTATGATCAGGAATGCGGAAGAGGATGCGCGTTTTCATTCTCATGATCACTTTGCTTTCGGTGTCGATGGCCCGGGCCGACGATACCGCGGGCATCAACCAACTGATCGCGGACATCAACGCCGCGGCGAAGGCGAACAAAGCGCGTATGTTGAAGATTATCGTCATCAACACTGACGTGGCCGCCGCGACGTTGGAATCGGAGAAATCACGCACTGGTTTCAGCTACGGCGATGTCTATGTGGCGCACTCCCTGGCCATGGCTTCCCGCAAAAGCTTTGACCAGATCGCGGCCTTAAAGACCGGCGGGAAAAGCTGGGCCAGGATCGCGGAGATGCACCAGGTTTCGCTGCAGGGATCGACCGCCGCACTCAAGGAGATGCTCAAGCAATAGACCGCGAGTCAGATGAATCTGAACGGTTGGAGGGCGGAGCTCAGCGACGGCTAGGGCAAAAATGCTGGCGCGCTCCTCCATTTGGAGAGCGCCAGCAGAAGTAATCGGCCATCTCACAATCCTGTCCTTGCCAACGCGGGTTCTTCACCTAGAATACCGGCTCGTTTATGGCAGAAAGCAGTGACACGATGGACATGAAGGAGTTTCAGCTCCATGAGAAAGACACCGGCAGCGCGGATGTGCAAGTTGCGCTCCTCACCCGCCGGATCTCGCAGCTGACCGACCACCTCAAGAGCCACGCCAAAGATCATTCGTCGCGCCGCGGCCTCCTCAAGATGGTGGCGATGCGCCGAAGCTTGCTCGATTATCTGAGCAAGTCGGAGTCCGACCGGTATAAAAACCTGCTCGAGAAACTCAACTTGCGGAAGTAACCGCAAGCGATCCGAAGCCCACGCTCCCGTCTCTCGTCCGCGCCTGGTTCATAAACGCAATCGTTAAATAGAAAGTAAACCCGGCACTCAGGCCGACGTTCCACTTTGATTAGAGGTTTTAGTCCGGCAGCTGCCGGATTAAAACCTACAATCAGGGTGACCGGCCTGGGATTCGCCAATTCCAGAAAGCAGCAGTTATGCAACACAAGGTCACGGCCCAAATCGGGTCCACGCAAGTCTCAATCGAAACCGGCAAAATCGCCAAACTCGCCGATGGCGCGGTGATCGTCTCCACGGGCGACACCATGGTCCTGGTCAGCGCGGTCTCCGCGACCCAGATCAAGGAGGGGCAGGATTGGTTCCCGCTTACGGTCGATTATCGCGAAAAAGCGGCGGCGGTCGGCAAGTTTCCGGGCGGATATTTCAAGCGTGAAGGCCGGCCTTCCGAGAAAGAAACACTCACTTCGCGGATGACGGACCGGCCGCTCCGGCCGCTCTTCCCCGCGGGTTATCTCTACGACACGCAGATCATCTCAATCCTCCTCAGCGCGGATGGACAGAACGATCCGGACATTCTCGCGATTAACGGCGCCTCAGCCGCGCTCAGTGTTTCCGATATTCCGTTCGCCGGTCCGATTGGCGCCGTTCGAGTGGGCCGCGTCGATGGTCAGTTCATCGCGAACCCGACTCATACCGAGCGCGAGCAAAGCGATCTCGATCTGGTCTATGTTGGCACGGAGAACGACGTCATCATGATTGAAGGCGCTGCTCAGGAGGTGCCGGAGGAAGCATTCGTGCAGGCGCTCGAGTTCGCGCATGGGCACGCGCGCGAGATGATTCGGATTCAGAAGGAGCTGGCGGCCCTAGTCGGTAAGCCGAAACGGGAGATGCCTTTGATGACCGTGAACCAGGATATCCTCGAAGTGGCTTATCAGGTCGCCGGCGGTCGCATCGAAGGCGCGCTCTACAAACCAAGCAAGGTTGAGCGCACCAAAGCGGTCAACGCGCTGAAGGAAGAAGTGAAGACCGCAGTGCTCGCAAAGTACCCGGAAGCGGACAAGTTCGCGATCTCGCAGGCGTTCGACTACGTGCAGAAGAAGGCGTTTCGCATCAGTGTGCTCGACAAGAAGCATCGCATGGATGGCCGTGGCTATCAGGATTTGCGACCGATTACCTGTGAAGTTGGAGTCCTGCCCCGCGCGCATGGTTCGGCGATTTTCCAACGCGGCGAGACCCAGGCGCTCGCGCTCGTCACTCTCGCACCGATCGAAGAGGCGCAGAACATCGACGCCTACGGAGGCGGCGAAACTTCGAAGAGCTTTCTGCTTCACTACAATTTTCCGCCGTTCAGCGTGGGCGAGACCGGCCGCACGGGCGGCGCCAGCCGCCGCGAAATCGGTCACGGCGCTCTGGCCGAGCGTTCGCTTGAACCGGTTGTTCCGAGCTCGGAAAATTTCCGTTACGCGATCCGCATTTCGAGTGAAGTGATGGAATCGAACGGCTCGACTTCGATGGCGAGCGTGTGCGGCGGAATGCTCGCACTTATGGATGCCGGCGTGCCGATCAAGACGCCGGTGGCCGGAATCTCCGTGGGCCTGGTTTCAGAATTCGGCGAAGGCGGCGAAGTGAAGCGCTACGAGCTCCTCACCGACATCATTGGTTCCGAAGATCATTTCGGCGACATGGATTATAAATTGTGCGGCACGGAAGCCGGCATCACCGGATTCCAGCTCGACCTGAAACTTCCGGGTGTTAGCCACAAGATCATGGCCGAGGCGACCTTCCGCGCGAAGGAAGCACGGACCAAGATCCTCGGATTCATGGCGAGCACGATCAGCCAGCCACGCGCTGATCTGAGCAAATATGCGCCGCGGATTGAGACGATCAAAATTAACCCCGAGAAAATCGGTGCGCTCATTGGCCCCGGCGGCAAGACGATCAAGGGCATCGTCGCCGAAACCGGCGCGGAAATTAACATCGAAGACGATGGCTCCGTGCACATCTATGCGACGAGTCCCGAGAGCATGGCCCGCGCGAAAGAAATCATCGGCGGCATGTCGCGTGAGATCGAAGTGGGGCAGACCTATCACGGCCGCGTCGTTTCGATCAAGGAGTTCGGCGCTTTCGTTGAAGTGTTTCCCGGCAAGGACGGCCTGGTCCATATTTCCGAGCTGGCGGACTTCCGGGTAAACCGGACCGAAGACGTCGCCAAGATGGGCGAAATGATCTGGGTGAAATGCATCGGCATTGACGACAAGGGCCGCGTGAAATTGAGCCGCAAAGCTGCGCTCAAAGAACGCGCTGTCGCCGAGACCGGTCAGACCGTCGAGCCCGAACGGATCGAAGAGCGGACTCGTTAGGTTTCATCTTCCATCGGCCGGCCGCGGTCTTCGACCCCGCCTCCCGGGGGAGCCAGTTTACTTGCAGTGCGCGTGCGAGACATTTATCGCAGTCCCGAAGCCATCCGATGCGCCGATTCGTCACGATCTATTTCTTCGCGGCCTTTTTACTCGCGGGATTGCCGGAATTTTCCGCCGCAGCGGAGCCGGAGGAAAAACTTACGGCCCTGGCCATTTTCGACGCTGCCCTGGCGCAATTCGAAAACAACCGGGTAGCATTGGGCAAATGGCAATATCATCAAACGCTCACCACGTATCAGTTGGACGGTGCCGGCCGGGTGGTGGCGAAGGGAACTTGGCACTCGATCGTTCGGCCCGGCGATCCCCAACCGTTGGAATACACGGGTGAGAGCATGGAGGGTAAGCTTTCGTTCTTCAAAGCGGGAGTCGAAGAACCGGCACCGGCAAGACCATCCGGGACCCCTGAGCCAGGAACCAAGGTCGAGCCGGAAAAGAACCAGGCCGAGTCCGCCGTCGCGGCGGTCCGAAAATATAATCTGCGGGATCGCTATCTTTGGAAGCGCCTTCCGGACGAGAACATCGCTGGAGAAAGCGCATACGTCCTCGCCTTCGAACCTCGGCCAAAGCAAAACACAAGATCTCGCGAAGAGCGGTTCTTCGGTCTTCTCGCAGGCCGGCTTTGGGTTAGCCGCAGCGATTTCTCTGTCTTGAAAGCCGAGGCGGCACTCCAGTCTCCCTCCTCCCTATTTTGGATTATCGCGCGAGTGACGACCTTCCAACTGACATATGAACTCGAGCCCGCGCGCGCAGGCAATCGGCTTTTCCGGTTAAGTAAAGCCACCGCAAAGACGGTCGTCACGTTTCCCTTTTATTCAGTCCGGCAAAGTCACTGGCAGACCGTCGACAAGTACGAACCGCGAACTCCGCGGGGAAGCAGAGCGTCGCGCGCTCTGCCGTAATTCCTGCCTCCTCTTTCTGCAGAGCAAGTTCGCTGCTCCTTTCGAGATTCGCGATTCGTGGTAGATCACTTTTCGCCAAGTTTCTGGCGGGCCCAGCGAGCCCGCAATACAGTGAGGGCGTCATGAAATCAGGCTTTCTGGAGAAGTTGATCGAACGCCTCGGCCGTATCGGCCCGGAGGACGTCCAGAATTATCTCCTCCAGCTCGCGCAGGAGAAAGGACTGATCGAGACGGTCTTCAACGCGATCCAGGAAGGAATCATTGTGACCGACGCGAAGGGCCGCATCACCTACGTGAACGACGCCGCGTGCGACCTGTTCGGGCTGGAGGCCGAAAGTTCCATCGGTAAACGGCTCGATGAACGGGTGCGCGGGCTCGATTGGAAATCGCTTTCGCACTCGGAAGGCGCGATCAGCCGGGACATGGAAATTTTCTATCCGGCAAATCGCTTTCTCAATTTCTATATCGTGCCGCTTCTGATCGAGCGTCGCACGCCGGCCGGAGCTGGGGCCGGCGACTCTGGCAAGACGTCGAAGCAGACCGGGGTCAACGACCCCGGCTACAGTTCCAACCCCGAGCCGGTTGGCCACGCGATTATATTGCGCGACATCACCGAGAGCCGCCGTTCGACCGAAAAGACGATCGAATCGGAGCGGTTCAATGCGCTCACGCTTCTGGCCGCAGGCGTCGCGCACGAGATCGGGAATCCGCTCAATTCCCTGCACATCCACTTGCAGTTGATGGAGCGCAAAGTGCGCAAGCTCAACGGGAAGGTGAAGGAAGAGCTTCAGGAGGCGATCGCGATTTCCCGTGCGGAGATCTCGCGCCTCGATTCGATCGTGACGCAATTCCTGCAGGCGATCCGGCCATCGAAGCCCGTGCTCCATCCGGAAAATGTGAATGCAATCGTAGAGGAAGCTGTGCGCTTTTTCGCGCCGGAGATCGAGGATCGCGACATTGTGGTCGAGCAGGAACTGCGTTCCGACCTTCCACTCCTCCAGCTCGATCTCAATCAGATGAAGCAGGTCTTTTACAACGTGATCAAGAATAGCTTCGAGGCGATGAAACGTCGCGGCATTCTGCACATCCGAACCGACATGGACGCCACCCACGTGAAGATCAGCTTCACTGACACCGGTGGCGGCATGTCCGCGGAAAGCTTAAGCCGCGTCTTCGAACCCTATTTTACGACGAAAGATACCGGTTCTGGTCTGGGTTTGTTGATCGTGCGTCGCATCGTGCGCGAACACGGTGGCGAAATGGCGATCGAAAGCAACGAGGGGAAAGGGCTCACGCTCACGATTCGTCTGCCGTATCTCGACCAAAGGGTGCGAATGCTCGAGGTGGGCGCTTCAAGAGCGGACGACGCAGGGTGGGAGACAGAGACGGAGTGACCGATCGGGATTCTGCAGGGAATTTCTTGTGGACGACGCAAACAGCCTCATTTCGCCTCGTTGTATTTCGGAACGAGCACTTGCTTCCGAATCGCGTCGAAAATCTTTCGAATTCCAATCTGGCTTCCGGCGCTCTTGACGAAGGCCGGAATTACTCCCCCGCAGTCGGTATAAACCGAGTAAGTCGCGCGTGTCGCGCCCGGACCTGAAGGCTCGAGCAGCCAGCCCCCTTCACACAATTTCACGCGAACGACTCCTCGTTTTTCCGGGGGACCAGGGGCGTTGTCCGTTTCCCATCGGCTGAGGTAACTGGTACCTCCCGCGACCACTTTGGAAGTCGTTCGAACCCGCAGAGTGTAATCGCGATCGCTGACCAGCGGCGCGGAGAGTCTTTGGTAGTTGAGCACCGAATCGCCCTCCCGTTTCAAGACGCGGCATTCCGCCGTGTAGGGCATGAACTGCGGATAGGAGTCCGCATCATCGATGACGGCGTGAACCACCGTCGTCGCAGCTGCGATTTCCCCGATGGCCTTGAACTCATAAAGTCCCGGCCCCGGACGCGGACGGCGATAGAGCGCGACGTTATCACTCGTCGAGACCAACTTCCATTCTCCGGGAGCCGCTTCCGGTTCGGCCGCCAGAAGGTTCGGGCAGACGCAGTAGCTCGCCAGGGCAAACAGAGAGCAGAGAAGATTTCGCACGGTCCTACCTAACATAGACGTTTCGCCTGCGCTGACCAGTGTGGACGCGCTCGATTGGCGAAGCTTTTGGAGTGCGCCGGTGTTCCGGCGCTTTTGAGAATCGTGGACGCATTGAACCGGTTTAACGACCTGCCGTTTCGACAGGCTCAAGGCCCTGAGGTAGCCGAACGGCTCGCGAAGACTTTCGAAGTTTAGCGCTCCAAACGTATCAGAAAGCGGTGCGGCGGCTGCCGAACCGCACTCCAAAACGTGGCCGAGATTCAGTGCGCTCTCTGCACTTGCGGTTTGGTGTTGCGCGAATCCCGCCGTTCGCCTCTAGTCCCGCTGTTTAACGCTTCCCGCGCCGCTGATGTGCCTTTCGACTGCTGGATTGCCCTTGTATGTCACCTTGCCCGCGCCGGAAATTGATACCTTCAAGACCTTGCTGGCCGCCACGTCCGCTTTTCCGGCGCCGGCGATCGATAGCTCCACTGTCTCTGCCTGCAGGGAGCCCGCTTCGAGCTTGCTTGCGCCTGAAACGGTCGCCATCAATTCAGTAACCGTTCCGTCAACGACCACTCGCGTGGCTCCTGTTCCCTCCAAATAGAATCCCTTGCCGGAGAGCTTGGTGGCCGTGAAACGCACCGCACCCGTCAACCGCGCGCCGCTCATTCCTGAGCTCGACAGTGTTACCTTGATCCCATCCGTCGGCCGGAGCTGTCCGCGCGAATGAATCCGCAGCTTCTTGCCACTCACGCTGGTCTCGATGTGGCTGAGCAGGTTTTGATCGGTCGTAATCTTGAGGGCCGGTGACCCGCTCGACCAAACAATGGTAAGGGCGCCATCCGCCTCGACGCTGGTGAAATCTGAAACTGTCCGGGTTTGGGTGGTGACGTCGCCGTTGCCCCGGATGCCCGTGATATGGCAGCCCCCAAGCGCGAGAGCCGCAAAGGTCAATAGTTTTGCCGCCGCGAAGGGCCGAATCGTGATGGTATTCATAGCAATTGGATCTCTTTTGAATGAGATGCGGTTCCGGGGCGATTTGGATTCAGAAATCGAACAAAGTTGTCCCAGACACTACAAATGGCAGGGATCGCGCGCTGCGCCGTTCGGATACCGTGGTGCAGGTGTAATTCCCTACAGCCCAGCTGGATGCCGCGCCTGGAAACCGCGCAGATCGCGGCCCTCTGTGTACCAGCGTGGACCAACGTTGCCACCGCGACGAAAGTCCGTTGTGTCGAGCCGCAACCCGGCGATGACCGCGAAAGTATGGCCCGGTCGTGAATAAATCGTGATCCACCGGCCCCTTCCCCTCTCACCGTAACCCATGAAATCGCTCGATGGTATCGGAGCTCCGAGCATCCCTGCGCCATGCAGTGCGAAAGAGACGGACCCCGAGCAGTCGTAGCCCTGGTCGTAGAATGATCCATGCCCCCCACCCCAAATGTAGGGTTTGCGGCGCAGTCTGTTCGCCGCCCAGATCGCATTCTTCACTCTTTGCGGGGCTCGCGAAGGAGCGTAGGCGACGCCATTGCGCAGCACCGCTCTGCTGCCGGAAACGGTCGGATGATCACCGCGCGTTTCGATCTGACTCGATTCTTCTTCAGCGTTCTGGTCGGCGTCAGTGTCCTGATCCTCCTCCACGTCGGCTTTCGGTGCCGTATCTCTCGCTCGTCGCGGAAGCTCATAGACGACTCGAATCGGTTGCGCATCCTCTTCGACCTGATTTTCCCCGACCGGTTCCGCGCGAGGGATCGACGCGGCGATGGCTCGGGGTGCGTAATAGGCGACCTTGAGTGGCGGCGTGGCTATGGCTCGCAAGACGCGAGGCGTATTGGAAATCATGGGCGCCGCCGTCGCATGTACGGCCGAATCGACGAAAGAGAATGGCTGCAACACGACCGAGAAAGCAGTTTGCTTTGGATGTCTGGATGTTCTCGCCTGGGCCTCCGGCAGTGTCAGAACGAGGGCTACTCCCGCCAGAAAAAGAACCGGAACGCGGCTGCGCTGCGCGACGCTCGATTTGCAGGCTGGCACGCCTCAAAGCGAAGCTGCTCCCGCGCCAATGCGATGTCTTTTCGCTGACGAACTTAGCAACCGAGCGCTGGCGCCGCGCCGATGTAAGTATCGTCGGTGAGCTGCCTCAGCATGAAATCGGCTACGTCGGCGCGAGAGATTTTGAGCGGCCACAGGTAACTTCCGACCTTCGGGCCATGGCGATAAGTACCGCGGGCGTCTCCATTCGTCAGCACACCCGGCCGCACGATCACCCAATCCCTATCGCTTGCGATAATGAGTTGCTCCTGCCGTAGCTTGTCCCACATGTAGAACGGCAGGATCAAAGGAAGGATGAAAAACGTGTGCGGCAATCCCAAACGTCCCACGCTATTACCGATTCCAAGCGCCGTCTCGCAGATGAGTCGCGGCACGTCGCAGGTCTTCATCGCGCCTAGAATATTGCGCATCCCAGTGGATTGAATCCTGTTCGGGTAAAAGAAACGCTTGTGGCCGAGGGCGCAGAGCACCGCGCTCTGCCCGCGCATCGCTTCCTCCACCGAGGCGAAATCAAGGACGTCGCCCTTTACGATCCGAAGATTTGCGTGCTCGATCTGAAGCTTTGAGGGGTGGCGGACGAACGCCGTGACCTGGTGACCCTGATCGAGCGCCTGCTGGACGAGTTGCCGGCCCGTTCCGCCCGTGGCTCCGATGACCAGGACCCGCAGCCGATTTCCCCATCCGCGCGACACCGGTTTTCCCTCACGCCGCGCCGGCGCCTTGCGCCAGAGGAGAAGCGACAGCACCAGCGCATACGGAATCAAGACCAGGAGAAAAATCCTCAGCATGCCGGCGCACTGTCGTCCCTGGATGAAAATTTGCACGTCAGGTGAAGAACTAATTCCGCGCTGGTCTAGGTATTTTGGCGAGCGCTCGAACTTACCGAATGACCGGCACTGTGATGATGAGACGCTCTGGGACGTGTCTCTCAAGATACCGCATCAACTTGATGCACACTGCGGACGTACGATGTTCTGTCCTTTCGTTTCACCAACCACGATTCACCAACCTAATGCGTTCCGCTCTCGATCCTCGCACCACGAATGTGCCGGAAGACATGACCGGCCGGCCGCGGCGGGTGGCGACCGGCGGCATCTCGTTCGGAAAAACTTTTTCCGCGCTCAAGCACCGCAATTTTCGCCTCTTCTTTTCCGGCCAACTTATCTCGTTCACCGGCACGTGGATGACCACGACCGCGCAAGGCTGGCTCGTCTATCAGCTCACCGGGTCGAAGGCTTTGCTCGGGTTCGTCGCGGCGGCCGCCTCCGCGCCCATGCTTTTCTTTGCCACTTGGGGCGGCTGGGTGGCCGATCGTTATCCAAAACGTTCGGTCGTCGTGGTCACCCAGACCTGCTCGATGATTCTGTCGCTCACGATGGCCGCGCTCGTCTGGAGCAAGCTGGTGCAACCGTGGCACATCATCGTGCTCGCCGTCCTGGGCGGAATCACGATGGCCTTCGATATGCCGGCGCGGCAATCGTTTGTCATCGAGATGACCAGCCGCGAAGACTTGATGAACGCCATCTCGCTTAATAGTTCCGCCTTCAACTGCGCTCGCATTGTCGGTCCGTCGATCGCCGGCTTTCTCATGGCGCAGGTTGGCATCGCCATCTGCTTCCTGCTCGATGGCCTCAGTTTCATCGCCGTCATTGCCGGACTCCTCCTGATGCGGCTGCCAAAACACGTGCCGATCGAAAGTAAGTCGAGTGCGATCGGTCAGGCTTTGGAAGGGTTTCGTTACGTTTGGAATCACCCGCGTGTCCTCACCATTCTCTCCCTCTTCGCGGTGGTCGGAATTTTCGGATGGTCGTATTCAGTGCTCATGCCCGCGTTCGCGCATGATGTTCTGCACCTGGGAGCGAACGGTTATGGAATGTTGATGGCGGGAAGCGGAGTCGGCGCGCTCATCGCGGCCCTCACCATCGCGAGCGCGGGACACGTCCTGCCGACGCGGATCATGGCGCTCGGCGGCATCGGGATTTTTTCCGCGGCCCTCGCGCTCTTTGCCTTCACCAGGAATATTTATCTCGAGACTCTGCTGCTCGCGATTGTCGGCTTTGGCATTGTCCTCTATTTCTCCACTTCGAACACAGTTCTGCAAAGCATCGTGCCCGACGAAATGCGCGGGCGCGTCATGGGAATCTGGACCCTCATCTTCGGCGGAATGATTCCATTCGGGAGTCTACAAGCCGGGCTCGTGGCCGATTTCCTTGGCACACCCGCGACCATGGCGACCGGCGCTCTCATCTGTGCTCTCGCCGCGCTGGTCACCCTCAATGTGGTCAGAAGACGCGAAGCCCAGCTCGCCGCCACGCGATAGCTTTCTCCACAAGCGGCGGTTTCGAAACCGCCGGCACGAAGACAGAGGGCGGTTTGTAAACCGCCCTTCCTGGTGTGTCGCCTGCCCAAAACTTTGCAGAAGTTGTGATTTTGTTGGCCCCGCCGACGAATAATAGGGGCAACAAAGGAAAAGCTCCGAACGAACATGCACCCGCCTATTACCGACGATCAGTTTTCCACCCTGATCGAGGAGCACAAAGGCATCATTTACAAGATCGCCAATTCCTATTGCCGGAACGCCGAGGACCGGAAAGACCTCATCCAGGAAATCATCGTTCACCTATGGAAATCTCACGGACGGTATGACGACCGTTTCAAATTGTCGACCTGGATCTATCGCATCGCACTTAACGTGGCGATCTCCGCCTACCGGCGGGAAAAGAAGCGGAGCGAACGGGTCACTCCGCTGGAGGAGATCATTATCGAGCCTGCCGCTGAACCCATGCAGGGCGAGACCGATCCGAAGATCGTGACGCTCCATCGCCTCATCGATCAACTCGATGAGCTAAACCGCGCGCTGATGATTTTGTATTTGGACGACAACAGCTACCGCGACATCGCCGGTATTCTCGGCCTCACCGAAACCAACGTGGCGACGAAAATCAACCGCCTGAAGCTGAAGATCAAAGAGCAATTTACCCAAACCAATTCCGAATAAGAACCATGGAACTCGACGAACTAAAACAAACCTGGAGCGAACACGCTCGCAAACTCGATCAAGTCTTGAGGCTGAATTTGCAGGGCCTCAAGACCGCGCAATTGGATAAGACCAGGTCCGCCCTCGGACGATTCAAGGCGTTTCGAGTTTTCGAAATGCTCGCCGGCATTCTTGTCCTCATCCCGTCAGGGTCGTACCTAGCCCACCACTTTGCCGTTCCCACGCTGGCGATCCCTGCGTTCATTTTCGCCGTATCCGTTCTCTTCCCGGTGATCGGAAACGTCCGCCAATTGATCTTGTTGGGGGGAATCAGCTACGCGGATCCTGTCACAACCATCCAAAGAAAACTCGAAGAGATTAAGCTGTACTATCTCCGGACGATTCGGTGGCCTGTTCTGATGCTCCCGCTTTACCTGGTCTACATTGTCCTTGGGTTCAATCTGCTATTCGGAGTGGATATCCTCAGGCACCGCGATCCGACGTTTCTCTGGGTGAACCTGTTGGTTAGCCTAACGTTCCTCGCGCCCGCGATCTGGGTTTTCCGCAACCTGAGCTTCAAGAACATCGGCAATCCGGTGATCCGTGTCCTGGTTCAGGGCGGCGGCTGGGAGCAGATGATCGCGGCCCTGGAATTTCTGAAAATACTCCAGGAATTTGAGGACGAAGAGAAGGATAGCCGAGAGGAACCGTTGTGAACCTTCGTGACCTTTGTGTGAGATCTAATTACAGCGCGACGGTTTTCACGGGCGGAGTCCATTTCGCGTACCAATCGAGATAGCGTTGGTAGCGATCGATGATGTAGCTTGGTTTCTTGAGGCCGGGGTAAGTCACGAGTTCGGTCTGCAGGCCAAGGCTGCGCAAGGCTTGATACATCTGTTCGGTGTTGAGCAACGGCACGTCGTTTTCACCGCAGAGGAACAAACGCACGTTGCCGGGCGCCGCGACGCCGAACTGACCAGCCTTTAGCGGCGACGGCGGCCGAAGGAATACCCGCGATGGGTGCGGCCGCCGCCAATGGAGCGTTTCCCACCCTCGCTTGATTCCGGCTCGAAAAGGGCGGTGTAAAGGTACGAAAAACCTTCGAGCTTCAGGCGGGGAATTTTCTGGCCCATAAAGCGTTCGATTGCGTGCAAGGAGGCCAATTCCTCGCCATTCATGAGCGTGAACGCGTCGCCGACGTTCTGTGCGCGGCCGGTGCGGCCAATGCGGTGCACGTAATCTTCGGGATGCTCCGGCACGTCGTAATTGATGACGTGGCTCACGCCGGCGATGTCGATGCCGCGTGCGGCGATATCGGTCGCTACCATGATTTCGTATTTGCCGCTTTTAAAACCCTCGAGGGCTTCCACGCGTTCGCGCTGGGTGCGGTTTGAATGCATCACGGCCACGGAATGCCGTCCCTGTTTCAATCTTACTGCAATCTTGTCCGCGCCATGTTTGGTGCGGCTGAAGATCAAGGCACTGTCGAAATTCGTCCGTTCGAGCAAAGCCATGAGCAAATCGAATTTTTGCTCCGCCGCCACGGGATAAACGGCGTGCGTAACCGTCTCCGCCGGTGAACGCCGGGCGCCAATCTCAACCATCTCCGGCTCGCGCAGGACCCAGGCCGCCAGGCGTTCGATTTCCGGCGGCAAGGTGGCGGAGAAAAGCAGCGTCTGCCGGTCCGTGGAGATTTGTTCGACGATTCGGCGCACATCAGGCAGAAAACCCATATCGAGCATTCGATCGACCTCATCGAGCACGAGAATGGTCACCTGACGCAAATTCATGGAACCTTGCTCGAGCAAATCCAGCAGCCGGCCGGGCGTGGCGGCGACAACGTCCATCCCGCGAGCTGCTTCTTCGCGTTGCTTGCCGTAGCCGACGCCGCCGTGCACCACCGAAACTCGCAGATCAGTGAAACGGCCGTAATCGCGAAAGGCGGTCTCCACCTGGGCGGCCAGTTCGCGCGTCGGTTCGAGGACGAGACAACGGAAAGTTCCATGCTTCGCGAGGAGCGTCAGGATGGGGAGCGCGAAAGCGGCGGTCTTGCCGGTGCCGGTTTGCGCGGTGCCGATCAAATCTTTGCCGGCGAGAACAATTGGGAAGGCGCGGAGCTGGATCGGCGTGGGCTCCGTGAATCCCATCGCCTGCGTGCCCCGCACGACCTCCGGTGAGAGGCCAAAATCTTTGAATGACACGACCATAAGCTACGATGCATTAGCGCATCGCACAACGGGCACAAAGGACACAATGGAGTTGATTGTCTGTAGCGCCGGCCTGCTCACGAATACTTTCGGGGTCTCCGTCCGCCGCTATCGCTGTCCCACCGGCGGTCAGAGACCGCCGCTACAGAAAGCAGCGGACCTTTGTGAACCTTGGTGACCTTTGTGCGAGGATGGTGAATGGTGTTGCCGCTCCGCATTTTTGTCCTGGCCGACACCCACAATCATTTGCCGGCGAAGGTCGAGTCGCTGGCGAACGGCGCGGATGAAATCTGGCACCTCGGTGACGTTTGCGATTCGGGCATTCTGGAAACGCTCGAACAGATCGGTCCGCCGGTGACGCTGGTGCGCGGAAACTGCGACAGCAACGTCGAATGGCCGCTCCTTGTTGATCTGAAACGAAACGGGGTCCGTTTTCGACTCGTGCATATCCCGCCCGACCGGAGGCCGGAGAACGTCGATGTTCTGTTGCATGGCCACACCCATGTGCCGCGAAATGAACGGCGCGACGGCGTGCTCTTTTTGAACCCTGGCTGCGTGACGCGGCCGAATCGTGGCGCAGCGGCGAGCGTGGCGAATCTTGAAATCGCCGTCGATGGAAAGCTGACCTGGCGGACTATTACCTTGCGCTAGCTATCCTGCGCGCAAGGCCATCATCGGATCGATTCGTTGATTTCCGATTAGCCGTGAGTGGCGTCGCTGGTTTGGGTGAGCGAGACCGTTTGCGGCGTGGCGTCGACCGGGAGGTTGACGGGCTGTTGCGCAAACTGCCAGATTGCCGCGACCGCACTCAAGATGAAAAGGCCGTAAGCGATTGTCTCAAACAGACTGCGTTCTTTCTCTTCCGACCGCACGAGCAAGGCGTAGGTCGATTCGCGGATTTTGGTTTTAGAAGGGTTTGGATTCATAAGGATTTGTTGGTTGCAGTCTTCCTTATGCAATGCCCGTGCCAAGCCGGAACACAATGTTATAAGATATTTCTATTCAAATACTTATATACATATACCGAAATGGATCCTTGCCCATTCCATTCCGGCAACGGGATCAAGTCGTTCCGTTTTTGGGACGGCGTTATCGAGCGTTAGAAGCGCCACTACAGGAATCTGAAACGCTTTTATTCGAGTACTTCGGTCTCGGCTGCTGCGCTTTTCTTCGCCTTGCGCTCAGCTTTTTTCTCGGTGTCCGCAGCTTTGCTCTTGGCGCTTTTCTCTTCCAGAACTGGTTCGTCCACCACTTGTGGCGCATCAACCCACTCAATGAAAGCGACGGCAGCCGAATCGCTCTTCCGAGCGCCGAGCTTGACGATTCGCGTGTACCCGCCGCTCCGGGTCGCGGCCCGGGGTGCAATATCCTCGAATAACTTTCTAACCGCGTCTTTCTGGCGAAGCACTGCGAGGGCTGTGCGTCGCGCATGGAGCGAGCCTTTCTTACCGAGCGTCACCATCTTTTCCGCAAGCGGGCGAACAGCCTTGGCTTTGGCGAGCGTGGTCTTGATCCGCTGATGCTCGATCAAACTGCACACCTGATTGGCCAGCAGCGCCTTCCGGTGCGCCGCGGTTAGCCCCAGTTTTACGGTCTTCTTTTGGTGTCTCATTGGTTCATCCTCGACGCTGCCAGTTGCCTAACGAGTGATTAGTTTGTTTCCGCGGCCGATCCGTTCACTCCCGCGCCGTCCGCGGCGATCGGGGTATCGACCAGGCCGGCATCGAATTTCATCCCGAGACCCAACTGCAGCTGCTGCAGCTTGTCCTTGATTTCGTTGAGCGATTTCTTGCCGAAGTTGCGATACTTGAGCATCTCCGCTTCGGTCTTTTGCGCGAGCTGGCCGACGGTGGTGATGTTCGCGTTGTTCAGGCAATTCGCCGCGCGCACACTGAGCTCGATCTCGTTCACGCTCATGTTGAGAAGCTTCTTCAGCTTCATGTTTTCCTCACTTACACCGGCGGGGGTTTCGTCGAACTCGATCACGTCCTCATTGAAGTTCACGAAGACATCGAGGTGATGGCGCAGGATCGCGGAAGCCTGGAGCAGGGCGTCGTCCGGCGTCAGACGGCCGTCCGTCCAGACTTCGAGGATGAGCTTGTCATAATCGGTGCGCTGACCCACGCGCGTGTTCTCCACGGCGTATTTCACCCGCGTGACTGGAGAGAAAATGGAATCGATCGGAATGAGGCCGATCGGTTGATCGGCGCGCTTGTTTTCATCGCCGGTGGCAAACCCGCGTCCAACGCGCACTTCCAGTTCGGCCTCAAACTTGTGCTTCTTGTCCATCGTGCAGATGAGCTGATCCGGATTCAGGACTTCATAACCCTGGGCGAGTTGGATGTCGCCCGCGGTCACTTCGCCTTCCTTGTTGACCGTCAGGGAGAGTTTCCGCGGTTCATGTTCCGCGGCCTTGAACTTAATTCGCTTCAAGTTCAGCACGATGTCGGTCACGTCCTCGACGATGCCGGGCAGGGTGGCGAATTCATGTTGGGCGCCGTTGATTTTCACCGCGGTGATCGCGGCGCCTTCCAGCGAGGAGAGGAGCACGCGGCGGAGGGAATTTCCGACGGTGTGACCGTAGCCCGCTTCAAACGGTTCGGCGACAAATCTGGCGTAGGTTTCCGTGGCGCCGTGCTCGTCTTTCACGAGAGTCTTCGGCATTTCAAAACGACCGTAATGAACTGGCATAATTTAATTTCGGATCGCGGATTTCGGATTGCGGATAGGCTGTTCTTTCCGGTCTCCGGTTTCTACTTTCCGGTATTGATCAGCACCGGGTTACCCCTGACGAGTGCGGCCTCACGTCCAGCGACGGAAACCCAGGGACCAACGGCGCAACTTCAAAAACTCGTTGCGGGACGGGGAATCAACACCAAAGCGCCCGCTTTGCAAACGGGGATTTGATGGCTGGGCGAGACTCGGTCGAGGCCTTAGGTTTCTGTCTGGTGGTAGGCTGGCGTGGACTAGCCTTCTACGATTTCGTCCGGTAGTTCGTTTCGCGCGATGCCTGTCTTCGGAAAATGGCGGGCCAAAAGCTTGCCGGTTTCTTCAATCGCTTCCGCGAGCGCGTCGGTAAAATTAGAATTCAAGAAATGTGTGCGCATCGAATCGACCAGGCGATTCCAAAACTCGTCGCCGCACTTCGCATGAATGCCTTCATCCCCGACGACCGCAAACTTCCGGGCTCGCGGCGCGACAAAAATCAGGATCCCGTTGCGCTCGTTCGTTTTTCCCATCCCGAGCCGTTTGAAACTGGACCGGGCGTCAACCAAAGCTTCGCCTTCCAGCTCACCGCGCTGAATGTAAACACGAATCTGTCCGGAAGTCTTCGCTTCCGCGGCCTTGATCGCAGAGACGATCCGATTGTGGTCCAGCCGGTTAAGGAATTCCTTCGTCCGCATAGGCGTTACCAGCTCGATCCGCCGCCGCCGCCGCCGAAGCTGCCGCCGCCGCCGCTAAAGCCACTGAATCCACCTCCGGAGGAGGAGCCGCCGGACCATCCTCCCCCGCTGCCGCCGCCCCAACCACCGAAAAATGGGCCGCCCATGCTCGAGTAGCCATACCCACTCCGCCGGCGCGACGAGCGCAGGGCGATCAGGACAATAATGACAAAGATGACGAGAAAGAGGATCTGGCTTCCTCCACGAGTGCCCGACCTGGTTCGTTCGGCATTCGTCTTACCGTTCCCGGTATACTCTCCCCGGATCGACTTGATGATCAGGTCAATGCCTTCAGCCAGTCCGCCAGCGTAATCGTTCGCCCGAAAGCGGGGTTTAATGTGACGTTCGGTAATGTCAAAAGCCGTTGCGTCGGGCAGGGCGCCTTCCAAGCCGTAGCCAACCTGGATGTACATCTTCCGATCATCGATAAAAACGAACAGGACCGTACCATTCCGGCGATCCTTCGTGCCGACGTTCCAGGATTGCGCGACCCGCTGGGTGTAATCCTCGATCGATGAATCGCTCTCCATCTTTCGGAAGACCGCGACAACCACCTGGTTCGATGTTTCTCGCTCGAATTGAGCGAGCTGCTCATTAAGACGGAGCGCCGCCTCTTTGGGAACAACCCCGGCATAATCATTGAAAAAGCCGGCTGGTTTCGGGGGAATAACCTCCGCGGAGCAGAGATTTGTCACGGCGAACGCGTTCAGCGCCGCCAAGAACAGCGCTAAAGCCTTCAACGGTAGTTTCGTCCCTAAAAGGGCCCTGGCCGGCGGGCGCGGGACCGGGCTATGATCAGGGGGCCGGATGCTAATTCGTATTTTCAGGGAGTTGCCGCGGGTGCGGGCGGGGCCGGCGGAGGTGGCGGCGGCGGTTTGTTTGAGTCGAAATTCACTCTGGGCGCCTTTTCGGCTTCCGGTTGGGCGCTGAAGTACGGCCGCGACTGAAATCCAAACATCTTGTTCAACATGTTCGTCGGAAAGGTCGCCAGCGCCGTGTTGTACTCCTGCACCGCTGTGTTGAAATTGTTTCGCTCAACCGAAATGCGGTTTTCCGTCCCTTCAAGTTGGGCCTGCAGGTTCTGAAACGCCTCGGTCGCGCGGAGCTGCGGATAATTTTCGGTCACGAGCAAAAGTCGCGATAACGCGTTGCTCAGCTGCCCCTGCGCCTGCTGAAATTTCTCGAGTTGGGCAGCGTCCGTCGGCGCCTTGTTCGGGTCGAGCTTTACCTGCCCGACGCTCGCCCGCGCGATCGCGATTTCCGTCAGCGTTGATTTTTCGAAGTTGGCCGCGCCCGCCACGGTGCTGACCAGATTCGGAATCAAATCAGACCGGCGTTGGTAGACAGATTGCACGTCTGCCCACTTCTTGTTGACCGTCTGCTCCAGGGCAATCAGTCGATTATAACTTCCGCAACCGGTCAGGCTGAAAAGCAGCACCAGGAGCGACACGTTTCTGCATCCACGCACAAATGTTTTCATAGGGTAAGCGCACTGCGGCGCGAGAGAAGCGTCGTCAAAGAAGAGGCCAAGTCAATCCTGCGCGGGGATGGTATCAGCTGGCACCGGTTCCGCGGGCGGCGCGGCTAATGCCTCAGGCACGGCGGGTTTGGCGGAATCAGCCGATGGCAAGTACCTGCTCCGAAGTTCTTCGGCGTTTGGCAGCTCGTCGAGATCGCGCAAACCGAAATGTTCGAGAAAGAACTGAGTTGTTTCGTAGAGAAGCGGCCGGCCGGGAACGTCCGCGCGCCCGGCGATCTTGACCAGCCCGCGCTCCATTAAGCTTTGCAGAACGCCATCCACGGCGACACCGCGAACTGCTTCGACGTCGGCCCGGGTGATTGGCTGCCGGTAGGCGACGATGGCCAGCGTTTCCAATGACGGCGCCGTCAGCCGTGCCGGTTTGGCCACGGGAAACAGTTGGCGGACCCACGGCGCGTAGGCGGAATCGCTCACCAATTGCCAGCCCTCGGCCTTTTCCACCGGTTGAAACGCGCGACTCTGTTCTATGTATTCGATCTTCAACTGTTCGAGCGCAGCCGCCACTTCCGCTTCCTTCACGCGCGCGAACTCGTTCGGTATCAATTCGTCCGCCCCACCGGCGCTCTTGACGGCAGCAGCCAGCTCGCGCGTTGAAAGCGGTTTTTGCGCGCTGAATAAGAGCGCTTCGATAACTTGAGACAGGTTCATGGTATTAGCGTGTCATCCCGAGTCCGGCAGCTGCCGGACGAGGGACCTCGCACAGGCTGTAGAATCTAACTCGCGCTGGCGACGCCTACAGCATGAGCGACGATGGTTTCGCGCAAGCAAGTCCGCATTGCAAATGTAAGGTCGGCCCTCCTCCCATGGTCGCGGTCCCGCGTCTGCGCGGCTCGGGATGACGGCACATGGATTCATCACTTAATTTACTCCAATCGCTTTTTCGATCGCTTCCGCGATGCGATTTGCCTGGCGATCGATTTGCTCCCGCTCCCGGCCCTCAATCAGGAGGCGAAGCTTTGATTCCGTTCCAGAGTAGCGCAGGAGCACGCGCCCTTTTCCTGAAAGCTCTTTCTCTGCGTCTCCCACCAGTTTCATTACCGCCGGCATTTCGTCGAGGGGGCGTTTCTCCTTCACGTGCAGGTTCCGTTGCGCCTGCGGGTATTTCGTCAGGCACCCCTTCAATTCACTGAGCGGTTTCCCCGTCGTTTTCACGATGCGCAGGATCTGCAACGCGCTGATGATGCCATCGCCGGTCGTCGTGAAATCGCGGAAAATCATGTGGCCGCTTTGCTCTCCGCCCAGGTTCAGATTTCGCTCGACCATTTCCTCGATGACGTAGCGGTCGCCCACTTTTGTTCGCAGAACTTTTCCGCCAAGTGAGGCCAGCGCTTCGTCGAGTCCGAAATTGCTCATGACCGTGGCGACGAGCGTTTTGTCCTGGAGATGGCCCGATTTCAGTAAATCCACCGCGGCGATGGCGAGAATTTCGTCGCCATCCACGAGTTCCCCGTTTTCGTCACAGAGCAGCACGCGATCAGCGTCGCCATCATGGGTAATGCCGATTTGCGCGCGGCTTTCCTTGATCATGCGCTGAATCTCGGCGGGGAAGGTACTGCCGCACTGCGCGTTGATATTGGTTCCGTTTGGTTCGTCGTGCCCGACCGTCAACGAAGCGCCCAGTTCGCGCAGGATGCACGGCGTCGATTTGTAGGCGGCGCCATTCGCGACATCGACGGCGATATGCATTTTCTCGAGCGACATTTTCCTTGGGAAACTGGCTTTGGCGAACTCGACATATCGTCCCAGGGCGTCATCGATTCGCGTCGCGCGCCCAATTTTTCCCGCAGTCGGGCGAATGGAATCGATCTCCCCGGTAAAGACCAGTTCCTCGATCTGGTGCTCGATTCGATCGTCGAGTTTGTAGCCGTCGTGCCGGAAAAACTTAATGCCGTTGTCTTCGTAGGAATTGTGCGACGCCGTCAGGACGATGCCTGCATCGGCCCGGAGTGACCGGGTGATATAAGCGACGCCGGGCGTCGGCAGTGGACCGATCAGAAGCACGTCTACGCCGAGAGAGGTGATTCCGGCGACGAGCGCATTTTCGAGCATGTAGCCGGAGAGCCGCGTGTCTTTACCGAGCACGATTTTGGGCCGGGCGCCGCTCGGGTGTTCCCGGGGATTGAGCTGCGTGAAAACGTGCGCCGCGGCGCGACCAAGCTTGAGCGCCGTCTCGGCCGTGACTGGCTCTACGTTGGCCACACCGCGAACACCGTCGGTTCCAAAAATTTTCTTTTCCTGCGCCACGCCGGATATTGAAAGGCCACCAGCGTCATTCGTAAACGTAAATTAAATGACGGCTTCAATGCAAAACGGGTCATCCCGAGTCCGGCAGCTGCCGGACGAAGGACCTCTCAAGCGCTCAATCGCTTCCGCATGGCAACACGCATCTACGTCAGATCACGCGCTCCCTTTCACGATGGCGCAATTTGCAGTTGTGAGGTCCCTCGGCGCGTCGCCGCGGCGACCTCGGGATGACAACTACACCGGACGCTCGCCGATTTTCTTCGCCGGAACGCCGCCCCAAATTTCATAGGGTGGAATGGAATCTCGAACCACGGCACCGGCCGCGACGATTGCTCCCTGACCAACCTTCACTCCCTTCAAGACCACGACGTTGGCGCCGACCCAAACATCACTCTCGAGTGTAACCGGCGCCTCCGGCCCATCGGTTTGGGTCCCCATCGGGAGACCGCGTCGCGCCGATTGGTGATCGTGGTCGATGAAGTAACAGCCCGATGCGATCAGACAATGCGAGCCAATCGTGATGCCAACCTTGAAGTTAAATTCGCAGCCGGCGCCGACAAAAACGTGATCACCGATCACCAGCCGCGGACCCGGTGCCCAGATGCCGTCATACTTGAAATAGGCGCTCTGTTCCACCGTGCAATGCGCGCCTAACGAGACCTGGTGCGGCCAGGTTATGTAAACTTTCGGGAGCAAAGTGCCGGCGCCGGCGCGCAAGCCGAGCAGACGCCACCAGGCGGTCCGAAAGAACGCCACCACCTGGCCTGTCCACGATCGGGCCCGGAAAATTGCGCGCGCGACAATCGACTCATTCATTTCGATTTCGCCTCCGGGCTTGGACCTTCCCCTTCGGATTGTCCCGCGGCATTCATTTCGTTGATCTTGCGGTGCAGAGTTCGGCGGCTGATCCCAAGCTTTTTCGCGGCGGTGGTGACATTTCCGTTCGTTGTCGCGAGCGCCTGCATGATAAGCCGCTTCTCGGTCTCGTGCAGATCGAGCGCGCTCGATTTTTCGCCAAACGCTTTGCCCGGAGTGATCCCGCCGGGTAACGACGCGCCGACCGCCTGGCGCACATTCACCGGCAAGTCGCGCAAAGTGATTTTCGGCCCGTGGGCCATGACCACACCGTGCTCGATCGCCGTGCGCAGTTCGCGCACATTTCCCGGCCAGTTGTAAGTGAGGAGGGCGTTCAGCGCGTCGGCCGTCAGGTCGAGAAGCGGCTTCTCGTTGGCCTTGCAAAAATGCCGGAGAAATCCCCGCACCAGCATCGGAATATCTTCCTTCCGCTCACGCAGCGGCGGCATGGTGATGTGGACGACGTTGAGACGAAAATAGAGGTCGTCCCGGAATTTTCCCTCGGCCACCATCTTCTCGAGGTTCTTGTTCGTGGCTGCAATCAGCCGCACATCCGCGCGCAACGTCTGATTGCCGCCCACGCGCTCGAAAGCCCGCTCTTCACTGATCACGCGCAGGAGTTTCACCTGTGTGCTGGCGTCGATCTCGCCGATTTCGTCCAGGAAAATGGTGCCGCCGTTAGCCTGCTCGAACCGCCCAATCCGGCGTTCGTGCGCGCCGGTAAACGCTCCGCGCTCGTGGCCGAATAATTCGCTCTCCAGCAATTGCGGCGAAAGCGCCGCGCAATGCACCGTGACGAATTTCGCCTTGTTCCGGCGGCTCAGATTGTGAATGGCATGAGCGGCCAGTTCCTTGCCCGTGCCGCTTTCCCCTTCGATCGAGACGTTCGCGGAGGAGGGCGCGACCTGCCGGATGGTATCGAGCACCTCGCGCAACGCCGGCGATTCTCCGATGATATTCTCCAGGCCATAACGCTCGTCCACCTGCTGCCGCAGCGTCCGGTTTTCCTGCTCCATCCGGCGGCTGGCCAGGGCGCGCGCGATCAGAATTTCCACCTTGTCGAGGTTGAGCGGCTTGGTCACGAAATCGTAGGCGCCGCGTTTCATCGCATCGACTGCGGTATCGACGGAACCGTACGCCGTCATCATGATGCAGATCGGCGGATGCGGGAGTTTCAAGGCGCGCTCGATCAAAGCCATGCCGTCGTCGCCGCCGAGGCGCAGATCGGTGATCATCAGATCAATCGGCTCGCGCTCCAGCACGTCCATGGCGCCGCGAGCATCCTCCGCGAGATAAGTATCGTATTCGTCCTCGAGCAAACGCCGCAAGCCGTCGCGCGTATGCTTTTCGTCATCGACGATCAAGATCGTGGGTTGAAGAGCGTCCATTAGACGAGGGGCGAGTTAGAGATCGGAGATTTGATTGTGTTGTGAAAGCGTCCTGAAATTTCGGCCACGTTTTGGAGTGCGGTCCGGCAGCTGCCGGACCGCTTTCTGATCCATTTCGAGCGTTGAATTATTAAACCGGTTCAATGGTTTCACGATTCCCAAAGCGCCGGAACACCGGCGCACTCCAAAAGCTTCGCCAATCGAGTGCGCTCGCCTGAGAGAACACTTTCAATGTTTTTCGCCGCACCATTGATCAACCCAATCGTTCACGGTTTTCCACCAAAGTTGGGAGTTCTGCGGCTTCAAGACCCAGTGGCCTTCGTCGGGAAAGTACAACATCTTCGAAGGCACTTTCAGGCGCTGGAGGGTGGTGAAAAGCTGAAAGCCCTCTGAAACATCGAGCCGGAAATCGAGCTGGCCGTGCACGACCAGCGATGGCGTCTTGAATTTTTCGGCGAACAGATGCGGTGAAAATTTCCGGTAGAGCTCTCGATTTTTCCACGGCGTCCCTTTGAATTCCCATTCGTTGAACCAGAGCTCTTCGGTTGTTCCGTAACCGGATTCCGTATTGAAGACGCCGTCGTGCGACACGATGCACTTGAATCGATCGGTGTGGCCGAGGATCCAGTTCGCCATGTAGCCGCCATAACTCGCGCCGAGTGCCGCTTCGCGATTCTTGTCGATGAACGGATAGATTTTCTCCACGTAATCGAGTCCCTTCATCAGGTCCTCGTATGGCTTGCCTCCCCAATCGCCACTGATTGAATCGGTGAATTTTTGGCCGTAGCCGGTCGAGCCGTGAAAGTTGATCATGACCACGACGTAGCCGTTCGCCGCGAACAATTGCCCGTTCCAACGATACGACCACGAATTCCCCCACGCGCCCTGGGGTCCGCCGTGGATCAGGAATTTCAGCGGGTACTTCTTCGTCGGATCAAACCCTGGTGGCTTGATCAGGAATCCCTGCACGTCGCTGTTGTTCGCGCCTTTGAACGTGAATGATTCCAACGGGTGCATGTCGATCTGCGACAAAAGTGCGTCGTTCATTCGCGTCACAGGTCGTGGCGCCAACACCCCCGTCTTTAACTCACCGAAATTAGCAATCTTCCAAATCTCGGTTGGTGCCATCGCGGACATCTGCGTGAAAAAGAGGGTGTCGCTCCCAAAGATCAGGTCGTCAGCATGGAAGCGCGGAAGGCCCGGAAAATTTTCGGCGGGGGTCTTACCATCTATCGATACCGTGTAGAATGGTGCCTCGCCACGGTCCTCCGCGGTGAAAACCAACCCGAGTGAGTGAGGGAACCAAGTGAAGCTCCCAACCGAGCGATCGAACTTCTCAGTCAGATCACGCGTCTGACCTGATTGTCGATCTTGGACAAAGAGTCGCTCCTTATCCGCTTCGAAGCCGGCGCGCGCCATCGAGCGCCAGGCGATCGATTTTCCATCCGGCGAATACAGCGGCGTATTATCATTGCCCGGACTCGTCGAAATTTTCTTCGGCGTGCCGCCCGCCATCGGCACTAGGAAGATTTCGTTGTTTGTGCTGATCGCTTCGACCTCGTCGATGTTGCTGGTGAAGGCGAGCTCCTGGCCATCGGGCGAAACCGCGTACAGATCCTGGCCACCAAGACTGAACGGCGGCACGTCATGATCGCCCGGCGTGAGATCGCGCGCCTCAGCGTTGGTAGGGCGAAACTCAGGCGAGCCGTTCCCCGCCGAAGCATTCGCTCCCGCATCAATAACAAAAAGATGGCTGCGTTTATGTTCCGTATACGAAGTCCAATGCCGGTAGAGCAACTTCGTGAAAATCTTTGCTTTCACTTTGCTCTTCCCGAGCTCTTCATCGCGCTTCTTGTTTTCCGCGTCGTCTTTCGCGTCGGGATAAACGGAAGAGACAAAGACAATGTTCTTTCCATCCGGCGACCAGATCGCGCCGTCCGCACCGGTCGAGATGCTGGTGACCTGATGCGGCTGGCCATCGAGACCGCCGCTTTCCGGGGTGAAATTGGACATCCAAATTTGCGTCGGCTCGGTCGCCTTCGAGGTCCAGATCAACCGTTTTCCATCGAGCGAAAATCGAGGACGCTCCTCCTGGTTCTCTGTTTGATTCAACCGGCGCGCTTCGCCACCGGCTGCTGGCACAATCCAGAGATGGGTCTTCTTGGTGTTCGCCTCGAGATCAACATCCACCGCGTCGAATACGACCCACTTTCCATCCGGCGACGGGACGGGTGCGCCGACGCGTCTCAGCTTCATCATGTCCTCAAAAGTAAACGGCCGCTTTGCGCCCGAGGTCGGCGTGTTTGGCGCGGGTTGCGCCAGCAACGAACCGGCGAGAGCGAAAGAGGCGATCAGAATCTTCCAGGGCATGTTGGTTTCCGTGTGAGTGCGCAAACTCTCGCCGAACCCGTGGTTACGCAACCGGGCCGTCTGCGCTGCCTCGGGATGACAGCGTAGCGGTGACCCTTTTGCTCTCGCGCATCGCCAAAAACCTGACCATCATCCGGTTATGAAATTCCTGTTTCGACTCATCGTCCTTATCATCGTGCTGGCGGGCGCGGCCTATCTTTATGCTGTCTCGATCCCCGCGCGCCAGACCCACACCCGGACGACTACGCTCAAACAAACGCCCGAGGCCGTCTTCGCCCTGCTGACCGACCTCTCGAATTTTCCGAAGTGGAATTCCAACTTGGTAAAGATCGAGATGCTTCCATCGATCGACGGCAAGGAAGCGACTCGCCAGACTTTCAAAGGCAACATGGAGATGACCATCATCACCACCGAAAGCACGCCGCCGAAACACCTCGTCCGTTCCATGGGCGACATCGGAGGACCGTTCGAAGGATCCTGGACTTATGACATCACGCCGACAGCCGATGGTTCCCAAATCGTCCTGACCGAGCAAGCGGAGATGAAGAATCCGATCTTCCGGCTCATGGTCAAAATCTTCGGCCCGACCAAGTACATGGACGAACACCTCGAAGGCATGGCGAAGAATTTCGGCGAAAAGGCGATCATCCGATAGGCACTGAACTAGAATCCGCTCCACGACATTGCGCACGCCTCGGACATTCACAGCGTGGTCAAGAACGGAGTAATCTATTCACCCGATTCGTTCATCCACGACCTTGCTCCTCGTTAGATCTCCTTCCTGAGCGGTCTGATTTGGATTGGCAACGCTGATTTCGGCGGTCAGAGACCGCCGCTACAAAAGGAAAAACGCAGATCAAATGACTCCGGCATGCGATTGTCTTAGCCCACCGTGAAAATCACTTTTCTTCTCTTTCTCGTCGCTCCGACGCTGCTTTACGCCGACGGCCTCAGCGACGTGCGCGCCACATTGCAGAAATTGCAGAGCGACCAGCTGGTGCGCGCGCGGGTGGAGATCAAGACCCGGCGTTCCGGCGGAGAAAGCGATAAGCAAAAGCAATCGCAGGGAGTCAGCACGGTCATCGTGGAGAACGGTCCGGAGGGATTGAAACTCAATTGGTCGCCCGAACAGATCAGGCAATCGCGCAAAGCGGCCTGGGAAGAAACTGCCAATCCCGACGCCCCGAGATCGGATCTGGCTACGCTAAAAGCGCTCGAGGCCGGGCAGGCGCTCAACCTCCTGGACGCCGCCGATGCGCTCCGGCGCACTCTGGACAAGGCGGTCGTGCGCGAAGACAAACGAGAAAATTACCAGGGCAAACCGGCGAGGCTCCTCGTCTTTCACATCGAACTCGGATTGGATGAAGAAGAACGCAAGGCGCTGAAAAGTTCCGAGGCCTACCTCAAGCTTTGGCTCGACAGCGACGGTGTGCCGATGGCGATGGAGCGTGATGTGCAGGCGAAGTTCAGCAAATTCCTCATCGGTTTCCGTCTGCACGATCATGATACCCGTGAATATCAGCGTGCCGGGGGCCGCCTGGTCATTATCCGGGCCACACACGACAGCTCCGGCTCTGGCTTCGGTCACAGCGATGAAGTTCATTCCACCACGACCGTGACGTTGCTGCCAAATTAGAATAGGTCGCATGCGTCCTATCAGGACGCCTCTTCAAGGCGTCCGACGTATCGGAGTGATGACGCAGCGATCAAGTTGAGCCATCCTCAACTCGCGTGGGCGCCCGAACCGAATTCCAGAACCTGCTGCGGGGCGAAGATCCCATCCTCGCCCTCGCGCCGATGCAGGATGTCACGGACCTGCCGTTCATGCGCTTGATCAGCGCTTACGGAAACGCGGACGTTTATTTCACCGAATACTTCCGCGTCCTGCCCGAGTCGCGGCTCGATCCGCAAATCCTCGCCTCGATTACCCAAAACCCAACCGGCCGCCCGGTCATCGCCCAGATGATCGGCAACGACATCGCGGCCCTGGTCCGCACCGCGCGAGAGCTGCAGCAGCATCCCGTCGCGGCGATTGATCTGAACCTCGGCTGCCCCGTGCCGATCGTGTATCGCAAATGCGCCGGCGGCGGTTTACTCCGCGACCCCGACCGCATCGACCGCATCCTGGGTGCGTTACGCGAAGCGATCACGATCCCGTTCACGGTGAAAACGCGGATTGGCTTCGATGACACCGGGGTCTTCGACGAGCTCCTCCCGATCTTTGAGAAAAATTCACTCGATCTACTCACCATCCACGCGCGCACCGTGAAAGAGATGTATCGCAGTGCGCCGCGTTATGATTTCATCGCGCGTGCCGTCGAGGCGATGCCCTGTCCGGTGTTGGCGAACGGCAACATCTATTCTGCCGGCAAAGCGGGTGAAGTCCTCGCGCTTACCGGCGCGCGCGGACTGATGATCGGACGCGGCGTCATCCGTAATCCGTGGCTGTTTCGCCAGATTCGCGAGCGGCGTAGCGGCGAACCTGTCTTCTGTCCAGCCGGCCGCGACGTCCTCGAGTATGTCCACGCGCTTTATGAAGTCGTCAGCACGCCTGGCGTCTGCGAGTCAGCCCAGATCAACAACATGAAGAAATACATGAACTTCATCGGCCTCGGCGTTGAACCGACCGGTGAATTTCTGCACCAAATCCGTCGCACCACCAAGCGAGCCGATCTCTTCGCGCTCTGCGTGAGGTTCCTCGATCACGACGAGCCGATGCCGCTGGAGCCTTTCGCGATTGCCTTGAAGTCGACGGATGTCATGGCCGGCGCGATGCGTTGATAGTGGGCGCCTCACACAACGGCCGCCCGTAACGCAGCGCGAAAGCGGGAGGCCGGGCTTTCCAAGTTCATGGAGGTGAATCGAGGGAATGTCGATCAGCCCCTACCAGTCGTCCGCTCTG